>Ga0182021_10001369_pt1 | contig 27775 bp, 23 predicted proteins | sample 612E3MmetaG_FD_120493 | JGI IMG/M metagenome (GOLD analysis project Ga0182021, IMG submission 120493) | Permafrost microbial communities from Stordalen Mire, Sweden - 612E3M metaG (Illumina Assembly) | ecosystem: Environmental > Terrestrial > Soil > Wetlands > Permafrost | place: Sweden...
GCGGTTTCGTTGTCGTCAATGGGCAATGGGATCCACAAGCCACCGAGTTTGTCTTCTTTCCGCTGATCCTCTGGGCCGTCGTCAGGCATCTGCGAACCGGCAACGCAATAGCGCTGCCGGTTGTCCTGGCAATTTCGCTCATTTCCGGTGTCTTCTTCGTCGCCGTGGGCGTCTTTCTGTTGTTCGCCTGTGCGGCCTTTATCATTACGAGCAGCGGGCGCAGGGCCATGGCCAAGAACTGGCTGACAGGAATCCTTCCTCTTGCCGTCATCGGTTATCTGCTGGCGGCCCCGTTTCTTCTGCCGGTCATCTTCCAGATGCTGGACAGTCCGCGCATCAGCGGCGGGCGGGCTCTTTTCGGAAAGCTATGGGAGCAAGCCTTCAGCATAAATAATTGGTCGCTCATTCTGGTGGAAATCGGCAGCATTTTCCACAAGGATATTTTCGGTATCGGCAACGGATACAAGGGATTCTGGAATTACCTCGAAGGACCGGAATTCTTCATCGGAATCACGCTGCTCCTGCTCATTCCACAGCTTTGGAATCGTTCCGCCGCTGATCGAAAAATTCTCTTGATTGCTCTGGCCAGTATCGCGGCTTATTTCATATTTCCGGTGTTTCGGTATTCAGCCATGGGATTTGCCGCGATTTATTTCAGGGCGTCCACGCTCTGGATTGCGCTCATATTGCTGCTGCTGGCTGCGCGAGCGGTTGATCATGTGATCGAACAGGGAGTGGACGGCCGGCTTCTGTCAATCGGTATAGCGGGCTACCTGCTCCTGCTGATCCTGATATCGGGCGGCAGCGTGGGAGCAAACGTCTGGATGCCCCATGTCACAAGAATACTGGGCCTCACCCTGTTGGCCGCTGCGCTGCTGTTGCTTGCGCAGCGCAAACTCCTTTCGGCCCGATGGCTGCCGCTGGCACTGTTGGGGGCGGTCATTGTCGAAACGGTGGTGATCGCGCGGCCCTCCTACGTTGAGGGCCGGGCTCGTGTCTCGCCCGAACTTCGCGGCTATGGCGATGCGACGCTCGACGCGCTGCGGGAAATACGCGAAATCGACAAGGGGATCTTTCGCATTGAAAAGACCTACGACTCCGTATCCATGTGCGACGCCTTGGCCCAGGACTATATGGGTATTAAGTCGTACTTCTTTCACGGCAGCGGCGTCGTCGATTTCTATACGGGAACGGGGCTCCTCGCCCGGCCTGGTGCAGACGTCAATGTCAACTCGTACACGAACTGGCTGCCCAATGCCGGCCCGCGCTTCATGCTGAATACCCTGCTGGGCGTCAAATACATCATAGCGAGAGAGCCAGTGCAGTGGCCCGGATTCGTTGAGGTCCGCAATGAGCGCGGCTATCGGATTTATCGCAACGACATGGCACTGCCGCTGGGCATAGTACAAACCAGGCAAATCACGCTAAGTGACTTAGCGCGCCTTTCGTTGCTTTCCAACGCGGCCGATGCCAATACCTATCGGGATGTCGCTATCATCAACGCTGCCGTGGTCGAGAACCTCATTCCGGAACACGGCGATCTGTTCGATTTGGACGAGCTATTGCGCTCAAATGTTCTTGTGCTCCAGGACAGATACCTGGAACCGGCCATAGCCCTGCAAAAGACCGGGCTGCGCATAGAACAGTTCTCGAGTAACCATATCTCAGGCAATATCAGCCCCGAGAAGGCGGGGATATTGGTCTTTTCCATTCCGTACGATCAAGGCTGGTCGTTGAAGATCGACGGCAAGGACGCACCAATGTTGCGCGCCAATTTCGGCATGCTCGCAACGCCAGTGCAGGCGGGTGTCCACACCGTGGAACTTGACTTCCGCATCCTCGGCCAACGGGAGGGAATCTTGATCGGCACACTAGGACTCGCCCTGCTTGCGCTGCGGCGGCGGAAGAGCGCACTCTTTGGCGGCCGACCTTCCTCGGTGTGACCGGAGCCGACCTGGCGGGGGAGAGCCCGGTTTTGGGCAGCCATAGGTCATTGGCGGCAAGTTCAACCACGCGGCACCGTTGTGCCTATGCTTTCCATAAATGGTTCTGCCGCTGACCGAAAACGTCTCCTGATTGCGCTATCCGTCGTCGCGGTTTGCTTCATATTTCCGGCGGTTCGGCATTCCGCCATGGGATTTGCCGCAATTAAAGATCGCCACCTTCTGCTCCTCGGTAAATCAGCTCGTTTTCATTAGCTCCGGCCCCTTCAACGGAAATCATACCCGCAAGTTATGGTCGATCGAATGAACCGGGGCAGATCACCAGCCCTCTTTCAACACCTCGCAAATGCTATCGACCTGCTCCAGGGTCACCTTGGTATGCAGCGGGAGGACCAGATACTTATCGTCGATGGAATCCATCGCGGGAAAATGCTCGTCACAGCCGAATACCGAATACCGGTCGTTGCGAAAATGCGTCTGTGCGGATTCTATTTTGCGGCTGCGGAGTTTTAGCTGGCAGTCCAGGCGCGCGTCGACCAGAATCGTAAATAGCCAGGCCGCGTGCTCCTTCCGCGGATCGAAGTCATCGACGATATCGACGTCGGAGACGTTCTTCAGGTTTTCGACATAGCGCCTATAGAGCGCGCGGCGGTAAGCCAGCGTCTCGTCAAACTCCTCCAGTCCGGCAAGCCCGATTGCGGCACCGATGTCGGTCATCTGATACTTGTAGCCGACCTCAGTGATGTCGTTTTCCCAGATTCCTTTTTGCTTGTCGGTTCGATCGATGCCGAACCAGCGAAGCCGGCGTGCGAGAGGGGCCAGGCTTTCGTCGAGGAAGGTCACCAAGCCGCCATCGCCGGTGGTCAGGTGCTTGATCGCCTGAAAACTGTACATCGTGAACTCGGAGGTAGCTCCTATCGACTTACCGGCATAGGTGGCGCCCAGCGCATGGGCAGCGTCTTCGATGATGGGAATGCCATATTGGTCGGCTAAGGTGCGTATCTCGGCCATATCGCAGGGCAGCCCACCGTAATGCACGCAGACGATCGCCTTGGTTCGGTCGGAAATCTTGCGCTTCAGGTCCTCCACCGAAAGGTTTAGCGTTCGGGGATCGACATCGACGAACTTCGGCTTGGCGCCGATGTAAAGCAGCGGGATATTGGTGGCGGTGCAGGTAAACAACGGCACCAGCACTTCATCGCCTGCCTTGATGCCGGCAAGCAGATAGGCCAGGTGGAGCGCATCGGTACCGGAACCTGTGGACACGCAGGGGCCCGGCTGGTGGAACTGTGCGCGAAAGCGCGCCTCGAACAGATCGACTTTCGGACCCTGGCCGATCCAACGACTGTCAAGGGTGTCGCAAACGTACTCCTTTGCCTTCTTGGGCATGTGAGGATGAAAGAGTACGATGCCATCTTCGGTGGACATCATCGGAAGATCGTTCTTCGGGGTCCTGGCCATGACATCCTCTGACAGTTACAAATTCGACATCCGCTTGGCAACGTCCATCTCCGATTTCCTGTTCCTGAGGCGGCTGCGCAATCAGGTTCGGGATCAGATGACCAACAGCACCGCGCCGGTCGGATATTGGCGGCAGTTTCGCTTCTATCTCAACAAACCGCCCAACGTTAAAGTGTACGTGGCATGGATCGACGCCAAACGGGCGGGTTATCTACTGCTGCGGCCGGAATCGACAAGCTGTTTCATCACCGAAGCGGTCGACGAGCGCTTCCGCAAGTCCGGGGTTGCGACAGGACTAGTCCGCTTTGCACAGGAGTGTTGCGCGGATCTCACTGCGGAGATTTTATTGACAAATACCGCATCAATCAAGCTACATCAATCCACGGGATTTCAGTGTTGCGGCGACGACGGCCGAATCGCCATCTATCGCTTCAGGCGGGCGCGGTAGCGTAGATTGCGGATATCCCACATGAAATTGGAGCGGCCTCAGGCCAGCCTAGCGTCTCCCGCCGCGCTGCTGACTTCGTCTGGTATGTTGTGGGCGGCAATGCAGTGCGGGCCGCTGGATCACGGCGCCTCCGTGAACAACGTTACCATGGCCCGTCCTGGCTCCTGGAAGGATGGCGCGCTTTCATATTCGGTCGAGAAAAGGAATGTACCAGTAGGCAAATTGGCGCCCGCATTCGGGCTCGGTGAGCGGTAGCCACATGGCCAGGGCCTGGTCGCGCCAGCTGATGCCAGGCATCGACGCAAGCCATTCGTGCGCCGCGCTGCCGCGGCGCTCGTTGACGTAGACCGTGCGCCCGGCGGCACAGATGTCCTGCCATAGGGCTGGATAATCCGAAGGCTCGCCGCCGATCTCATAGACATAGGCGCGATCGGCCTGCACGCCATAGATCGCATAAGCCGCACCTCCCGGACTGGCGCGCAGTTGCAACTGCTCGGCGGGCAGAGGCAGCGTCCGATAGTTGGCGCGGTCGCGCGGCGTGTAGGCTCCGGCGCCGCGCAGGCGCAATGCGTCTACCGCACCCGCATCGACAGAGTCGCAGCCGCCCGCACCGCCGGCCGTGCTGGCGTAGGTTCCGAATATTCCTCGATCCGAGCAGGTCCAGCCCAACTGGCGGTAGAAACCCGGCTGCGCGGTCCACAGTGCGGCAAAGGCGGTGTCGTCGGCGCGCAATCCTTGCTCCGCGGCGCGCAGCAACTGCGTAGCCAGCCCCTTGCCGCGCTCCGCCGGGCGGGTATAGACCATCCCTATCATCGCTCCGCGCCAGCTGCGCTCGGGGGTGATCCAGTCGAAGCGCTTGATAACGATACCGGCGACAATCTCGTCACCACGACAGGCAAGGAGGATATTGGAACAGTTCCCCGCATGCAGCACCGCGGGAAAGCGCCGGGCGAGCGAGATGCTGCGCCCTCTGGAAACAATGAACTCTTCGTCCAACAGCTCGACCAGCGCCGGTAATTCGGCCGGCTTGCAGGGCCGGATAAGGGCGGGTCCTACCATCCGGCTCGGATGCAGGCGACGATGCGCTCGCGCTCCTCAGGCGACAGCCACCAGCCGCACGGGATGGACAGGTTCTCGCGATCGAACAAATCCACGCCGGGCAGGGCGTCGTCGCGGCGCACACCGGCGAAGCAGGAATAGCGGTCGTTGCGCACATGCAGGCGCTGGCAGCCGATGCCATTCTGGTGAAGCTTGCGCATCAAGTCCGCGCGCCGTTCGGCACGCACCGAGTAGGTCCAGTAGCCCGACACCGCGTCCGCGCGCCGCTCGAGCAGGGTGAGACCGGCGGCGCCGGCGAGCGCGTTGTCGTAATAGCGGCCGTTGGCGCGCTGGCGTGCGACGATGTCGTCGACCTCGGGAAACTGCGCGAGGCCGATGGTCGCGGCGATATTGTTCATGCAGAAATTGAAACCTGGAACCGCAATGTCGCTCTCGGGATTGAGGTCGCCCGATGGAAGGCGGAAGCTCGGCTGATGGATGCCGTAGCGGCGCAGCCGGCGCGCCAGTTCGTGATCGGTCGGGCTGGCGCAGAACAGCGCGGCGCCTTCGCCGGCGGTGATCTGGCGCACCGCCGCGAAAGAGTAGATGCAGAAATCGCTGCCGTGATGTCCGAGCTTCGCGCCGCGGTATTCGGCGCCGAAGGCTTCGGTAGCGTCCTCGATCAGCTTCAGTCCGTGCGCTCGCGCCACTGCCTGCAAGGCTTCAAGGTTCGCGACATCGCCGGACCAGTGATAGGCGAGGATGGCCCGCGTGCGCGGCGTCACCAGATCGGCGATGCGGGCCGGATCGAGCATGCCCGTCGCGGGGTCGACATCGCACCAGAGCGGTCGCGCGAACAGGTTGGCGATGGGCATGCTGGTGGCGAGACAGACCAGGGGCGAGACGATAACTTCGTCCTGCGGGCGCACACCGGCCATGAACAAGGCCTGGGTCAGCGCGCCCGATGCGTCGCTCATCGCGCATACCCGCGGATTGCCGGTGTAGGCGGCGAGGCTGCGCTCGAATTCCTCGACCCTTGCGCCGTGCGCGAGGTGGCCGCTAGCGAGCGTGGCCTCCAGCGCGGCGCCCGCGCCGGCTGGCATATGCACCTTGAACAGCGGAATCGTGATGTTCACGGCGTTGCCTCCGTACCTTCCTCGTGTCCTAACCCGCCAGACTGTCGGCGACCAGCGGCAATCGCGGTCGCTCGCATCCCCGTATAACGGGGCCCCCGCTCCCTGCTCATCATGCCGCTACCAGCCCTGGCGCAGCGCGCCGGCGATGCGCTCGCGCTCGGCATCGCCTACCCACCAGCCGCAGGGGATGTGCAGCATGCTGTCGTAGAAGCGGTCCAGGCCGGGCAATTCGCAGCGGCTCGCGGCGAACACGCTGTGGCGGTCATTGCGCTTGTGCGCAAGCGAATTGCCGATGCCGAGTTCGGTCAGCCGGCGCGCGAGCTGGTCGCGGCGCTCGGCCAGCACGGTGTAGAACCAGTAGGAGGGCTCGGCGGCCGCATCCCAGGCGCACAGCTCGATCCCGGGTATGCCACGCAGCGCGGCATCGAAGTACTTGCCGTTGGCGATATGGCGCTCGATCACAGGCCGGATGTATTCCAGCTGCACCAGCCCTATGGTCGCATTGACATTGTTCATGTGGTACTTGTAGCCCACCTCGGCCACGTCCATCTCGGTGCGCGGCGCAGCGCGGTCTATGCCGAACCAGCGCAGGCGCCGGCCGCGGGGCAGGTCGGCCGGATTGCGGCAGGCAAGCATGCCGCCGTCCACCGTGGTCATGTGTTTGATCGCCTGCAGCGAGTACATCACGTATTCCGATTGGCTGCCGATCGGCAATCCGGCATAGCGCGCGCCCAGCGCGTGCGCCGCGTCCTCGATTACCGGGACGCCGTGGCGCTCGGCAACAGCCCGAATCGCGGCCATGGACGCCGGAATGCCGCCATAGTGCACCACCATGATGGCGCGCGTGCGCGGCGTGATTTTCGCGGCGATGGCTTCAGCGGCGAGATTGCCGTTGCGCGGGTCGACGTCGGCCCACACCACGCGCGCGCCGGCGTGCAGGATGGCGAGATTGGTCGGCTCGGCGGTCATCGCGGTGGAAATGACCTCGTCGCCGGCCCCGGCGCGCGCAAGCAGCAGCGCGGTGTGCAGCGCCGCGGTTCCGGAATAGAACGACAGCATATTGGGATGGCCGACGAATGCGCCGAAGCGCTGCTCGAATTCGGCCACCGGCGGGCCTTCGGAAATCTGGCCGCTGTAGAGCACCTCGCGCAGGCGCGGCAGCAGCGCCGCCTCCGGCGCCATGAAGACCTTGAACAGCGGAATGTCAGCTTGCGGCTGGCTCATCGCAGCTGGCGACTCGCGGCGAATTTGCCGAACGCGCCGGCGCTCCCGGCGACCAGGATGGTTTGTTCAGCGCAGGCAGCAGCAGGCATGATGACCGGTGAAATCCATTGATGGCTGGATTCTAGCGGTATTTCTCCGTGCCGACCAACAAGGACGCCATTCAGCAGGCAATATCCGCGCCGCTGCAGGAAGGCATTCTTGGATAGCTATACGCCAGAGCCGGCGCGCCGAACCCATCGGGGTGCGGGTATGCAAGCCGTGGAAAATAGCCTCCATCCCTGACTGGCCTTCGCAGATCATGGGACACGTGCGGATTGATTTTCCTTTAGTGGCGCGAGTGATGTATCCTGATATTTTGAAATGAATTTCGCCAAGTGCATATCAGCTCCTGGGGCAATCGTCATTGTGCGCTACGAACCGTTTAAGACCGCCGAACATTCATCCAGCTTCCCCCGGAGGAAGCCAGCGCAACCCACCCATTCTGCGAGTTGTCTTTCGGGTTATCCCGAGCTCGGCGACTGCCGCAATCTGCTGTTTTCGCAATCGGCAGGTTTGTCCCCCGGCGTTCTGCCATAGGGTGCAAGTGATTTGGCAAGGCATTGGCAAGGCATGAAACCGGCGTCATGGCGTCGATCGCTCGCGTTCGACTCGCTCCTTTGGGCGGCGCCGCTCATCATTGCGATGATACTCGCCGCCTCGATGGCGTTTACCAGCGCGTTCAATGCCCACCCTGACGAAATTGAGCACGCCCGTGCTGCGGATTACTATCGAACGAACTGGCTCCCTCCACAATTCGGCGACCCGGCCGCTGTCTCGTCATATTCGAAATACGGCATTTCCTACTTGCACGAGCGGGACTTTGTGTACCTGCTCGCTGGCAAATGGTCCAACGTCGTCGCCCCACTTGTCGGCGGCGTCAATCTGGCGTATCGCCTGTTCAATCTGATGCTTTTGGCAATGATCGCGTTCGCCTTCGTGCGCTGGCCGGACGCGCGACCGTTAATTGCGCCAATGGCCCTTTCGGCGCAGATCTGGTACGTATTCTCATACTTTAACGGGGATGCGTTCGCCCTTGCCGTGGCGTTGTTTGCCGCATTTCAGGTCACCGTGCGCGGCAGCGCTTTCAATGCGGCGCTCGACGCGAGCACTCGCATTCGCTGGCTGAAGGGCGTTATTGCATTGGGGATCGGATTCGGTCTATTGCTGTTGACGAAGCGGAACTATTATGTGTTCATTGCGTTCCTCCTGGCGTACGTGGTGCTAAAGGAAGTCGGCCTGCGCGCGTCGCTTGCCATTGCTTTTGGCACCTTGCTCGGTGTCGGATGGTATTACCGCATCCCCGCGGATGCGCCGGCGTGGCTCTATGCTTTCACGGCATTGGCGGCAGGAGCTTTCGTTGTTCTGGACATATGGCCCCACCTGTCAGACGCGGCCTTCCGCCGGCGCATGGGTACGTTCGCCGCCGCAGGAGCCGTCGGGCTGGCGCTATTCCTGCCGCGCGTGGCATTCGACAAGCTCGTAGTTGAAAATCCTGCGAACCGGCTCTCCGACGCCGTGACGACGGCGGAGGTCTACGCGAAAGATGGATACAAGCCTTCTCAGATCGCTGCAAACACCGCGGTTTGGGCATTGCATATACGCGAGCGCAACATATCGTATTTCACGCTGTTGTTTGCGGCGCCGCATTGGCTGTGGCGCAGCTTTCAATCCGCTGTGGGTGTTTATGGCTACATGACTATTGTCGGCCCTGGCGAATACTACATTCTCACGGCACTGGTCTATATGGCGTTCCTCGCATCGTTGGGACTGGGGGCCATGCGCTCCGGGGACGCCATCGCGCGACAGACGCTGGTAATTGCAGGCGTTTATGCGGTGCTGGCAGTGCTTGTATCGTCCCTGCACTCTTGGACCTTCGATTATCAGCCGCAAGGGCGATACCTGTTTCCCGCGTTTGTGATGTTCGGCATCGTAATCGCGAACATTCGGGGACGACAGCCGGCCGCGGCATACGCAATGGCAGCATTGGCTTTCGTTCTGGCGGCCTTTTCGTTTTATGACGTGGGGCTCGCATTGATTCGCAGGGCGTGATCGGATTCGGCTTGGCGGGCGGGAGGTTGGATTGGGTAGCGGTACGTCAATTGCAGCAAGTTCCGCCGCTCGGCATGGTAGTGTCTATACTCGCCATAGGTGAATGCGGGGATAACAATGCTATCGATCGTAATTCCGGTCCATAACGAGCAGGACAACGTGTTTCCACTGCACGAGCGCGTGAGCGCGGCGATGCGGCAGATTGGGAGCGATTACGAGGTAATTGTCGTCAACGATGGCAGTACCGATCTGACCGAAGCGAACCTCAAGGTGGTGGCGGGAAGGGACTCGAGATTCAAGATAGTGAATTTTCGGCGCAACTTCGGCCAGACGGCTGCCATGATGGCCGGGATCGACTTCGCGTCCGGGAGCATCATCGTCGGGCTCGACGGCGACTTGCAGAACGATCCCGCTGACATACCGCGGCTACTGGACAAGCTCGCCGAGGGTTACGATGTTGTTTCCGGCTGGCGGCTCAAGAGAACAGGCGGCATGCTGACCCGCAGGCTGCCATCGCTGATCGCCAACTGGCTGATCTCCAGGATTTCGGGGGTCCACCTGCATGACTATGGCTGCACTCTCAAGGCTTACAAGAAGGAGGTGGTGAAGGGCGTAAAACTGTACGGGGAAATGCACCGCTTCATTCCGATCTACGCAAGCTGGCAGGGCGGCAAAGTCGCCGAAATCCCTGTCAACGATTTTCCGCGCAGTCATGGCCGCTCGAAATACGGGCTGGAACGGATCGTCAAGGTCATTCTCGATCTGATGGTCGTAAAATTCCTCGCCAGCTATTCCGACAAGCCAATTTACGTCTTTGGCGGATTCGGCTTGGCCAGCATTGCGTTGTCGTTTGCTTCGGGCCTGCTCGCGCTTTATCTGAAATTCTTCGAGCACACGTCGTTCATTTCGACTCCGCTTCCCTTGCTGGTCGCCCTGTCGTTCATTACCGGCGTGATGAGCATCCTGATGGGGTTGATTGCCGAAATCATCATGCGCACTTATTACGAATCCCAGGGCAAGCAGGTGTACCTCGTCAGGGATACGATCAATTTTCCGGACAACGGATAGATGTGCGGAATTGCCGGGTTCGTCGGCCCGGGAAGCGAGCAGATCCTGAAGGCGATGAGCGACGCGATGATTCACCGCGGGCCGGATGGATCGGGCACGTTTATCGACCGACCCAATGGCGTGTTTCTGGCGCATCGGCGGCTGGCCATACTCGACATCGCCGGGGGCGAGCAGCCGATGTGGAACGAGGATGGGCAGGTCGGCGTCGTTTTCAACGGCGAAATATATAACCACCTGGATCTGAGGAATGAACTTCGTGCGAAGGGGCATGTGTTCAGATCCGATCATTCCGATACCGAAGTTCTGGTGCACGGCTACGAGGAGTGGGGTGAAGATCTTCCATTGCGGCTGAACGGAATGTTTGCGTTCGCGATCTACGATCGCCCGCGCAAGAGGCTGTTCTTCGGCCGCGACCGGTTCGGCAAGAAGCCGCTTTACTATACGGTCCGCCAAGGATTTTTCGGGTTTGCCTCCGAATTGAGCGCCCTGCTCCGCCACCCCCATGTGGCAAAGGAGATCGACGACAAGTCCCTGCAAAAATATTTCGCCTACGGCTTCATCCCGGCCCCAAATTCCCTTTATCGCAACGTTGCCAAGCTGCCCGGCGGGCATTGGATGAGTTACGACATTGCGAACGGCGCAATGCTGCGGCGGCAGTATTGGCGCTTCGAAATCGAGCCGCCGGACCGGATTCCGGTCGATGCGGAGGAATCGTGGGGAGAGGAGTTGCGCTCTTTGTTGTCACACGCGGTCAAGATCAGGCTGACGAGCGATGTTCCGCTCGGTATCTTCCTCAGCGGCGGGATTGATTCGAGCGCGGTACTCGCATTCGCCACACGCCATGTTCCGCCGCAACAGATAAGAACGTTTTCGATCGGGTTTCGGGAGGAATCGTTTGACGAATCGGCCCACGCCCGGCGCGTCGCAACCCTGTTTGGCAGCGATCACCATCACGATTTCCTGGATCTGGACAAGGCGACCGACCTGATTCCTGGAATTCTTTCGAAGCTCGACGAGCCTATGGGGGACAGTTCCATCCTGCCCACCTATCTGTTGTGCCGGTACGCGCGGGAGCGGGTAACGGTTGCCCTGGGCGGAGACGGCGGAGATGAATTGTTTGCCGGCTACGATCCGTTCAAGGCGCTGGGGCCTGCACAGTGGTACCGCAGACTCGTTCCCGGCTGGCTGCACGGCAAGCTTCGGTCGCTTGCCGAGTTCTTGCCGGTATCGGCGCGCAACATGAGCCTCGAATTCCGGATCAAGCGCGGTTTGCGGGGTGTTTCTTACCCTGAAGCGGCCTGGAATCCGGCGTGGCTGGGAGCGCTCGAACCCGCGGAACTGGAGCAGCTGTTCCATCAGCCCGTGCGCTACGAAGACTTGTTCGAGGAAGCCATCTCCGCCTGGACCGGCTCGCGCGCAGACAATCTGACCGACAAGACGCTGGAGTTCTACACGCGATTCTATCTGCAGGATGACATTTTGACCAAAGTGGATCGCGCCTCGATGATGGTTTCGCTGGAGGTCCGGGCGCCATTTCTGGATAACGGCGTCGTGGAATTCGCGCGCAGAATTCCGCACCGGTACAAGTACCGCAACGGACAGACCAAGTACCTGCTGAAGAAGGCGTTGCAGCGGGTGCTCCCGCGGGACATCATTTACCGGAAAAAAAAGGGGTTCGGCGTGCCGCTGGCCCGCTGGTTGAGGGATTGGCCGGAACCGCAAATTGCGCTGCGCCGCCCCGAACCCGATGCGGCCTGGGTCAGCCGGCAATGGGAGGAACATCGCACGGAGTATGCCGATCATCGCTTGTTCCTGTGGGACTGGATCGTGCTGCAACACCACATCGCCAGCGTGGCTGGGTAGTCAGCCGGCGGCATGCCGCATTTTGCGGCGGAATTCCAGCCAAATATGCGTATACTCCGTCTGGTAATGGCTGATATACGAGAGTCGATGTCGCCTTCTGAAGTTGAGCATCGCGAAGACCTCAAAGGATCCCCCGATCGTTTCGGATATTCCTGGGAGCGGTTCAACGAGCTGACGCCGGAGCAGGAGCGCCAGTTCCAGCTATGGACCGTGCAACTGTCGCCGGAACGGGATTGGAAGGGAAAAGCATTCTTGGATGGCGGTTGCGGGGCCGGCCGCAACAGTTATTGGGCGATGTCCTATGGCGCCGAGTCGTGCGTATCCATTGATCTGGACGAACGCAGTCTTGCGGCCGCGCGCAGGTGCCTGGCGAAATTTCCGTCCGCCGAGGTACGCAAATGCAGCATATATGACATCCCTTACAAGGACATGTTCGACATTGTCTTCAGCATCGGCGTTATCCATCATCTGAGCGACCCCGCATTGGCGGTTCGAAGACTGACCGAGGCTGCCAAACCCGGCGGCAGAGTGCTGGTGTGGGTCTACGGTTACGAGAATCTGGCGTTCTATGTGAACGTCCTCAGCCCGCTGCGCAAGCTCATGTTCTCGTGGATGCCGCTGGGACTGGTGCGTTTCCTGGCCTATTTCCCGGCTGGCCTCCTGTGGGCAATGTTGCGCTTGGGAATCACGCCGTTGGCATACCTGAAGCTGCTCAGAACATTTTCGTTCCGGCATATTCACCATATCTGTTTTGATCAGATGCTGCCCAGAATTGCGTCTTATTGGCGCAAGGACGAAGCGATCGCGCTGCTGGAACAAGCCGGGCTGGAAGATGTAAAGGCCGAGTGGGTGAACGAAGTCTCCTGGTCGGTGATTGGAACCAAGCCGGCCTCGCGCGCGACCCGGACAGGGCAATGCCGGTCATTGTGAATAGCGCGGATTCGACCTCGCGATCGGCAGTTGTCCCGGACGAATATCTGGCAATGCTGTGCTCGCCGCGCACCAGGCAGCCCCTGCGTCTGGTGGACGGGCGCCTGGAGTCGTCCGACGGCAACGAGCACTACGAGATTTCGGATTCCGGCGTTCCACGATTCGCCGCCGAGTTCGTTTCCAACGCGGGGCGTGCGCAGCAGTCGCAGTACGATGGCATGGTTGCAAAATACGTGGAGAATCTGGGCTATCCGCATACCGAGGAGTACACGGCCTATCTGGACCAGCAACTGTTCGACGTGTTGCCGGCAGGATCGCTGGGCACTGTCGCTGAGCTTTGCTGCGGGCGCGGCGAGGTTGCCCGCCTGCTCGATCGGCGCATGTCACGGTACGTGGGTATCGACGTATCGGCAGGCATGTTGGAAATCGCCCGCAATGACCTCCCTCGCGATCGCTTCTTCTTCGCGCAGGGCGACGCGACGATGCTGCCGCTGAGGGACCGGACCGTGGACAATGTCGTCATGCTCGGCGGCATTCATCATGTGCCGGACCGGGTAAGCTTGTTCCGTGAGGTAGGGCGCATCCTGAAGCCCGGCGGCGGCTTCTACTTTCGCGAGCCGCTCGACGATTTTGCGCTGTGGCGCGCCATTCGCAAAGTCGTCTATCGCTGTTCCAGCGCCTTGGACCACAATACCGAGCGGCCGCTGCGCCGCGGCGAGACCGAATCGGCCCTTGCCCAGGCGGGGCTGGCTTTGTGTGACTGGCAAACCCGGGGGTTTTTCGGTTTCTGTTTGCTCATGAACAGCGACGTGCTGGTGTTCAACCGGCTGTTTCGGTACTTGCCGGGAATCCGGCCTCTCACGCGGGCCGCATGCCGGATAGACCACTGGACGACAAGCCTGCCCGGACTGCGCCACGCGGGGTTGCAGGTGATCGGCGTTGCCAGACACGCCGACCGGATGCCAGAAGACAGGGATCCAGAGAGAGACGATCCGGGCGCGCGCAGAGGCGTGACACCCGGTATCGACATCGAACAACATCGCGATCGGGTGCCCGTATGAGTATGAAAGTGTTGCTCGTGTTCCTCGCCATGATCAGCCTTACGGTGACCGCCAATTTGCTTCTGAAAACGGGGGCGGTGGCCGGCGGACCGGGGCAGCAGATAACCCATCTGCTGAATTGGCGCGTGGCGCTAGGCCTGGCCAGCTTCGGCTTGGCGGCATGCTTTTACATTGTGATCCTCCAGTGGCTTCCGCTAAACGTCGCGCAATCATTTGCCGCAGCCCAGTTCATAGCGGTCATACTCGCATCGACGTGGCTGCTGTCCGAGCCAATCGGATTCAGCCAATGGCTGGGGATCTCGCTCATTGCCATCGGAATCGCGGTCGTCGGTTGGTCGCAGCAATAGACGCGGCAGACAGCAGGTCCGTGTGTTCGATCAGAAGATTCCGCGCATTGCCTACCTTACGCCGTGCGAAGCGGTCGAGCAGCTCACGACCGGCGCAGGATTGCCCGCTCGTCGGATTGTCCGCATAAATGGCCTGCCCTGGCCGGCGTGCGGCCAAGAACAAAAATAGCGATAGCATGGCGCGCAACCATTCGTCCATCATGGCCACGCCCGAGGCCAACACGATCGCGTTGACCATCCTCACTTTGGTGACGGTATTGCCGCTGTTTGTGTTTGGGGAAAAACTTGCCGCCAACCAGGGATTCGGATTTGACGGCGTGTTCTTCGGTCCGATGGCAGCGGATTTCTATGGCGCGCTGAAGGAGATTTCCCAGTACCGGCTGCAGAGGCTGCTGCCATCCGCGATCCTGTACCACTTTTATTGGACGTTCGGTATCCCGTTTACCGCGGAAAGCATCGTTACCGGATATGTCCTGTTGAATGTCGCCGCCCTGGCGGGCGGCATTTTCATATGGGGCCGCATCGCTGACCATCTTGGCATGAGTCAACCGGCGAAATGGCTGGGAGGTGTCGCGCTGGTTGCGAATTTCGCCTCGCTGAAGATGCTATCCTACTATCCGGTACTGATGGACGGCAGCGCATTCCTGCTCGGGTTGATGGCTCTCCATAGTTGGCTTCGTGGCAGGACGCTGTTCCTGCACGTCATTACGCTGATAACGGTATTTGCCTGGCAAACGGCGTGGATATTCTGCGTGCCGCTGCTGGTCTTTGGCCGACGGGAGCGCGCCGCCAGCGGTGAGGGAAACCGCATGTTAGCTGCTGCGGCAGGCGGGCTGAGCGCGATCGTGTTCGTCGGCGTGCTGCTGATGCATCCCGCCATTCGCTCTTCGCCGGCGATCCTCATCGAGCCTTACACCGCCATCAGCTTATGCGTGGCCTGCGCATGGCTGGCGTTTGGCGTCAGAGAACTGGTGCTGGCCTTCCAAATGCGCAGCGTCGTTCAAGATTTGCATCGCACGCTGATCAATTGCGGCGCGGCGGTTTTTACCGTTGCGGTTATTGCGCTCATCCTCAATAAGACGCCCAGCGCCGCAGATGAATATTCGATGAGCTTCGCGCAGCAGCTGCCAGATTTGCTTTCCCGCGCCATTCAACGTCCCGGCATTTTTGCGCTGTGTCTCGTCATCTATTTTGGTCCAGTCGCCGCTCTTGCGCTATGGCGGTGGCGATCCGTGTCTCGGCTCGCCGCTTCAATGGGACCAGGGATGCCAATATTCCTCGGAATGTCCTTGGCGATGGCGTTGAACAGCGAGTCGCGACACCTTGTGTTTGCGTTTCCGTTCGTGGTGGCGCTGACGATCAAGGTCCTGGACGCGCGGCCTATCGCGCCCGCGACGGTACTCTGGTTTCTTGCCTTGTCGCTGGCTCTTTCCCGGGTTTGGCTTCCTATTGGCAATCCACCGGGGACGGCATACTGGATGAATTTCGGGCCATGGTGGAACTCGGCGGTCTATTTCATGAATCTGATCCTTGCCGTCGGCGCATCGGTTATCGCCATTCTGATGTTTCGGCCGAAGCTGCCGGGCCGATAATGAATGTCGCAGTATCAAATCGCGTCGTATCGAAGTCCCCGTGGCTCGAGGTGCCTAGATCAGCGGGCAGCGTGCGCGATGACCGGATTCTGGCGGACACTCCCCGCCCGAACCGGCAACTTTGTCACATTGGGTGCGGGATGGACGTTGCTATAATCAGGCACACGTTTCTCTCTCGGCGCTGCGCCCCCGATGGATCAGGAAGACAACGAGCAAAAGCTTGAACGCGCTATCGGCCTGCATAACGCGGGCAGGTTGGACGACGCCGAGGCATTGTACCGGGATGTGCTGCGCGACGAGCCCGGCCACCAGGCGGCGCTGCATCTATCCGGCGTCATCGCGCACCAGCGCGGCCGCTACCGCGAGGCCGTGACCTTGATTGAAAAGGCGCTCGCGGGCGGCGCCACGACCGCTGCGATCCACACCAACTGCGGCCTCGCCTACCGCGCGCTCGGAGAACTCGAGCCGGCGGCGCGGCATATTGCCTCGGCGATCGCGCTCGACCCGGAATCCGCCGATGCGCATTTCAGCTATGCCTTGGTGCTGTGGGATCAGGGCTTGCCGCAAGCCGCGGCGCTGCATTTCGAGATTGTGCTGGAACTGCGCAAAGACTCGCCCGAGGTGAACCTGTATCTCGGGCGCATCCGCCTGGACGAGGACAAACCCGCGCTCGCCGCGGAATATCTGCGCGCGGCGGCGCGGCTGCGGCCCGACCACGCCGAGGCGCATTACCTCCTCGCGCGGGCGCTCATTGCACTGGGCGATACCCGCGGGGCGCTGCAAAGCGCTGCCGCGGCGTTGAAACTGCGGCCGGAGGACGGTCCTGCCGCCGATCTTGCAGCCAAGGCGAGTTTCGAACTCTGCCGCGAAGGCTCGGCCCTGGCTTACCTAGATGAGGCCCTGCGCAAGCGGTCCCCGCCGGAGGCCGCAACCGGGCTGCGTAGTGCACCAGCGCGGCTGGGTCAGATCGACCTGTGGTGCGCCGGCAGCGGCAATCGCTATACGCGGCTTGCGCGGCCGCAATGGCTGCGCCTCGCGCAGCCCAAGGCGCTGCCCGAAGGCGAGTCGCGGCATTTTGCACTTCCCAAACCGTTCGCACTGGAAATTTTTCTAGCGCGAGTTGCCAAAGTGCGGGTGCTGCCCAAGGATCTGCTGCTGCTCTCAGCCGACGGCCACCTGTTCCTGGACGGCTTTGTGCGCTTTCCGCAGCAGTACGCGCTGCGCGAGGGCGGCTCGATCCGGCATTGCGCCGATGACGGCCGCCTGTTGCTGGCCCTCCCGGAGCGGTGCTTGGCGCTGGACGAGCCCTGTGTCTGGTTGGGCGCCGGAAGCAGCCACTTCCAGTGGGTTTTCGAATCGCTGGCGCGGCTGTGGGCAATCGAGCAGCAGCCGGAATTGCGCGATCTGCCGCTAATAGTGCAAGCATCCCTCGGCCAGCGGCAGCAGGAGCTGCTGCAGCTGCTGGATTATGGCGCCGAGCGGCGAATCGAAGTTCCCGACGACGCTATGCTCGAATGCCGCGAGCTTCATGCTGCTTCCATGGTAATGGCCGGGCATTTTATTTCGCCTGTGGCGATTCAGCACTTGCGCCGGGAACTCGCGCGCCGAATCGCGCCCGCGATCGGCTCGCCACGGCGCATCTACCTGTCGCGCCGGGGCGCGGCGACGCGCAGGCTTGCCAACGAGGCCGAACTGCTGCCGCTGCTCGAGCTGCACGGCTTCGTCGCGGTGGACGCGCAGGGCATGAGCGCGGCCGAGCAGCTGGTGCTGTTCCAGTCCGCCGAATTTATCCTCGGTGTGGAAGGCGCAGTGCTGGTCAATTTGGTCATTGCGCCGGCGCATGCCAGGGTCGGCGTCATTGTCGCGCGTGGCCTTTACCAGCCGCGGCATTACTACGTATCGGCGCCGATCGGGCACGATTTCACTTACCTTTGCGCCGAGCCGGATTACGCTTCGCATGTGGTGCTGGCCGAATGCGATGTCGCGCTCCCGCTCGAGGTGCTGGAAGCATTTCTGGCCGGGTGCTGAACCGACCCGACGAAAAGCGGAACTCTTGTCCCCATGAGCGAATTGCTCTACCGGCGGTATGCTGCGAATGGACGCGAACAGGGGGAGCTTGCACCCGAGCTTTACCTGAAGTCCCCGCCTTAGCCGGCTCGCAACCCGTAGCGCAGCGCTTCGATGGGCAACAGACTGAACGCCTTGCGTCCCGCAGCATGCTCAATGCCGCGCCGCGATCGGCAGGAATCCTGTAACAAATTGTCGCAATTGGGAAAGCTAACGCTTAGGAGTCTCGGCTATAATCCCACGCAAGCAAAAAATCCTCAATCGCGATACTGGTTCATAGCGAGGTCCAAATGCGTCGATCCCTGATGTTAGTTGCGGCAATGCTGGCGAGCTTGCTCGTGGCAGGTTGTGGAGGCAGCGGAAATTCCGCCAATCCTCCCGCGGGCGTAGTCGCGCTTGCCGGAGACGGGATCGTGACCGTGAGCTGGCCCATGGAATCCGGCGTGGAATACTGGCTGTTCTATGCCAACGCCGGCAGCATTTCGACATCCAACTGGACCACCCTGCCCGGTTCAAAATCGGTCATAGGCGCGGCCTCGCCTTACGTGGCGACGGGGCTGGCGAATGGCGCCGTGTATTCGTTTACGCTCAACGGGCGCAAAAATGGCGGTCCTGGCGGGGAAGGGACCCCCTCGGTGTCGGCGATACCCCGGCTCGCGGGTACGGCCACGACAACTTTGCCTGCGCCCTGGACTGCGGGGGCTGCGCTCGGCGCCAGCGATCTGCGCGGCGTGACCTTGGGGGCGTCCTATGTTGCCGTCGGCGCGAGCGGCGCCATCTATTCGAGCACCGACGCGGTCACCTGGACGACGCGGGTCTCCCCCGTTGCCAACAATCTCAATGCCCTGGTCTACACCGGCCAGTATCTGGCAGCCGGCGACGGCGGCACGATGCTCTTCTCGGCCGATGCAATCACCTGGACGCCGCGAACTACCGGTACGACGAACAACCTGTATGCCATTGCAAGAAATTCCGGGCGCGTGGTGGCGGTGGGCGCCAAGGGAACGATTCTATACAGCGACGATGGCATCACCTGGGTCGCCGCGGCCGCTTCGGCCACGACCAACGACTTGTACGCAGTAACCGCCTTTGGCACCAGCCTGTGGATCGCGGTCGGCGCCAACGGCACGCTGATCACCAGCCCCGACGGCAGCACCTGGACGGCTAGGACCTCGAATACGGCCCTGGACCTGAAGGGGATCACCTACGGCACGAACGCCACCACCGCTACCACCCTCTTTGTCGCGGTGGGCGCGGCCGGCTCCTTGGTCACCAGTGCGGACACGGTGACCTGGACTGCGCAGCCCGCAATCGGCACGAACACGCTGTCCGCGGTAACTTATGGAACGCAGTTCATCGCGGTCGGCGCCAACGGGAGTATTTCCACCAGCACTGACGGCACCACCTGGGCGGCCCAGCCGTCGACCACAGCCAGCGATCTGAAGGCCATCTACCATGCCCCGTACAGTTATTCCGTGGTAGGGGCCGCCGGCGTGAACTTGCTGGCGAAATAGGGACCGGTTTCGAGAGGCGGAGCCCCGGGCGGGAACCGAGAGGTCCCGCACCTTCCCCGGATTCAGGGCTCGCTATCTGGTTCGTCAACGCCCAAACATTCGTTACGAAATGCTCGTCAGGATACTCCGTTCCCTGTTTTCGTCGCGCGCGAACTCCAACGAGGAGTCCATTGAGGCAATGCGTACGCGCGCGACCGGGATGCACCGCGAAGGCCGCTTTCCCGAGGCCGAAACTGCGTACAGTGCCTTGCTCGAACGCTGGCCCGATGACTCTCAGGCGCTTTTTTATCTGGGCGTGGCCTGTCGCCAGCAAGGGCGGCTGAACGAGGCTTTCCGGCACTGCCACCGGGCGCTGGAACTGGCGCCCGGGAATCCCGATTGGGTAACAAGCGTCGGCAATCTCGCCAGCAGCCTCGGAAGGAAAGAGGGCGTGGAAGCCTGCGAGCGCCGCGTCGTCGAGGACGCGGACCTGCCGGCATGGTTGGCGCTGGGCAACGCGCTGCGCGACGCCGGCCGCATCGCAGAAGCCGAGAACGCATACCGCAGATGCCTCGAATTCGCGCCGATATCGCCGTTCGCAATGCGCAGGCTGGGCTCGCTGCTGGCGTTGAGCGGACGCCATGATGAAGCCGATGCCTGCTTTCAAGTCTCCGCGCGCGCGGGGCTAGTCCCGGATCCCGTGATGCGTCTGTCGGGCGAATTTCTGGGCGCGCTGGAGCGCGACCGGGACCGGTTGCTCACCGGATTGCCGGCGATGGAGGGCGAATGGGGAACCACGCGGGCTTCAATTGTGGCGTTCGCCTGCTGCGACACCGTCTACTTCCGGAAATTCGCCTGGGCACTTTGTTCCTCGACGCTGCGCAACGCCGGCCCGGACTGCCTGGTCCACATTCATGTCGTCAACCCCGAACCAGCACTTCACGCGGACATGGAGCGCCTGCGTACCGGCCTGGGTGCCGGACGGATCGCATGCACCTGGGAATATACGCCCTTGCCTGAAGACGACTCGGCGAAGACCTACTACGCGTGTGCGAGGTTCCTGCATCTGCCGCGCGTCGTCGAGCGCTACGCGCGACCCGTCCTGGCGCTGGACATGGATTTGCTGGTGGTGGGTAGCCTCGACCACGTCACGCAAGCGGCGGGCGACAGCGATTTGGCCATCATTCGCTGGCACGAGGCGCGTTGGGAACCCTGGGAATACTTCTACGCGACCGCCCTGCTGCTGCGCCCCACCCCGGCGACGCTGTCGATACTGCAGCGCGTGACGCTGTTCGTGCGCCATTTTCTGCTGCGTGGAGAACGCATCTGGCTACTCGATCAGATTGCGCTATTCGCCGCGATCGAATGCTGGCCAGGAAGGGATCCCCGGGAGCGGGTCGGCCTCCTGCCGCCAACCCTGGCGATGCTCTACGGTTTTCACGCGCGGCCGGACGAAATTCCCGCCGGGGTCGTTTTCTGGGTCGTTGGTTATAGCCTTGAGGCCAACCGCGAAGCGCTGACACGCCGCCCATTCACCGATTATCTGCCCCCAGACTGGGATGCCCAAGCTGACGGGGCGGCACTTCAAAGCGCAAGAGTGGATTTGCCTCAATCGCCGCCGCGCAAATAGACAGGGTCAGTTTTCTTCGGTCACGGCGACCTGCTCAAATTTCGGCTAATCGTCACGCTGTCTTGCGTATGTGCCACGACATGCCGCTAACCGTCACTTGGTCCTTGAAGAATTCATCGACGGCTTGTTTGACGCCCGGGTGCTGGTCGTTGATGTAGTCGTGCCCGCCGATGATCCCACCGCTACGAATCTTGGGAAACCAGGTGCGCAGGTCTTCGCTCACGGCTTCGTACGTATGGTCGCCGTCGATGAAGCAGAAATCCACTGATTGATCGTCGAACAGACGTCCGGCCTGTACGCTCATCATACGCAGCGGCACGATGATGTCGATCAATCCGGCCTGGACCATATTCCCCAGGAAATCCGCGAATATGGAGCTGGGGCGATTTTCCTTCCAACCCAGCCAGGGATCGACGCCGTAGACGGTGATCTTCTTGCGTGCCAGCGCGATTCGCGATCCGAGAAAGGCTGTCGAACGTCCCAGGAAACAACCGACCTCTACGAATGTCGCGCCGTCGTGCGCTTCGGAAATGGCAAAGTTGTACACATCCTGGAAATCAAACCAGCCCGGAATGTTCTCGAAATAATCGAAACTCTTAATGTGGTCGAATCGATGCAAGTTGCCGCCGGAGGCGGTCCAACGCTTGTAGTAGTCAAGGCCTACGGTTTCTTCAAGTGTTTCGTTCATCGGACTTTGGGGTTGGCCAGTATGAGAGATGGTTTCCTTGGCACGTTGTTTTCGAGGAACGAGCAACTGTTTCAAAAATGTCAGGAGCATTTTTCCCCTTAAACGGATAAGTGAACGAATTCAGAACTTGACACCTGCGGCCATCGAAAGACCGATTAATTCAGTGAAATCAGGCTATTCCGGTTTCCTCAGGTAATGCCCCGACTTGCCGCCTTTCTTTTCCAGCAGCATAATGCCTTCGATGCGCATGCCGCGATCGACCGCCTTGCACATGTCGTAGATGGTCAGCAGGCCTACGCTTGCGGCGGTGAGCGCCTCCATCTCCACCCCGGTACGGCCCAGCGTTTCCACCGTGACGGTAAGCGTGATGCCGCACGCGGCAGCGTCGGGTTCGAACTCGGCGCTGACGCGGGTCAGGGCGAGCGGGTGGGCGAGGGGAATCAAGTCCGCGGTGCGTTTTGCCGCCTGGATCGCCGCCAGGCGGGCCACGCCCAGCACATCGCCCTTCTTTGCCGTGCCTTCCTGAATCAGGCGCAGGGTCGCCGGCTGCATGCGTATGCTGCCGCGCGCGCGGGCAATGCGGCGCGTCTCTGCCTTGCCGCCGACATCGACCATGTGCGCCTCGCCGCGCGCGTCGAAATGGGTGAATGTTTTTGGCTTGCCCGGGGAACTTCGTTTCATGGCGGAGTATCATATCATCATGCGTATCAGTAGCTTGTTCGCGTTATTCCTGCTGTTCCTGCAGCCCGCCCTGGCCGAGGGCCTGCCCGAGCTGGGCGACACGGCGCAGCTTTCCCTGACGCCGCAGGCCGAGCGCCGCGTTGGCGAGTCGATCATGCGCGACATCCGCCTGCACGACCCCGACTTTGCCGACGATCCCGAAGTCGCCGAGTACCTCAATGCAATCGGCTACCGCCTGGTGTCCAACAGCCAGGATGCGCGCCAGGATTTCGAGTTTTTCCTGGTCAAGGATCCAACGCTCAATGCCTTCGCCCTGCCGGGTGGCTACATCGGAGTGCATACCGGCCTGATCATCACGGCGCAAAGCGAATCGGAACTGGCCGCCGTCCTGGCACACGAGATCGCGCACGTCACCCAGCACCACATGGCGCGCATGGTCAGCAAGGACGGACAGTTGTCGACGGCGGTGCTGGCGGCGATGGCGCTGGCGATCCTCGCGCGCAATTCCCAGCTCGGATCCGCCGCTGCCGCCATCGGTCAGGCGAGCGCAATCACGGCGCAGATCGGTTTTACGCGCGAGTTCGAGCGCGAAGCCGATCGCATCGGATTCCTCACCCTGGAGAAATCGGGCTTCGATGTGCGCGCGATGCCGGCGTTCTTCGTGCGCATGCAAAGGGCGGGGCGCTTATACGAAAACAACGCGCCAGCCTATCTGCGCACTCACCCGGTTACCACCGAGCGCATCGCCGACGCCGAGAACCGCATTCAGGGCGTGGCCTACAAGCAGACTCCAGACAGTCTGGATTTCCAGCTGGTGCGCGCCAAGCTGCGCGCCGATCAGGGGACTGCACGCGATGCGTTGGCGCAACTCGAAGGCGACCTGCGCGAGAAAAAATTCAGCAACGAAACAGCGGCGCGCTATGGTCTGGCCGTGGCCTTGCTGCGCGGCAAGGATCCTGTCCGCGCCGAGGCCGAACTCGCGCCGCTTCTGAAAACCACGGACCACCCCATGTTTTCCGGGCTCTTGGCGCGCATCAAGCAGGCCAAGGGCGACAACAAGGGCGCCGCCGACACTTTGAGGCAGGCGCTCGTCCGCTACCCCAACAACCGCGCGCTCAACTACGCCTACATCGAGGCGCTGCAGCAGCTGGGACAGAATCGGGAGGCGGTTTCCCAGCTGGACCAGCAGATCAAAAATTATCCGCGCGATGCGCGGCTGTATGCGCTGCAGGCGAAAGGCTATGCGAGCCTGGGCAAGCGGCTGTTGCAGCACCAGGCGCAGGCCGAGGTCTACGTACTGCAGGGCAGCGTGTCCTCGGCCATCGAGCAGCTGCAGCTGGCGCAGAAAAGCGGCGACGGCGACTTCTACCAGCTGTCCAGCGTCGACGCGCGCCTGCGCGATCTGAAACTGCAGCTGGCAGAGGAGACCAAACATGTAAAAGAGAAGAAGTGACGCCGCCGGCCTGAGAGGAAGTTCCGGCCCGGCTCAGGTCTTTCCGGGCGCGTCGAAATAGGCTTCGTACAGCAAATCGAAAGTCATTTCGCTCTCGGCGAGCAGCCGTTCGTCGCTGTCGCTGCGGCGGATCGCACCCTGCAGCAGCGTCTGCACCCCGCCGGCTTCCGCCACCTGGGTGTCTCCCGCGTCGAGCGCATGGATGAGCGTGCCGATGCGCGCGAGCGCGGCATTGTGGTCCAGCTTGAAGCTGGCCAGGATTTCTTCGAACGTGACCTTGTCCTTGCTGTTGCAGAACGTCGCGCCGTTGTAGGCATAGCCGATCGCGAGCGGCGGGCATTCCTGGTTCTTGTCCAGCCAAAGCAGAGTCGCTTCCGGGTCGATGAAGCGCCGGATCAACCATGCAGAGGCCAGTTGGTCGGCCCACAGGGGTTTGCGCGTTGCCCAGGTGCGCTGGAAATACTGCTTGCCCGAGGTATCGACGGTGCCGCCTTTCTTTTGCGCCTGCGGGAACATCCGCGTATGCAGCGCGCGCTCGGCTTCGCTCAAGGCGCGCGCCGCGCGGTCCCTCGACTCCGAGGGGAAGAAATCGAGCGCGCTGATGATCTTGTATTCGCGCTTGTGCTTGTGCAGCAGGCGCATGATCGACACCGGGTCGGAGACGCCGAAGGCGGACTCAAGGCTTGCCACGGCCTTGATCAAGTCGTCGTACTTATGCGTGCGGTCGAACAAACCGAGAAACTGCTTCGCTTGCGCCTCGTCCATGCTGGTCACCGAGAGCAGGTGGGCGGAGCCGTTGATGCGCGCAATGTGATCGCTGAGGCTGGACAGCGCCTGGCGCGCCGTCGGCGTATCGGGCAGCAGGAATACACCCTCGCGCAGCATCGCGCAGCCGAGCGATTCGAGCGTGCGCAGGATACGCATGCGCGCCGCCGGATCCTCGGTGGGCAGGGTCGTGACGTACGCGAGCCAGCGCGTGGCGTCCGCTCTGCCTTTTCCGGCTTCCCCGGCCATCGCTAGCGGGCCGGCGCGGGGAGTGCGGTTACGCTTAGGCGCGGCGCGCAGCACGCATCGGTTCTTGCGGCGGATCTGTCCATGCGCTCTCTTCTGCGTTTCGGGACGCCAGTTTATCAAGTTAGGCACCCGGCATCCATCCATAAGCGGCCTAATCAGCCCGCCTTATCTGCAAATCAAAATCTCTGGCTTGTGAGCCTGCCCGCCTCTGCGCACAATACATCCAGTTTTGCCGCCGGGGCGCCTACGCAGTGTGCCGCGGCGAAGCAGAAAAACGAAATAAAAATCGAGGAGCAAGCATGTCCACACTGGTACATCCTCACGGCGGAGAATCGCTCAAGCCCTTGCTGCTCACGGGTGCTGCGCTGAAGGCGGAACTGGCGCGCGCGAAGACGCTGCCCCGGTTGCGCGTGTCCTCGCGCGAAAAAGGCGATCTCATCATGCTCGGCATCGGCGGTTTCACCCCGCTCGATGGTTTCATGACCCACGCCGACTGGCAGGGCGTGTGCGACGGCTACCGCATGGCGAGCGGCCTGTTCTGGCCGATTCCGATCACGCTTTCCGCCGACAAGGCGGCTGCCGCGGGCATCAAGACGGGAAGCGAGCTCGCGCTCGTCGACCCGGACTCGGACGAGATCCTCGCGACCATGAAGGTGAGCGAGAAATACACGATCGACAAGGCGCACGAGTGCATGTCGGTGTTTCGCACCGCGGACGAAGCGCATCCGGGCGTGAAAATGGTCCTGGCCCAGGGCGAAGTCAACCTCGCCGGCCCGGTCAAAGTGCTTTCCGACGGCGGCTTCAAGGCGAAGTACGGCGCGCTGTTCATGACCCCGGCCGAGACCCGCGCCGAGTTCGAGCGCCTCGGCTGGTCCAAGGTGGCCGCGTTCCAGACGCGCAATCCCATGCACCGCTCGCACGAGTACCTCGCCAAGGTGGCGATCGAGGTGTGCGACGGCGTGCTGGTGCATTCGCTGCTGGGCGCGCTCAAGCCCGGCGACATCCCGGCGGAGGTGCGCACCCCGGCAATCGGGGCGCTGATCGACAAGTACTTCGTCAAGAACACCGTGGTGCAGGCGGGCTATCCGCTAGACATGCGCTACGCCGGCCCGCGCGAAGCGCTGCTGCACGCGCTGTTCCGGCAGAATTATGGCTGTTCGCACCAGATCGTCGGCCGCGACCACGCCGGTGTGGGCAGCTACTACGGTCCGTTCGACGCGCACCATATTTTCGACCAGATCCCGAAGGGGTCGCTGGAGACGCAGGCGCTCAAGATCGACTGGACCTTCTGGTGTTTCCAATGCGGCGGCATGGCATCGGCGCGCACCTGTCCGCACGACGAGAAGGACCGGCTGAACGTGTCGGGGACCAAGCTGAGGAAGTGGCTGTCCGAAGGCAGCCCGGTGCCGGCGGAATTCAGCCGGCCGGAGGTGCTCGCGATCCTGCGCGAATATTACGCGGGGCTCGAAGCGCACGAAAAGGTGGAAGTGAAACTCGCGGGACATTCCGCGCGCTAGACAGCGTTACAGGCCATTTCGGCATTGCCGAAATGGCCTCGGATTTGGGGGAGTCCGAGGGGATATCCCCTCATTTTGCAATTAGCACTTCGTTTAATCTGGTTTTTTCTGAGGAGGTAGCAACGATGCCGACATTCGTCCGTACCGAAAAATGCGACGGCTGCAAGGGGCAAGACAAGACCGCGTGCATGTACATCTGCCCGCACGATCTGATGCATCTGGACAAGGACGGCTCCGTCACCGGCCATGCGATGAAGGCCTACAACGTGGAGCCGGAGCAGTGCTGGGAGTGCTATTCCTGCGTCAAGATCTGTCCGCAGAACGCGATCGAGTGCCGCCATTACGCCGACATCGTGCCGCTGGGCGCTTCGGTGCAGCCCCTGCGCGGAACCGATTCCATCATGTGGACCATCAAGTTCAGGAACGGCACCATGAAGCGCTTCAAATTCCCGATCCGCACCACGCCTGAGGGCTCGGCCGATCCCTACGGCGGCAAGCCGAAGGCGAACATGGCCGACATCGCCAATGACGAGGTGCTGTTCACCAAGCAATTGCATGCGGGCGACCGCAGCCAGTTCGTCAAGTCCTAGGAAGCCGATCGCGGGGCGCGGGGCGGCGCTTGCATTGAGCGCCCGCGCTCCAGACTGCAACTTTATTAACGGCAGAGGGCTACAGGGTTTAGTCCAAGCCGCATTGAGAAAGGAAATCTGCAATGGCTGAATATACGTTTGGCAATCCGGAAGTGATCGAAGAAGAAGTCGATATGCTCATCATCGGCGGCGGCATGGCCGCCTGCGGCACCGCGTTCGAGGTTCCGCGCTGGATCGAAGGCACCGGCCTCAAGGTGAAGCTGGTGGACAAGGCGGCGCTGTCGCGCTCGGGCGCGGTGGCGCAGGGCCTGTCGGCGATCAACACCTACCTCGGCGAGAACGATCCCGCCGACTACGTGCGCTACGTGCGCAACGACCTGATGGGCATCGTGCGCGAGGACCTGATCTACGACGTCGGCCGCCATGTGGACGACTCGGTGCAC
>Ga0182021_10001370_pt1 | contig 27774 bp, 21 predicted proteins | sample 612E3MmetaG_FD_120493 | JGI IMG/M metagenome (GOLD analysis project Ga0182021, IMG submission 120493) | Permafrost microbial communities from Stordalen Mire, Sweden - 612E3M metaG (Illumina Assembly) | ecosystem: Environmental > Terrestrial > Soil > Wetlands > Permafrost | place: Sweden...
CGAAAATGAGGTGACACTTTTCCCGCAGCCAGATTCCCCCACCAGACCCAGGACTTCCCCCGGATAAACTTCAAAATCCACTCCATCGACGGCCTTTACTACCCCGTCTTCGGTGTAAAAATAAGTCTTGAGGTTCTTGATTTCCAAGAACGGTTTTTTTGTGGTATTTGATTGCATGACACTGCTCCGAATGTGAAGCGATTATCCCGCGGGAAATTCTTTAGTATTTGTTCCAGGTTGAAAGCAAAAAGGGATTCTGTTACTTGCTCTTCATCGCAAGGCTTGGGTCGAGAGCATCACGCAACCCATCACCTAGCAGGTTGAACGAGAGCACAACAAGTATGATCGCCAGACCTGGGTAGAAGACCAGATATGGAGCTGTAAACACCTGGTTACGTTCTGCACTCAGCATGGATCCCCATTCCGCTGTAGGCGGTTGGGCACCTAATCCCAGGAAAGATAACCCGGCCGCATCCAGGATCGCAGTCGCGATCCCCAATGTGCCCTGAACGATCAATGGCGTCATTGAGTTCGGCAGGACGTGTCCAAACAAAATATGAAAGGTGCTCCCACCCATGGAGCGTGAAGCCTGCACGAAATCCTTATCCCGCGTGGAAAGCACCGCCGAGCGCACCACGCGCGCATAAGCCGGGATAGAAACAATACCGATCGCTAGCAACGCATTGATCAGCCCTGGTCCCAGGATGGTGACGATCGCAATGGCTAATAGAAGCGATGGGAAAGCAAGCAGCACATCCATGAAGCGCATGATGACATTATCCACCCAGCCTCCCAGGTAACCCGCTAAGGCTCCAAGCACCGTCCCGATAATGATCGCAAATGTGACCGTGGTGAAGCCGATAACCAGGCTTAACCTAGCGCCATATAACACGCGGCTAAACTCGTCGCGCACATTTCCATCAATACCCATGATATGCTGTGGCTGGTCAGCCGGGCAACCCAGCAGGTGGATGCAGGGAGCTTGCCTTGCCTTTACATTTTCAACACCGATCAGGACCTCTCCCGGTGGGTAGGGGGCTAACCAGGGTGCAAAGATCGCAATGACAGCCAGTGCTCCCAGGATTCCCATTCCTATTAATGCTGATTTTCGTTTAATCAGGCGCCGCCGGGCAGTCCCCCAGAGAGTTGTCGGTTTCTCAGTGCTTAACTGTTCCGCTTCTAGTTTTTCTACCTTGCCCGTGGGTTCACTTTTAGTCACCTCAGTCATAAGGGTTACTCCAATCGGACACGCGGGTCAAGGTAGGTATACAAAATGTCGACGATAAGATTCAAGACAACGAAGAAGACGGCTATCACCACTGTGAAGGACTGGACGACGATGTAATCACGAGCAGTGATGGAATCGTATAGAATGCGCCCCAATCCTGAGAGCCCGAAGATCGTCTCAGTAAGAACTGCCCCCCCTAAAAAGGTACCCAGGGATAATCCGATGATTGTCACAAGTGGCAACAAAGCATTGCGCAAACCGTGCTTCATTACCTGCATATAGCGCGTCAAACCCTTCGCACGCGCGGTACGCATATATTCCGTTCCTAGAACATCCAGCATACTTGCACGTGTCATCCGTGCAATCAAAGCCAGTGGGATGGTACCGACTGTCACTGCTGGAAGGATAAGGTGCTTTAATGCATCCCAGAAGATATCCGGGCGTCCGGTAAGGATGGCATTGAGCAGGTTAAGCCGGCTCACGAAATCCAATATGCCAATTAAACCCTTTGAAGTCACCTGCCACCCCCATACTACATAAAATGGAACTGGGGACAACCCGGCTGAAAGTCGCCCTGAAGGGGGTAATTGGAATGGCGTACCTTTCAATAGCAAAGCAAACACATACTCTAACATCAACCCCAACCAGAACACGGGCATCGAAATACCAATATTTGCCACCAGCATGGTACCAATATCGACCAGGGAGTTTTGCCGTACCGCCGAGATAATCCCCAGCGGGATCCCCACCAAAATACTAAAGCCCATCGCCGCGAAACTCAGCTCCAGCGTGGTCGGTAGCCGTTCGAGTAACAATTCGGTCACAGGTATTCCTAAGCGTAACGATACTCCAAAATCACCCCGGGCAATTTCACCAATATAAATCCCGAACTGGACCAGAATTGGCTTATCCAAGCCGTGCTGGTGGATGAAGGTATCGCACACCGTCTGGGTGGCTTTTTCACCCAGCATGGCGCGGCAAGGGTCGCCCGGGATCAGCCGCGCCAAAATGAAAGTGACTGCCAGTATCCCGAACAAAACCGGGATGCTCGATAAGATGCGCCGAAGTAAGTAGGTGAACATATCGTTTAGGATTGTCCCCGATGGAGGGGTAGATCTCCACCGGGGATGAAAGGAAAAGGTTAGCGCTTTTGTTTAGGGAGTTGGTGTTGGTTGGGGAACATTCAGGAAACCGCCAAACAATGAGCTGAAGTAATCGAACGCTCCCGTCCGACCCACATGCAATGGACTGGAGTCATCCCACTGCATAATAAAGGATTGGGTCACGTCATTGGCATCCAATGGATCACCATTGCTGAACGTCACATTCTTGCGCAGTTGACAGGTCCACTCGGTCAGGTCCGTGTTCGGATCGCAGGAAGTAGCAAGCGCTGGTTCTACCGTCGTGCCACCGCTCTTGTAGCGATACAGCGATTCCATGACCTGCAGGCAGGCACGGGCAGTGTCACCATCTGTCTCGTCTCCACAGAACATTGAAAGTGGTTCACCATTCTGCATCCAGACGAAGGTGTCCTGTCCCTGGATATATGTTGCCGCGAAGGCCTCGTTTTGGGTTGGGCTTACAATCGGATTTTGGACCGTAGCCTTATAGGCTACCCCGGAACCACTATGCGCGATGGGTATCATCGGTACATGCTGGAGGATGGCATTATTGGCGGTCACATAGAACGGTTCGCGGGCAGCATCATCTGCAAGTTTTGCACCTGCGGTCAAAGCATCAGTAATATCCTGAAAATGCTTGCCAAATTGAGCCGAGCCTGATACACCAAAGTGGAAATCCAAGAAATTGGTCACATCCGGATAGTCCCCCGTCCAACCCAGCAGGTGCAAGCCTCCAATCTTACTGGCATACAATGAATCTAGATAGGTGCCCGATTCCATCACTACGATCTTGGCATTGATATTCAGGTTTTTCTTCAGCTGTGCCTGAAGATCTTGGGCAACCACGCCTGGTTGGGGCAGGTAGGGGCGCACCACGTCCCGGTAGGTAATGGTGGTATCGAAGCCATTCGGGTATCCTGCCGCAGCCAGCAAGGCCTTGGCCTTCACAGGATCGAAGGTATACCATGGGTTACCCGCACAGCCATTGGGCACTACGCAGGGGGTGAAGGAATCCGCTACTTCAGAACCAGGTGGGAAGAAGTTATCCACCAAGCGCTGGCGATCAATACCCATGGCGACAGCCTGGCGTACTTGTTCATTATCAAATGGTGCGAAGGTATTATTCATACCCACGTAAAAGACGTTGAGCGCCGGGCGAATTTCCAACTGCAGGGTCGGATCATTCTTCACGGTAGTGAAATCTGATGAACCAATGTTATCAATACCATCGACGTCGCCCGATTGCAGTTCTAGCAGACGCTGGGCGGCCTCAGAGCTCCAGCGGAAAACCAGAGTCGCATTCTTGGCAGGAGTGCCCCAATAATTCGGGTTCTGTACGAACACCATCTGATTGCCTTTATCCCATTCTTTCAGCATATATGGACCGGTACCAATTGGTTTGTCTAATAAATCGCCGGTACCGCCGGTCTGCTTTAGGTATTCAGATGAATACACCGCGAATATTGGAGAGGCTACCTTGTCCAGGAATGTAGGGTCAGGGTAGCACAAGGTAAACTTGACTGTATATTGGTCAACGGCCTCAACGCTCTTAAACTCACCGCCATAAGAGCAGTCCTTGGTAGCCAGGCTTATAGGTACGAAGGGCACGGTTGTGGGGGGTATTGCCGTGGGGGGGACTGCCGTGGGGGGTACCGTCGTTTGTGGGACGGATGTTGCCGACGCAACAGTTGTTGTAGCGGGGCCGCAACCCGTCATAATCATGCTCAACATTACTACAACCCCCACGATCATATAAAGCTTATTGATTTTCATCTTTCTTTTCTCCTTTTTGTCTCCTCAAGGCTTGGGAAAAATATTTTCAATTGGGTGAACCTTTCTGGATAATATCAACTATATTTTCCTCCTTTCCATCAACACATATAGAGTAAAGGTCTGCAGGATGCCGTACACCTTCTTTCCGGTGCTAATCAAGGATTCTTGCTGTAAATCACCGTCGTGCATGGACTGCCTGCCTACCTGCTAGTACTGGGTTGGTTTAAGCGAGAGCCCCAACATAGTGCGAGCCTGGGCCGGGGTAGCGATCTCACGGTTAAGGTCGCGGGCAATACGCACAACCCGCTCAACGGCCTCGGCGTTGTTTTGGTACAGTTGACCACGCCGGGCGTAGCCATTGTCCTCCAAACCCACGCGAATGTGGCCCCCGAGCAATATGCTCATTGTTACCATCGGAAGCTGAAAGGGCCCAATGCCGGCGACCATCAGGACAGCCTGCGCTGGAAGGTCATTGATAAAAGTTAAAAGGTTTGCAGGAGTCGGATAGCTGCCAGATACATAACCAGTGACAAACTGAACCAGGTATGGGGGATCCACCAAACCTTGTGAGATCGTATCCTGTACCACAGGGAGCTGCCCCGGGTGGTAGACCTCCATCTCCGCTTTTACGTTGCGCTTTTTCATCTCGGTTGCAAACCATGACACCTCCGCGAATGAGATGGGAATGCATGTATTAATATCAATCGCAGGTCGAGGATGAGGGAGAGGAGCCAATCGTTCCTTCAGTCGCATCTTGGCCATATCAGGACCCATGTTCAGGCTTGCCACTTCCGGATCAGCATCAAGGGAAGCCAGGCGCTCCTCTGCCGACATTCCCCATGCGCCACCGGTGGTATCGTTGATGATAATGTCAGGGCACTTTTCCCGAATCAGGCGGTGAATAAGCCGGTATTGTTCTGGAGAACCCGTAGTGTCATACCATTTCTGGGGATCCCGGGCGTGGATGTGAACCATCGACGCTCCAGCCTGATAGGCAGCGTAGGTCTGTTGAGCTTGCTCCTCGGGGGTTTCTGGTAGGTTCGGGTTGACTTCCTTGCCTTGAACGCCGCCGGTGATGGCCACAGCGATTATCATTGGAGGCAGGGTCGAACTCCTCACTCGCTTCATCCATTCGTGTGGATTTCGATAATCCCACATGCCGGCCTCTGCTTGTTTGTCTGTTTGCATATTCATCCCTTTCTGAACTTGAGGTCTGATCTCAAACCATATGCTTATCAGCGGATTGCGCTTCACAACTGCGCCCGCAAAATCGAAAATAAGTCATAGCCCGTTCAACAGTGGGGAAGACGGGAACACCCAAACGCATAATTTTGAGCTTCTCCTCTGCTTCGATCTCCCCCCCACCAGAAAAGGCAACAAGGATGGGTTTGGTGGTGCCTTCCAGAAACGCTTGAACGGCACGCGAGGCACCCTCCACCGGGTCCCCGAAAATGAGCAGCAATGCATCATAGCGGCTCATCAGCCCCAACCCGGCTATCCCCTCGAAAAGCTGGGCGTCGATTGAGGCAAGGTCGAGTGGATTGTTCAATACCGAGTGGGCTGGAAGTAAGCTGTGAAGCTGCTCTATCGTGGCATCTCCGAGTTGCGGAAGCTCGAGCCCAGCCTGTTCAGCCTGGTCTGCAGCAATGATCCCCAGACCACCCGAGGTCTCGATGACGAGTAGCCTCCTGACTTTGAAAGAGCCCAAGCAGGTGAGAGTCTTGACCAGATCGTAAAACTCGTCCACGGTCTCCGCGCGTAAGATATTGTATTGCTTGAGAACCCCGGCAAAGACCCGGTCGTTAGCGCTTAAGGCCACTGAATGTGAAGCAACGGCCTTCGCGCCAGCAGAGGTGCGGCCCGTTTTGAGGATTACCATGGGCTTGGTGACCATCCGAAGCGCGTCCAAGAAGCGTGCGCCACATTTGATACCCTCCAACTGCAAGGCAATGACTGTGACCGTAGGGTCCTCGTTCATGAACCGGATCCAGTCGGCCTCATCGATGTCCACCCGGTTGCCAAGTGCAACATGCAGTGAGAAGCCAAGACCATCGTAGCCGGCATTTTGCAGAAAGGCCGTACCAATGGAGCCGCTCTGCGTGATGAGACCGATCCTACCCTTGTAGAAGCGGGGGATAAGTGCCTCGATCGCAAAGGCTCCCAATAGGTTGCAATTCATATTCAGGATACCCATCATATTGGGACCCAGAACGCGAATATCGTGCGAGCGAAGGACATCCTCAAGTTCTTGAGTCAACTGCTCGCCTTGTGGACCCAATTCTGCAAATCCCCCCGAGCAGATGGCTACCCCCTTGATACCTTTTTCAGCGCATTCCCTGACTGCAGCTGGAACGAGGTTCGATGGGATCACCACGAAGGCAAGATCGATATCCTCGTCATAATCTCCCACCGTCTTCCTGGCCGGGACACCCAGGATCCGATCGGCATTGGGATTGATCGGATAGATCCTGCCCGGAAAACCCCCTTCCAGCAGATTCCTGATCAGTAAACCACCAAACTTATGTGGGTTTTCCGAAGCGCCTATCACAGCGATCGCGCGTGGATAAAGAATTGGCTTCAATTCAGAAGGCGAGTACAAACCCCGGTAAGGGGTTTCTTCCTGTCTGCTCCTGACGATCAGCTTGGCGTCCACGACTGAGAGGCCCTTCTCGTGCACGATCACGGGGTTCAGGTCGAGCTGGTCAATCTGGTTGTGGAAGATGGTGTTAAGATTAGAGACTTTGACCAGCAGGTCCAACACAGCCGCCTTGTCCACCGGGCGGTTGCGGAACCCTTCGAGGACCTGGTGAGCCTGGAGATCATCGACCATGCCCTTTGCCTGAGCCAGATCGATGGGCAGCGCCCGAAATGAGACGTCGTGAATAACCTCAGCTAAAATCCCACCCATGCCGACCAGGATGCACCCACCTAAAATATGATCGTGGATCAAACCCACAATCATCTCTAAACCAGGTGCCTCCATGGTTTCTATTAGGAAATCCGTTCCGCGAAACTTGTTGTGCAAATCCCGGAAAGCGGTAATTAACAAAGACTTGTTCTGGATATTCAGCCAGACACCCCCCACGTCCGTCTTATGAAGAATACCAGGGGAGCACACCTTTAGCGCCACGGGAAACTCGAGGTTGAGGCTGTTTATGTCCGATTCCTCGTGCACAAGGACATACCTGGGAGTGGGAATCCCAGCCTGTCTGAGGAGATCCTTGACCTGCTTTTCCGTGTACACCTGGTCTGCAACCAGGCGTTTTGGCTCCAATGCCAGCATTCAAAAACTCCTTTCATCCAGAAGCATATGCAGCATTTGTCCCGGTAAGGCCTTGCAGCCGCTCAAACGATCAACTCATCCAGCTTGCGAGCATAGGGTGTCAGGAACTCGACCTCTTGCTCACCCACAAGGACCGTATCAGAATGTCGGAAGCCTCCTACACCTGATACATATAGGCCAGGCTCGACGCTCAGAACCATTCCTGCTTTTAGTACGGTTGGGTCACCAATATCCATGAACGGCCGTTCATGGCCTTCCAGGCCAAGCCCGTGGCCCTGATGATGCAGCACGAATTCCGAGCATCCCTTTGATGAGAACCAGTCACGGACCTTCTTGTCGATCTCTGCACAGGTGTTACCCGGTCGTAACATTGACAATTGCAGCTCCTGAGCCTGATACACGATGTCAAACAGCTCTCGTTGCCGATCCGTTGGCTGACCCACGAAAAGAGTCCGCTCCAACTCTGTGTTGTATCCGCTCATGATCCCCTGGCAACAAGTCACCACAACGTCCCCGACCTGCACAGGCCGGACCGAAGTGAAGGAATGAGGCATTGTTGTGCGTTCCCCCGCGAGAAGTGTCTCGATCGTCGAAACACTGCCTTCGGCAACCTCTTTTCTTGAAGCCTTGGCGAGCAGGTCAAGTGTTTTGTCCTCGGCCTGGCGACAGATACTCCTTTCTGAACGCCCGATCGCAATCGCTTCCTGAAGAAATTCATGCGCACGCGCTGCCCACCGGCCGGCTTCTCGCAAGATTGCCAGCTCGGTGGAAGATTTCACCATCCGCACACTGTCTATTAGATTGCTGACGGGCGTGACGCGGAAGCCGAGTTGGTCGCTCAACGCCGAGCCCTGGTATCCATTCAGGTCCATGGCTCCGTCGTGATCGGCACCCAATTTATTTGTACGGAGTCTACGCTCAGCGATCAAGCGTGTTAGTTGGAGCATTGGATGGTCGGAGCCAGGATACTCAAGATAAGCGCGTACATTGTTAAACCATGGCGCTTGTGACTTGAAATGCTGCTCCTCCAGAATCGGGAGCAGCATGATCGGGTCACTTTCGACAGGCAGAATCAGAACAATCGGCCGTTCGGTGGGACAGTGGGCGAAGCCGGTCAGGTAGGTGACCCGTACAGGGTTGAAAATGACGGCACCATCAAGGCCAAGACTGCTCAACTCCGTTCGCACTGTATCCTGACGTTGAAGGAACTCTTCTTTCGTTAGGATGGGAATTGCCATTGTTAACCTCCGATCTCATCACAGGTCCTGGTAGTATGGCCATCATTCAGGTAGATAGGCCAAACGACAAACGTTCGAGAAAATGGCAAGCAGATAGAAACCCGACCAAACGGACTACTTGATAAGTCGGGGTTCCAACAGCAACACGCTACTTAAAAGCTACTTCAGATTTTTAGCTGGATCGGGTTTAACCTCTGAGCGCTGCGAGTATCCGCTCGTTCGATTTCAAGGCATGCTCGCGGCTCTTTTGTTCGGCTGCTTTAGGATCCTTTGCTTTTAATGCTTCGAACATCTCACGGTGTTCGGACCATGTTTGGGCTGCATTCTTCGCACCCTGTTTCCATGCAAGGATCGCAAACCGGTCTCCATGGAGGTGGATGCTATTCATGGCTTTGGCGAGGTGTCGGTTACCTGAGGCATGTCCAACGATCCGGTGATAGTTAAAATGGAGCTCAGCCAGCTGGCCGTAATCCCCCGCAGCAATCGCCCTGTCCGCATCGATCAGGATATGCTCCAATTGCCCCAACTCCTCGGCCGTGATCCGTTGCGCTGCCAGAGAAAAACAAGCGGGGTCAGAAATGAGCTCCGCCTGCTGCACTTCGATGAAATCGGTCAGGCTGAGCGGTGTAATCGAGATCCCCCGTTGCGGCACGGCAACAATCAGGCCATCGGTCGCCAGTCGCTGGATGGCCTCACGAAGGGGGGTGCGGCCGCACTGCAGCAGTTCGCACAGATACGACTGGGTCAGGGCTGCGCCTGGAGGAATCTCCATTGTCATAATGAGCCTGGAAAGTTGCTGCTCGACCCGGTCCGACTCCAATAGTTCTGCTGGATCTTCTTTAATATTATTTCCATAAGGGTTTAATTGGGTCATATCCATGCTCCCTTTGATTGAGCCTATGTGCACAATTAATCGTGGAAGGGAAGACCGCAGCTTCCATCGCCCCGCCAGTCAATTGATATCCAACTAATATATTTATTGGATATAATTTACCATTTGCAACAGCCCTTGTCAAGAGCCGAAATGGTGGATCACAAATGCCATGGGTTCTTTTTAAGCCAGCCGAGGAGTTACTGAAAGGTGATTTAGGTCAAAATAGCCAATATTGGATTTAATATGCCTTTCGGTAGAGCAATTGAACGATGTCAAATGGTCAAGAACGCTAATCTCACTTGAAAATGGCCTGAAAGTCATGGACTAGCAATGGAACTGCACTTCATGGCCCAGGAATTGACAGGCCTCCAGCACCATGATAATATATATCCATAAAGGATATCAGTTGGATATCAGAAAATATAATACAGAGGAGAGCGATGGAATACTCAATTTTCACACCGGCCGATGCTTACAACCAACGAATCGAGATGCCTCCCGGGCGGGCGATTGCTGGATGTGCAATTGGGATCCTTGTGCTGGACGTGTGGTATCCGTATTTTCCCGGTAATGTATCCAACGCCAGTAGTTATAATTTTCCAGTGCGTCACAAGGTGCTGAAAGGTGCCACGATCGAGATGATCGTCCGGGGGGATCCTGCACTGTTGAACATGATCCTGGAAGCCGGCCGCGAGCTTCAGCAGGAAGGAGTGCGAGCCCTGGTAGGCGCCTGCGGTTACTTTAGCCGGTACCAGCAGGAGGTCGCAGCTGCCCTAGATATCCCGGTGTTCCTGGGTAGTCTTCTTCAGGTGCCGATGATTCACATGGCAATTAAACCAAACCAGAAGGTAGGTCTCCTGTTTGGCATCGGTGCTAACGTGACTCGCGATATGCTTGAAGCTTGTGGTGTCACGCCTGACATCCCCACCGTCATCATGGGAATGGACGACCAACCAGAATTCCAGAATATGGTCGAAGGAAAAGGTTATCTGACATTTGGTCGGCTCGAACAGCAAATTGTCCAACGGGCACAGGAAATGGTGATGAAGAATCCCGATGTAGGTGCCATCCTACTCGAATGCAGCGATATGCCACCCTTCTCATGGGCTGTCCAACGTGCGGTGAAGCTGCCGGTCTTTGACTACAATACGATGATTAATTGGATCTACCACGGTGTCGTACAACGACGCTACGAAGGATTCCTATAAACCGAATGAGCGGACCCGGGCAAGAATGCCATCGCATTCGAGACCAAATACATCAAGAATGTATATCCACTTCAGCTGACCTGCGAAATAATTGATCAGATCAAGGAAGGTGATTTAAGTCTTATCAACCCATTCAATCAGCTGTTTTCTTCCCGGTGCTGACACATACAGGGAAAAACAATACATTCTCGATCCAAATCCAACACTTCCATTCAAAATAAATCCACAAATGAGGAAACCATGCTCCGATCTTTCTTAATCTATCTTTCGAAGGCTGCCTGGGCGCAGCGGTTGGTGAGCGGCTGGAAATTTGCCTGGAAGGCAGCCAGCCGGTTTGTTGCGGGGAATACGATCGAAGATGCGATCCATGCAGTCCGTGAACTCAATGCAAATGGGATTAATGCCACGCTGGACCATCTGGGAGAAAGCACTTCGACGCGCGCAGAAGCCATTAAAGCGGCTGACGACATCATTGAATTGCTGGACCAGATCCAATCAAGCGGAGTGCGCGCCAATGTCTCGGTCAAGCTGACGCAAATCGGATTGGATTTAGATGAGTCGTTGTGCGACCAAAACCTGGAACGAATCCTTGGGTGTGCCAAGGGATACAAGAATTTTGTACGCGTCGATATGGAAGATACACCATATACGGACCAAACCCTACGCATGTTCCGTCTCATGCGTGAAAAAGGGTTTTTAAACACAGGAATTGTCGTCCAATCGTATTTGTACCGCACTGAAAAGGATACACGCGAACTCATCCAGGCAGGTGCATCCTTCCGACTAGTCAAAGGTGCTTACAAGGAACCACCCGAAAAGGCCTTCCCAAGAAAGTCGGACGTGGACTTGAATTATGACCTGTTGACCCGGATAATGATCGATGGCGCCAAGGCAGCGGGCTCCCCACCCATAAGCGAAGACGGGCGCATCCCCCCCATTCCGGCGATTGGTTCACATGACCCAAAGCGGCTTGAATTTGCCAAGACTTATGCTGAGAAAGTCAGCCTGCCGAAGCAGGCGGTCGAGTTCCAGATGCTTTATGGCATCCGGCGCGATTTGCAGGAGCAGTATGTCAAGGATGGTTACCCAGTACGGATTTACGTACCATATGGCACCCACTGGTATCCTTACTTCATGCGCCGCCTAGCGGAACGACCGGCCAATGTGTGGTTCTTTATCTCGAATTTCTTCAGAAAATAGGTCTGGTTTGAGGAGCTTACATCTATGATCGATAATAAACTCAATTCATCTGTTGGAGCCCTGTTCTCGCCGCCAGATATCGATGAAGCGCGCCGCTTCTTTGCCGAGAAATCACATGATCTGACCAATAAGCTGATGGAGGTCAGTGAGGCGGTTACCAGTTTCATCCATGATGGGGATTACTTCGCTTCGGGTGGATTTGGCATGGTGCGGATCTCAACGGCTGTCCTCCATGAAATTGTCCGGCAGCGCAAGAAAAACCTGGGGTTTGCAGGTCATACGAGCACCCATGATTTTGAGATCCTCGCTGCTGGCCGCTGCTTTAATCGTTGTGATGCTGCCTACATTGTTGGGCTCGAGATGCGCGGCCTTTCACCGCAGGCAAGACGCTACATGGAAAGTGGAGCTGTAAAGGTGACAGAGTGGAGCAATGCCACGCTTGGCTGGCGTATCAAAGCTGCGGCAATGGGCCTACCCTTTTTACCCGCTCGAACCCTTATGGGCACAGACACGTTCAAATATAGTGCTGCGAAGGAAATTCTATGTCCATTTACTGGTGAAAAGCTGGCAGTGGTACCGGCTCTTTTTCCGGATGTGAGCGTCATCCATGTCCACCGCGCAGATATTTACGGCAATGCCCAGATCGATGGGATCAGCGTGGCTGATTGGGACCTTGCGCGCGCCACGAAACGATTGATCATTACGACTGAGCAATTGGTGGATACTTCGGTAATTCGCTCCAATCCTGAACTGACCCAAATCCCCTACTGGTTGGTGGACGCAGTCTGTCATGTACCCTACGGCAGCTACCCTGGCAACATGCCTTATGAGTATTACTTGGATGAAGCCCATCTGGATGAGTGGATGGAAGCTGAAAAAGAAGAGGCTACCCTGGAGATCTTCTTGCACAAGTATATCTATGGGACAAAGACCTTCGACGAGTATCTGGACCTCAAGGGTGGCGCGGCGCATATGGCCGAACTACATTCCCGTGAACCTTTGAAGCGAAAATAGGAGCACCCGCTATGGTTGACCGTTACAACTTAATGGAATTGATGGTCTGTGTAGCCAGCCGCCAATTAGAAGATGGAAAGACAGCGGTAATCGGCACTGGTATGCCGCTTGCAGCGGCCATGCTGGCGCAGAAAACGCGATGCCCGAACCTGATCACAATGTTCGAGGCTGGGAGCATCGCTCCGCAACTAACCAAACTTCCGCTGTCGGTGGCAGACTCATTCACGATGACGAATGCCCTGATGTTGAGTAGCATGGACGAGATCATGACTGCATGCCAGCGCGGCGTGGTGGATTACACCTTCCTGGGCGGAGCACAGATTGACATGTACGGGAATCTCAATTCAACGATGGTAGGGTCAGATCTACAAAAGCCGAAAGTACGCCTGCCGGGCAGCGGAGGAGCCAATGACCTGGCTTCCTTGTGTTGGAAAACGCTCATCATCACTCCTCACGACAAACGCCGTTTCGTAGCCAAAGTTGATTTCTTAACCACACCAGGTTATTTATCAGGGCCAGGCACGCGCGAAGCTGCCGGTCTGCCCCCCAATACAGGACCCTACAAGGTTATCAGTACACTGGCTTTGATGGGCTACGATGCTGTGACCAAGCGCATGCAGGTTGAAAGTCTGCACCCCGGTGTGACAGCCGAGGATATTCGCAATAACACGGGATTTGAGATCCTGTTTGCGGATGATCTTAGCGTCACATCCGAGCCCACCGACGAAGAGTTGCAAATATTGCGCACCCAAGTGGATCCGCTCGGACTGATCATTGGGAAGTGATCGGGTTAGTGGAATCCAAATAAGAATTAAAAAGGCGGTGGTGAACAATGAAAGACATTTATATTGTGGAATCGTTGAGAACCCCATTCGGTTCGTTTGGTGGTGCATTATCGGATGTGGAGGCTCCTCACCTGGGGGGAACCGTGATGAAAATGCTGGTGAAAGGAGCGGGCCTCGACTGCACCGCGGTTGATGAAGTGATTGTCGGCCAGGTGCTGAGCGCAGGAGTCGGCCAGGCACCGGCGCGGCAGGCCATGCGTTATGCCGGTCTGCCTGATAACGTCCATGCGATGACCATCAACAAGGTCTGCGGCAGCGGACTTAAGGCCATCATGCTGGGAGCTGGTTCCATCGCCCTGGGTGAGGCGGAAGTGGTGATCGCTGGCGGGATGGAGAATATGTCCCTGGCTCCTTATATCCTAAAAAAAGCCCGCTATGGCTACCGGATGGGGCATGGCGAACTCCTGGACCTAATGGTCTATGATGGTTTGACTGACCCTTATACTGGCAAGCACATGGGTGAGATTGCGGACGCAGCTGCCGCAAAGCACGGTTTCAGCCGCGAAGCCCAGGATGAATATGCCATCCGGTCTTATCAATTGGCCCAGAAGGCAGTCAAGGAAGGTATTTTCAAAGAAGAAATTGTCCCGGTGGTCAAGAAAAGTAAGAAAGGTGAGGAAGTGATCGCCGAGGATGAAGAGCCATTTAAAGTTGATTTTGAAAAGCTGAAGCAGCTCCGTCCGGCCTTCACCAAGGATGGCACCGTTACGGCCGGGAACGCCTCGACTATCAACGATGGGGCGGCCTTAACCCTGCTAGCGGGGGGGGCTGCATTAAAGAAATACAACCTGAAGCCGCACGCCCGCCTAGTGGCTTCCTCCACCTGGAGCCTTTCACCGGAACTATTTCCGGACGCCCCGGTGGGGGCGATCGAAACGGTCTGTAGCAGGGTGGGGATCAAGGTTGCGGATATCAACCTGTTTGAGATCAACGAAGCTTTTTCCGTCGTGGCAATGATCGCTATAAAACAGTTACAGCTCGATCCGAACCGCGTGAATGTCAATGGCGGTGCCGTGGCGCTCGGTCACCCCATCGGCGCCAGCGGTGGCCGGCTGGTTGCAACACTGGTCAGGGAATTGAACAAGCGCCAGGTCCGTTATGGATTGGTCGCGCTTTGCATTGGTGGTGGCGAGGCTGTTGCAGCCCTTTTTGAAAGGGTTTAGTTGCGGTAAATGCAAAGTGTGGATTCCATTGGCTAGAATTCACACTTTGTATAATTTCTCTCTGAAAATAAAGGGGGCAGGTATGGATGAAATCATCAGCGTTTTAGATAGCGATGAAGAACTGTGATCTCCTCATGCTCGATCAATATCGCTAAAGTACATTATCTAAACCTGAATTGGTAGATCAAATCAATTGTATAGTTCATCATATGGGGAATACTTTTTGTGCTTCCACCTAAATAACTGTTATAAAAACAGTGTGCCGGATGTCCCATATATAGGTTATTAGTCTGATATTGGCCTTTTATGCCTTATATGTAGGGCAAGTGGGGGTCGAACCCACACGGTGTCCTCACCGGCGAATTTTAAAACCTCTAGGGGTGAGGTCCCGTATTATTTTCACCCCTCAGGCTGCGGCGCGGGAGTCGCGGGTGGGATCCAAGTGGGCATCCCCTAGCGCAGCCCGGTCACGTAGAAATAATCCCGGGTGTAGGGCCAGAGGTAGCGGTCGATGTTCTCAAACATCATGTAGGGGAAGAGCGGATCCAGGATCAGCTTCTTCCCATCCGTGCGGACCGCCACAAAATGCACCCAGTAATCGTTGATGTCCAGCTGGATGGCGGCATCCGCACCGGCGGCTCGCATGGCTTTGGCCAGGGCTTCCATGCTGAGGCTCGGGCCGCAGAAATAGAACAGCGTTTTTTGGTCGGCACTCACCCCCACCCCCGAACGCCAGGTCGGGGACACATCATTCACCGTATACCCCCAATCCTGGGGTAGATTGCTGTAGATGCGGGGGTTGATGATCCCGTGATCGATCACCAGCGGCCCGTTCTGCCGCCAGGCCAGCATGTCGGCTGTCGGGGTGATCTCCGTGCCCCATTCCCCGATGCGCACCCCGCCGTCCTGATAGATGACCAGGGTGCCCAACCCGTCCTGAGCCGGCAGGGCGACCAGCCCGTCCGCCATGGCCCCGAATTCCCCGTGCCTGGCCTTGAAGCCGCCGTTGAACATGGCCAGCAAAAATCCGGGGAGCTTATCGGCAACCGGCATCTCGCCGGTTCGCTTCGGGCCATCCGGGGAATAGGGCTCCACCGAACCGAGCACGAAATGCAGGCGGGTATGGCTCAGGTTGAAGGCGATCACCGCCACCACCGTGTAGGGGCGGCCCGGGTCCGGCTGAAGGTACGTGCGGTAGGCGACCGTCTCTCCGGAAGCATCCTGGATATAGGCAGACCAGGCCCCTTCCCCAGCCAGCGAGCCCAGCGGGGTGAGTGCCGCCGGCGGCCAGTTGACCGGGACCGGCGTCGCCGTTGCCACCGGCGCAGGCTCTTGAGTGACGGCCGGGGTGGTGGGGATCGCCGCGGCCAGGAGTGGCAGAGGGGTACGGGTCGGGGTTGGGACAGATCGCGGGAAAGGCGTGTTCCCCCAGGGGGCGGAGGGGGTCGCCCAGCCGAGATTGTATTTCCACTTCTGCAGGGTATCCTGAAGCTGGTACACCTCCATTTCCAGCCTGGCAACCGCCGGGTCCCCGATCACGCCGCGCAGCAGGTCGGCACCCTGGGCGCCCAGGGAGGGCCGGATAGAAACGGCTGCGAGCGTTCCCGCCAGGACCAGGGCGCAGCCCAGGAGGATCCAGCCCGACCAGGCAAGGACCCGCTGGAGGCAGGCTGGTTTCTTCCCCCCGTTACGCTCCCTACCATTTTTTACTGGGGTCCCGTTCATTCTTCAATGCCTGCAGCCTGATCGCTCAGGACTGCACCGGTGCCTGCGGACTGAACACGCGAATTGCGGCCTCGCCGCTCACCGGGCACTGATACTCGCAGATCCCACAGCCGATGCACAGCTCCCGGACGACATGTGGCATCTGCAGGGTGACGCTGCCTCCATCCGGACTCCAGACCTGGGTATCCTCCACCTGGACGGCTTTCTGGGGCAGCGGGCACATTTCCAGACAGACGACGCAGGGACGGTGATCCGACCAGGGGATGCAGCGGTTCTGATCGATGATTGCTCGCCCGATGACCTGCACCCGCTTTTCGGAGAGTTCCAGCGGCGGGATCGCCTGGACGGGGCAGACCTGCCCGCAGGCATTGCACGAATAATCGCAGAACCCCAGCCGCATGACCAGCACCGGCGATCCAAACCCCTCCACACCTGATTCGAACACCGACGGCTGCAGCGCGTTCGTCGGGCAGGTGCGCATGCACTCGCCGCAGCGGGTGCACTTTGTATAGGCCACCACATCCGGGTTGTTCTCGCGGGCCCCCGGCGGGCGCAGCAGAAAAGGCGATTCACGCCGGGCGAGCAGGTCGCTGCGGAACAGGGCCACTGCGGCGGCAGCCGTCCCGATGGCCACCAGGGCTTCCCGGCGCCCGGGATCATATTCCTTCCATTCGGCGAAGGAGATGGCGGGTTTGAAGGCCTCCAACCCCCGCGGGCAGGTTTCCACGCAGTCCATGCACAGGGTGCATTCCCCGGGGTCGCTGCGGTAGCCCCTGGCCGGGTCGATCGTCCCCGTCGGGCAGACCTCGCTGCACAGCACGCAGCCCGTGCATTCCTCGTTCACCTGGCGTTTGAACAGGGCCACCTTGCTCAACACACCCAGCAGCCCTCCCAGCGGACACAGATACCGGCACCAGAAGCGGGGTGCGAACAGGTTGAGGGCGATCACCCCAAGGAAAATACCCGCGAACAGGAGCGTGTCCCGGTAGTAGGCCGGGGAGGTCGGCAGCAGCACGGGCCTCAGCCACTGGTCCAGGTTGGAGACTGGCCCGGCCAGAATGGGAGCCTGATACAGGACTGATTCTACGGCCGTGATGACCTGGTCCGCCGCGGGCCAGATGCTGACTGTCATCGTGCGGAACCAGATGGTGAGCGGGTCGAGGAACAGCAGGGTCAGGTTGCCGAACAGGGCCGCTACCAGGATGATCAGCAGCAGGGTGTATTTCACGCTGCGCCAGCCTTCGGCCGGCGCGCGCCGTCTGCCGTCCCTGCGGCGCAGGGGGAACAGGTCCAGCGTGGTGCCCAGGGGACAGATCCAGCCGCACCAGGCCCGCCCGAAGACTAGGGTCAGGAGCAGGACGATCAGGGCCAGCGCCGACCCGGCCAGAAAGGTCCGGCTGGCGATCAGGTGGGAGAGCATGAGCAGGGGGTCCAGACGCACGGGGACATCGACCACGTTCGCCGGCCAACCGTCCCGCTGGCTCCAGATGAACAGCACAATAAAGAACAGCAGGGTTGAATATTGCACCGCTTTGCGGGCCGTGACCCAGGGGCCCTCAGGCTGGCCTTTGCGGTTTTTTTTCACCCCCCGTTTTTTGATGCCCTTGAGAGATTCCATCATGTTAGCGCCGGTATCATCCTCCAGCGGCGGAAATATCCTTGACCACCAGGTTCTGGATGTCCATGCGGCCCAGACCCATGGCTGCAGCCTTGGCGATGTACTGGATGTCGGTCGGTTGGATATTTTCAAACAGGGTAGTGGCATAACTGTCCGCGGCGACGATATCCGGGCTGACGATGACCGTATCGATCTTCTTGACGTTGTTCAGGTCCCCCCCGCCGCTGGGACCGTTCGCCACCAGGATCCGTACGGCATCCACCACTGTCAACCTGGGGCGGATCAGGCTGGTCAGGTCGGCGATGCGCTGCCCGAGGTTAACATGCATCGTGTTGCGGTTCAGGATCACGCCCATCAGGTTTTTCATCCCGAGCGTCAGGCGCGTGGAGCTGTGGTCCTTGGCGATCGGAACATTGATCAGCACATCGGCTTTCAAGATGTCTTCATACACCTCGATCTCCTTCAGGTCCACCCCGTCGGGGATCGGCGTCTTCACGTACTTGAACAGGGGGGTCATGTAGGCCATCTCGCCCCCCGCGGCTTCCACCTGCTCCCGGATCCCGCTGGTGGCATAGCCCTCCTCCGCCGGGCAGCCAAAGGGGTAGTCCATCACCCGCACCGAGCCCGCTCCGGCCTCAAAGCACATCTTGACCAGGGTCCCGACCACCCAGGGGTTTGTCGTGGCAGCGTACTGGTAGGGGTGGGCCACACAGATATTGGGCTTGACGATCACATTGGCCCCGCTGGGGACGAACCGTCCGAGGCCTCCCAATGCAGCCAGCGCCTGACGGACCAGGGCTTCCGGTTCGCCTATCCGGGCGACGACCAGGTCGGGATAGCTCGGGGGGGGCGCTGTTCCCGTGGGAGGGAGTGCGGCAGCCTTGGAGGCCTGGATAACTGGAGCGAACGGCGTACTGGTCGGGGGAGCGGGAGATACGGGGTTGGCGGTCGGGGGCGGGGTCGTGGAAAGGGCCTGGGTACAGGCGGACAGGAATTGACCCAGGGTGAGGGAGCCCACCCCGATCGCACTGATCTTAAGGAAATCCCGCCGGGACAATCTGGTCATGGCTCACCTCCCCCTCAGTATATATCCAATCCGGGCTGGAATCAATGAACTGCGTGCGAATTGGTGGATACAGTAACGAATTGACTATCGAGGGATACGACCATGAACCTGTCGGCAAGGAAATGTTTAAAGAAAAAACCTGCCTTCTGGCAGGTCGGGTGAAAATAAACCTGTTTCTGGGGCAGGTGGGGATTATATGAGCGTGAAAGGGCTCGAACCCTTAACCAACGGCTTAAAAGGCCAATGCTCTGCCATTGAGCTACACGTTATACCTATATATAGGAGTAGATAGATAATAACCCACTTTCACCTCCAGATATGGTGTAACTTCTGGAGGCTAAAGATGAACACGAATGATGTAGAACAACGGACTATCAGTACTTACTTGCAAGATGATTACCTGCTTATATGGATTGAAGCTTTCTTGATAGACAGGAAAGCACAAAACATGAGTAAAGGGACATTAGGTTTTTATCAATGCAAACTAAAAAATTTTATGGACTTCTGTGAATCAAAAGCAGTAAAAAACATTATGCAAATTACCCCTTCTCTCTTGAGGGAGTATCTTTTGGAGTTTGAGGCGAAAGGTCATAACCCTGGAGGATGTCATACAGCATACAGAACCGTAAAAACTTTCTTGCGATGGTGGGAGAATGAAGTAGAACCTAAAGACTGGTCGAATCCAATACGTAAAATAAAAGCCCCCAAGATGGGCATAGAGCCGCTCGATCCCGTAGATATTGAAGTTGTCAAGGCAATGATGGAAGTGTGCTTTCATAATCTGACAGGTCAACGAGATAAAGCTATGATGCTTTTTCTCTTAGATACAGGAGTAAGAGCAAGTGAACTCGTTTCAATAAATCTTGAGGATGTGAATCCAACCATTGGAGATGTATTGGTGAGAGTGGGGAAGGGGAGAAAACCGAGAACAGTTTATTTGGGATCAAAGTCTCGGAAAGCGTTGAGGGCTTATCTAAAGCTAAGACGGGATAGCTGTGATGCTTTATGGATTACAGATGAGGAAGAGCGTCTCACTTTTTGGGGAGTAAAAAGCATGATGGCAAGAAGAGCGAATCAGGCACATGTAAAAACCCCACAACTTCATGCTTTCAGGAGGTGGTTTGCTTTATCATGTCTTAGGGCCGGCATGGATATATATAGTTTACAAAAATTAATGGGCCATGCCGACTTACAAGTATTGAGTAGGTATCTGAAACAAACAAATCAAGATATTCGAAATGCTCATCATAAAGCTTGCCCAGTTGATAGTATATAATTTATGTGGTTTTTCGTTGTAACGTATATGGAATGATAATATTCTCTAAAAAAGGTCTGGGAAAAATGGTTTCAATGAATCAAGTGGTTATCTATCACGATGAGACCAAGAATATTCCGGGTAGCAACTTCAAAGGACATGTTTTATTCTTTGTGCCTGTCAGTATAACGAGGGAATCCAAAACACCAATGTTTGGACATGAGACAATCGAATATTCCCCACAGGCAGTATTATTTAGAGTTATAGAGAAGATTCGACAGGAGTGTACGTTTGCAGGGAAATTTCATTTCTCCGATATAGGCGGAAAGATTTGGACGAAGAGCGAATTGGCTCATGTAAGGGTATCGCAGATGGTTGTAGAAGGCCTACGTCAAAAAGGGTCTAGATTTTTTAGACAACCACTTTGCTGTAAACTTGCAGTTATTATTTATCCAAAATTGTCTGACTATTCTATTTATGGTGGTGGGGTTAGAAAAGAACAAAAATTCAGACACGATGAAACCATTCTTAGGATGCTTCTCAAGGGTGCATCTCATTACCTATATGAAGATAACAATAGAGTTGAAGTACTAAAAGTTTTCTCAGATGGTCAAGCCGAGCACAGACCTCTGAATGAAGACAGGATCATCTGGCGTTTGACAAATAATGATGTTGGCATAAAGACGCCGCTAAGAGAATATGTTCACTTTTCACCTGGCGCCTCTATAATTCATTTATCCTCAGATCATAAGTTGTATCCAATAGATAGTGACGAATACAGACATGCAAATTTTTTACAGGTTGCAGATATATTGTTAGGGTCTGTTATTCGTTCTTGTTTTATAGGTATAACAAGACCTAAGACTTGGCCCAGACTTGGCGAAGAATGTACAACTAAAAAGGATGTAATAGCTAGTCCAGTAACGGGAATGTTAGAGAAGACTAAACGAAAAGCTGGCTTTATAAATAGTGGGCACTATAAATCGTTTGCAGTTTCTTTTGTGAATTTTGAAGAAGGGGGAATAATTTTCAAAGATGTAGGCATTTCTGAATTAGCAATATCAGATGATCTTCAGATGAGCTTTCCTGTTTAGCAACTTATCCCTGACACAATGTGCTAGACCCGGCACCTGAAGAACATTTGTACACCCCCCCCCACCTATACAAATTTGACCTATGCTACCTAGTATTAATGTGCGTGTGTACCCCAAAGGTACTATTAATTTTTATAGAATCCTTATGGGTAGAATTGTAATATAATTAATTGCCTTCTCCATATGCATAAACTGATTCAATGTTCTATGATGGTCTGTACTTTTCCTGTGGGTTGTTAACCGCTAGGTTCGAGGTTCAAATCCTCGGCGAGGAGCTTTTGACATAAAAATTTGCCTTCAGCTTTCATGCTGAGGGCATTTTTGTTATATACTATATTAATAATTCTATTCATATTGCTGAATATAGGAGCAAGAAGAATTAGTGTTCGAGAAAATTGCGCATATCGAAACTGGTAATTTGTCTACATCACAAGATTCTGTTTGTCGGAGATCAATATAAACAGCAACGCTGCAATTGTCAACTTAAGACATAATTGGGCATTCCTCCAAGAAAGCCCAATTGCTAAGTAACATATTGATATAGTTTAGCTACTTACGCTTATAGAAAACATACCTCACTAGGATTTGGGAAATGAAATTCTCAATCAAAAACTGGTTCTTTGTAGCAGCATTAACATCAATTATTATTATTAATCTTTCTTTCGCCTTTTATTTTTGGGATCCAGGTGACTTGGATAGTTTTCTTTCATCTGGATTCGCTGTTGCACGTGGATTGAATCCTTATACAGCTTATGCAATACATTACTCATCCCCAGAGTACCCCGCTTTAAATTTTAATCCTCCCTTATCATTACTGTTTTTTGCACCACTGTCCAAAATCGATTTATATACCTTACATCCATATTGGATCGTTGTTTCATTATTTTGCTTTTTTATTTCCATCATTCTTCTCATTCAAAAATACAAGCCGAAATATTATATGATCATGTGGGTTTTTGCTTTTAGCGCCCTAGGTGACATCTTAGCTCTCGGGCAAATATATATTTTCTTACTTTTATTAATTACTTTGGCATGGATTTTACTAGATGAACATCATGATATTATGGCTGGTATATTAATTGGTATATTAATCGCAATTAAACCAAATTTTGCCATTTGGCCTTTATTCTTATTCATTATTCAATGTCGCAAAGTTTCGATAATTTCCTTTATTTCAGCTATTTTTTACTCACTCTTACCCATTATTATTTGGGGACCTAAGGTTTATTTTGAATGGCTTCCAATTGCCTTGGGGCAAGTAAAAGACGCCCTTAACGTATCTTTAATTGGCGTGGCAATTCACTTTCATCTTACCTGGTTAAAAATACCTCTAATGATAGTAATCATCGGTTCAGCCGCGATTTGGTCCTATTTCAAGAAGCCAAATTTACATAATTTGAGTGGTGTTGCATTATTGGTTTCATTGATCGCTTCCCCTTTGGCTTGGCCTACCTACACAATAATCCTTATCCCAATATTTTTAAGCCGTCCCTGGTCAAATAATTTATTTATAGCTGCGGCTGTGTTTCTAATCCCGGCGGGTTTGCTGAATCATTTACAGTACAGTTTTCCATCAATATCAAATTATCTTGGTTTGCCATATACCTTTGGGTTAGTGATTTTATTAATAGATTGTATTTTATATCCGAAACATATTATTTATTTTCAACATGCGCGATTTTCTTTTACCAATAAATCTAATGGTGACTCCCAAAGTGTACTTCTGCAGGAATTGAACATCAGACCGCTAGGTTCGAGGTTCAAATCCTCAGCGAGGAGCTTTTGACCAATTAAATATGCCTTTAGCTTTTTAGCTAAGGCATGTTTTTTGTTATATACTCAGAACCTGACTTGCTCATTTTAGTGTCCCGAAGACAACTGATCCAGCATTGCTCAAAGGATTCTCACGGACCTGCGCATTCAATTCTTGTCACCTCTCCACATGACCGTTAGTGTCCCGAAAATTCGATTTTCTCTCTATGAAAAGGCGAAAAAAGCAAAAGTGATCAAGTCAGGTGAAAAAACATCATATGTCTAATCGAGCATTTGATGAAAATAAATATAAAAATAAACTTGAAACGTCTGCTTTCATTTGAGATTACCCCACTTGTTATCCTGTTGGGTGTAATTTTGGTTGTAGGTTTTATCAGTCTACGTCATTATGGCGAAAGCTGGGATGAATTCGATTACTTAACTTACGCTAAAAATTCACTACAAGCCTACACAGGCCATACTCAAGTTTGGGATTCTATCTATCGATTTCTAGGTCCATCTTTTATGATGCTCACTGTTTTAGTGGGCAAACTCTTTCCCAATGCCATTCTCTCCGATGTTGCCCATGGTCTCAGCTTTATTACCTTTTTGCTTGGGGTGGTAGTTTTTTACAAACTTGCCCGCCGCTGGTTAGGTATTTGGGAAGCTTATGGAGCTACCCTGCTGTTTACCAGCCAACCACTTTTGATAGGTCATGCCTTTATCAATCCCAAAGATACCCCATTCATGGTCGGGTTTATGTCCAGCATCTATTTTGGTTTGCGGATGATGGATAGTCTAAAATTGGAACATCCCAAAAAGCCGGATGTGAATCTAAAAGGAATCCTGCGTGAAGAATGGAATGACCTGACTCTCTTGCGTCGTTTGTTCCTGGCTGTTAGCCTAATCTTAGTGATTGGTTTTTCAATTTGGATGGGGAATCTTATTATCAATTGGCGGTCGATCAATTTTCCACAATTCTTAACTACAACCGGTTTGTCCGATCTGGAACAATATCTCTTTCAAATCATCCGCCCGGTTGAGAGATTGGGGTTAGATATTGGCTTATGCATAATTCCGATTGGCTGGGTGATTTTCAGTTACCTTCCTTTTACCAGCCGACACATCTCTAAAACCAAGCTCGAACCTATGTTTCAGCAGGTTAAATGTGCCTTGACTAATCGCAACTTATTATTAATGGCTCTAATTGTAGGGCTTACTGCCTCTATTCGAGTTTTAGGCTTGGCTGCTATTGTATATATTGGGTTATGGTTCGTCTGGCGCTATCGTAAAGCAGCATTGGTCCCTTTAATCGTTTTAACAGTATTAAGCTTCCTGACAATGTACTTAACTTGGCCCTATATATGGCCTGCGCCGGTTCCTTGCATCTTACTTTCCGTGGCTACGATGCTGCACTTTCCTTGGTCAGACAAAGTTTTGTTTGATGGTCAATATTATGCTCCCAAAAATCTACCAAAAATCTACCTACCTAAGTTAATCAGTCTTCAAATCACCGAAACCGCTCTCGTTTGTTTTGTATTAGGATTAATGGTCCTGGCATATTTTCTGTTTAAAAAGAAGTCACATGTGACTGAATTGGCTTTCTTGTCCATAGTTTGGTTCTTCTTGCCAGTTTTATGGGCGATTATTGGCAATTCGAACTTATATGATAATTTCAGACAGTTGTTATTTATACTACCGCCACTATTTCTAATTGGGGGTTTGGGGGTGCAAATAATCTTTTCTAAATTGAGTTGGCTAAAAATAAAAATACTATTATTAGTCCTTTTGGTTCTTCCAGGTATTATCGGCTATTTACGCCTTTTCCCCTATGAATATGTTTATTACAATACACTTGCTGGTACAAATACCTTCCGCCAATATGAAGCTGATTACTGGGCAACATCCTTTCGTGAGCTCAGCCAGTTTATAAACCAAAAAGCTCCGCCCAATTCCAGAGTAGCCGTTTGGGGTCCACTCAGGTCATTTATGAATTATTCTCGGCCGGATATTTCTACGTTTAGCTCTGATGTTGGACCGATCCCAATTGAACCCTATTATGCTGTTATTTTGTCCCGTTACAATGACGATCTCTCCATCAATCCAGACTCCCCCGTGCTTTATCGTGTTGAGAGAAATGGCATGATACTGGCTGTTGTTAAATATATTGAAAAGCCATGATTTTCCCTCATTGCTTAGATAAGAAAGCGATCGACACAGTATGCCAGAATCAGGAGCAAGCGGAATTTTTATTTCGCCTTGTCACTACATAACCCAAATTTACCAACTGTAGGAAATTTTGAGAATAGATTTTTTAAGCATCATATCCTGTCCAAAGTCCTAAAATCTATTAAATTCATAGAGGGTGAATGATAAAATGAGTTGCTAAAAATGGGATATTATTAGGAAATTGTGTATCGGGGGAGAAGCATAACAATATTTCATTTGGTTCAAAGATGGCATGGCAACTGGCCGTCCAAGAAGCTCTTTAGGTTTATTCCATATAAGTCAACATGTAATATACGACCAATACCACACAACCCAGATCATTATAGCCATCCATAGGTAAGGAAGAATGTTTTGGATCGGCAACCACAAGAAACTAATCATGAGGGCAGACGATAATAGCGTCAGAAGACCTGCAAAATCTCCGATTTTTAGTCGGTTCGCACGGATGGCAGCCAACCCCACTCCCAAGCAAGGTATGAGTAGCAATGTCAGATCGTGGTAGTGCAGGTGTGGAGCGACAAATAAGCTTATGGTAACTGCTAAAACAATGTGGCGGTATCCGATTTCGGAGGAATTTTTCCACCAAATGGCTAGACCGGCCAGTGCAGCGCAGAAAAGGCCCCAAGTAATCAAATGAAGAATGTCCAGATTCACTTGAGGAAATAAGCGCAAAATCAAACCAGTAAAGTTGAGCATAGCCTGCTGATTTATCTCATACCCTTGCCCTTGAGCGCTGATACCGATCATTGTTAAATAATCCCGAACCCCGTTAGGACCAACAAGTAAAAGACTATACACAGCGAATAGCGATGCGACACCGAAGAACCACCACCAAACCTTTTTTCGCTTGAACAGAAATGGAAAAGCTAGCATAAGCGCAATCTGCGGGCGAAGGATAGCCAGTGCCAATCCTGTCCCAGAAAGAGCATCCCTATCGGTTACCAGTCCGTACATCCAGATCATAACTCCCAGTAACACGATAACCGTGTCCTGCCCTCTGAAGAAACTAACAAAAAGTGGATAGAACAACACACTTGTAAGGATAAATAACCAACGTTGACCTGCCTCCAATTTTTCTGTTTGCAGAAGTTTATTAAGTACAACCATCGTTGCCATCAAGAAGAGGAACAATACTGCCACCCAGCGCCAGTAAGAGGCCAGGTAGTTCCCATCTATTATTATCTGGAGCAGGGGTACAAACAATGGGGGATGGTTAAACGGGAGGAGTTGAGTTGTTTCAAGTGGAACCAAAAGGAATTCTTGACGGGTTACAAGCTGGGTTTTGATATCATAAATCAGATCGTACCGACCTGTATCGGCAATCAGGCCGGCAGTGTAAAAAATGCTAAAATCAGTCTGTTTGTAGAGGTCTGGATGGAGCATTCTTTGCCACACAGCCATTCCATACCACATCAGCTGGAAAAGGATCAAGGAGGCGATTAACAGATTTTTGATTTTAATGAACTTCATTTTACCCCTCAATAATTACAAGATAGCCCGATTGGTTGGGGTAACATTATGTCACAACGAAGACCAGAAAAATCGTTAAGGAAGCAGATTATCAGAATTGATTTAGTTCATTTGTAGGAGAGTGAAACAATCATTGGCATTGGGGTGATATCTTTCGGGACAATTTTCTACCCATTGATATTCTTTTTCTATTTCGTCAGCATTATTATCGCATACTTTTGATAACCATGCAGCTTGTAAGAATTCATAAATAATTCCGCTTCATTGCCGCTTGTTCCTCAGATGATGCTTTCATAAAAAGGAATCGAGAAAGTACCTTTTATTTATAATCAATAATTGGAGATAAGGATAAAGTGATTGAAAAGGCGTCATGGGAGCCCTTTATCCATCAATATCTAATAAACGGGGAAATGACCAGCCCAAAGCCGAAATGTGATCTCTTACAAAATCAATTTCAATCTAGTCTTAATCTTTGCGGAGGTGATTCTTGGTATTAGTGAGGGGCCTGACTTGCTCATTTTAGTGTCCCGAAGACAACTGATCCAGCATTGCTCAAAGGATTCTCACGGACCTGCGCATTCAATTCTTGTCACCTCTCCACATGACCGTTAGTGTCCC
>Ga0182021_10001371_pt1 | contig 27769 bp, 21 predicted proteins | sample 612E3MmetaG_FD_120493 | JGI IMG/M metagenome (GOLD analysis project Ga0182021, IMG submission 120493) | Permafrost microbial communities from Stordalen Mire, Sweden - 612E3M metaG (Illumina Assembly) | ecosystem: Environmental > Terrestrial > Soil > Wetlands > Permafrost | place: Sweden...
ATTCCGAGAACTCGTAGCATAGTTCTCTGATGTTGCGATGCCAGTTTTGTCTTAATCTTAGGCGTTGAAGCGTTTCTAACCAATGGATAAATACATCAAAAACATGAGGGAACATATTATACAGCAACAAGATCAAGGTTTGATGGCGGATGTGGTAGAAAAAAACATTGCTTTGGATCACCATATGAATATGGTCGATGTCATGGCCTCATCTAATCTGGATCAGGAGCAAGGTACGAGGAGCTTCAAGTACCCGTACTATCCGCTATCGTCTGCTCTTAAATTGGCCGCTGCCGTGAAAGATTTGGGAGGCGTGCGCACAGCGATCAAGAAGAGCCTTCTAGCCAAGCAACTCGGCACGGCAGAAAACGCTGCGGCGTTTGCACAGGGCTTAACTTCGGCCAAGGCATTCGGTGTTCTCGACGGCCATGGGGACTATTCGCTTACAGAGATTTCAAAGCGGTACTTCTTCCCCACGACTGAAACAGACAAATCCTTGGCGTTACTGGACGCATTTGCGGCGCCGGCCGCGTTTGCTGAACTATTGAAGCGTTTCGATGGTGATAAGTTACCTACACGGGATATTCTTGGGAATATTTTGCATCGCGAATTGGGAGTCCCAGATAGCTGGAAGGAGCGCGTCGCCAGCCTTTTTTGCACAGCAGCTCAAGATGTTGGTGTTATCGATGAGCAAGGTTTTCTGCGGTATGACGCTGCTCGTCATAGTTCAGGTGAAGCTTCAACGGACACCCAGACTCAGCAAGAAGATCGGCAGAGCAAGCCGCCAGTGGCAGATCAAGGTCAGAAGGGGCGTCAACGAGAATCCATCCCTGATATGGTTGTTTGGACCCATCCCTATAAGGACACTAGGATTGAGGTTTGGACACCTCCACAAATGGACAAGGAGCTTTGGGATCTCCTAGAAGGATACGTTAAGCTTCTAAAGCCACGCGATTCATCCTGAAAACAATTCCCCCGGCCGTGGTGACACACGCCGGGGGCAGACTTTAGCGACCGAAGATTGGGGTTCCAACCCTCAGCCGGGCCGGGTCCAAACCGACCGATCAGGCGCTAGAGCGACCTTTGGGGACGTAGGCTAAACTGGCAAACCGCGGCCCTTTACAAGCACGAATTGCGGGTTGAAATCCCGTCGTCTCCAAAGAACTTTACGTATTACGGTATCTTTTCTGCGGCTTCCGTCAAGGTTGAAGTGATCCAGTCCCTGAGTGGAAGCCGCTTCTCTTTGGCCGCTTTCTCGAATTGAGCTAATTGCGCGGGAGTAAATCGCATAGGGAAGGGTTGCTTGCGTTGCCCCTTCGGTAGGGCCGGGCGGCCCAATTTTCTCTTCTCTGACATATTGTAATACAAAAAGTGCTTGACCTTGACCATACTTTCTGTATTACGGTAAGTCAACATCAGATTTCCATGAACAGCCTTCCTCAAGAAAAACAAGTTACCGCCATCAGCGCACTCGCAGAAGGAACCAGCATCCGCTCTGTGGAGCGCATGACCGGAATCCACCGCGACACGATCATGCGCTTAAGCGTTCGCGTGGGCCGCGCCTGTCACCGCCTCCTAGAGGAATCCATGCATGATCTTCCCTGCCGCGACATCCAGGTTGACGAGATTTGGGGTTACATCGGGAAAAAGGAGCGTCACGTCACGATCGAAGAAGAAGCGCAAGGCTTGGGCGATGTGTGGACGTTCATTAGCCTCGACCGCGAAACCAAACTCGTGCCGACATTCCTTGTGGGCAAGCGGGACCATCCGCACGCCTACTGCTTCCTGCATGACCTGACGGGCCGGATGAAAAACCGCATCCAGCTTTCAACCGATGCGATGGGAGCTTACCTGACTGCGGTCGAAAAGACCTTTGGTGAAAACGTCGATTATGGGCAGATCGTAAAGACATATGGCGTGGACGACACTCGCGATGGACCGCGTAAGTACAGCCCCGCCAACATCGTTGCCGTCATGCGAAACCCGCTCGTGGGCAACCCTGATTATGGCAGAATTTCCACCTCTCACGTCGAACGGCAAAACCTCACGATGCGGATGCACGTCCGCCGACTAACCCGCCTCACGAACGCCTTCAGCAAGAAGCTAGACAACTTCAAGGCGGCTGTCGCGCTGCACTTTGCGTATTACAACTTCGTCAAGGTGCATTCGGCCATCCGCACAACTCCAGCCATTGCGGCCGGCGTCGCTTCCCGCTTGTGGACAGTCTCAGACCTCGTTGAATGATGGACTACCTGAGCGAGTTGCGGGCCAAGATACTGCTCCTGCATGGCTGCGAGGCCACGTATCTACAGACGGTGCCCATCATTGAGATATTCCAAGGCAAGACGGTATGGGACGGAGAGGTTGAAGTCTTCGCCATCACCGGCCACGCCAAGGCTAAACGCTGCTACGCCTGGGGCTATCCTAATGCGAACCAGCCGGGCGAGCTGGCCGTGGTGGCGGTGTTGGAGATTCCGCCTGTAGTGTCGCCGGAAACGGCCGTCAAAGCGGCGATTGCCTCTAAGATAAGGACATACAAATAGATGCCCATGGGGCGTGTGGTATCAGTGCTTTTTTCTGGCGACATTGACAAGGCTGGTATTATGTGGGGTTTCCCATGGCAGGACTCGAAGCCACCCTTGCGCCCACCGTTCCTCGATTTACACCAAATCCCCATCAAGATGTGGAGGATCTGGTCCGCCTATTGTTAAGGCAATCGGGTGAGTTTGAACGAAGAAAGAAGTTAATCAGTGCTGCAGTAACATGGATTAACGCTTTCTCCCAATTCAAACATCTTCGCCGACAAATCGGATTGCCCGATAATGACCTCCAAGCCCTGGGTTATGGGATGTTGCTCGCCAACTTGAAATCAAGAGGGAAGGGACTCCTACAGCTTATTGGGCGAGGCATACTGGACCCCTCTGAATTGCCGCTTTCGGTGGAAGATCTCGAAGCCTGCGTGCGTGAACTACAGCAAGACGATATCCTGCTCGATAGTGGACTGCTTAGGAATGAAGAAAAGCTGGAGGATGTGGCGGCCATTTTCGGTGGTACGTGAATGCCGAGTTCGAGGAACTGATAAGGCTGTATTCGGCCCTTGAAGAATCAGGGCCGGATAAACAGGCGGCCAATCTCGCCGTTTTTGAAGCTGCCATTAAGGCAGCGGCTGAAAAATATCCGGCATTGAGTGCACTTCGCATCTCAGCTTACGTAAAACGCCAATGGCATTTGCGCGTCCTAGCCGAAGATCGCCGCAAATCCCTGCCTAAACAGCGTTCTTAGGCGGATTCGAGTAATCCCAAGCCTGCCGTCTTGTCCCGCCATGGGATCAGACTGGCACAGAATCGCAATCCCACAGATCCCAGGGCGCCGTTCTAAATTCGGTGCTCCTTCATGATTTTTTTGTAGTGCATTGCGATACATTGGCCGATGGGACGGCCTACCTATTTTCGAATGCGTTTATGACACCTCTGGGGATTACCTCTCAAATTAGGACACTACCCGGAAATGGGTAGTGTCAACCAAGCTTGAGCGTAGCCAAGCCTGTCCGCCATCGCAGCCTTGGCGGCGGCGGAAGCCAAAAGATGCACAGGAAAAGCGCTTGCGGCGAGTCGCCGTGAACGTTCAGATCGCCGTGCCTGTTCGTTCTTTGTTTCTTTCCAGGGATGCAGGGAAAGCCGTGAGAATCGGCTACAGTAGCGCTGCGGTATCGCATAACAGACCCCGACCGCCGGAATCCGGCCCGCCCGGCTCGTGTGAGCCCGGTCGCGCCCGGTGACAGGTCCGGTGGGGAGAGCCAATCGAGGCGTCAGCCTCGGTGAAGGCAAGGGGCGAGGAGCGCGCGGCGCGTCCCCCTGGCGGCAGTGCACAACCAGCGACGGCACCGTCCTCCGCGCCGAGCGGCCCGGGCGGCATCTGCGCGCGGGTTTTCGTTGCCGGCCGGTTGGGCGCGAAGCGTACGAGAAATGCGGAGTCCGAATATCTGGCCTTGGGAACTCACTGCGCCGGCGCGAGTGCGCGTGCCGGCGAGAAACCTTCATCGCATACGATCCCGATCCTGTCGGGGTCAATGAAGGGTGAGAGTGGAAGTGACGGGTGTTGGCGGGCCGGCAAAAAGCTACGGTCCGCGACGGTGCCCACGTTTCTGCTCTTCCCGCGCAGTCGAAAGGAGCAGAGATGAACATCTGGTTCCCGGCGCCGCTGAAGCGCCGGTCTTTCATTCCCGTGGTCGCGGCCACCCTGGCCGCGTTCCTGATGGTCGCGGCCGGCCTCATGGCGGCGGAGGCGGGCGAAGAGTCCGTGCCGCTGGGCCCGATCGTGGTGACGGCGACCCGCACGCCGTTGCCCGCTGGGGTGCTGGGCAGCAGCGTCGATTTCGTCTCCGGCGAAGAACTTGCGCGCGAGCAGATCGGCTCGCTGCGCGCGGCCTTGGGCGGAACGGCGGGTGTGCCGCTGTTTGCCACCGGCGCTGGTGGTGCGGCCACCTCGCTCTTCTTGCGCGGCGCCAATTCCAACCAGACGCTGTTTCTCGTCGATGGTTTGCGCCTGAACGACGCGAACACTGACTACGCCGTGTTTCTCGGCGGGGCGGGTCTGACGGGAACCGACAGCCTCGAGATCATCCGCGGTCCGCAGAGCACCTTGTACGGCAGCGAGGCCATGGGCGGGGTGGTGGCCGTGCGGACGCGCCAGGGTGAGGGGGCGCCGTCGGCGCAACTGTCGGTTGAGGGCGGTTCCTTTGGCACGGAGCGGGGCTCCCTCGAGGCCCAGGGGGCGCGCAACCAGTGGGCCTACCATCTCGCGGTCGAGGATAACCACACGGACAATCAGCGGGCGAATAACTCATTCACCGGCACAACGTATGTGGTGCGGCTGGACCGTCAGGTCGACGCGCGGCTGGCCGTCGGAGCCACGCTGCGCGGCTTCGCCGGTGCGTATGGTTCACCGGGCGATCGCTTCACCAACGATCCGGACAACCGGGAGCGCGAACAGAACCAACTCGCTACGATCTTCGCGGATTGCACGCTGTCGCCGGTCTGGTCGGGGCGGGTGATTCTCGGCGGACAGGACCGGCGGCTGGTTTCGGAGAACCCGACCCCGGGGCAGCCGACGCAGATCACCCACGTCCAGAACCGCCGGGGCGTGCTCGATTGGCAGAACACGGTCAAGTCCGGGGACCGAAACCGGCTGACGGCGGGCGCCACCGCGGAACGCAGCCACACACGCAACGACGGTTTCGGCGACATCAACCGGCGGGACAACCTGTTGGCGTTTTTCGCCGAGGATGAATGGACGCCGGCGGATCGCGTCTACCTCACGGCCGGCCTGCGGAGTGACGACCACGACACGAGCGGCCGCGCCACGACATGGCGTACGACCGCTGCCTGGCGGCCGATCCCCGGGCGGCTCAAGCTGCGCGCTAGCTACGGCACGGCTTTCCGCTCACCGGGCTTCCTGGATCTCTACGGCCAAAGTGCCTATTACGTCGGTAACCCGGGGCTCAATCCGGAACACGCCCGAGGCTGGGACGCCGGGGTGGACCTGGATTGGCCGCGAAGCGGCGGCTCCGTGAGCGCCACCTGGTTCGACACCGAATTTCGCGACCTCATCGTGTACGATTTCAGCCAGTTTCCAGGCACGACGGCCAACGTCGACCGGGCGCGCACGCGGGGGCTTGAGCTGTCAGCGCGCCAACACCTCGCCGGCACGTTTGAAACGCGGCTGGCGTACACTTACCTCGAGGCGGAGAACCTCACCCAGCACACCCGCCTCCTGCGCCGTCCGCGGCACTCGGTCTCGGCCGACCTCTGGCACAACCTCGGCCGCGGCTTCAGCGTCGGGGCCGGCGTTCTCGGCGTGGCGCGGCGCCAGGATGTGGATCCGCTCACGTTTGCCACGGTTGACGGCCGCGATTACGCGGTGGCCCGCCTGTACGCGGCCTGGGCTGCGAGCGCCCGCCTGTCGGTCAGGCTGCGGATCGAAAACCTGCTCGATGCACATTACGAGGAGGTGCTGGGCTATCCGGCGGCCGGCGCGGGCGTTTTTGCTGGCGTCGAGTTGAAATTGTGACGCGGCCGGCCCCGGGCGGCGCCAAACCGGGTATTCCATGGAGACGCGACGCCCTCGTCGCGGACGTTTTTCGAAAACGCGACGGGGGCGTCGCGTCCCCAAAGTCTGCATGAATCCTGCAAAAGAAAGGACCGCGCCGGCAGCGGCGCGGTCCTCGAGGAGGTGGAACCTGGACGGGGGGCCCGGAGCGGGCGGCCGTCAATCTGGGCTCGTGGAATCAATCCCACGGGGTCCAGGCGGAATAGTCGGTGGCAATGGCTTCGACCCAGCGCAGCGGGCGGTGGGCGCGAAACCACGCGGCAAATCGTTGGTAAAGGCGTGGCGTTTTCATGGTGCTTGGTTGGTCGTTGAATGGGTCAGGCGGCAGGAGGAAAAGTTCCCGAGTGATCGGTGGCGCGGTATAAAGGCGGAATCAGGCACAGGTGATGGCGGGCTGCCCGTAGGCAGCTCGCGCGGCAATGAAGATATCGGCCAAGGAGGCTGTCCGCTTGAGTTCCGGCAGCGATTCGGCGAGGAGGCTGCGCAGGTTTTCGCGCGCTCGCGCGATGCGGCTTTTCACCGTCCCGATGTTGATGCCGAGCGTCCGGGCGATCTCCTCGTAGGAGAGATCAAGCAGATTGCGCATGGCGAGGATCTCGCGGTGCTTGCGATCCAGCCGCGCCATGGAAACGGCGACCAGCCTGTTGAACTCGCTGGTGGCGGCCTCCTGCGCCGGGTCGGCTTCCGGGGCGGCGACGAGGTCGGCCAGGGATGCCGCGGAATCCTCGCGCAGCGGTTGATCGAGCGACACCCAGCAATGCCGGCGGCGGCGGAAGAAGTACCAGTAACGGTTGCGGGCGAGGTTCAAAGCAATCCGGTGGAGCCAGGTGGCGAGGGACGATTCACCGCGAAACCGACCCAAACCGCGCCAGGCGCGAATGAAGGTGTCCTGGGTGATTTCTTCCGCATCCGCCGGATTGTGCAGCAGATTCAGGGTCAACCCGTAGATCCTGCCGCGATGGCGGGCGACGATCTCGTCAAAGGCGGTCGGGTCACCCTTGGCGAAACGCTGCACGAGCTTGGCATCGATTATGGAGTCCAGCAGCGCCTCCTCCGTCGCGGGCGGGTGCGTTTCACGAGACGAGGAACGAGTCGGAAGAGGGAGGGCGATCATCGTGGGTATGGCGATTGGATGCCGTCCTGTACCCAGAATCATGCCATCCGCATGATCGAATTCGCAATGGATTCATTGAGAGTGACTTAAGAAAAACAACATCAAGCCAGCATGAACATCGGCGTTGCAGAATGAGGGAGCCCAAGGAGCGCGTCTTGCAAAATGCAGCATTACGGGCTCCGCCACAGGCAGTGGGGTGGACTTGCCGTCGCGCCGGACGCTTAGTCCCCATCCACGCAGGGGAACAATGGCCTTGCTCTGGGGCTTTGAAACCGCTCGGAGGGCGTTGTCGCCTGCTTGCGGGCGATTTCTTATGTCGCAAAAAAAAGCCACGCGCGATCGCGCGTGGCTTCGGTGTCGGCAGGTGGTGGACGCTATTTCTTCGGCATCTGCGCCTCGATATCCGATAGCCGCTTTTGCAGGACGTTCATTTCGCCGACCAGCCGCTCCTCCATCTGTTTCCTCTCGCTGCTGTTGATGATGCTCAGGTTGGCCGCATCGCGCACGACGTTCGCCGGCAGGGTGAGCAGGCGGGTGATCAACGATTGGTCCTTGAAGCTGCTCAAATAAAGCGCGACGACCTCTTGCGAAAGTTTGAGCGAGTCGCGTGCCACGGCCTGGGTTGCGACGACACTGTTGTTGAGTTGCTGCTTGGCTGCGAGTTCCGAGGTGAGGACGTTGCTGATTTGGTCGGAGATCTTCTGGCTGTAGGCGACGATCTGTTCGCGGGTCAGATTCTGGTCCTTGGCCATGTCGGCCAGGATGGGCTGAATGCGCTCTGCCAAGCGTCCCGAGACTTTGTCGACCTGTTCATTCTGCTGGTGCTCGGCTTCTTCAGGCGTCTTGGGCAGCGGGTTATAGGGCTGAATCTTGTGCGCGATGGCCTCGGCGAGCTGATTCACGCGGTCAGCGTTCATCTTCGCCACTTCCTGCTCCGTCATGAACACATCGGCAGCGCGTTTCTGGATCGCGTCCTTCAGCAATGTGTTGACGTCAGCGATTTGGTGCCGCGTGTCCTCGGCAGTAGCTTGGATATCCGCTTTGGTCTGGGCTCGCAGGTCATTGATCTCCTTCTGCTGGCGAATCGACATTTCATTAACGGTCTTGAGGAGCCAAAAAGAAGCTCCGACGACCACGATCGCGGTCAGGATTACGGCGGGAAGCTGCTCTTTCAATTTTTGCCACATTGTAGGAACTTGGGTTAAAATTCTCGTGGAGCTTAGGTAACGCAGTCGGCAAAAGCAATGCTGCTTTCGGGAACAGATCCTCGTTGTTCCGGTGGCGTGGATTTCGCAAAGTGCGCAACATGAGCCTGAATCACACCGAAGAGACGCTGTTCGAATACCTGCGAAGTCACGCCGAGGAAAGACACTACTGGGAGGCCAAAGTTCAGGCTGCGATGGGAAAATCGTCAGATAGTCATGCCGTGTCCACTTCCCTGGCCCTTGAACTCTGGCAATACCTTGAAGAGCGGAGCCGATCCGTCCCGGTGCTGTGCGAGGCTGGCCCGCGGGAGCCCGGCGCGCGCATCAGCCTGCGCAATTTGGCTGAATACATGATGAGGATCTGGGGACCGATTCGGGTCGCGAACCGCTCGCGGAGCAAATCTACTCACGAATGCCCATGAAAGCACATGTTCTGGCTGCATTGGTGAAGAAGATTAACTAATATGCATTCCTCAGATTGAAGTAATTGGGCGAACGTGGCGTCTTACAGTGTTGGAACAACTGCATTTCTCCCGCTTAGCGGGAGATTTTGGGGTAACCAAAGAAAGATAATGGCGGGCCGCTTAGGGGTAGGCGGCCTGCCTTCTTTTTTGGGAAGAGCAATGGCTCAGCTGGGGGGTGGGATCGCAGGACGCTCTCCAACAGAGGTGTTAAATCGGCCGGGACTATGACGCGAGGGTGACTTTTGGTGTCGGTCTTGCGACAAACTGAACTCCAGTATCGACAAACAGACAAAAACTTACATAGTTACTCACAAGATATCCACATCGATGGAATACCTGAGCGAGGTCAGCCCACCTCAACCGCAGCTCAAGGTCACTGGGAAAGTTAAGACCTTCGTCCTCGATACCAACGTCCTGCTGCACGATCCGCAGTCGATTTTCAAATTCGAGGACAACAACCTCGCCATCCCGGTCGAGGTGCTGGAGGAACTCGACACGATCAAGGCCGAGCAGTCCACCGAGCGCGGTCGGAATGCCCGTCGTGTCCACCGTATTCTACAGGAACTACTTCCGAATTCGCGTGCCATGCTGGAAGGCGTCAAACTGCCCAACGGCGGGACCCTCTCGGTGATCATCAACCGCTATTTGGTGGACGACAACAGGTTGACACCCGCGATGCAGCGATTGCGTGCGGTCCTGCCGGATCTGTCCAAGAAAGACAATCGCATCATCGCCTGCGCGCTATTTGTTCAGGAGACCTTCCCTCCGCCGACCATTCTCGTGACCAAGGACGTGAACGTGCAGCTGAAAGCCCGTGCCGTCGGCTTGGAATCGCAAGATTACCTCAACGACAAGGTGCCGGAGAGTCCCGATGAAGACTCCTACCAGCGCATTCCTGTCAGCGTGTACGAGTTACAGCGGTTTGCGTCGGAGGGAGAATTCGGGTTGGCCGTTGATCTTAGCAAGACATTGGCTATCAATGAGTACATTTTACTCGTCTCCCCCGAAGGGAAAACGATGCCCGCTCGGTACTATGGGGGCGTCGTCGTCCGCCGGCTTCGCATTCCGGAATCGGTGAAGGCGCCGGGTGGCATCCCGATACGGGCACGCAACCTTGAGCAGCAGTTCTTCATGGATGCGCTGCTCGACGACAATATTTCCCTCATCACCTGTTTCGGCAAGGCCGGTACCGGCAAGACGCTGCTGTCGACTGTGTGCGCTTTGCACCAGGTGTGCGACGAACAGGGCCGCTACGATGGCTTGGCGATCTCCCGCCCAGTCATTGCGCTCGGCAAGGACCTCGGCTATCTGCCCGGCTCGCTCGAAGAGAAAATGAGGCCTTGGCTGCAGCCGTATTACGATGCCTTGGAGGTGCTCATGCCCACCAAGCCTCCGAAGGAGCCCCAATTCATCGGCAAAAAGGCCAGCAAGAAGAAAAAGAAGGCGGAGGCAGCGCTGCAGCAGGCCGCGGCGCATGCCGGCGGAAATGGCCATGCCAACGGAGTCGGGGTGAAGCCCTACGAGCGGCTGATCAAGAACGGCACCGTTGAAATCGAGGCGCTTTGCTTCATCCGCGGCCGATCCATCGCCCGCCGGTTCTTCATCCTCGACGAGGCGCAACAGCTCACGCCCCACGAGGTCAAGACCGTCATCACGCGCATCTCCGAGGGCTCCAAGATCGTCCTGATTGGCGACCCCGCCCAGATCGACAACCCGTACGTCGATTCGCGCAGCAACGGTCTGGTGTTTTGCCATAACCGGATGAAGGGCCAGTCGATCGCCGCCCACGTCAAGCTGACCAAGGGCGAGCGGTCGAAGCTGGCCGAACTTGCGGCCGATCTGCTGTAGGACGCGTCGCAACACGGCCCGTCGTCGTCCGCGCGAATGCCGGCGATAGTGGGACCCGGGCTGATTTCGTTCCACGGGACCCTTTTGCCTCGCCCTGTCGCGACTGCGTCCACTTTATTTTCCGGCTTCCGGTCACACCTCCCCATTTCGATCCATCCATGAACTACGGCTATTTCGACGACGCGGCGAAGGAGTACGTCATCACCCGCCCTGACACCCCGCGCCCCTGGAGCAATTACCTGGGATCGGTGGAATACGGCGCGATCATCACGAACAACGCCGGCGGCTATGGCTTTTACCGCAGTGCGTTAAACGGCCGGTTCCTGCGCGCCCGCTCCAACGCGGTGCCCATGGATCAGCCCGGTCGCTATTTCTATCTTCGCGACAACGAAAGCGGCGATTATTGGAGTTCCTCCTGGCAGCCGGTGGGCAAGCCGCTCGCGAAATACCGGAGCACCTGCCGCCACGGGACCGCCTACACGGTGATCACCTCGCGCTACGCCGCCATCGAAACGGAGGCGACCTACTTCGTGCCGCTCGGGCAGATTTTCGAATACTGGCGGCTGCGGGTGACGAACCGGTCGAAGCTGGAGCGCCGGCTCTCGGTTTTCACCTACTGCGAATTCGCCAGTTGCTGGAACATGCCCAACGACCTGTCGAACCTCCAGTACTCCCAGTTCGTCATCAAGGCCGACCTGGTCGACGGAATCCTGGGCATGTCCTCGCATCCGTACATCAAGTTCGACCCCGCCCGGCTGGAAGATAGCGGCCGCACCTGGATGGCGCTCACCGGTGCCTCCGTCGTCGGCCACGAAACCGTGCGCGAACGTTTTTTTGGCTCCATCTACAACACCTACGCCAATCCGCAGGCGGTGATCGACGGCCGCTGCTCCGGGTTCCTCGCCGAGGGCGAGAACGGTTGCGGCACATTCCAGGTGGATCTCGTCCTCCAGCCGGGCGAAACGCGCGAGCTGATCGTGCAACTCGGCATCGGCACGCCGGCTTCCCACGGCCGGCCCGCCGTCGCGGAGTTCGGCAGCCCGGAGCGCTGCGAGACCGAACTGCAGCAGCTCAAGGCGCACTGGCACGGTCTGTTGTCCGCGATCCGGGTGCGGACGCCTGACCCCGATTTCGATCACATGGCGAACGTGTGGGGCGGCTACAACGCGCTCATCACCTACGCCTGGTCGCGGCACGCCTCGATGATCTACAACGGCGAGCGCGACGGCCTCGGTTTCCGCGACACCGTGCAGGATTTCCTCGGCGTCATCCCCATGATGAAGGAGGCCGTGCGCGAGCGCCTTGAGCTGATGCTCACCGGCCAGGTTTCCACGGGCGGCGCAATCCCCGTCATCAAGCCCTTCCGCCATCGGCCAGGCCACGAGCCGGCGCCGCGGCCCGAGGAATACCGGTCCGATGACTGCCAGTGGTTCTTCCATGCTGTGCCCGATTACGTGGCCGAGACCGGCGATCTCGATTTCTACCACAAGGTGCTGCCCTACGCGGACCAGGGCGAGGCCACCGTCCTCGGTCACCTGCGCCGCGCCCTGGAGTTCAACCTCGAACGCTCCGGGCGCCACGGCCTGCCGTGCGGCCTCCACGCCGACTGGAACGACTGCGTGAAAATGGGCTACAACGGCGAATCCGTCATGGTCGCTTTCCAGGTCCGCTACGGCCTCGATGTCTACGCTCGGATCGCCGACCGGCTGGCCCTGCCGGCCGAGGCGGCCTGGGCCCGGGCCGAACTGGCGAAGCTGGAGGCCAGCCTCCAGCAGGCGGCGTGGGACGGTGAGTGGTTCCTCTGGGCCATCGGCCCCGACGGACACCGCTACGGCTCGCGGCAGGAGGAGGAGGGCAGGATCTACATCAACACCCAGGTCTGGGCGGTAATGAGCGGCGCCGCCACCCCGGAGCAGGGCCGCCGTGCGATGGATGCCCTGAAGGAACATCTTGCCACGCCGTACGGCATCATGCTCAGCGCGCCACCGTTCACGAATACGCCGCCGACCGTCATGGGCGGCGTCATCTACAACCACGGCATCAAGGAAAATGCCGGCATCTTCTGTCACACCCAAAGCTGGGCCGTGATCGCCGAGTGTCTGCTCGGTCGCGGCGACCAGGCCTACGAATATTACCGCGCCTTCATGCCCGCGGCCTACAACGACCGCGCCGAGCTGCGCGAAAGCGAACCTTACGTCCACTGCCAGACCACCTACGCGACCTGCAACCGCAACGCGGGCAAATCGCGCGTGCCGTGGCTCTCGGGCACCGTTTCGTGGAGCCACCATACTGCGCTGCAGTGGATTCTGGGCGTCAAACCCGAGGTCGACGGCCTCCGTCTCGATCCCTGCATCCCGCGGCACTGGCCGGGCTTCAAACTGACCCGTGCGTTTCGCGGCTGGACGCTGCGCATCGAAGTCAAGAATCCGGACGGCGTCTGTCGCGGCGTGAAGCGGCTCACCGTCGACGGTCGGGTCGTTGAGGGAAACCTTATTCCGCTCGACCGCCTGACGGACGGCGCCCGCATCGTGGCGGTGCTGGGCTGACGCCAATAGGGCCATCCGCGGGGGGGCGGCGGAGCCGTGGCATGGGTCTCCCGACCCATGATCTTCCCCACCTTCTCACGGATCCGGGGGCTCCGTACCGCTCCGGTCCGTTGCTGCGGGCGGGCCAGTTTTCTTACCGCGGCCCGCCGCTCCACGCCTCCCAGGCGATGAGCGCCGCGAGCGCAATGAGGATGCCGCCAAACGCGCGCGGCAGCCAGTGCTGGGCGCGCTCGATCCGCCGTTCCACCGGCGGCGATTGCACGGCCAGCGACACGAGGGTCCACGCCACCGTGCCATGAGCGACCACCGCGGCCGGCAGGATGATCCGCCACACCGCCGCCACCCCCACCCCCGGGCGCAACACCTGCGCGAACAGACTCACAAAGAACAGAAACGCCTTGGGGTTGGTGAGATTGCACAGCAGCCCTTCGACAAAACCCGTGCGGGCCCCGGCCCGACCGTCCTCAGTCCGATCCGGCGCTGGTCCGTCCGGGGCCGCCCGCAGCGCGCGCCACCCCACCCAGGCGAGAAACGTCGCGCCGCCAAACTGCACGCCGCGCAGCACGCGCGCCGGCGCCGCGGCGAATCCCACCGAGATCACGAGCATTTGCACGGCCAGCCCGGCCGCGATCCCCGCCACTGTGCCCAGCGCCCGCGCGCGGGTCGTGCCGAGGCTGTTTTTGACCACGAGCAGAAAATCAGGGCCGGGGCTGAGCAGCCCCAGCGTGAGCACGACGAGCAGGCCGGCGAGTTGGGCGAGCATGGCGCGGAAGTCCGGCCACGGTAACAGCCGCCGGAGCTATGCCGAGCATGGTTTTTCGGATCGCGTGGCTTCCCCGTCCTTGATCGCCGGCCGGATTCCCGTCGGGCCGATGACTGCTACGGCTTGCGGACGGGCTTCCGCGGTTCGCTGGAGGCGGGCATTTCGATCACGGTGGACTCGCCGATCTTGACCTTTCCCTCGGGCACGGGGCGCTTGGAGATGGTCTCGGGGTCGGCCATCTCCTTGCCGAAAAAGGGCGCGGCCGTGGCGATCAAGGCGGGCAGCGATTGGCTCTGCGACACGCCGGTGGCGCTCACCGTCATCCGGGTCCGCCAGAGGAGTTTTCGTTCGTGCGCCGCGGCCGCCCGATAATCGTAAGCGGAGGCAACGACGAAGTAGACCGTGTCGGCGGTCTGATCCCACAGAAACTCATTCTTGGGATCGCGCAGTTTGAACCGACTGATGGGATTGGTCAGCGCGGATGCCCAATCGGGCAGCACCGGCGGCGGCTGCCAGGCCGACCCTCCGGCAGCAGTCGAATCCCCCTCGACGGCCGACTCGGTCCCGATCGACAGGTCGATTGGGGAGCTGGTCATCTCCAATTCGGAAGTTGGCTGCATCAGCTCCCGCACCTGGCGGGCGAATTTCTTTCCGCCGACGAGCATCGCCCGATCGAGGAAATTGGACGTCACCTGACCATCCGAGGCCGGGTTGTGGGTGCCCCAAGTATAGATGACCAGCAGAGCGGGAGGTCGCACGGGTAGCTGGGCCGGCAGATAGCCGTTTTGCGCCAGCGCCCGGACGAGGAGTCGCTCGACGTCCTCGGCCTTCAGCATCGTCTCTCCCAGGTAGGCGTCGCCGAATTCATGGGCACCCCCGGGAAACGGGACATAATAGACCGGCCTTTCCGGCGAGACCGGTGGAAGCCCCTTTCCCACGTCGCTCACCTCCGTCATGACGGTGAATTCGAGCACCGGGTTCTTCTGCAGTGATCGCGGCAGGAGGGAAAAACCCCAGCCGGAGGAATTTGATTTCGGCGCGGCTTTGGCGGTAGCCGCCGGCGACGCCGGGGCAGGCGGCGGCTCGGCCCGCACGGACAGCGTCAGAAAAAGGCACAAAAGACAGCTTCGGGAAAGGCTCATGGGATCTGTGCGGGAGAGCGGTCGTTGGCCAGCTTGGGATGGGGACCGGCAAAAGGCGACGCTGATCATGGGCGTCCCGCCGGCCGCGCTGACGGATCCCTTGCGATCAAGATCCGGATCGTCATCGCGGATGGTTCGTGGTGCGATGCGGGCGATGCCCGGGCCTGACCTGCCGGCGGACGCGACGAGCGAGCGAGCCCTCGATGGGCTCGCCGAAGCGGGCGTGTATGCGAACGCCGCGGGCGGTTTTGAGCATGGGTTGGTGATCCTGGCGATGGGGGAGCCCTTCTGGCTGGTGGCAGCAGAGCCGAGCTACCGCCTGTTGGTGGAGCCTCCGGCGCTCGCGGCGGTGCGTGAGCAGCTGGCGTGTTTTGATCGCGAGAACCTCGACTGGCCGCCACGGCCCGTCATGGAAGAAACGTCGCCACGGCGCGCCGAGCGTTTTACGCCGCTGCTGTGGGCCCTTGCCGCGCTGGCGGTGTTCGGGGGGCAGGTGGCGAGGCCGGGGCGCTGGGAGGAGGCCGGCGCCTTGGACACGCAGGCGGTGTTCGACCACGGCGAATGGTGGCGTCTGGGTACGGCGCTCTTTCTTCACGCCGATATCGGACATCTGGTGGCGAACGTCGTCACCGGCTTCTTCGTTTTCTCCGCGGCACTCACGACGATCGGTCGCTGGCGCGGTTGGCTGTTGCTCGCGCTCGCTTCGATCGCGGGGAATGTCGCCAGCGCCGGGCTGAACTATCCGGGACCGTACCGCTCGCTCGGCGCTTCGACCGGTATCTTCGCCGGTCTCGGCCTGCTCACCGGACGGGCGGTCCGCGTGTTGCGGCAGCCGGGCCGCGCGCACCGCTGGCGCGCCGTGCTGGGGCCGCTGGCGGCGGGGCTCACGCTGTTGGGTCTGTTCGGCGCGGGGGAGATGCACACCGACGTCGGGGCGCACGTCACCGGCTTTGGCGCCGGGCTCGTCCTCGGCTTCGCCGCCGCGCTTTCCCGTCAGCGCGCCGCCGCGGGAACCTGAGCCGCGCTGCGTGCGGCAGCGCTGCCGGGTTGGCGTTGACCGCTGGCGCAGCATGGGTCGGAATCCCGCCATGAGGCGTGTTCGGCTGTTGTCCGCGGTTGTCCCGGTTCTGTGGGGTTGGCTTGGCGCACCCGGCGTCACCGCGGCCGAGACCCGGCTGCCGTGGTCCGTGCCGACGCTGAGCGGCGTGACGGTCCCGGGGTTGCCGCCTGTGACCGGCCACATCCATGTCGACCAGTTCGGCTACCTGCCCGACGAGCACAAAGTGGCGGTGCTGAGCGATCCGCGCCAAGGCTTCAACGCCGCCGACCATTTCACGCCCGGGCCACTCCTCGAGGTGCGCCAGGTGGCGGACGGCGCCGTCGTTTTCCGCAACGCGCCTTCTGTGTTCGATCAGGGCCGGACCGACGCCGTCTCGGGAGACCGCGGCTGGTGGTTCGACTTCACCGTCGTGACCCGGCCCGGCGAGTATTATCTCTTCGATCCGCAGCTGAACCAGCGTTCGCCCGTGTTTCGGATCGCGGCGGGAGTCTATCGGGACGTGCTGCGCACCGCTCTGCGCGTGTTCTACTACCAGCGCGAGGCAACGGACCACGTGGCACCCTGGGCCGAGGCGCCGTGGCAGGACGGACCCTCGTTCCTGCAGGACCGGACGACGCGCGCGGTGTGGGCGAAGAGCGACCCCGCCACGGTCCGCGACCTGAGCGGGGGCTGGATGGATGCGGGCGACACGAACAAATACCCGACGTTTCTGGCCGAGGTGATCCACCCGTTGCTTTACGCGTGGCGCATCAATGCCGCCGCCTTCACCGACGATCTCAACATTCCGGAATCCGGCAACGGTCTCCCGGACCTGCTCGATGAAGTGAAATGGGAACTCGACTGGCTGGTGAAGATGCAGGACGCGGATGGCGGCGTCTTCATCAAGATGGGCGCGATCGACTTCCAGTCGACCTGGCCGCCGAGCGCCGACCGGAATCTACGTTACTACGGCCCCAAGTGTTCCGGCTCGACGATCGTCACCGCCGGCGTGCTGGCCCATGCCGCCCGAGTCTATGGTCAATTTGAGCCGTGGAAGGCCTATGCGGCCGGGCTGCGAGAGCGGGCCGAGCGGGCGTGGACCTGGTACACGACCCACCCGCGCAGCTACGACTGCGACACGGGTGAGATCAAGGCCGGCAGCGCCAACCTGAAGGCCAATGCCCAGGACCGGGCCGAGGCGGTCGCCGCGATGCACCTGTGGGCGTTGACCGGGCAAACGGCCTATCACGACGCCTTCAAGCAGAAGGTCGGCGCGATGCGTCAGCTCGCCGAGCGAGGATGGTCGCCCTATGAGATGGGTCCGGCGGAGATGCTGTTCGATTACTTGAACCAACCCGGCGCCGACCGCGGCGTTTGCGACCGGATTTCCGGCGCTTTCACGCGGTCGCTGCGCTCGCCGAGGTTTATGCCGCAGGACGACACCAATGAACTCTACCGCGCCTGGGTGCCGGTGAGCTCGTACCATTGGGGCAGCATCCGTACCATCGCTGGCTACGGCATCGCGGCCGACGCCGCGGTGGCCTACGGGCTGGCGGGTCCGCGCTGCGATCTCTGCCGCCAGCGTGCCCTTGACCTGTTGCATTGGATGCATGGCGTCAACCCGCTCGGCCTCGTCTATCTGACCAACATGGGCCGATGCGGAGCGGAGTCTTCGGCGACGCTGATGTACCATGGCTGGTTCACCCACGAGCCGCCGCCGGGATATGTGGTCGGCGGTCCCAACCGGAACTACGGCGGGACGCTCACGTGGGTCAAAAAGCAACCGCCAGCCAAGGCTTACGCGGACTTCAACGAGGGCTGGCCGGCGAATTCGTGGGAGCTGACCGAGCCCGCGATCTACTACCAGGCCATGTACATCCGGCTCCTAGCTGACTTCGTGCGCCCGATCGCAGCGAAATAGGGCATCGAGTCAGTCTGGCGGCAATGCCGACTTTCACCCTTGCTGCCGTGTCCGTCTGCTGCCGTTGTCCTTGAGTCCGCCATGAAACGCCTGCCGTTCTTCGTTTTCGCCGCGCTCCTGGCCGGTTGTTCGTTGCGGGCGGGGGATGTGACTGGCTCGAAGCCCCGCGCAGCTACTGGCGCCACCTTCAACGTGCGCGACTTCGGAGCGATCGGCGACGGCCGCACCAAGGATACGACCGCCCTGCAGAAAGCGCTGGACGCCTGCGCGGCGGCCGGCGGCGGCACGGTCGTCGTGCCGCCGGGTACCTACCTGACCGGCAGCATCGTGCTGGGCGCAAACACCACGTTGCGGCTGGAGTCGCGGGCCAACCTCCTGGGCAGCCCGGACCTGGCGGACTATCCGCTGCTGCCAGCGGTGCGCTGGGAGGGCGAATTCCGTCCAGGGCACCGCGCGCTTCTCTCGGCGGAGAAGGCCGACTATGTCGCGATTGAAGGCCCCGGCGCCATCTTCGGGCCGCCAGTCACCTTGGCCCAGCTGCGCGACCCGCGTGGTCCGGTGCTGATCGAGTTGGTCGAAGCCAGTCACGTCCGGTTGCAGGGTTTTTCGACGCAGTACGCGCGACTCTGGTCCATCCACGTGCTCTTCTGCCGCGATTTCACCGCGCGGGATCTCGTCATCCGCTCCATCGGGAGCAACGGCGACGGCATTGACGTCGATTCGTGCCAGGAGGTGTTGGTCGAACATTGCGACATCAACACTGGGGACGACGCGATCGTGCTGAAATCGGGTCGCGGACTCGCCGCGCTCCGCCTGGGCTGGCCGACGGAGAACGTCGTGATCCGGGACAGCACGCTGGTGAGCAGCATCTTCGCCGGCGTCGCCTTTGGCACGGAAATGTCCAGCGGCCTCCGCCACGTGCGCCTCGAGCGCTGTACTATCTCGGGCCGCCAGAACGGCATCTTTATCAAGAGCCGCCACGGTCGCGGCGGCTATTTCGAGGACATCACCGGAGAGGACCTCACCATCGTCAACGCGGGAACGTTCCTCGGAATTGACCTGCGGGACAAGGGCATTCAGGCGAGCGACCCGGTGCCCGGGGCCGTCGAACAGTGGGCCCGGTTCCACGATATCCGATTTAACAATATCAAGGTGAGCGGCGTGGGGACGCTGGTCGACGCGGCGAAATTCCCGGCGGAACGGCCGGGCGATGGTTTGTCTCTGACGAACATCACGGGCACCTGCCGGCGCGGGATCACGCTGGCCAACGTCACCCACGTCGAACTCGCGGGCATCACCGTGACCGGATTCACCGGCCCGCTGCTGACAAAGGAGAATGTCGCCGGCACCGGCCTGGATGACCCGGGCGCACCGATGGCGCCCCACTGACGCGCGCATAAGGCGGTGGCAGCCCCAGGTGGGGCGGCTATCCGCAAGACGCCCAGAGCCGGGACCATTCAATCAAACCACGAACGAACCCGGCGCGGCTGGCGTCGCGACCCAATGAGGCGAGGTTTTAACCACGGATTGCTCGGATGACGCGGATGGAGATTGGCCTATCCGTGCGATCCGCGTGATCCGTGGTGAATGGACCGGAGGGGAGCTTCCGAGCTCCTTCAGGTCGCGAATTTGTCGCGCGGCAAACACGTTGTGTCGCGTCGCGTCCGGGTGGGCCAATCGAGCATCCGGCGCATCACCAGGTCGCAATTTCCGCCGACCTTCGCGCCGGGGGCCGTTTCGAACCCGGCCTGCCGATAGAGCGAGATAGCCGCGGTGAGGACCGAGGCGGTTTTCAGAAATATCTCCCTGAAGCCGCGCTGCCGGGCCTCGCCCAGGGCATGTGCCAGGAGGCGCCGGCCCAGCCCGCGGCCGCGGTAGGCCGCGTCCAGATACATGCGGCACAACTCGCACACCGCATCCGTTTCGCGATGCAGGGCCACCGTCCCGACGATCTCCGGGCCATCGAGCAGAACGAAGAACGCCCCCTTGCCGCCGCTGTAGAACGCATCGATGTCAACGAGGTCAGCGTCCGTGGTGGCGGCATCGGTGGTGATACCGTAGCTGTGCAGGACGCTCGAAATCAGCGCCCAGATGGCCGGCTGATCCTGGTTGGTGGCCGCGCGCAACGCGTAGGCATCGACGGCGGGCAGGGGGTGGTCGAGTCGCATGGTCGAAATCAGGTCTGCATCGCGTCATTGCTGGGCTTCGCGTCGCGCCTGGGCGTTCAGTCCCGGGGCGCGGGCTCGGGCTCCGCCGGTTTCTGGCCGGTGAGCACCGTTTGTTCGGCGGCCAGCAGCGCCTCGTACATGGTGGAGGCGTCGGAGGCATCGAGGAGGCGGGCGATGAGGTCGGTTTTGTGCACGATCAGGCACAGGCGGGCCAGCGTGTGCAGATGCAATCGCTCGTCCTGGCAGCAGATGAGGAAGAACAGCCGGGTGGGGCGACCGTCGGTCGAACCGAAGAAGATATCCTGCACCGTGCGGCCGAGCACAATGAACGATCCCTCGAAGCGGTACGGCTGATGGTTGCGGCAATGGAGCAGGGCGAGGCCGCCGGGCAGTCCGGTGCCGCAGAGTTCCTCCCGCGCCTCCACGCTGGCCAGCAACTCCTTCGGATCGAGCACCCGGCCGGTCTGCTCGGCCAAGGCCACCAGATCGCGGATGACGGACTTCCGCGTCCGCGAAGTCATGGCCACCTCGATGTAGGACGGCCGCAACAGCTCGGGCATCAGCGAATCCTCGGCGAAGATGGAGCGGGTGCCGCGGGTCGATTTCTGGTGGTAATCGGCGAGGCGTTTCGGCGGCAGGCCGAGGATGCGCCGCGAGGCCCAGGCGTCGAGTTCACCGCGCATGAAAACAACCCGGCCGCCCCGCCATTCGTGCGGGATGTCCGTGCTTTTGAGCAGTTGCTCCACCTCGCTGCACGTCAGGTGCAGGTAGACGGCGGCCGCCGCTAGATCGAGAGCCCGGTACGGCATGACGTCCAGTCTACCATGGGCGGGCGCTCCAGGGCAGGCAAAAACGACACGGGGCGGAGGGTCGCGCTTGCCAGCGGGCGGGTGGCTGCGGTTTGCTGGAAGCCGAGCATGCGCGAAATCCTGTTTCTCTGCACCGGCAATTACTACCGGAGTCGCTACGCCGAGGCCCTGTTCAACCACGAAGCCGCCCGGCGCGGCCTCGATTGGCGCGCCTTTTCGCGCGGACTGGCGATCCACCTGGCCCCGCCGGGCGGCCTCTCGCCCCACACGACGCTCCGGCTGCTGCAGCGGCATATTCCGCGGGAATGCACCGGCCTCGACCCCGTCCAGGCGAGCGAACCCGATTTCGCCCGTGCGGCGCGGATCGTGGCGCTGAAGGGAACCGAGCACCGGCTGATGCTCGTCCGCCTGCACCCGACCTGGGAGCACCGGGTGGAGTTTTGGGAAATCAGCGATCTGGATGCCGCCACCCCCGCGGAGGCGCTGGCGGCGATCGAGACGCGCGTGATGGCCTTGCTGGCGGAGCTCGAGGCGCAACGACACGGGCGGCGCCCCGCCTTCATTCCGCCGGGAAGCGACCCGGGCGCGACCAGTTGGGCCAAATGATAGTTTGAAGCCGGTTGCCGGGTCTTGGTAATCTCCGGCTGCAGCAATCGGACTGGTTCCCCATGGACCACCAGAACATATTCCCGGCGCTCCGCGACGAGTTGGCTTTGCTGCGGCAGCGCGTGGTGGAATTGGAGGCGGTCGAGGCAAGCCGGCAACAGACGGAGGAGGCGCTCCGCACGAGCGAGAAGCGGTACCGGGCGCTCGTCGAGACCACCGGCACCGGCTATTGCATCCTGGACGCCGAAGGCAGGGTGCGCAGCGCCAACGCGGAATACGTCCGCCTCACCGGTCACCACACTTTGGAAGAAATCGCAGGTCGCGGTGTGGTCGAGTGGACGGCCGAGTACGATCGCGAACGCAACGCCGCGGAGGTGGCAAAGTGCTTCGAACGGGGTTCGGTCCGCAACCTGGAAATCGATTATGTCGATCGAGCGGGGCAGATCACGCCGGTCGAGTTGAACGCGACCGTGTTGGGCGCCGGGCCGCGCGCGCTGATCCTCACCCTCTGCCGCGACATCACCGAGCGCAAGCGGGCGGAGGAGGAACGTGACCGCCTGGTTCGTTTCTCGATTGACATGCTTTGTACCGCGGGCTTCGACGGGCGGTTGAAACACCTCAACCCCGCCTGGGAGAAGGTGCTAGGCTGGAGCGCACAAGAACTTACCTCGAGCTCGTGGCTCGATTTCGTGCATCCGGACGACCGGGAGCGCACGGTGGCCGCGGGCACGCAACTGCTGCGGGGCCAAACCGTGCTGGGGTTCCAGAACCGCTACCGTTGCCGGGATGGGACGTACCGGTGGCTGTCGTGGAACTCCTTTCCGATGCCGGCGGAACGGCTGATCATCGGCGTGGTCCGCGACATCACCGAGCGCAAGCAGGCCGAGGCGGAATTGTTCGAGTCGCAGCAAATGCTCCGCCTGATTCTGGACACGATCCCACAGCGGGTGTTCTGGAAGGATCGGAACTCCATCTACCTCGGCTGCAACCGGTCGTTTGCCGGGGACAGCCGGCATGCCGATCCCAGCGAGCTGATCGGCAAGAGCGACTTCGAGATGTCATGGAGGGAAGTGGCGGAGCTCTATCGCGCGGACGATCGGCAGGTGATGGATTCCGGCACGCCCAAAATCCGCTACGAGGAGCCCCAGTTGCGGGAGGATGGCACCCGGTCCTGGCTGAACACCAGCAAGCTGCCGTTGCTCGATCAAAGGGGACAAGTAATCGGGGTTCTGGGCACCTATGAGGACATCACCGAGCGCAAGCAGTCCGAGGAGGCGCTGCGCGAGAGCGAGGAGAAATTCTCCAAGGCCTTCCAGGACGCACCGGTGCTGATGGCGATCAGCGATATCGAGTCGGGGCGCTATCTCGACATCAATGGAAAATGCCTGACGCTCACGGGATACGCGCGCGAGGAGATTATCGGACACACCTCGGAGGAGGTCGGCTGGACGACGATCGAGGAACGGGGGCGGCGGAACGAACTGCTGGAGCGGGGCGGTCGGATCGTCGATCGCGAGGTGACGATGCGGCAGAAGAACGGTGAGCTCCTCCACTGCCTTTACAGCGGCCACGTCATCACCCTGCAGGGACGGAAGCGGCTGCTGTCCATCTCGCAGGACATCACCGCACGGCGGCGGGTTGAGGAGCGCGTGGCGCAATTGGGCTACCTGAGACAACAACTGCTGGGTGCCAGCCCCCTGGACGGGAAGCTCAAGTTGATCACTGACGGCGTGGTGACGATCCTAGGGGCCGACTTCTCCCGGATCTGGATGGTCCGGAAGGCGGATCTCTGCGACCAAGGGTGCCCGCATGCCGCCGTCAGTGTGGGGCCTGACGTCTGTCGCGATCGCACCCGCTGCCTGCACTTGATGGCCAGCTCCGGGCGCTATACCGGGATCAACGGCGGGCATCGCCGCGTGCCCTTGGGTTGCTACAAGATAGGGCGGGTGGCGACCGGCGAGGATACCGGGTTCGTGACGAACGACGTCGGCCATGACCCACGCGTTCACGACCACGCGTGGGCCCAATCGCTGGGCTTGGTGGCGTTTGCCGGCCGCCGGCTGGTGGACGGCGACGGTAAACCGACCGGCGTGCTGGCGTTGTTCAGCACGAAGCCGATCCTGCCGGGCGAAGAAGACCTGCTGGAAGACATCGCAGCGACCGCGTCCCAGGTTATTCTCGCGGCGCACGCGGAGCAGCAGCGCCACGAACTCGAGGCACAGATGCAGCAGGCGCAGAAACTGGAAAGCCTCGGTGTTCTCGCCGGCGGTATCGCCCATGACTTCAACAACCTGCTCACCGCGATCCTCGGGCACGCCAACTTGGCCTTGATGGACCTGGCTCCGGAGGCGCCGGCCCGCGACAGCCTGCGCGAGATCGAGAAGGCGTCGGCCCGGGCCGCCGAGCTGTGCCGGCAGATGCTCGCATATGCCGGCAGGGGCCGATTCGTCGTGGAGTCGATCAATCTGTCGCGCCTGATCGAGGAACTGGCCCACTTGCTTCGCGTCTCCATCTCGAAGAAGATCCTGCTGCGTTGCCAGCTCGCCGAGGAGATCCCGGCCATCGAGGCCGATCCGGCCCAGCTGCGCCAGGTGGCGATGAACCTGGTCATCAATGCCGCGGAGGCCATCGGCGACACCGAAGGGGTCATTGGCGTTTCCACTGGCGTCGCGCAATGCGGGGAGGACGACCTGCGTGGAGGCCAACTCGTCGCATCGCCGGCGCCCGGCTCGTACGTCTACCTCGAAGTGACCGACACGGGATGCGGCATGGACGCGGAGACTCGGGCCAGAATTTTCGACCCGTTTTTCACCACCAAATTCGCCGGAAGGGGCCTGGGCTTGGCCGCCGTGCTCGGCATCGTCCGCAGCCACCGGGGTACGCTGAAGGTGGAAAGCGAACGGGGCCGGGGCACCACCTTCCGGATCCTGTTTCCGGCCAGTGCCCAAGCCGCGGCTCCTGCGGAAGCAGGGGGGAACGCCCCGCCTTGGCGCGGCACGGGCACGATCCTCGTTGTGGACGATGAGGAACCGGTGCGCAACGTGGCCAGCCGGATGTTGGAGCGCTGCGGTTTCACCGTGCTCCGCGCATGCGATGGGCAGGAGGCGCTCGATCTTTTCCACATCCACGCGTCCGAGATCGTCTGTGTCTTGCTCGATCTGGCGATGCCGCGCATGGACGGCGAGGAGACCTTGCGGGAGCTGCGCCGCATCCAGCCGGGCGTGCGCATCGTGCTGGCCAGCGGATACAGCGATCAGGAGATTGCCCAGCGGTTCCGCGGCGCCGGGCTGGCAGGCTTCATCGAAAAGCCCTACCGAATGGAAGCTCTCAGCGCCAAGCTCCGCGAGGCCCTGGCGCGCGCACCGATCGGCACGTGATCCGGCCGCGCACTGCGTGCTTCCGATCGCGCGGCGAATCGGTTCTGTTGAAGGGTGACTCCATGAAAACACTGAAGGAATTCTTGCAGGGCGACGCCTTCGCCCAGCACTGCGGCATCGAACTCGTTTCCGTGTCGCCGGGTCGGGCGGTGGCGCGCATGACGGTGCAGCCCTGGCATCTCAATGCCGTGCGTCTCGCGCAGGGCGGCGCGATCTTCACGCTGGCCGACTTTGCCTTCGCCGCGGCCTCCAATTCCCACGGCACTGTCGCCGTCGGCGTCAACGTCAGCATCACCTTCATGAAATCGGTGACGTCAGGCGTGGTGACGGCCGAGGCGCGGGAAGTGGCGCTCAATCCCAAGCTGGCCAGCTACTCGGTCAACGTGAACGATGAGGCCGGCCACCTGGTGGCGGTCTTTCAGGGTCTCGTCTATCGCAAGAACCAGGCCATCGCCGCCGGTGCGGCCGAGCCGCCGCCATCCCAATGAACGCGCGAGCGCAGATCCAGTTGGTCGCGGTGGCGGCCCTGCTTCAACTCCTCGTGGCCGCCTGCACGACCGCCCGGGGGCAGAGCAGTCCAGCGGCCGGCCGGCCGGACACGAAGGGAGCGCAGCCGGGGCAACTCATCGCGGCTTCGGACCCGCGGTTCCGCTATGAAGGCCGCCTTGATTTCGCCGATCCGGCGGAGCCCGTCGTGATCTGGGAAGGGAGCCGGATCCGCCTCGATTTCGAAGGAGCTCGACTGGCGTTCCGGTTCGACGGTCTGGCCGGGCAGAGCTTCTTTGACGCCGAAGTCGATGCCGAGCGCTTCATCGTCGACGTGCCGGCCGGCGTGGGTCAGCGAATCGACTATCCGCTTCCGCTCGGGCTGGGCCGGCACCGGCTGGTCCTGTCGAAGCGCAGCGAGGCGAGCGTCGGCCACGCGCGGTTTCGAGGCGTGGAGATTGCCCAAGGCGCGCGGGCCTGGGCATCGCCGCCTCCGTCCTACCGGCTCCGGATGGAGTTTTTCGGCGACTCCATCACCGTTGGCGCCTGCAACGAGGACGGGGCCGCCGACCAGTGGGAAGACCGGCGGACGCACAACAATGCCCTGAGCTACGCCAGCCTGACAGCCGGGGCCTTTTCCGCCGACGCCCGCTGCACCGCGGTGAGCGGCATGGGCATCGCCCTGGGCTGGACTGACGTCAAGGCCGGCGAGGTCTGGGACCGCCTCTACCCGAAGTCCGGCGCGCCGCGGGCCGATCTGGCGGCATGGCAGCCGGACGTCGCGTTGGTGAACTTCGGCGAGAACGACGGCTCGTTTGCCAGTGCGCACGGGCAGCCGTTCCCAGCCGGTTTTGCCGACGGCTACGTGGCGCTGGTGCAGGCGATTCGAGCGGCGTATCCGCGCACCCATCTCGTCCTGCTGCGCGGCGGCATGTACAACGGCGCGCAGAATCCCAGCCTGCGGCAGGCGTGGGAGGCGGCGGTGGCCCGGCTGGAAACCGCCGATCCGGCGATCAGCCATTTCGTGTTTACCCACTGGTCGCTAAACCACCCGCGCGTGGCCGATGACCGCGCCCTGGCCGACGAACTCACCGCCTGGCTGCGGCAGCAGGCCTTTCTGCAGCGCTTTCTCTGAGGCGGATCAGGCGGATATCCTTGATCCGCCGCAATGGACGGCGCGTTATGAATAACGCGCCCTACCATTTGGCCGACCGTGGCATGGGTCTCCCGACCCATGATGGCTACGGCCACAGGTCCGGGAGCCTGTGCCACCGGATTTGTCGGCTCAGCCGAGCAGGGCGACGATCTTCGATCCGTCCTTCAGTTGATCCACCGGGACAAAGTTGCCGGCGACCGGGCGGCCGTCGACAGCGAGCGACAACACGCCGCGACACACGCCGGAGGGGTTTTGCACCTCGACGTGGATGGTCCGGTCGCGGAACCGGCGGCGCACGGTAAAGCCGGGCCAGTTTCGCGGAATGCACGGATCGATGCGCAGGCCGTCGATCTCCGGGCGGACGCCGAGGATGAACTGGGCGGCGGTGTAGTGGGCCCACGAAGCGGTGCCCGAGAGCCACGGCACGCGCGAGCGGCCGAATTTTTTCGAGGTGGGCGCGTGGGTGCTCTGACAATGCACGTACGGCTCGATCTCGCGGATCTCGGCCCGGTCGTTTTGCGCGGCGGGCAGGAAGGCGCGGTAGTACGCGTAGGCTTGATCACCGTGACCGCGGGCGATTTCGGCCAGCACGATCCAGCTCTGCGTGTGGCTGAAGATGCCGCCGTTCTCCTTGTTGCCCGGATTGAACAGCACGGCGCGCATGACCTTCACCGGCGTCTTCGCGAACGGCGGGTGGCAGAGCGCCACGCCGTAGTCCGAGGCCAGGTATTTCCGCACCGCGGCGAGGGCCCGGTCGGCTTGCGCCGGCAGCGCGGCGCCCGAGAGGATCGCCCAGCACTGGGTGTTGAGGTAGACCTTGCCCTCCTTCGCCTTTTTGGTGCCGAAAACCGTGCCGTCCTCTCCGATGGCCCAGATGAACCAGCCACCATCCCAGCAAACCCGGGCGATCTTGCGGTCGAGCCGGGCCAGTTGCGCCAGCGCCCAGCGCTGCTCCTTCAGCCGGCCGAGTCTTTGCGCGATATCGGCGTAGGTCTGGAGGCCGAGGCGCACCTGGAA
>Ga0182021_10001372_pt1 | contig 27747 bp, 24 predicted proteins | sample 612E3MmetaG_FD_120493 | JGI IMG/M metagenome (GOLD analysis project Ga0182021, IMG submission 120493) | Permafrost microbial communities from Stordalen Mire, Sweden - 612E3M metaG (Illumina Assembly) | ecosystem: Environmental > Terrestrial > Soil > Wetlands > Permafrost | place: Sweden...
GCCCTCCAGCAAGGCGACCAGACCTTCACCCGGCTCCAGCACCGCATCAACTCCACCCGCCGCGCCTTCCACACCGCGCTGAAAGAGCTGGAACGCCTCGAAGCCCGCGACCAGGATGTCGTCTTGCTCAACCCCCACCCGGTCTCGCCCGTAACCCAAACGCCGGAAACCCAGTTACAGATCCTTGGGAGTCTCCGTAAAAACGACCCGGGCCACCCCGCCCCCGGCGAAACGCCCCCGGCGCCAGTCCAGGAACACCGGTCCACCGGCGAATCCGTTTTCGGTATCGGCGGGCCGGCAACCGCGGTTGGCAGCACTCAAGGCCCTAAGTGAACAGCATTGGCTCTAAGCGAGGTTATCGGTGTCGCCGTGGCCTAATGCGGTGGTGCCCGGCGGAGTCGCGATGGTCGGGAGCGGCTTGCCGGTCGCTACCATTCTCTCCGCCACTTGCTCCAGGAACCCTGGAGGAGGCGGCGGCTCCTTGGGCTTGCCGTAGGGGCAGCCGAATGGCAGCTTCCAGCGCTGGTTGTCGCAGAACTGGCACGATCCCGGCGTGCGCGCCAGGAAGCCGGCGCCATCGTCGCCGGTCTGCCAGGAAAGCGCGCCCTGCGCCAGCAGGTCGTCCAGCACGCCGGCCATGAGCGCGTGCGGATCGTAGTAATAGGGCTGTAGCGCCGCGTAGGCCGCGGGGAACTGCTGTGCCAGCAGGAGGCGCGCGGCGTCCGCTTTGGCCGGGTCGGCCGGCAGCCGCACGGCGGTGTAGTCGGTTGGATGCTGCGGGTCCGGCGGCACGATTTGAAAGCCGTTGGCGAGCGTCATGGCTGCCACCGAGGCCGGCTCGGTTTGAGAGAAGTGCTGCCAATCTCCGGGGCTCATCCGGTATTGCGGTTGAAAATTGTAGTTGTAGGAAAAGTGCGGCGTGATCACCAGGCGCGTGACGCATTCGTAGGCTTGACCATCGATCTCGGTGCGGAATTCGAAATAGCAGGGATGGGCCGGATCGGTGGTCTCGCGAAGCAGGGTGAAATCGTTGTCCACCGGCGCGGTGGAGAGGGGCGGGTCGCGCCGCACGTGCGCGCCGAAAGCGTCCCGGAACATTCGCCAGCTCCGCAGGCTGACAATGTAGAGCACCTTGGGCCGCGAGAGCGCCAGTTGTTTGATGGCCCAGGCGTTCCTGGTCACGCAATTGTCGACAATGGTTTGCACGCCCTCGTCGGAGCCGCCCAGGTACCCTTTGTTCCAATGCGGCGAAGCGCACGCCACCATGTCGAGCTGGCAGGCATCCTCGCCGACGCGCAGGGTGGCGCCCAGGTGGCCCTGCTTGCGCAGGCTCTCCTGGAACTGCTGCAAGACGGGCACGAACTGCATGTAGTAGCTCTGCGGCTGCTGCTGAACTTCCACGCGAATCCCGCCGGGCACCGCCAGCCGCCCGGCAAGAAGGTCTCCCGCCTTGAAGACATTGTTGGGAGGGAGTTGGTCGAAGAGCAGCACGTAAGGGAAGTCGCCGGTCTTGCCGGGGAGGGTGACGTCGGTATCGGCGGCATCGCCGTCATAGCGCACTTTGACGGTCCACGCCGCGTTGCTGTCGAGCCGGGTTGCCACCGTGACATGGCCGGGAGCGGGAGCCAGGATGCGCCCCTCGGGGAGGATGAAGCGCCGCACGAAGTCCAGATCGAGCCGCTCCTGGCAGACGGAGCGATACCGATAGTACCAGGCGTATTTGGCCCACTCGTCGGTGCCGTTGTCCGAGGAGAAGCTGGGATAGCACCACGACGCGCCGGCCTGTCCGGGTGAGAAAGCGGTGAGGTTCGGATTGATCCCGATGGTCATAATGGGTGCCTTCCAGCAGCCATCGAGGACCTCCGCTTCCGGGAAAGCGGGTGGCCGGGTACGGCCCAGAACCCACGGCGAGTAAACCGGCCCCGGGGTGAGACGGGCGGCATAGGGCGCGTTCACATCGAAGTCGTAGGCGGTATACGGCCCGTAGGTCTGCTGGGTCTTCTTCTCGGGCCAGAAGAACTGGCAACTCCCGCAGGACCGCACCTGGTAGGGGAGCTTGACCTCCAGTGGATCGCCGGCCGCCGCAATCCGGACCGACCGGGGCGGGACGTACGCGCTTTCGCCTTCGCCGGCGATGGTGGCCCAGGTAGCCAACGCGCCGTTAAAGCTGGTCAGCAAACCGTAGCGGGTGTAGATCAGACCCGACCAATCGGCGCGCACGTCCTCCGTCAACTTCTGGCCGCTCTGTGTGACGCTGCCCACGATGGGGTCGGATATGTTGCGGATGAAGGCGTACCGCGCGCCCATTCGTTCGGCTTCGCGGGCGATCACGGCGTCGTCCATCTCGAGGAACGAGAAGGGGTCGGCGCCGTCCCCGCCGGCGATGTAATAGAAGTCGGTGGTGAGCAGCGGCGCATTCTTGAGGGTCAGCACGCGCGGCGCGCCCAGTTGTTCGGGGCGAATCGGATCGTTGACCAGGTCGGCCAGTCCCAGGGCGGCGACCGCCGCGTCGCCGGGATGTTTGGCCTTCAACTCGCCCAACAGTTCCTCCAGCGCTTCGTTGGTGACGGTCTGGTTCATTCGGTAGAGCAGCGAGCGCTCCACCTCTGGCAGCAGCGCGGTGGCCGGGAACCACGTCTTACAGCGGAACACCCCCCCGTTATCCGGGTCCTGGGAGTTCTGCGGCCTTTGCAAATCGAGCTGGGCGCAAATGGTGACGACGCTGTCGCCCAAACGCTGGCTGAGGCGGGAACCTCCCGCCGTTCCAATCGAGTAGATACGGTCCGCCTTGGTGTCTTCGAGGATCGCGCGAGTCATGGCGCTGAGCCCGGGGATCCATGGCGGATGCGCCAGGTGAGAGTTCGACTTGAACAGCAGGACCCGCCAGGGCCGAGTGGAACGGTCGACGATCTCGACCAGTTGGAAGAAACCCCAGAGCGCGCCCGATTTGGGGTCCGCCGTATATCCGGCCGCCCCGCGGGTGTAAGGAAGCCAGGCCTTCTTCCAGGTGTTGTCGGACGTTCGCTGGTTCGCGCCGCCGAGAAAGACGTGGTTCAGGGCCGCCCATTCGGCGCTGGTCCAGGTGAGGATGGCCACGTCGGCCACGGGCAGGCGGTCTTCCGGCCGGCGCGGGCCGATGACGATGGGTCGCGGCGGCATCCGGCCGATGCTGGCCCAGTCCACGGGCGGCAGCGGTGGAGACACCGTAAGAGCGGTTTCCGGATTGAGATCGGCGTTGCGTGCCATGTGAATTCCTCTCCCTGGGGATCAGGCAATACTGTAATCGAACCAATACTCGCCCTGGGATTCCTCGCCTTGGACGAAACCCGCCGGCAGCGTTCCCAGTTTCGGACCGGCCACGGCCCCCGCCACGGGAATCGAGTCGCTTTGCACGAACGCTCCGGCAGTCCTTTCCCCAATCGCCGTGATCAGGTTCGGCTGAGGAATGGAAGGAAAGGGCTTGCTCTGGGTGGAGGCCATGGCTGCGAACTTGCCCAAAGGCATTTCCTCCAGCGCGCCCTTGGGAGTGGCGTTCATGCTTCCGTGGTGGGCCACTTTGTAGAAGCAGATATCGGACAGGACCTCGGCCCCGGTCTTCTTGTACCAATAGGCCCAGTCGCCGTACTGGGCGTCGCCGGGGAACAGCATGTGCTTGCCGGCGAAGGTGAACAGGGCCACGATGCTGGTGTTATTCAGCATCTTGTCGAGCGAAAACGCCACGGCGGCGGCGGAAAACTCGGCGGCGGCGGAGATCAAGCCGGTGAGTTTGGCGTCCAGCCGCAGCCAGTCGGGCAACAAGTGCGATTCCTCAAGGTCCCAACCGGGGAACGGGTGCACGGTGTGGCCGTCCGCGGCCGTAATCGCCATGCGAAGATAATGATCGCTGCCCGGCGGGTTCATCTTGGAGATGAAGCTCTGGTCTTGCGGCGGGCCCAGAATTCGGGCCGAAAACCCGGTCAGTCCGGCCGGCGCATCCACCGTATCGCCGGCTTTCAAATAGCGCACCGTAGCCTTTCCGAACCCCGAATGCAGGGCTTGCATAGCGGCAGGATTGGCGGTGGCATTGTCCACGGCCGCGGCGGCCACGGCATCCCCGGCAGCCGCCAGGCGCGTCTGGAGCAGGCCCACAAGCGCCTCTTTTTTCCCCCGCCACTGGCGGGCGGTGGCGTCGTTGGGATCCTCGGTCCACGGCATCCAGACTTCGCCGATATCGAATTCCTTGAATTGATCGGCGAAGGTGCCATAGCCCGAAACGTGGTCCTGGTGGGCATGGGTGGCGATCACGATCGCCAGTTTCCTGCCGGTCGCCTGCTGGATGTTTTCGAAGGCCTTCTGGAGCAGGTCTTCGCCGTCGGCCTTGACGTGGCCGGTGTTGTGAACGCCGCAATCCACGAGGATGTGATGCGTGCCGGCGAGGGTCACCAGGAAACAATCGCCGAAGCCCACGCGATACATCCGAATGCGAATGGAAGGCGTCTTGGCAGCTTGGCTGGAGGGTGGGTTGGGTGTCTTCTTCTTGGCCGGCATTAGTACCCCCTATGCAGCGCGCGAAAATCCACCGGCAGGCTTCGGAATGCCGCGTATGGGCCGGCTGAGGTCCGTTCCCACAGGTCGCGGCGGAAGGCGGCTTGGTTTTCGCTCCGATTCTTCAGACTTTTCCGAATGCAATACCGCACGGTCCCATCCGGGTTGAACACGAGGCTGACGCCGCCGAAGACGTTGGGTTCGCCGGCGGTATCGTTCTTCGCACCTTTCTCAATCACTTGCGCCACCATCTCGATGAGCCAGTTTCCGTCCGGGCCGACGCGGTACACCGAGTGGAACGACTCTACAGAGATATGTTTCACATCGGAAAAGCCGAAGATTCCGGCATGCTCCCTGGCGAATTGGAAGAGCTGTTTGGCGTCGTCCTCCTGTATGGCGCGCCGCTCCTCCCGGCTGGTGTAGAGGGGAACCATACGCAAGCCGGGAAGCGCCAGAGTTTCGTCCGGACCGCGCCACAGCAGGGCCTCCTCGGAATACGACGGGACACCCTCCGGCCGGATGCCGCGCGAGCGGAACGCGTCGATCAGCGCAGAGCGGTAGCCGAGGTCGTCGTCGCGGACCAGGTCGTGGTCGGCGGTGATGAGCGCGCGCAGGTAGTCGCCGAAGGTGATATCGACAGCCGGCGCGTAGTCCAGCGCGCGAATGCAGAGGGTCTCAAAATCGCTCGCCATGTGGCTGGCCTCACCCGCCAGCCGGGCCAGCAGCTCGGGATGCAGATCGACATCGCGCGCCTCATCCCGGGAAATACCGGCGATTCTCCAGAGATCGTCGGTGCGCCGCAGAAAGACGGAGAAGAAGGCATCGAAAACCGCCGCCACCAAAATCGAGCCGCGATCGTGCGGTTCGGTCATGGTTTCGAGCGCCCTGGAGTTGGGAGGGGTGCCGATGGCGCTGCGCAGGGGACCGTGGAGGCCAATGCCGTCGCCGAATTGGTCGGCCAATCCAATCAGCGGGTTGCCGGTTTCCACTTGCGCGATCAGTAGCGGGCCATCGGCTCCGGACTTCATTTCGGGAGCTATTTTGGACTGGAACAACGTGCCATGCGTTCCGCGGAGCGCTTGCAGCACGGCGTCCTTCATGCTGAAATGCTGGAACAGCGCTACCAGGTCGGCGAAGGCCTCATGAAAAGCGGCCACGTCGGGATTCGTCGGTTCCATGTAGTACGGGCGGATTCCATCGACGATGGCGTGGGTGGTCTCGTGGGCGATAATGTCGTGCGCCAGACAGGTAAAGATGGTCTGTCCCGGGAGGTTATTGCCGGGATCGGTTTCGGAAGCGGTGAAGTACCCGAAAACGATGGCGCGCATCTTGGGGTCGTAGTAAGCATTAGCGTCCTGCACGCCATGGGGCAGCAACAGGAGCTTGTCCTGGAATGGCCAATTCCCGAGCGACCGATGCCAGCGCCAATGGACGTCCCGCCCCAGCGCGAACTGGAACCGTTCAATGGTCTCGCTGACCACGGCGTAGACCATTTGCTGATGAAAGCGGGGATCGGACTCGCTAGGATTGAGGCCGTCGCCGGCGAGAATCCTGTGATCGTTGAGATCGATGGGCTCGTAGTAACATTTGTTGGCAGCGTCGTAGTCGACGACGGCCACATGCTGGCCGGCCGGGCCGGGCTGGATGTCGGGTTCGAACGGAACCTGCATCGACATGTAATTCCCGTAGTGCCGGCTGCAGCTCGGGTCGAACGCGAACGCGCGCAGCAGGCGGAAGGGCGGCGGCGGAATCGGTCTCTTGACCGGCTTGTTGGGGGGTGCAGTCATAAGTGATTTGCCTCGACTTTGGTGGGGCAGGCGGTGCCGCCTGCCCTCGCCGGCGTCCCGCGTAGCGGGGCGCGGCGAGCTTCGCTCGGCCGCGGGCAGGCGGCACCACCTGCCCCACAACCACGGGATCCACAACTCTTACGAAATTGTGCAGTGAGTACACTCATAAGATAAGATCGGTACCAGTCGCCGCACCACCTAGTGTAGTGCGGCCGAAGTCTTGCCTGTTTTGTGGGGCGGGCAATCCTGCCCGCAGCCGCCTTTAGGCGGCTTTTTCGCGTCGTGCTCAAGTCTTCGCAGCCGGAGTCGCCGGCTGAAAGCCGGCTGCAGCCACGATTGGCTGCCCCACCGCCAAGTGCATACTCGTTGATCTGCTTGCCGCAGACCACTAGAATTGGCCTCGTAGGAGCGCTTCGTTTCTCTCGCGGATCTCGGCGGGCACGTTGGCCTCGTAGTTCCCCAGAAAATTGGCTTCGTCTTGCGGGCCTTCGTCGGGCACCTGCAGCGCCGTAAACCAGCGGTTGAGGAGGCAGAAGTGGCCGATCAGCCAGGTCATCTCCACCAACTGGGAGTCCACCAGGGCGTCGTGCTGCGCCGGCGTATAAGCCGCCCATTTCTTGATGAACTGGCGGTCGAAATCGGTCATTTCATCGGCTGCCGCACTGCCGGTGTTGTACTGGCGGAGCGCGTGTTTCAAACAGTTGAACTCGTCGTCGGTAACCTCGTGCGGATCGCGAGCCACTTTGAGGGCATAGTCCAGGCAGGCGTTCTCGCGAGTGGTGTACAACTCGCGGTGGGATTCGTGTATGTGGAGGTGCAGATACTTGCGGAAGCCTTCCTCCTCACGGCCCAGCCCCTTGAAGAGAGAGTAGCCGATAAACGAGTGGTGCGTGACGGAGTACCGGCTGCGGTTGAATAACGAGGTACGGCTGATGAGCAGCTCCTTCATGGGCCGGTCCAGAAAGCCGGCGAACAGCCTGCCGTTGTTGAACACATCGGTATCGAAAATGAACGCGTTGGCGTAAGCCACTTCAGTGATCGCCAGCGACGGGCAGTGCCCCATCATCTTCATCAGGTTATTGGGAAAATGTCCCCATGTCAGGGTTCCCTGCCAGTAGGCGGATGCCGTGTAATCGTCGACCTCGTCGATTTGCAGCGGCCGAACTCGTGTCCATGGTCCTTGTTTCATTGCCATCCATCTCCTCTTCTTCGTTTGGAAGCTACTAAGCGAACACCAGAAAGAGTTTCCCATCGGCCGTGGTAACGGGAGTCGCCACGGCCGCGCCGGCCTGAGCGTTGAATTTGGCAACGGGTGTCCATCCCAGGCCGTCGCTGTGAAAACGATTGAGCGTCGCCGATCCGCTCTTCGATATGTAGGCGACGAAATAGGGGTCGCCGTCCCCCAGGGTGAAGGGTTCGACGTTGCTCAGGTCCAACGCGTCCGACAGGGGCAGGTGCGAACCAACCTCCACGGTGCCGGCGGACAGCGTGTCGAGAATGTGATCGATATTCACATTCAGCTTGGCGGGGTCGGCGACGTTGGTCTTCAAAAAGAAATTCTCGCCGCCGAATTGAAAGAAGGCGAAGCGCGTCCACCCCGGCGCCCAGGGGTGGGCCCAGACCGGGAGCATCAGCAGCGGAGGCGTCCCGGGGGTTGCCGACACAGGCGTCACCGAGGCAGTGTACATGGCGACGTACCCGGTCTTCATGCTATAGCCGAGCACCACCATCTGCCCGAGCTGCGTGAAAAGTTTGACCGTGGTGAAGCCCTTGCTGATAGCGAGTTCATGGTTCCGGTAGAACACATAGGGCTTGGATAGCGACAGGTCGCCATTGATGGAATAGACCTCAAAGACGCCGTTTCCGGCGGTGTAGACGATCACATACGGCAGGTTGCCGAGGGTGAACGCGTTGACGATGTCCTTGCCGGCCCCAATCGCAGGCTTGGCGGCGACCGGCGTCAGCCAAGGCGCGCCTGGCTGGAACTGGTAGACGTCGAAGTGGTCCTGCGCCGGGTTGTATCCCAACAGGTAGGGCTGCCCGGCCACCATGGTGGGGGTGAGACTCGAGTACTGGCTGCCAACGGCCGCCTCGGCGACCTTTTCGACCGCCAGAGCTCCGGTTTCCTTAGCGCTGGTAACCGCGTAGACCGCAGCAACCTTTCCAGGTGAAGTCATTGCACACGCTCCTTTCTATGTCTGCGTAATCCGGGGGAACTGCAAATTGTAGAATTCGCCGCCCTGAACGGGCACTCGATCCACCTTGTCGGTCAACAGCGGCGGAATGCGGAGGGGAGAGGCCTCGCGCTGGAATTGCGGGACGGCCACACGCTCCAGCGCCGCGCACTGGCGAGGGTCGAGGCGCTGGCCGCACTGCCAGTACAGCAGCCAATCCTCCTCGGCGCACAGGATCGCCCCTTGGACCTCTCCAGGCGAGACCTGCAACTCCCGCACGAACGGCGTCAGCTCCGCCAAGTACTGTTCGTCGCCGACTTCCCGGCGGCGCGCGCCCACCCATAGTTCCACCGCAGAGGTCTGCCAGTCGGCGGAGTTGTTGAGCAGATGGTAAGGCGTTCCCAGTTCCACCGCATCGCCGCAAAAGTCCGGGAATCTGCTGCGGCTCCTGTCCAGGCAAAAAACGGTGGCGTGAAGGTCCGAATAGGCGCGCCCTCCGGGATAGTCCTTAGTCGCGCGGTAGGCGGCTTGGGAGGGGTAGAACACCAGCGCGATTTCGTCCGGCAACCCGGGGGCCTTGTCGGCTGGAAGGACGGCCGGCAGGTACGCCGTGAGCCCGTAGATGCGCTGTATCTGCATGGCGACCGGAATAAAGACGCGGGCGAGCTTGTCGAAGAAGTCCGGTTGCGGCAAGTTGGGATTGCGAAACCCACGCCATACCCGGACCGCGTCGGGCGGTACCGCATGTGGCCCCTCGTCTGGAAGCATCGGTCCGACCTCCAATCGGTACGCGGGCGGGGTCCCTGTGCTGGGGCCCACGATCACAGAAATTATATACCAGGTCGGGGAGATTTCAATAGAATAATTCGACCTTTTTGCCTACTCTATTTCTATCTTGCGGCACGGTTCGGGAGGCGCTGGGGTCTGACGAATGTGTCCCAAGGCCGGTTGGTCCCTGAATCCTTTGTGTCGAATTCCGCATCACCCGTATGTATGAACAAAATCCTTCTCACAGGTGTAGTTATGACGGCATCCCTCTTTGGAGCATCCAACGTGCATGAGTTCACCCTGAACTCGATTGATGGCAGCCCCGCCCCCCTTTCGGCGTACCAGGGAAAGGTTGTCCTGATTGTCAACGTGGCCAGCCGGTGCGGATTCACGCCGCAGTACGCCGGGCTGGAGGCGCTTTACGAAAAGTACAAGGACCGGGGATTCGTGATTCTGGGGTTCCCAGCCAACAATTTCGGCGGCCAGGAGCCGGGAACCAACGAAGAAATCAAAACCTTCTGCAGCACCAAGTACAACGTGACGTTCCCCATGTACTCGAAGATCTCGGTGAAGGGCAACGACCAGGCGCCCCTGTACCAGTTCCTCACCGACAAACAGGCGAATCCCTCCACCGGCGGCGAAATCCAGTGGAATTTCACCAAGTTCCTGGTGGACAAGAACGGCAAGGTGGCGGCCCGCTTCGAGTCCAAGGTGACGCCCGAATCGCCGGAAGTGGCCGGGGCAATTGAGAAGGCGTTGCGGTAAGGGCCGGGCCCCGCGTGGCGCACGCATGAGTGCCCAATGCCACTTAGTTTCGCGGGACCGAACATCCTGCGTTGATTGTGGGGCAGGATGGTATCCTGCGCGCCGGTTGGCAACCGGCGCTGGGCGCCTGCGTACGGGCGGTTCCGGGCGGGTTACCAACCCGCTGCAGGTTGCCAACCTGCCCCACAACTTCGGTCGAATTCCCGTTCCTGGGAAAACTAAGTGGCATTGCGCCTCACAGCTTCGCGCCGCACCAGGCGCAGTTGGACCAGCCGGGCTGGCCGGCGCGCTGGCACTGCGGACAGGCCGGCAGCAGGTTGGCGCCGCACCGGTGACAGAAAGCGTGGCCCTTCTCCGCCCGTGAGCCGCACTTCGAGCAGTAGCTCGGCATGGGGTCGCGGAGGATGAAATAGAGGATCACGCCGATGCCGTTGGGGATGAAGATCGCCAGCAGCGTCCACATCACGTAGCGCATGCCGCGGCGGCGGGCATCTCCGTAGACGTAACCGAGCACCAAAGTCCACCCCGCCAGGGCGAATGGCGGAAGGATGGGGATCAGGATCCGCACGAGCTGGGGTACGCCGCTATCCCAGGGGACCAGCCAGTACATCAGCAGGAACATCGACAGGAGGATGACCAGGGAAGTCACCCAGGCGCCGATTGGAATGATGTGAGTGCGTCGAGAATCGGGGGTCATAGCAGGCTCCTTTCGAGACGGCGGCGGGAAGCGAACATCACCGCCACCGCCCCGGCCGCCATGTACGCGGGGACGGTGGTCAACACCAGCCACGCCAGCCAGCCGGCGCCGCCGGTCAGAAATCGGTAGAGGCCCCAAGTGGCCAAGGTGGCCACCCAGGCAAACAGGCCGGCGCACACCGCCAGCGTTGCGCCCTGGCGGAGGCCGCCTTGGGCCGCCAGTTCCTCGGCCACGCGCGCCTCGGCGCGGGCCAGCAGGTCGGGCGGCGCCATGGGCGCGGGCAAGCGGCACAAATCGGCGGAAAGGGCGGCCAGCTCATCGAGCGCCGCCGCGCATTCGGCACACTCGTGGACGTGCTCCCGCACGCGGCGCTCGCCGGCGGCATCCAGCAGGCCGGCGGCGCTCAGCGCCAACATGGGGCGGATGGTTTCATGTGGGGTCATAGTAAGTCTTCCTTGCGATAGCGCGCGGTCATTCTCTCCCTGAGTGTCTCGAGCGCGCGTTGCACGCGGCTTTTCACGGTGGAAAGCGGCGCGCGCGTCACCTCGGCGATTTCCTCCAGTTTCATGCCCTCTTCAAACCGCAGCGTGAGCACTTCCCGGTAGGGCGCGGAAAGCCCCGCCATTTCCAAGGCCAGGATGGCCGTTCGCTGGGAGGTTATGGCGGCCGAGAGAGCGTCCGGCTCCGCGGCGATCGGCTGGCACCCCGATTCTTCGAGGCTTTCGCCGGTCTTGCGCCGCAGCCGATCCATGGCGGCGTTGTGAGCGATGGCGAACAGCCAGGTATCGAAGCTGCGGCGCGAATCGTAGCGGTAGATCTCGCGCACTACGTTGAGCCAGGTCTGCTGGAACAGGTCGTCGGCCGCGGCCGGGTCCCTCACCAGCCGCCTCAAATAGCGGTAGAGACGATGCTGGTACCGGCCCACGACACCCGCCAGAGCGGCGGAGTCGCGGTGCCTCAGGCGAGCGATCTCGTCGGGTTCCGCCACGGGCAGGTCCTCGAAGCTGGCAGCCTGGTAAATCATAACCGCACTCGGGTATACGTGTCAGGCGGGAGAAAAGACGCACGCGGGCCGGCGCGCGATGGTCCTCGACACGCGTCCGCTCCTCGAAAACCCGGTCCGGATCCCACTTGGGCAGTTGGCGGCCCGAACCGGCGAACTGCGACGGGACAAGCTCCTGGTGGTGCACTGCCAAGGCGGCTACCGCAGTTCCACCGCCAACTTCACGGGCGGCTTCGACGCATGGAAATCGGCAGGCCTGCCCGGCGAAGCGCGACCTTCAGTTGCCCCGGATCAGTAGATCGTCTTCAGTTCCACGATCACCGTTTCGAGCGGCTTGTCACTCAGGTTCTCCACCTTCTGTTGGGAGGGTCCGCTCCAATTGAAGTCCCCAACCTTGTGCTGGGCGTCCGCGGCCTTTCCCTCGGACGAAGTCACGCGCACGTTCTGGTCCGAGAAGCAAACCACCAGGTGCCCGAGGGTGTACTCGTGCATCGGCGCGCTCTGGTGTGGACCCAGTTTCAAGCGGAGAACCCGAACCTGGCTGTTTTCCAGCGCCAACGTGAAGTCTTTGGGATCGACCTTCAACGGGTCGAGGGCCGTACCCACCACCTTGGCGGGATATCCCGCCTTCTTGATGGCGAGATACATGCCAGCCGGGCCCGAGGTCAATCCCCCCGGCCGATTCCATACCCCGTTCGCCCCGTAGTGAAAGCCGCTGGCCGGGCTCCATTCGACCGCGCCCCCCTGCCACTTCAGGTGCTCCACGGTGCCGTCCAGGTAAAAGAGATCCTCGGTGCCGGGATAGTAGCGGAGCACCACGCGATTCAGCCCGTGGTTGTGCCAGGGGTGGGATTCGGCGCACCTGGCCCGGTCCGCTGGAGGCAAGGTCGCGCAGGACTTGGGAATATCGGTTCCGGAGTTGCCGGAGCCAGGCCAAGGTGGAGTCTGCGGCGGATTGACAATCACCTGGTCATTCTCGAAGTCCGGCTTGGCTGCCGCTCGGTTGGGAGGATTCTGGGCGGCCAACTGAGCCCCCGCAAGAACAAGTGGAAGGCAGAGCGTGAGCGCCCGTTTCGGGTTCCATACGTGCAATAAGAGGACTCGCATGGGGACATTATACGGGACGCCGTGGCTCCGGCGGTGAATCCCGGTTACCATGTTGTAGGCCACACCCGGTAAAGGAGAAGATACATGACCGATCATTCGGTGTCTCGTCGATTGTTCCTGTCAGCCGTAGCCGCCGCTCCGGCGGCGCCCGTCCTGGTTGCCTCGGATAGAATTGCGATCTTCGATCCGCCACCCGAGCGGGTCCGAATCGTGACGGCAGCGGCCTCATCCGTAGTCCCGCCCCCCACCTACACGGCCGCCGAGATTCAACAGATCCAGTCCCAGGGCAAGGACGTTCGGATCACGGTGCCAGCCAACGCCGGCGAGTTGGACAGACTGCTGCCCGAGGCCGACGTCGTTTTCGGCGCGATCAGCCCGGAGATGCTGGCGAAGGCCAGGAACCTGCGCTGGCTGCAAGCCACCGAAGGGGGTGTCGATGCAGTGCTGTTTCCGCAATTGATTAGCAGCCAGGTGGTGGTGACCAACGGGGCCCGGGTGTTCGCGCCGCCCATCTCGGAGACAGTCATGGGGATGATACTCAGCCTGTCGCGCGGGTTCAACAAGTACTACATTCCGCAGTTCGCAAAACGGACCTGGAATGCCGAGCGGAACCTGGTGGAGATCGATGGCATGACCATGGGAATCGTGGGCCTCGGCGGTCTGGGGTCGGCCACGGCGGAGCGCGCGCACTATGGTTTCCACATGCGGATACTGGCCACGGATGCGAAACCCATGGCCAAACCGGTCTTCGTGGACACGCTGCGCGAGCCGGCGTGGCTGATGGAGATGATCCCGCAGGCGGATGTAGTGGTATGCTCGGCGCCCTACACCAGGGAAACCGCGAAGATGTTCAATGAGAAGGTGTTCCGGGCGATGAAGAAGACGGCGTATTTCATCAACATCTCCCGCGGAGAACTGGTGGAGGAGGGCGCGCTGGTCCAGGCACTGAAGGAAGGCTGGATCGCCGGCGCGGGGCTGGACGTGGTGTACCCCGAGCCGTATCCACCCACTGGCGCGTATTGGGATTGCCCGAACCTGGTCATAACCTGCCACACCTCCGGATTCGCGCCGCTACGCCAGAGCCGTCTGGTGGGGCTGCTGGCCGAAAACGTGCGCCGCTATTCGAGCGGCTTGCCGCTGATCAACGTGGTGGACAAACAGCGCGGTTACTGACCTCACCCGGCACGCCCAAAAGTTGTTACACTGGGCCGACTCGCAGGAGCGGCATCCGTTCATCCCTGCGTCGTGAAAGGTGCATTGTGAATATGCGATTCTCCGTTTTCGTTTCGACACTGGTGTTGCTGTTCGCATCGCCGGTGGCATGGCCCCAGGCAGCGGGGCAACCAGCGGCGGCCGCGCAATCGTGGCAAGCCATGGAGGCGGCGCTCCATCCCGACCGGCCCCAGGCGGACATAGACCAGGAGTGCGCACGTAAGTTTCAGTCCGGTCCGCCATTGCCGTACCACCTCGTCGCCAACTGGCCGAACATGCCGAAGGGCTACAACTTCGGCGAGTGCTCCGGGGTCGATGTGGACAAGCAGGACAACGTGTGGGTGGCCAACCGCGGGGCCTGGCCCATCATGCAGTTCGACAAAAACGGCAAGCTGCTGCAGACGTGGAACAGCGACACGGTTCGCCTGTATCCGGGGGTCGGCAAAGGAGCCCACGGGATTCGCGTGGACCCGGACGGCAACATCTGGCTGGTGGACGTCGACGGCCACATCATTTTCAAGTTCAACACGGAGGGGCGCCTGTTGATGGTGCTGGGCACTCGTCAGGGCATCGCCAGCAACAACGACAGCCAGGTCGGCTTCAACCGGCCGACCAACCTTTGGTTCCTGTCCAACCGCCACTTTTACGTCTCGGACGGTTATGGCAACCGGCGCATCGTCGAGTTCACCCCCGACGGCGAGTACGTGCGGCACTGGGGAACCAACGGCACAGGGGACGGCCAGTTCGCCCTGCCACATGCCGTGACGGTCGACTCCAAGGGGCTCATATACGTCGCCGACCGGGCCAACTCGCGCATACAGGTCTTCGATGCCACGGGCAAGTTCATCGCCAAGTGGACCGACGTCGGCCAGCCCTGGGCGATCTACTACATCGCCAGGGAGAACGCGATCTACATGTGCGACGGAATTTACTGCCGCATCACGAAGATGGACCTGCAGGGCAAAGTCCTGGGGGTGTTGAGCTCCTGGGGCAAGGCGCCGGGCAAGGTCGATTACGCCCACGACATTGCGGTCGATTCGGAAGGCAGCATCTACGTCGCCGAGATCAAGAACTTACGGGTGCAGAAGTGGGCCCGCAACGCCGCGGGCGCGGCGAAGTAGCGCGCGCCGCGACGAATTGTGGGGCGCTATGTGGGGCAGGCTTGCAGCCTGCGGCGGATTTTCAATCCGCCTGCCGCCCTTGGATGCGCCCGCCACGGCCGCGGAGAACCGCCACCACTCGTTGCGGCTCTGCCGCTATGCGGGGCAGGATAGCATCCCGCGGCGCGTTGGCAACCCGCCCAGTTGCGCCGGTGGACCGGGGTACCCTGTGGTGGGTTGCGCGCGGCTTGCCAAGCTGCTCCGAATGGCGGCAAGCCGCAAACGGTGTTGGCGATTGTCCGCGGTCGCGGCAGGCGGATTGACAATCCGCCGCAGGTTATCAACCTGCCCCACAATTCGTCGCGGCGCGCGCTGAAAGGTACGAAGATGAAAAGGACTATCGGTCTTTCCGTTCTAATATGTCTGGCTGCTCTGGCGCAGAGTCAGCCGCCCGCGGCGGTCGGCGGCGGGCACATCCCGGCTCGCGGTCCCGTTCCCACGAAGCCATGCACGGCGGCGCCAGCTCAGTCCGCTGCCAGGACTCCGAACTTCATTGCCGTGGACGTAAAGGGCCACCCCTATGTGCCGCATGTCGATGCCATGAACGACAAATGGGTCGGACACGATACCTGCGCCGACGATCCGCACTACCACCTCGATCACCCGTGGGCGCATGGACGCTTCACTGGCGGCTTGGGACCGCGGCAAGTGTTCACGCTGGAGCTGGACAAGGTCTCTTCCGGAGTCGCCGATTGGCTGGCGGTGGCGTCGGGACACTTGTGGTCCGGCGGCTTCTACTGGAACATCGCCCAGTACGATTACGACATCGCGGCGCGCTGGAAGTGGGCCGGCGACCAGATCGCGATCTACGAGGACCCTGTCCATGTTGGCTGGTATCTGGCCTACACGCCGCGGCTGGGCTCGTACGCCCACGTCGAGTATCTGGGCGCGGGTGTTCCGCCCAAGCCGGCCGCCGGGGACTCGCAGGCCGCACGAAAACCGCGCTTCGAAAACGACCAGGTGATCGTCGGTGAGCCGCACGCCAAGATGCACGTTCACAAGTACAATCGCGTGATGATCTATGGTTCTCAAGGCGGGGAGTGGCTGCATTACGTGGATGGCCACACGGAGGACCTGAAGTGGCAGGCCGGCCAGGTCAAATGGAGCGAGGCCAGCGGGATGCATTACTCGGAAATCCCGACCACGAGCGAGGTGCCGCAGGGGTCGGGGTCGGGTCTGGTTGATATCGGAATCAAGAAGCCGGGTGGTGGCAAGGCGGCGAGCACCGCTCTCGACCCGTTGCGGGTCGCCCCCAAAGACTACAAGCTGGAATTCGAGAACAGCCAGGTACGGGTTCTCCGCTTGAAACTGGGTCCACGGCAGAGCGTGCCGATGCACGAGTACGGCCTCAACCGCGTAGTCTATTTCGTCACCGATGGGAACGTGCGCGAGACTTCGTCCGACGGAAGAGCCGTGGTGGTGCAACACAAGGCGGGGGATTTCAGTTGGGATGGCCCGGCCAAACATAAGGTGGAAAACCTGAATGACAAGCCGTTCGAAGCGCTGGTCGTGGAAGTGAAGAACTGATTTTCGCGGCAACGGACCCGCCAGCGATTTGCCGCTCATGAATGTGGTGGACAAGGTGCGCGGTTACCGATCCGTTAGAGGAGGTCATTGAGTCATGCCGGTTACACGCAGATCTTTCTTTGCCCGCGCCGGGGCGATCGCCACCGCGCAAGGGCTGGCTTTGAAGGCGCAGCAAACGCAGCCGACGCCGCCCGCGAAGCGGCCGGACCCCCGCCAGGGCGCTGCCGATGCCGCCAAGTATTTCCAGTATTTCGACCGCCGCTCCACGGTCTCTCTGATCAAGGGCGAGAACCGGCGCAAGAACATCTACGATGCGCTGGTCGCGATCGACGACCAGATCCGGCCCGCTCTCAGGGCCAAGAAGTACGTCTTCGTCAAACCCAATGGCAACGAATCGCTGGACCGGCCGGTTGCCGGCACCCAAGCCGATGCCGTGCGGGGAATCTTCGACTACCTGGCTCCCCGCTTCAAAGGTCCCGTGGTATTCGGAGATACCGGGATGAATCCGGCCAAGGAGTGCTTTACCAGGTACGGCTGGGACAAGGTCTTCGCCGAGTACAAGTCCATGGACTTGAAGTTCGAGATTCCCAACGAGGAACAGAATCACTGGGGGCTGACGCATGGGATGGACTACGACATGCATCTGCTCCCCATACGGCTGGGGGTTCGATTCGTGGACCCCGATGCTTTCGTCATTTCCGCGGCGGTCATGAAGACGCATAACTTCGTGGTGGCCACCTTGGCGATCAAGAACATGGTGGTGGGAGCGGCGCTGCATACGCCCCCGGGGGTTGGAGTTTTTGCGCTCAGCGAGAAGCGCAAGTTTCACGTAGGCGTGCGGGCGGGCAACTACAACATGTTCATGGGCGCGCAGCGAATGCTTCCCGTCAACTGGGGAATCGGGGTTGTGGACGGGTTCGAGGGCATGGAGGGCAACGGTCCGGGGTCGGGCACCCCGGTGGCGCATCGGATCGCTTTGGCGTCGACGGATTTCCTGGCGGTGGACCGCGTGGGCCTGGAATGCATGGGGATCGACGCCAGTTGGCCCGGCTATCTCAACTACGCCTACCAGGCCGGCCTGGGCCAGTACGATCTAAGCAAGATCGACGTGGTGGGCGCCAAGATCGCCGACGTGCAAAAGAAGTATCGGCTTCATGCCGACACGGACATCATGCTGGAGTGGCGCGGCCCCATGGTGGACGTGCCTCCGAACCTGGGCCGCAACCGGCGTCCGTTGGAAGAGGATCTCTCCGCGTACGCCTGCTGCAGCCAAAGTGTCTGACACGCACCGGATCAGTAGATAGTTTTGAGTTCCACGATCACCGTTTCGAGCGGCTGGTCGGTCATGTTGTCGACCTTCTGCCGGGATGGTCCGCTCCACGTGGCGCTCCCGTCCTGGTGCCGCGCGCTTTCGGCCTTTCCCTCGGGCGAGGTCTCGCGCACGCTCTGATCCGTGATGTACACCGTCAGGTGGCTGAGCGTGTACTCGTGCATGGGCGCGCTCTGGCGTGGGCCCAGTTTCAGGCGGAGAACCCGAACCTGGCTGTTCTCTAATACCAGCGTGAAGTCTTTGGGATCGACCTTCAACGGGTCGAGAGCGGTACCCGTCACCTTGGCGGGGTATCCCGCCTTCTTGATTCCGATATCGACGATCATGGGCGTGGTGAATGCCGGGGTTTTCCAGACGCGCGGATCGAGCTCGGGCGGGAGTTCCGAGTAGTGATACCCCTCGGCCGGGCTCCATCGGACGGTGCCCGCCTGCCATTTCAGGTCCGTCACGGTACCATCCAGGAAGGTGAGTTTCTCGCCGCCGTTATGAATGTAAACCATCACCCGATTGAGCGGGTGGTTGTGCCAATTCTTGCCGGTGGCGGCGCCGGGAATCTTGATGCCCTCGTGCGGCGCATTGAGGATCACCTGGTCGTTCTCGAAGTGAGAATCCAGGGAGTGCGGGTCGAAGGCCGGTTGTGCCACCGCCAGAACCAGCGGAAGGCAGAGCGTGAATAGTCGCATAAAGACAGTGTAGTGCGAAACCAGCCGAGCGTCGGCACGAGTGCCCGGCCCAGGGGCACCCCGGCACCCGCGCCTGGGCGGGTTACCAACCAGCCGCCACCAGAGGGTACCCTACCAATCTGCCTCGCAACGTGGCGCAGGCACTCCTGCCTGCCGTGCCGGGACTCGTCTCGGCACTCAGCCCCAGTCGGCCGTCACCAGAGCCAGGCGCTCCACTCGTGCGGGGTCGATCTCGATGCCGATTCCGGGGCGCTAGCGCTGAAACAACTTGGGCATGAACTCCGCCAGAAGATGACGCCAGACCCTCCATTCGTGTTCGCCGGGAGTGTCGTGAAACTCATGGCGGATCTTGTTCTTCTTCAGCAGTTCAACCAGCCGGGTTTGCGCCTGGTAGCGCGTATCCTCGGTACCGCACCCGAGGAAGAGGAGCTTCAACTCGCGGTTGACGGTGGCGGGATTCTGGAGGAATCCCGGCACCTGCTTCTCCAGGTCGAACCCTTCCAGGCCGAAAGCGCCCGCGCTGAATGCGCCCACCCAGGCGAACTTGTCCCGATTCCGCAACCCCAACGTGAACGACTGCCCGCCCCCCATGGAGAATCCCGTGATGGCCCGGCCTTCCCGGCTGGCTTCGACCCGGTAGTTCTTCTCGACGAGCGGAAACACATCGCCGAACAATTCCCGGCCGAACGCTTCGATGGAGTCCAAGGTTGTTGCGTCCCCCGGCGTGTCCCCGTACGGCATCGCAATCAGCATCGGCACGGTCTTGTGCTGAGCGAGCAGGTTCTCCTCAATGGCGGGAGCGCGGCCGAGACGAACCCAGCCTTCCTCGGAGTCGCCACCGCCGTGCAGGAGGTACAGGACCGGAAACTTGCGGCTGGGATACCGGTCGTAATCGGGCGGCACGTAGACCGCCACGTTGCGGAAGGTCTTCGACTGGGTCGAGCGGTACGTCCGGTATTGGACGGAGCCGTGCGGGACATCCTGCCATTCGTCGAAGCGCGGCGGATTGCCGGGAACCTCGAAATAGCTCCAATGGACCGAGCCGCCCGCCCGCACGTTGGGGTTGGACTGGTCGATGCCGCGAACGCCGTCGACGAGGAACACATACCGGTAAACGTCCGGATCGAGCGGACCGACGGTGACCGCCCAAAGACCGGTCGAATCCTTCCGCATCGGAATGTTCCACATGCCGGGCTGATACTTGGCGGCGCCCGCGGGCTTGGGGTTCAGCGTCCCAATGCTCGCCGATACCAACACCTCGGAGGCCTTCGGCGCCCTAATGCGGAAGGTAGCCCGGCGATCGAGGCCGATCTCGGGGGAGACGATCGCCTCTGGCCGCTCTGGCCACAACCCACCCGAAGTCTGGGAAAATGCCACGGCGGCCATCGGGGCCAACAGGAAAGCGGAACGCTGAACAAGACTGGTCAAGGACCGACTCCTTCGCGCCACGGAGCGTCTAAGAAACGGTGGCTGGATTCGAGTATAGCCTGAACTTCCGGCCGCTCCACACGGGGGGGGGATCGGTTCGGGTTCCGCCGCGGGCGATGCTACAGTATTCTTTCGGGGTCGGGTAAGCGCCTCTGTGACGACCCCGGAAGGAGCGGCACCATGCCCGACGAAGACGACATCGAAGTTCTGATTCGAACCGGTTTGCAGAATCCGATTGGAATCGGCTTGGCGAAGAGTCTCTTGCAGGAGGCCGAGATACCGTTCTTCACCATGGACCAGAATGTCGCGGCACGTCAGGAGAGCGGGAATTTCATCGGTTGGTGGAACGTTCGCGTGCCACGCGAGAGGGAAGCCGAGGCGCGTGAGATTCTGGCGAGCGTGGAAGAAATGAAATAGCAGCTCCGCCAATGGGGACAGGAAGGTGTGAAGGAATCGCCCGCAAGCGGGCGAGGATCGGGTAGGAGGGGCTTGGCGGCCCCGTCCTCCCACACCACCGTAAGTACTTGTCGTATACGGCGGTTTCTTCAATGTCGTAACGCATCGTATTCGACGACCAGAGAAACGAGCCCCTGTCGAGAAAAACCATTCGACACTCGACACACCAGGCGAAAGCGCCTGTCCCACAAGAACGCAAACGCCTGCGCACCAAATGTGTGACAGACGCTTCCGTCTGTCATCCGGGGGTCCTCGGCGATTTCTTCACGCGAACGCGAAGGGGCGGTGGCCGACCCAGGTTCCGGTGCCCTAAAGATTATCGGTTGACAGCCGATAGGTGTAAGTGGCGGCTGAGAGCCGCTCGAATTGGCGTTCGTCGGGGTGGCCACCCTCTTATCAATCCCAAGACCCACGCCAGGGCGCGCGAGAAACTTGTGAGAGTTCAAACTATTTTCAACACTCTATTCTGTGATGCGCTCCGTCGCGCGTGCGGTGCATCGGGGTGTTGCGGAGATGAATAGCGGGGCATCCGGCGTAAATCGGAGGAAACTCTTCTACATCCCGATCATCCACACTCTGGCGGACATGGGGACGCTGGGGGCGGCGGTGCGAGGGATGAAACTGTCGGCGTTGGGGCGGCAGGGGCTCACCCACGAGGCGGCCGTAGTCGAAAAAATGTGGACCCAGATCGAGAGCGTGGTAGCCAAACTGCCGGTGGCCCCCGGGATCGTGCGGGTCTACCAGGACGGATTGCCGGTTTGCCGGCACGAGCGTGAGATTGTGTCTGAGCTGGCCGGAGCGGGGAACCGGAACCACGGGCTGCTCCTGAAACTCCAGGCGCGGGGTGCCGCGCTGATGGGCACCGAGTCGCCCGAACTGCTGCTGGAGGAATACCAGTTGGCGGCCGCGGCGTTCGCCGCCGGAACGACCGTTCCCGCCCGCCATCGCCAGAAACAATTGCGCGACACGCTGCTCGAGAAACGGGACCGTTACGTCGCGGCGCGCATCAATGGGACCTTGGGCGCCGGGGAAAGCGGCATTTTGTTCATGGGGATGCTCCACCAGGTAGCCCGATACCTGGATTCCGACATCGACGTGATTTGTCCGCTGGGCCCGCCCCGGGTGAGGCTTGGAAAGCGATTATGAGTACGGTTCAAGGCAGAATTCTAATTGCCGAGGACGATGGCGAAATGGCCCAGTTGCTGGCGTGCCTCCTGCACCGCGAGGGTCTCACGCCGCTGCTGGCCAAAGACGGAATCGAGGCGCTGCAACTGGTCCGCGCGGGAGACCCCGACGTGCTTCTGGCGGACCTGCGGATGCCGGGCATGGACGGCATGGAGCTGATGCGCAAAGCCAAGGATCTCGATCCGGAGCTGCCCGTGATCCTGATCACCGGATATGCCGAGGTGCGGGGCGCCGTGGAGGCCTTGCGCGCCGGCGCGCACGATTACCTTGCCAAGCCGTTCGAGCACCGCCAGGTGATCCGCGTGGTGCTCCGCGCGCTGAACGAGCGGCGCTTGAAGCTCCAGTTGAAACACCTGGCGGATCACGTCCACCAGGCCCTCTCGCCGCGCGAGACGTTCGGCCCCAGCGAGGCCGTCGGCAGAGTGATTTCCGCCATTGAGCGGGTCGCGAATTCGAATTTCAGCGTGCTCATCGTGGGCGAAACCGGTTCCGGGAAGGAGGTCGTGGCGCGGGCCATTCACCAGGCCAGCGGGCGCGCGCGGCAGGCTTTCATCCCCGTGGATTGCGGGGCCATCCCCGAAATGCTGTTCGAGAGCGAGTTATTCGGACATGAGCGCGGCGCGTTCACCGGAGCGGACCGCCAGACCATTGGAAAGATCGAGGCGGCCCACGGGGGAACGCTCTTTTTGGACGAGATTTCCAACATGCCGCTGGGCTCTCAAGCCAAGCTGCTGCGCGTGCTCCAGGAGAAGACCCTGTATCGGGTGGGCGGTGCCAAGCCCATCCACGTGGACGTCCGCATGCTGGCCGCCAGCGGCCAGGATCTCGAAGGGCTGTGCGATGGCGGGTCGTTCCGTCCCGACCTGTACTTCCGGCTGAACGAATACACCATCCTGGTTCCGCCGCTGCGCGGGCGCCGGGAGGACATATCCTACCTGGCGAAGCGGTTCCTCGATATTGCCAACATCGAGCTTTCCAAATCCATCAAGGGCTTTTCCCCGCCGGCCGTCGAGATGATGCTGGCTTACGACTGGCCCGGCAATGTGCGGCAGCTTCGGTCGGCCGTCCGCCGCGCCGTGCTCATGGCGGAGGAAGTGGTCACCGAGGAACATCTCGGCTTGAAATCCAAGGCGTGCGACATCCTGGCGGAAGACGACCTGGTGGTGCATGCCTCCGCGCGCGTGCGGTTGTCCGGCGATCTGGCGCTACGGGAGATCGTCCGCACCAGCACGGTCCACGTGGAGCGGGTGGCCATCACCCACGCCCTACGCAAGACGGGCGGCAATAAATCCAAGGCCGCGCGGCTGCTCCAGGTGGACTACAAGACCCTGCATTCGAAAGTGAAAGAGTACGGAATTCAGATCGAAGGAGAACAACTACGTGATCAAGAGACACAATGAGAAGACCACCGAAGGCGGTTTCGAGGTGGGGCTGGGCGGGATTCTCAAGGGCTTTGGGGATCTGGTCGACAAGCTCGGGGAACTGGCCAAGACAGGCGAGCAGTTGTCCCGAACCGGAGAGCTCCACGGGGCCAACAAGGAGCTGAAAGGCATCTACGGGGTCACCGTCAAGGTGGGCCTGGGAAACGACCGGCCGGTGGTCGAGCCGTTCGGCAACATTCGCCAGGACAAGGAATCCGGCCACGCCGTGGTGCAGGAAGTGCGCGAGCCGGTGGTGGATGTCTTCGAGGAAGAGACTCACGTTTTGGTGGTGGCCGAGATGCCGGGCATCGCCAAGGAAGACGTGCACATCGCCGTCGAGGACGACCTGCTGACCTTTACCGCCGAGCGGGGCGACAAGAAGTATCGCAAGGAGGTACTGCTTCCGGCGAGCTGCGCCAAGGAGAAGATCGAGGTGGTCTGCAACAACGGGGTAGTCGAAATCAAGTGCCAGAAGTGTAAGAAATGAAGAGCCCGGCCATGACATCGGAACGCGTCGCGGCGCCCGTTCTCAAGCTCAAAGTCACCGAGGCGTTGAGCAAGGACGTGGGGCGGGGAATTGCCCGCATGGGTCCGGAAGACTTCGACAAGCTCCAGCTCGCCATTGGAGACCCGGTGGAAGTCGCCGGGAAGCGTGGTACGGTCTGCAAGGCCATGCCCGCGCACAAGGAACTGCGCGGGCAATCCCGCATCCAGATCGACGGACTGGTGCGTGAAAACGCGGGCGTGGGGCTGGACGAGTTCGTGGTAGTGCGGAAGACCACTTGCCGCCCGGCCGAGCGCGTGGTGCTGGCTTCGGCCGGCGCACGGCCATCCGAGCGCGACCTGGACTATATCGGCAGTTTGCTGGACGGTCTGCCGGTGCTGGAGGGGAACCGTATCCGCGCCACCCTGTTCGGCAGCCGGTGGGCGGACTTCCGGGTGGAGAGCACCACACCGAAAGGCCCGGTGCTGATCAATCCCACCACCCGGCTGGTGATCGGCAACCCGCAGCAGGCCGAGGAAGGGGCGGCTCGTTCCACCTCTTACGAGGACATCGGCGGGCTGAAGCCGCAGCTCCAGCGCATAAGGGAAATGATCGAATTGCCGCTGCGCTATCCGGAGGTCTTCGAGCGGCTGGGCATCGACGCCCCCAAGGGCGTGCTGCTGCATGGTCCGCCGGGCTGCGGCAAGACTCTCATTGCGCGCGCCATCGCGCATGAAACCGAGGCCAACTTCTATTCCGTGAGCGGTCCGGAAATCATCCACAAGTTCTACGGCGAGAGCGAGGCCCACCTCAGGAAAATCTTCGAGGAGGCCACGCGCAAAGGCCCCAGCATCATTTTTCTGGACGAGATCGACGCCATCGCGCCGCGGCGCGAGAACGTCGTGGGGGAAGTCGAAAAGCGGGTCGTGGCGCAACTGCTGGCGCTCATGGACGGGCTCGCCAAACGGCGGCAACTGATCGTCATCGCGGCCACCAACCTGCCCAACATGCTGGACCCGGCCTTGCGGCGGCCGGGGCGGTTCGACCGCGAGATTGCCATCCCCATTCCCGACCGCCACGGGCGCGAAGAGACGCTCGCCATCCACAGCCGGGGCATGCCGCTGGCCGGGGATGTGGATATGGGCCATCTGGCCGAGATTACGCATGGTTTCGTGGGCGCGGATCTGGAAGCGCTGTGCCGCGAGGCGGCCATGATCTGCCTGCGCCGCATCATGCCCGACATCGACTTCGCTCAGGCGACCATCCCTTACGAGCACCTGGCCAAGCTCGAAGTCCGCATGGAAGATTTTCTGGATGCCTTGCGCGAGGTCGAACCTTCGGCCACGCGCGAGGTGTTCGTCGAGGTGCCCGACGTCCGTTGGGAGGATGTGGGCGGCCTTTCCCAGGTCAAGCAGCGGCTGGTCGAGGCGGTGGAGTGGCCCCTTCAGTATGGGGATCTCTTCCTGAGCGCCGGCATACGTCCGCCCAAAGGAATTCTGCTGACGGGTCCGCCGGGCTGCGGCAAGACCCTGCTCGCCAAGGCCATCGCCAATGAAAGCCGGGTCAATCTCATTTCCGTCAAAGGTCCCGCGCTGCTCTCCAAGTACGTGGGGGAGTCGGAGCGGGGCATGCGCGACATGTTTCGGAAGGCCAAGCAGGCGGCGCCGTGCATTATCTTCTTCGACGAGATCGACGCGCTGGTGCCGGCGCGCAATGCCGGCGGCTCGGATGCCCACGTGGCCGAACGCGTCCTGAGCCAGTTTCTCACCGAGCTCGATGGCGTCGAGGAGCTGAAGGGGGTGCTGGTGCTGGGCGCCACCAACCGGCCCGACATGCTCGATCCGGCCGTTCTGCGACCGGGGCGCTTCGACGAGATCGTCGATATCGCCCTGCCCGACGAGGAGAGCCGCCGCCTGATCTTCGAGGTGCATCTGCGGAACAAGCCGCTGGCGCCGGGAGTCAGCACCGCCGAACTTGCCGCGGGCACGGACGGTTTCAGCGGCGCCGATATCCAGGGCATATGCACCAAGGCGGCCTTGCGCGCGGTGCGGCGCGCGGTGGCCGGCAGAGTCGGGAAGCCGCCGGTGGAAGCGCCGGTGGTGGTCGGGCCCGACGACCTGGAAACGGCTCTGAAGGAGGCTGCGGTGAATGAATAGCGGCGGGACTGCATACTACCTGTATTGTCTGACGCCTGGCGAATGTGGCGTCCCGGCCAACGCCGTCGGAGTGGATGGGCAAGCTGGCGTCGCGGTGCTTGCCTGCGGGGGGATTGGCGCGGTCTTCAGCCAGGTGGAGTTGGGCGAGTTCTGCGGCGAATCGGCGGAGGCGCACTTGCAGGACCTGGCCTGGTTGGGACCTCGCGTTTGCCGCCATGAAGCGGTGATCGAGGAAAGTATGCGCCGGGTTCCCGTGCTGCCGGCGCGTTTCGCGACCCTTTTCACTTCCTTGGACAGCTTACGGCGGTTTGTTGTCGAACACCGGGATGCGGTTAGTAAGTTCTTCGCCGAGTTAGGCGACCAACGGGAGTGGGCTGTCAAAGGGTCGCTGGACCGCGGCCAGGCGCTCGAAGGGCCGGGCGCGTCGGGCCGGCCCGCGGCGGACGATCGCGCGCCGGCCGCGTCGCCCGGCGCGCGATACTTCGAGGAAAAGCGGATCAAAGCCAAATGGGAACGGGATTTCAATCTCCGGCTGAAAGAATTCTGCCGGCGGGCGGCGGCGGCCCTGGCGGGACATGCCGGGACCTTCCGGGAACGCAAAGTGCTGGCCCCGGTCGAGGCGGGAACCGACGCCGAGGTGGTATTGAACTGGGCCTTCCTGGTTTCGCCGGCAGCCCTGGAAGGGTTCCGGGGATGTCTGGCGCGGTTCAATGCCGCCGAGGCGTTCCCCGGTTTGACGCTGACACAGACCGGTCCGTGGCCTCCGTATAGTTTCGTCCCGGACCTTTCCATAGGCGCGGCATGAGCTACCTTCTATACGGCATCGTGCGGCAGGATCCGGCCGGGTGCTCACCGGAACCGTGTCCCCCGGGAACCCGTTGGATAGCGGCGCACGGCCTGGCAGCCGCGGTTTCGGCCGTGGAAGAGGTGCGCCCGCCCCCCAGCGTCTCCACCCTGCTGGCTTATGAGAGAGTGGTCGAGGCGATCCACGCCCGGCAGGCCGTCATTCCACTGCGATACGGCTGTGTGATGGAAGACGAGGCCGCGGTGTCGCGCCTCTTAGAGGACCATCGCCAGGAGTACGAGGCGCAGCTAGCCCGGCTTGTGGGGATGACCGAGATGGGGATCCGCGTTCTGTGGCCGGCGCGCGCCGGGGTGGTCTCCGAAGTTCCGCCGTCCCCGGGAGCCGCCTACCTGGCGTCCTTGCGGAACCGCTACCCCTCCGCCAACGCCCTCGACGCGGAGGAGGGGCAACTGGCGGATCGGATCGCCGGCTTGCTCTCGGGGTGCTCCACCGGAGAGCGTCGAGAGGTCGCGTGCTCCAGCCGGCGGCGCCTCCTCTCGTTGTACTTTCTGACGCCGAAGACCGGCGTGGAACGGTTTCGGAGCGAGGCCCGGAAGATCCCGCCACCAAGTGGGACCAAGGTGTTACTAAGTGGGCCATGGCCGCCGTATAACTTCGCGGGATGTTCTGAATGACTATATGGAATGTTTGCTATGGAGCGGATTCCGCCGTAGTACCTTCGAAGTTGGCGGTGTCGGAGTTAACTCTTGCCGTATGAGTAACTGGTTTCACAAACTTGTACCGGAATGACATGGACTCAAACGTGCTAGTTAGATAGTAGGTCGAACATAAGTGAGACCCAATCGCGGTGGAAAGCCGGAAAGGAGAAAATCATGGCAAAAGTAGCAAAGTCCACGGATTCCTCGAGCTTGGCGGAAGTTGTCGACCGCATTCTGGACAAAGGCATCGTTATCGACGCCTGGGTCAAAGTGTCGCTGGTTGGCATCGAACTACTCTCGGTGGAAGCTCGCGTTGTGATCGCTTCGGTTGAGACCTATTTGAAGTATGCCGAAGCCATCGGTCTGACCGCCAGCGC
>Ga0182021_10001373_pt1 | contig 27743 bp, 23 predicted proteins | sample 612E3MmetaG_FD_120493 | JGI IMG/M metagenome (GOLD analysis project Ga0182021, IMG submission 120493) | Permafrost microbial communities from Stordalen Mire, Sweden - 612E3M metaG (Illumina Assembly) | ecosystem: Environmental > Terrestrial > Soil > Wetlands > Permafrost | place: Sweden...
AGGCTGATGAAAACCGATTTCACGTTAGGTGGTTCCATAAGATTTATAAGCGATCCAGTCGGGTGTTCACTTGACCTGGGTTTTGTTTCCACCTTCCCTGAATGCAATCTCGTAAATCCGCCATCTACCAGCGAAGTAGGTGTAGACAATCTCCTTGAGCAGTTTGCTCTTTGGAAATTTGCAGACGGAATACATATGCATGCTGCCCTCACCTGCCTCTGCGACGCGTAACTGAAAGTCCTCCTCTGCGTCCTTGAGGCTCAATGCTTCTTTCAGGCCCCCAGGCCCGAGGACGGCCTTTCTCAATCTTGAATTTTCCTCAAGGTCCGTGGTTGCGGCTTTCTCGTACTTGATTACTTCCCCATTGAGGTAGATCTCGAAATCGGGTGCGAGAATCTCTTCAAGCACGGAAAGGTTTGTCTCCCTGATAGCCGCCTTGAGTTCGGAGGTATCTGGCATCATTTCCGGCTTATCGGGGAAGCCTTGGAAACCATAGAGCATGAAGCTAATCAATCGACCCTTTCCATCGAATTCACAGGAATAATTCCTCGATTCCCAATCAAGCCGAACGTAGTCTACATCCCCGTCCTTGTATGCTTTTCGTTCCTTGGAGGGTCCCAAGATTCCAACCACTTCCTTCTCGGTCATGCCGAGCCGCATACCCAACATCAGGGGATGGCGGGAGGCCGGATCACCTATTACCTGGATGGAGTGGATCCGCCTAGGTTCGCCAGGTAGTGCCTGAAAAATGATGGTCACCTCTGGCATCACAGAAATAGTGAATCCCTTGGTCAGCCAGTGATCCTCGGCGGTTCGTTCGACACGAACTGCTGGATAGGCGGCTTCTGCGGTCCGTAAAAACTGACCTAGTTGGAACCCTGCAAGGCTCAGCTGACTCAGCACGCTCTGCACAAAGCAGACGATGGTTGCTGGGAACAGCAACCACGCCTGGGGTCTTCGTAACATTTAGGCTCCCATCGCTAAATGATTGCTGAATCCACATCAGATCATCCTGGACGGGCCCACTGCTTGCAAGGCCTACAGTCACTGAAATTCCTGTAACCAGGCATTTGCACTATCGGTGTTTATCAGCTTTTATCGGTGTTCATCTGTGTTCCACTTTTCCTTTTTCATTTCGGGGGATTCGCCGGGGCATCCCGCTTGTACCAGGACGCCTGTCCGAAGATAGGCTTCACTTTCTGTTCGAGCGTTTCCAGTTGGGCACCGTTCAGCGGCACGAACTTGCGGGCGATGCGGACGTTCTCTTCGAGCTGGGCGAGGTTGTCCACGCCGATGATGACCGTGCTCACGGGGTGGCTCAGGGTGTAGCGCATGGCCTCCTTCTTGGAGAGACGGCGCCTAGTATCGCGCCAGGAAGGCCTCCATGCGCCCGAGGGCTTCGTCCGAGGTCTGGTAAGTGCCAAAGGTGAACCCAGGTTGCCGAATGCCCGTGAGCATCTTGCTGACACGGACACCCCCCTGCGCCAGGCATAGCACCGGCCTGCCCCACTCCAGGGCGTAGGCGATCTCGAAGCCCACGCCGTGGGAAGGTATGCTCACTTCCGCGATGACCGCGTCGCAGGCCCGCAGCCAGGCCGTATCCCGCTCGAAGACGGCCTCTGGCGACAGTTCGCCATCAGCAGCCATCACCGCCTCGGACGCGAGGTGAGCGGTCAACACGCGATGACCGAGGGCCTGCAGGTGCCCGACCATGGCCGCATAGGCTGGCTGATCCTGGCGGCCGCCGGTGAGCGAACAGGAGAAGTAGAGGTCCACGGGCCTACTTTCCGATCAGCTCGGCCACAAGCTGATCCGCATCCATGATCTTGCGCAGGGCCTCGAGGATGGCGCGGGCGTCGGTGGCCACGGCGCGCTTGGTGTCGGCGTCGTAGACGTAGTAGCCGCCCTGCCCCTCGAACACGCTGTCGAAGTTGATGCCGACGAACTCGCCCTTCGCGTTCACCACGGGGCTGCCGCTGTTGCCGCCCACGGTGTCACAGGCGTAGATGAAGTTGAAGGGCGTCGTCAGGTCCAGCTTCCCCTGCCGGTCCAGCCAGCGCTGGGGCAGGGTCCAGGCGCCATCCTCGGCGGCGGCGGCATTGCCGCCCCAGCCCAGGTGCCGGTCGTACATGCCCATGAAGGTGGTGAAGGGCTGGGCCAGGGTTCCAGTGCCGTTGGCATAGGTGGCGACGGGGCCATAGCCCAGACGCAGGGTGAAGGTGGCATCGGGATAGAGCGCCTTCCCGAAGACCTTGAAGCGGGCCTCGGCGATGCGGCCACCATGTTCGCTGAACACGCTGGTAACTTCGTCTTCCATCCGCTTGCGGATGGCCCGGTTGAACGGGTCCAACTTCCTCGCCAACAAGATCATGGGATCGGTGCTGGCCTCCAGCGCGGCCTTGCCCCCCTCGGCCAGCTGCTTGCGGACGGCGGGATCATCGAGCTTGGTGCCTTCCACCGCAGCCTTGGCCACGGCCTCCGGGGACCCGCTACCCAGCATGGCCTTCACGAAGGGATGCTCGGCACCGAACTCGTCCTTGGCCTCCTGCAATCCCGCAGCCAGCAGAGCGGCCTCCACGGGCTTCTGCATGGGTCGCGGGGACAACAGCCGGGCCTTGGTGGCCATGAGGTTGCCCTCGCTGAATTCCGTGAGCCGCAGCGCCGAGGGCTTGCCTTCCTCCTCGGGCAAACGCACCAGCGTGAGGGCATGGCCCAGCAGGGCGACCCGGCCAGTACCTTCAAAGGCGGTTTCCTTCAGCAAGGCCTGCTGACGCGCCACGGCCCGGGCCACGTGGTCCCAACTCTCGCCCACGCGAAATTTCAAATCGGGGTCCTTCGCCACAGCAGCTTTCAGTACCGCTTCGGCCTCCTCTACCTTGCGGAGATTCTCGGCCTTGGCCAGGCCCAGCAGCTGGCCACTGAGACGCTTGGTGCCGTTTTCGATGCCGTAGATGGCCTCGGCGGCAATGCGGCGTGCCTCGGGCGAGGTGGCCGACAGCACCAGCAGGGCCGCCTTCTGGCGGGCCAGGGACCGGAGCTGGAAGGGAATGCCGACATCCCTGGCGTAGACCATCTGGGCATGGGTCTGCTGACGGAAGGTGGTGCCGGGGTGCCCGGAGATGAAGGTCAATTCGCCCATGGCGACGCCCTTGGGCTGAAAGCGGAGAAAGGCCTGAGGCTGGTAGGGCTGGCCGCGCTCGTAGACGCGAAACAGCGAGAAGTCCAGGTCGTGGCGGGGGTAGGTGTAGTTGTCGGGATCGCCGCCGAAGGCAGCCACCTGCACTTCCGGGGCGGCGACCAGGCGCACGTCATTGAATTTCTTGTAGCGGTAGAGCCAGTACTCGCCGCCCTGGTAGAGCGTGACCGGTTCGCAGGTGAGGCCAGTCTTCGCCTCTTCGGCCTTGCGGAGATCGGCCAGGGCATTGCGGCGCATCGTCAGGGCATCCTTGTCCGCCGTCCCTTTTGGTACGGCGCCGTTCACCTGCGCGGTCAGATCTTCCATGGAGACGAGCATCATCAACTCGAGACCCGGGATCTTGAGTTCCTGATCACGGTTGGCGGCAGCAAAGCCATCCTTCACGAGATCAGTCTTGGCGCTGGACACCTGGGCGATGGCGCCCCGCCCCACGTGGTGGTTGGTCACCACCAGCCCGTCGCGGCTGACGAAGGCGCCCGTGCCCCCGGGAAAGCGGAGCGTGGCGAACTGCAGCCTCTTCAGCCAGGCGGCATCAAGCTCCACGCCATACTTCGCCTTGATCTGCTGGACGGGGATGTTGTCGAAGGTCCACATGCCCTCGTCCGCACGCAGCATGGGCAGGGTGAACAGCAGAGCGAGAGCGGTGAAGCGCATCGGAACTCCCAAGGCAATGTCGCTGGTTACTTCCCGGTCAGTTCGGCCACGAGGTGCTTGGCATCGTAGACCTTGTCCAGGGCCTCCACGATGGCCCGCGCGTCCAAGGCAATGCAGCGGTTCATCCGGGCGTCGAAGTAGAAGCGCCCCGCATTGCTTTCGATGTTGCCGTCGAAGGCCAGACCCACCAGTTCACCCCGTTTGTCCACCACCGGACTGCCGGAATTCCCGCCGGTGATGTCGTTGCTTGAAATGAAGTTGTAGGGCGTGAAGAGGTTCAGCTTGTCCCGGCGCTCGATCCACCGGGCCGGGAGTTCCCAGGAGCCTGCCTCCGCCTCGGGACCCCAGGCCGCGGCGCGATCGTACATGCCCGCAAAGGTGGTGAAGGGCTGGGCCAGGGTGCCCGAAAGAGGATAGGTTTCGATGGAGCCGTAGGACAGGCGCAGTGTGAAGGTGGCATCGGGATAAGTGGAGGTGCCGTAGACCGCGAACCGGGCCTTCGCAATCCGAGTGAGGTTTTCCGTGATCACCGACTGAAGGGCCTGCTGCCGCTTCTGGACTTCCTCCAGCCTGGGGGACAGCCGACGGGCCAGGACCAGGGCCGGATCAGCGCTCTCTAGGATGCCCCGGGGATCGCCCTCAACCATGGCCCGGCGTACCGATGGATCCGCGATCCGCGATGCTGCGAGCAGCTCCTTGGTGGCAGCTTCGGGAGATTTGCCTCGGAGCAGACTCTGGGTGATGGGGTGGTCGGCGCCAAGTTCCTGGAGAACCGAAGCCATAAGGCTTTGGAGGGCCACGGACTCCCGCTCAGCATCCATCGGCCGCTCCCCCATCAGGCGCCCCCTCAGGACCGCGAGGGCCTGCTCACCCTGGTACATCTGGGACCGCTGCTCCGCAGGCTTGACCATTTCTTCCGCATAGTGGTGCAGGGACAGGGCCGTATGCAGCAGATCTCCGCGGAAGCTGCCCGCCAGGAAGGCCTCCCCGGCGATGGCCTTCTGCTGGACGAGAGCCTCCTCGATCCTCGTCCAGCTCTGACCGGCCAGCGTCTTCAACCCTGGGTTCACTTCCACCTGGGCGCGCAGCTCCTTTTCGAGCATGGCGACCCTGGCCATGGCCACCTTATCCCGGAGGCCGTCCGTCTCCCCCACCACCTCCTTGTAGCTGTTCTCGATCCCCATGAGCTGGTCCGAAACGAGGCGGGCCTGCTCCTCTCCTTTGGCGGCAAAGGCATGAAGCGCGGCGCGACCCCGCTCCAGGGAACGGACGCGTATTGGATTGGTCACGTCCCGTCGGGCCTCCATCTGGGCCAGGGTCTCCAGCCTGGAGGTGTGGCCAGGATGCCCCACGGTGAAGGTAAGGTCCCCATAGTGGATGCCCCGGCTGCTCCAGGCGAGGTGGTGGGCGGGAACATAGGGCCGACCATCCTCATAGACGCGGAAGAGGCTGAAGTCCAGATCTTGCCGGGGCCAGCTGAAGTTGTCCCAATCCCTGCCGAACTGTGCCACACCATATTCGGGGGACATCACCAGCCGCACATCCGTGTGCTTCTTGTAGCGGTAGATCCACACCTGCCCGCCCTGGTAGAGGGACACAGGCTGGCAGTCGAGGCCGGTCTTCGCGCTCTGTTCCTTGGCGAGGGTCTCGAGGGCCGCGGATCTGGCCCTGGCCGCCGCCTGCTCGTCGGCTCCCGGGGGAACGGCCTGGTCGATCCGATCCGTGACGTTCTCCATCTCGAGGAGGGTGAGCAGCACCAGCCCCGGCACCCGGATCTCCTGCTCCCGGCTGGCCGCCATGAATCCATTCTTCACATAGTCGTGCTGGGCGTCAGAGACCGACTGGGTCCAATGGTGGCCCACATGGTGGTTCGTGAGGACCAGGCCGTCCCGGCTCACGAAGGAACCCGATCCTTCGGGAAAGCGGACGGCGGACAGACGCACATGGTTCAGCCAGGCCCGGTCCGGAGCCCATCCGTACTTCGCCTGGATCTTCCGGGTAGGCGGATTGTCGAAGGTCCACATGCCTTCGTCCGCCCGCAGCACGGGCAGGGCCAGCAGCAGGGCGAGAGCTGACAGGCGCAAGGGATCTCCCAGGGAATGTCGCTCCCTACTTCCCGGTCAGCTCGGCCACGAGCCCTGTGGCGCCGTAGACCTTGTCGAGCGCATGGAGTATGGCGCGGGCGTCCACGGCCACGCCCCGGTTCACCTTCTCGTCGTAGAAGTAGTTGCCGGGGAGGCTCTCGATGTTGCCGTCGAAGATGAGTCCCACCAGTTCGCCCTGCTTGTCGATCACTGGGGACCCGGAGTTGCCGCCGATGATGTCCACCTTATGGGCGAAGTTGAAGGGCACCGAAGCATCCAGGGCGCCGCGCTTGTCGACCCAGCGCTGGGGTAGGGTCCAGGCACCGCCATGAGCCTTGGCTTCGTTGCCACCCCAGCCGTCGTACCGGTCGAAGAGGCCGCCGAAGGTGGTGAAGGGCTGGATGAGGGTGCCGTTGGCGGGGTAGCCTTCGACCGGGCCATAGGTGAGGCGCAAGGTGAAGGTGGCATCCGGATAGGCAGACTTGCCATAGGCGGCAAACCGGGCCTTCGCGATGCGTGAGCCATGCTCGGTGATCACGCTCATCACCAGGTCTTCCTGCCTCTTGCGGAGCTCACGTGCGATCGGATCCAGCTTCTTGGCCAGGGTGATCATCGGATCCTGGCTTTCGGCAATGGCCTTCTTGCCGCCGGCCAGCAAGGCTTTGCGAACTTCGGGATCACCAAGCTTGGAACCTTCCACGGCGGCCTTGGCGACTGCCGCCGGAGACTTGCCGCCCAGCATGGTCTTCACGAAGCGATGCTCCGGCCCGAGTTCCCTGGCCGCGTCTTCCAGCCCCCTGGTGAACAGGAAGGCTTCCTGCTCCGGATAGTAGGGCGAAGGGATGCCCAGACGCACCTTGGCGGTCTTCAGGGCCGCGTCACTGAACTCCGGCAGGCGCTGATCGCTGGGCTTAGCTTCCTCGGCCGTCAGGCGTACCAGGGTCAAAGCGTACCTGAGCAAGGTGGGGTTCTGGTCGCTCCCAAGAAGGAATGAACCCCTTTGATTGAGGAGGAGGGTCTCCTTCGCCATCTTCTTGTCGGCCTTCGTGGCCTGCTCGATCTTCCCCCAGCTCTCGCCAACGGAAGCCGCGAGCTTGGGATCCTTGGCCACCCTGGCCCGCAGGTCCTTCTCGGCCGCGGCGATGCGAGCCATGGCCTCCTTGTCTTTCAGCCCGGACCAGTAGCCATTGGTGGCCTTGATCCCGTTCTCGATGCCGAAGATCTGAGTACTGGCCTGGCGCGATGCCTCGGCCGAGGTCTTGGCATACTCCACCAGGGCCTTCTTCCGGCGCTCCATGGACTTGAGGCGCATGGGGATCGCGACATCCCGCGAATAGACCATCTGGGCCAGGGTGTCCTGGCGGTTGGTGCGGCCGGGATGTCCCGTCACCAGGGTCAGGTCCCCGGCCTTGAGGCCCGTCTGGGTCCAGTGCAGGAATTCCGTGGCCAGGTAGGGCTGGCCGTTCTCGTAGACCCGGAAGATGGAGAAATCCAGATTGTGGCGGGGGAAGGTGAAGTTGTCGGGATCCCCGCCGAAGAAGGCGACTTGCTGCTCGGGGGCGAAGACCAGACGCACGTCCGTGTGCTTCTTGTAGCTGTAGATCCAATGTTCGCCACCCTGGTAGAGGCTCACGTGCTCGCAGGTGAGGCCGGACTTCTGCTGCATCTCCTGCTTGATCTTCTCGATCTCGACTTCGCGGGCCTTCAGGGACTCCTTCTCGGGCAGACCTGCTTTCACGGCCTTGGCCAGACGCTCCGTGATGTTGTCCGTGGCCATGAGCGTCATCAACTCCAGGCCCGGCACCTTGATTTCCTGCTCGCGGGTGAGGGCCGCAAACCCGTTCTTCACGTAGTCCGCATCCTTGCTGCTCACCCGCTGGATCCAGCCGCGGCCCACATGGTGATTGGTCAGCACCAGACCGTCCTTGCTCACGAAGGAGCCCGATCCGCCGGGAAAGCGCAGGACCGACAGGCGCACATGGTCCAGCCAGGCCTGGTCGGGCGCCCAGCCGTACTTCTCCGAGATCTGTTTGGTCGGCAGGTTGTCGAAGGTCCACATGCCCTCCTCCGCCCGGAGGGAGGAGGCCGCAAGGGTGAGTGCTACAAGGGAAAGGGCCAGGGATCGGGGTTTCATGGGGACTCCGGGGGGTCGGAAGGACCAGCCATCGTATCACTAAGTATCCCGGGGGGGGGTCCGGCGCTAGCTCGTCGAAGGTTGGCGTAATCAAGGCCCCCGGGTTGAGCTGCGATGGACCGGAAGTTATCCCAGGTTATGCAGGATGCAGACCTGGTGATGGGGATCACTTCTCAACCCGGAGGTCTTGAATGAACACAAATTGAGACTCAGAATCATTTTCATGACATTGCCTGCTTTCCCTCTCCTCCGGCGCCTCCTTCCCGTCCTCCTCCTGGCCGCCGTGCTAACGGCCCAGGAGAAAAAGGAAGGCCCCATCCAAGACAATTCCTTCCTGGTGGAGGAGGCCTACAACCAGGAACCGGGTGTGGTGCAACACATCAGCACGTTCACCCGCTACCAGGAATCCAAGGACTGGCTCTACACCTTCACACAGGAGTGGCCCGTGGGCGGATTGGCGCACCAGCTCAGCTACACCCTGCCCTGGCAGCGGCTGGGCGCCTCCCTGGACGGCCGGCAGGCCTTCGGCGACGTGGCCCTGAACTACCGGTACCAGCTCCTAGGCGACGGGGAAGCGAAGGTGGCCATCGCCCCTCGGCTGACGGTGCTGTTGCCCACTGGCGATGAAAGACGGGGCTACGGCCGCGGTGCCACAGGGGTGCAGGTCATGTTCCCCGTGAGCTGGGTCCTGTCAGAAGCCCTGGTGTCTCACTGGAACCTCGGGGCCACCCGCACCCCGAACGCCAGAAACACCTTCGGCGAGAAGGCCACCACCCAGGATCTGGCCCTGGGCCAGAGCTTCATCTGGCTCCTGAACCCCCGCTTCAACGTACTGCTGGAATATATGCATACCAGCAGCCAGGCTGTGGCCGGACACGACCAGACCCAGGTCCAGACCGCCACCTATCTAAGCCCCGGCGTCCGCTGGGCCCATAACTTCCCCAGCGGCCTTCAGATCGTTCCGGGCATCGCGGTACCCATCGGCGTGGGCGCCAGCCGCGGCGAGAAGGCCGTCTTCCTCTATCTCAGTTTCGAACACCCGTTCATGAAGGTGAAATAACCCGGGCTAACCATCGGACAGCCAGGAAGCTTAGACTTTACCCCGCTTCCCCATCCTGGAATCCAGGTACCAGATACCTCCACCCTGATCGCCCACGGCATGAAGATGGTCGACGATCTCTCCTACGTGGGCCTCCTCCTCCACTTGCTCAGTGACGTACCACTGGAGGGCGATCTCGCTGGCGTAGTCTTTCTCCTTGCGGGCCTGCTCGAACAGGGCGCTGATCCGGCCGGTGATGCTCTTCTCGTGAGCCAGTGTCTGCTCGAAGACCTGGATGACACCGCCGAAGTCCGTGGGAGGCGCCGCGACGGGCTTCAGCTCCAGACGGCCTCCCCGGTCCAGCAGGAAGCCGATGAGCTTGGCCGCGTGGGCCGTCTCCTCGGAGGCCTGCACCGTCAGCCAGTGGGCAAAGCCCTTGAAGCTCTTGCCTGTGCAATGGGCGCTCATGGCCAGGTAGAGCTGGGCCGAATATTGCTCCAAATTGATCTGGGCATTCAATGCGTCCTGCATCGTCTTGCTGATCATGGAACCTCCTGGGATGGACGAGCAGTCTAGCTGGTCAGAAGTCCCCGCGTCAGAACTTCCACTTCACATGGACCGCCAGCGTGCGTGGGGGAATGACGTGAGTGCCCCCAAAGGTGCTGAGGAAATTGTAAAGACCCTTCTCGTCAAAGGCATTCAGCAGATCCATGCTCACGGCCAGGGAACGCCTGCCGGCCAGCTTGAACTCCTGGCCCAGGCTGAAGCCCCAGACCGTCCTCGGCTTGATGCGGTAATTCAGGCCGACCAAGCTGTCGTATTCACTGCGCACATAAGGAATGCCGAAGGCATAGTCCGGATTGCCTGCCACCATAGTCGGATCGCCAGCTTCCAGGCCCGAATCGTAGCGCCCGATCACCTGGCCATAGAATCCCTGGTGTTCGTACCGAACGCCCATCTGCAGGGTGAGTTTCTGGTCGTGATCGATGAGGTAGGGGTTGGTGTTGTTCGCCGTGGTCGCGGCGTCCAGTCCGCCCGCGGTAGGGTTGTAGAACAGGGTCCGGACCGTCCCGGCGCTGAGGTACCCGGACCAGCCCTGGGTGGGCACCACGTCAAATCGCAGATCCAGACCGTGGAATTTCCCCCTGGCCGCGGCGATGGGGAAGAGGATCCCGGTGTTCAGGAACTGCGAGTTGTCGGCGGCATTGGTGCTGTCCTTCCACCAGTACTCGAGGCTCACGCGCGCGACCTTACCCAACTGCTGCTCCACTCCGAGCAGGTAGCTGTCCTGGAGCTCGGGGCGCAGTTTGGCCACGGGGGTGGTCAGCCCGGAGGTCATTGTCCACACCTGCTGGGAGGTGGACAGGGCGAGGCCTTCGTTTTCCGGCGTGATCATGAGCCGGTCATAAACCACCCGGAACAGCGTGCCCGTGGAGGGAATGTTGTAGACGATGCCTACCCTCGGCTGGAACTCGTTCTGGGTGACATCCCGGCCCCGGTAGTTGTCGAAGCGCAACCCGAGACCGAGGTTCCAGTTCCCGGACTTCAGATCGTCCTGGAGAAAGACCGATGCGAGCGTCGGGGTGATGCGGTCGTCAAAGCTGAAGATCCGCCCTCCGCCCGGATTGTTGACGGGATCAAAGGGCAGAAAGGGGTGCAGAGGATCTCTGGGATTGCCGGGATCCACGAAGCCCGCCCCGCTCGGGTCCGTGATGGCGAAGGCGAACTGCTCATGGATGGGATAGCGGACGTACTGCAATCCCGTTTTGACGGTGTTGTCGCCGTTCCTGCTCGTGAATGCGGTCACGAGACCCTGGTTGTCGAGGCTGCGATCCTGGCTCGCCCAGAAGGGGAAGTCCGGGCCACCGCCCGTGAAGCCAGGTGCCAGTTCCTGGGTGGGGATGAGTTGCGAGGTGCTGTGGCGATAGAAGATGGACGTCTCCAGGCTCTGGGTGGCTCCGAAGAGGTGGGTCCATCCCAGGCTGAGGTTGCTGTCCACGTTCTCCACGCGCTGGTCCTGCCCGTTGGCTTCCTGGCTGACCAGGTTGACGACATCGCGGTGGGTCTGTCCGCAGCTGGCGGAGAGCCGCAAGGTATCGTTGTTCGTGAGCACCCAGTCGAAGCGGCTGAACAGCCGACCCGTCGTTCCGTGGTTGTGCAGATTGTCGAAATTGACGGGATCCAGGAACCGGTCGCTCTGGGATCCGCCGCCCGTCACGAAGTACCCGAACGTGTCCGTGCATCCCCGAACCCCGAAACCCAGCTCAATGGTGCTGAACCGCGACACGCCTATGGACACATCACCTTCGAATCCTTCAGCCGCGCCCAGACCCGATTTGGAAGTGACATTCACGACGGCCCCGGGTTTGCCTCCGTACTCGGCACTGATGCCGCCTGTAATGACCTCCATGCTGTCCACTTGGGCCGGATCGAGGGAATTCGAGAAGGTGGCCTGGACCTGATCCGTCACCGGCACGCCATCGATCACGTACATCACCTGGCCGTGGCTGCCCCGGAAATGGAATCGCCCATTCTCATCCTGGATGAAGCCGGGGGTGGCAAGCAGGATGCTCTCCATGGCCCGGCTCTGCACCGAGGCGGGAATTTTCTCGATGGTGGACTTGTCAATGTCGAGATGGCTGGAAGGGTGGACTTCGATGAGGTTCACGCTCTCTTCGACCACGACGGTGGTGGACTCGATCTTGAGGATCAATGCCAGTTCCTGGGGGAGATTCGAGCGGACCGTGATGTCCCGGTGGATCATCTCGAAACCGGAGGCGCCGACTTCCAGGTGGTAATCGCTTTTGGGAAGGTTGAAGAGGACGAAATGCCCATTGGGGTCCGTCTTCACAGATTGGCGGTATCCCGAAACCCTGTTTTCCAGCACCAGGACAGCGCCGGCCACGGACCGGCCCTGCTCATCCCGGACCTGCCCCGATAGGCTGCCACTGATGGCCGCTACGCTGGGCGCAGCACTGGATGAGGCCAGAAGTGGCCCAGCGGCAAGAACCAGGGCCGCGGTCAGCAGACCCTCGCGCATGGAGATCGCAGGATGGAACCGGCAGACTCGATGAATTGACCTCATGAGTATTTGTCCTAACAGTTAATTATTCCTAACTCCAGATTCTTATCCGAACCGGGAGTCTTCTACTCTTTTTCGGCCTCGTAGGCCCTGTCTCCGACCCCGTGCAGCTGATGTTTCTCCGCGTACCCGCGCTTGTGGTAGAGCAGCAGGTGCACCAGGAACATCAGGACGAGCACGCCCCCAAAGGTGCACACGATGGTCGCGCCAGTGGGGGTGTCCAGCTTGACGGACAGGACCACGCCCAGGGCCGACACCAGGGTCCCCATGGTCCAGCCGATGGCCAGGCGCGGCCCGATCCGGTCCGTGAACAGCATCGCCCCGACCGAAGGCACGATCAGGTAGCAGAACACCAGCAGTACGCCGGCGATGGCCACGCTGGAAGTAACCACGAGGCCGAAGGACGCATAGAAGAGGAAATCCCATAACCGGACCGAGATCCCCTGGGCCTCGGCCTCCTTCGGATTCATGGAGATCAGCAGGAACCGCTTCCTGAAGATGTAGTGGAAGACCCCGATGATTCCGTAGAGTCCAGCCGTCCGCCCCACCTCCCCCCACGAAACCGCCAGGATGTTGCCCACCAGCATGTCCTTCAGGTGCTCGGTCTCCCCGGTGGCCTTGCTCATGGCCAGGATGGCCGCGGCCGAAGCCACGGCGTAAGCGATGCCGATGAAGGCCTCCTGGGGGATGTGGGCCCGCTTGGACTTCGCCATGGAGAAGATGAAGGCCCCCAGGAACGTGAAGCCGAGGCTGATCCAGTAGGCGGAACCCCCGTGAGGATCGAGACCCATGATGAGGGCCACGATGGCTCCCAGCGCGGCGATCTGGGCCAGGGCGAGATCCACGAAGATCACGCCGCGCTCCACCACATGGACCCCGAGGTAGGCGTGAATGCCCGTGAGAATCAGGCTCGCCGCCAGTGGCGCCAGCAGGAACAGAAATATTTCCATGAATCGCCCTTCCCTTCCTGGTATCGCTTTACCGAATCTGCTGGAACGCCTTCACGAGCAGGTTGATATCGTAGTCAAACAGCTTGATATAGTCCCCCGTATCCTTGTCTCCGCCCACGGAGGGCATGAGCACAACTACCTGTGCGCCGGTCTCCCTCGCCACACTCTGCGGTGTCTTCAGATCGAAGTAGGGTTCGACCAGGATCAGCTTCACGTTCTGGCGCTTCATCAGCGCGATCAGTTCCACGACATGCGCCGGGCTGGGCGGGATCCCCGGCCGCGGCTCGACGTACTCCACGACCTGGAGGCCGAACCGCTTCACGAAGTTGGGCCAGGACTGGTGGTAGGTGACCACCTTCCGGCCCCGGTAGGGCTTCATCTGCTCATCCCATCGTCTTTCCGCGACCGTCAGCCGTTTCCGGAAATCCTCGAGGCGCTGGTTGAAGTAGGCAGCATCGCCAGGGTCCATCTGGGACAGCTTCTGGGCGAGGCCGACTGCGACCCGCAATCCGTTCTGGGGATCCAGCCAATAGTGGGGATTCCCCAGTGGGTGGACATCCCCCATGGCCCGGGAGACCTGACTCGTGGGGATTTCCAGGATCTCGGCGAACTGGGACGCATCGAAGTAGCCAGGTGCCGCGGGCTGGATCCTCGGGTTCCCGCTCTGCGTGATGAGGGGCGGGAGCCAGCCGATTTCCAGCTGCAAACCGACCACGACCAGGAGGTCGGCCTTGCGCAGATTCAGAAGGAAGCTGGGCTTGGCCTCCACGAAGTGCGGATCCTGATAGCCACGGGCGATGGAGATCACGCTCACACGATCGCCGCCCACTTCGGTGGCCAGCGACGCGAGATCCTGGGTGGCGGTGACGACATTGAGCTTTCCCGCTGCCCGGAGTGGATGGGAAACGAACAACACCACCAACAACGCGGCTGACAGGGAAAGCCACCTGTGGCCCAGGCGATGGCCGATCGGAAGGATGTTCATCGAGTTCCCCCTTTGGTGAGGCTTCGTAAAAAAGGCCCGGAATCAAGCCAGGTCAGACTTTCAGAAGGGGTGCGCACCATGGGCCCCCATCACGAAGATGAGCTGAAGGCGGACTTCACTCGCATCCTGTCCGCCATCGTAGCGAGTGAACCGGTACTGGCCGCGCACCTGGCTGAACTCGCTCATCCAGTAGGTGAGGAGCGCGGATCCCCCCCGGTCCAGCTGGCTCGCCAGCGGGGCGCGCTCGGACCAGTCGAACCGGCCGCCGATGGTCCAGCGCTGGTCCAGCCTGTACTCGAGGCTCGAATACAGGCCGAAGGCCCGCGCCTGCCCCACGAGCAGGTCGCGCCGGCTCCACACGAACTCGCTCCGCCACAGGAACGAGTTGTAGATCGACCGCCGAAGGGGTTTCCAACGCAGGCTCAGGTCGATGCCGTTGAGCCTCGTCAAGTAGTCATGGCCCAGCTCATTGTGCCCCTGAGCGTAGGAATACCCGAGCTCGATGTTCGTGTTCTCGGTCAGGTCCTCGTAGCCCCGCAGGTGCCCCACGTAGCTCAGGTCATTCTTCTGGCTGGACTTGAAGAGGTCGCCGGAATCCCCACGGAACACCTGGGCAGTGGCTTCCAGGAACATGTCTCCGGGCGCGGGCAGGATGCGGCTCAGAGACACGCCCATGTCGTCGATGCCGTCCTCGCCGTTCACCAGGTTCTCCGTCACCAGGGGGCGATCGGTCCAGGCCAGAGCGTGGTTGTGCGTGGTGTTCACCTTGCCGAAATCCGCCCGCATCTTGCCGATCTTGGCCACGAATTCCCCGGGCAGGGCGGTGAGCGTAACGTACGCTTCCTCCACACTGACGCCGGTCTCGCCGAACGAAATGAACGCATCCCCCCGAGCATAGGGGTCGATGACCGACTGGATCCCCAGCTCCGCCTCGTGCATTTCCATGCTGGGTACGGGCCGGACGTCGTTGTGCCCGACGGCGCCCAGGAAGTCGCCGTTCAGACTGATGTCTGGATTCATGGCCTTGGCCGCCGAACCTCCCGCCCCGCCCAGCTGGGCGGGTTCGGATTTCGCGTTGGCCTGGGCCGCCTTCAGGGCCTGCACCTCCTCCTCGAGCTTCCGGATCCGCTCCTCCTGCGCCTTCTGCGGATCCTCTGCCGGGGCCGGTGGGCTCTGTGCTCGCATGCTTCCGGCCGAGATCGGTGCCAGAATCAGACTCAGCAGGAAGGCACGCATGATGATTGGGGGCATTGGTTGAAACTCCAGATGGAATCATTTTCCAATTACATTAATTGGTCCGTCAATGAAAATTATTTTCATTTATGATCTAGCCATTCACTAAACCACTTGCGGTACCGGGCGAAGCATATCTATCTCTAGCCCCATGGGGAGGCCTTTGACATGAAGCGAAAGAAGCTGTGGATCCTCCTGGGCGGCGTGGTGGTCCTTCTGGGTGGCGGGCTGGGCATCGCCGGCATGCAGGACAAGGGCGCCGGCGTGCAGGTAGCCACGGTGGGACGGGAGAACCTGCAGGCGAAGGTTAGCGCCAACGGAAAAATCCAGGCCGTGACCAAGGCGGACATCTCGGCAAACGTCATGGGGCAGGTTACCAAGCTGGCAGTCAAGGAAGGCGACCTTGTCCACAAGGGCCAGTTCCTCATGGAGATCGATCCCCGCAGTGCCAGCGCCGCGGCCGACGCCATGCAGGCCAGCCTCCATGCCACCATTTCGGACCTGGCCTCGGGTACCGCCAACGTCATCCAGACCCGGGCCGACTATGCGCGGGCGAAGCTGAATCGGGAGGCCGGGATCATCTCCACCGCGGACTTCGAGCACGCCAAGACGGCCTACGACACGGCGATGGCGGCCGAGGAGGGTTTCCGCCGCCGGGCCGATCAGGCGAAGGCCAACGTGAACCAGTCCCATGTGGGCCTGGGCTTTTCCACCATCACTGCCCCGATGGATGGCGTGGTGACCGCCCGCCGGATCGAGTTGGGCGAGACCGCCGTGCCCGGCATCCAGAACCAGGCCGGCACCGTGCTCCTCACCATCTCGGACATGAGCAAGGTGGAGGCCGAGATGGAAGTGGACGAGGCTTCCATTCCCACAGTGAAACTGAGCCAGAAGGCGCAGGTGCGCATCGATGCCTATCCAAACCAGACCTTCGATGGTGAAGTCACAGAAGTGGGCGGCAGCCCCATCCTGAAGACCGGCACCAACGAGGCCATCAAGTTCAAGGTGAAGGTGTGGATCAAGAACCCACCCCTCACCATCAAGCCCGGCCTATCCGCGCAGGCGGACATCTACACCGGCAGCCGTGATCAGGCCCTGGCCATCCCCATCCAATCCCTGGTGACCCGCGAGATCAAACCCAAGCCCGGTGAAGTTCTCAAACCTGGCGCCCCCCGCGATGAGGAGGGCGTCTGGCTCTTCGGCGCCAAGGGCAAGACCCAGTTCGCGGCAGTCAAGACGGGCCTGTTAGGGGACCTCAACGTGGAGGTCCTGGACGGACTCAAGGGTGGTGAGAAGGTCATCACCGGCCCCTTCCGAGTCCTGCGGGACCTGAAGGGCGGCGAGCAGGTCCACGAGGACAAGAGCAAGAAGAAGGACGACAAGAAGGACGAGAAGAAGGGCTGACCATGTCCTACGAAGAGCTGCTCCGCGTGGCCTTCCGGGCCATCCGGGCCCATAAGCTCCGCAGCTTCCTGACCCTGCTGGGCATCATCATCGGGGTGACCACTATCGTGGGCGTGGTGGGCATCATCACGGGCCTGAATACCTACGTGCAGGAAAAGGTGATCATCCTCGCCCCGGACATGTACATCGTCACCCGCTTTGGCATCATCCGCAGCCGCGAGGAATTCATCCAGGCCATCAAGCGGCCCCAGCTCACCTGGGAGGAGTACCAGCGCATCAGCAGTGGCGTGCTCAGCCATGCCGCCATGACTGCCACCCGCTCCTTCAAGATGCTCCCCGTCAGCTACGGCACCCACCGCCTGGCGGATACCTTCGTGGTGGGCAGCACCGCCAGCTTTGCCAACGTCCTGAACCTCGAGACCGGAGGCAATGGCCGCTTCTTCACCGACGCCGAAGATGAGGCCGCCCAGAACGTGGCGGTCATCGGCGCGGACATCAAGGACGAGCTGTTCCCCAATCTGGATCCCATCGGTCGCATCCTGGAGGTGAACGGCCGACCCTTCCGCGTGATCGGTAGCATGCCCAAGGAGGGGAAGGGGCTGGGCATCAACCGCGATCAGTGGGTGATCGTCCCCTTTCAAGTCTACCGCAAGAATTTCTTCGCCCTTGGTGATGACATCGCCTACTTCATCAAGGCCCGTGGCGGCGTGGAGGGACTGGACGCTTCGATCGATGAGACCCGGGCCTTCCTCCGGGCCCTCCGCCATACCTCCTGGCGGGATCCCGACCCCTTCGGCTTCCTCACCCAGGACCAGTTGCAGGAACTCTGGCGCCAGATCAGCACGGCCACATTCGTGCTCCTCACCCTCATCGCCTCCGTGTCCCTGGGCGTGGGTGGCATCGTCATCATGAACATCATGCTGGTGAGCGTGGCGGAGCGGACCCAGGAGATCGGCGTGCGCATGGCCCTGGGCGCCTTCAAGCGGGACATCCAGCGTCAGTTCCTGCTGGAGGCGGCCCTCCTCTCCCTGACCGGGGGGATCATCGGAGTAGTGCTGGGTGGCGGGGCGGTCCTCCTGGTGAAAACCATCACCGGGTTCCCCGCCCAGATCACCGTGGGCATTGTGCTCATGGGGATAGGCCTCTCGACCCTCGTGGGACTCCTGGCGGGGTTCCTCCCGGCCCGTCGGGCCGCCAATCTGCCCGTCATCGATGCCCTGCGGGCGGAGTAGCTGACATGGCCTCTTCCCACACCCGCTCTTCCCTGCGCAGCATCGGCACCGAGAACATCCGCTTCGCCTTCCGGTCCATCCGGGTCCAGCGGCTGCGGAGCTTCCTGACCCTGCTGGGCATAGTCTCCGGGGTGGCCACGGTCATCGCCATGGTCAGCTTCGTGGCGGGCTTCAACGACGCCATCACGGGTGCCTTCTCCAGCTTTGGGACCACCCTGGTGCAGTACCAGAAGTACGAGCCCCGCTTCGGCGGCGGGCCTTCAAGGCTTCCCGAAGACCAGCTGAAGCGTCGCGACCTCACTCCGGAGGACGCCCAGGCCCTCAAGCGCCTGAACACCCTCGCCGCCGCGGTGAGCCCCGAGCGCTACCTGAACATTCCGGACCTGTCCGCTTCAACCACATTCAAGAATCGCAAAGGCAAGGAGGCCAATGCCCCGACCCTTGGCGGCGTGGTGCCGGACTACCTGGTGGCCAACAACTCGGAGATCGCCGATGGCCGTTTCTTCACCGACGCCGACATCACTCATTCCGCCCGGACCGCCGTCATCGCCCAGGACGTGGCCGAGGCCCTCTGGTTCCACCGGGATCCCATCAACCAGGAGCTGCTCGTCAACGGCGTAGCCTTCCGGGTCATCGGCCTGCTGGAGAAGAAGGGCTCCTTCCTCGGCGGGAGCGCGGACAACTTCGTATTCATCCCCTTCAGCACCTTCGACGAGATGTTCCCCGACGTGAAGAACAGCAATGGGGACACCATCCACATCGCCACGGTGCCGAAGGATCCCAAGGAACAGCAGGCCATGACCGACCAGGGGATCGCCATCCTGCGCACCCGAAGGGGACTGAAGGCGAAGGATCCGAACGACTTCGCCATCTACACCAGCGAGGGCCAGCTGGAAACCTTCCGGGCCATCACCGGCGGCATCGCCGGAGCCATGATCCTCATCGCCGCCATCGCCCTGCTGGTGGGCGGCGTGGGGGTCATGAACATCATGCTGGTCAGCGTAACCGAGCGCACCCGCGAGATCGGGGTGCGCAAGGCGCTCGGCGCCACCCGCAAGGACATCGCCACGCAGTTCCTGGTCGAGGCCGTCGCTCTGACCGGCGTGGGTGGGGCCATCGGCATCGCCGTGGGACTGGGCATCGCCATGCTGGTCCGCTTTGTCTTCGATTTTCCCGCGGCGGCGCCCCTGTGGAGCATCGTCCTGGGCTTCGGTGTCAGCACGGCCGTGGGGCTGATCTTCGGGTTGTGGCCCGCCCTCAAGGCCGCTCATCAGAATCCCATCGAGGCCCTGCGGTACGAGTAGACACCCTGCTACTTGTCGTGGTTCCCCGAGGAAGATGGGTCCTGGGGGGACCCGGATCCCCCTGACCCAAACTGCAGTTCCGCCATGAGGTCGGAAAGCACCTTGAACCGGAAGGGTTTCTTGAGCAGGCTCGCGAAACCATGCCTGGTGGCTAGCTCCACGCCGATTTCTTCACTGAACCCGCTCATGAGGATGCCCGGGATCCCGGGGCGGATCCGTCGCATCTCGTCAAAGGCCTCCGGTCCCCTCATGCGGGGCATCACACAATCCGTCAGGACCAGGCCGATTTCATCGCGGTGTGCCTGGAACATCTCGATGGCCTCAAGGCCATCCGCAGCCTCGTAGACCTTGCATCCGTAGCATTCGCCGATGGCTTCGGCCAGCACCTGCCGCAACACCGATTCATCGTCCACCACGAGGACCGCCAGACTCTTGCCGCGGGCGGGAGAGACTGGAGCCTGGATGTTCGGCTCCGTCCGGGGTTCAACGGCAAGGTGGATCCGGAAGGTCATTCCCTCTCCAGGACGGTTCAGTACCTGCAGGCCGGCATGGTTTCCACGAATCAGACCCAGCGCAGACGAAAGGCCCAACCCGCGCCCCAGGGCCTTGGTGCTGAAGAAGGGATCGAAGAGCCGAGTCATCACGGCTGGACCTGCACCTCCACCCGTGTCGCTGACGGACAGACGCACCAAGGGACCCTTTGGGATCTCCCCTTCCCACAGACCCATGGCCACTTCTTCCTCTGGCAGGTCCGGCCAGTGTTCCGAAGTCACGGTCACGGTCCCGCCGCCGGGTCCGATGGACTCCACAGCGTTCTCGATGAGGATTCCCAGGATCTGCCGGATCTGCTGAGGATCCGCGATGACCTCCGGCAACGTGGGGTCCAGGGCCATCTGGAAGCCAAATCTGTCCCCGTGCTGCGCGGACGCCGCCACTTCCCCGCGGATCAACGGATTAAGGGACACCCGTTCCAGATGGGTGGCGCCCCCGCCCGAAAACTCCAGAAGCCGCTGGGAAAGACGCACAGCCTGGTCGAGGGCGATCCTGGCCCGATCGAGGATCTGCTGGCCCTTCGGGTCCAACCGGAGCTGGGCCAGTTCAAGGTTCCCTAGCAGCGCCTGAAAGAGGTTGTTGAAGTCGTGGGCGATCCCCGCAGCCATGAGACCCAGGCTTTCGGCCTTCTCCACCCGGCGCAGGACCGCCTCCTCGTTCCTGTGCTCCGTGAGGTCCGTATGGGTGCCAATCATCCGTGCAGCACGGCCATCCTCGGTCCGGTCCATGACCATGCCTCGGCAGAGCACCCATTTGTAGGCGCCGTGCTTGCACCTCAGGCGGTGCTCGTTCTGGAAAATCGCGGTCTTTTCTCCCGAGAAATGCTTGCGGATCGCCTCCAGCATGGCCTCCAGGTCGTCGGGATGCACCCGGGATTTCCACTCCTGGATGGTGTCTCCGACCTCTTTATCCTCATAACCAAGCATCGCCTTCCATCTGGAGGAAAAGAAGACTTTGTCCGTGAGCACATCCCAGTCCCACAGGCCATCGCCGGTCCCCTCGATGGCGAACTGCCATCGCACCTCACTGGACGCCAGCTGATGGAGGCGTTTATCCGCCAGCTGCATGGCCCGGATCTCGGACCTCGACATGGACCATAGCACCTGAAAGATCAACAGGCTGACCATGGAACCTACAGCAAGGAAGCCCCAGTGGGCCTGTCCGCCCCTGGAGGCCGTAAACCGGCCATCGACCTGTGCCTGGATCACCCAGTGCTGACCGGCCACATCAAGGGAGTGCCTCTGGGTCAACTGCGCGCCCTGCCAGGATTTCAGCGACTCCTGCCACCGCTCCGGGCTGGAGGGGAAAATGAACCCAGCGTAGGTGGCCCCTTCCTCTCGCAGTTGGAGCAGGAGTCCTGTGGGCAGTTGGCCCAGAATGCCCTGCATGTGATCGTCCATGCGCAAGGGGATGCTGGTCCATCCGATCAGGGCGCTCCGCCGATCATCCATGCTGCCCAGGCGGGCGCCGTGGCGATAGACCGGGGCCGACAGAATCATTCCGCCCTGCCGGTCTGAAGTGCCCTCGTGGAGCAGGTAGATCTGTCGGGTCGCCGCCACCAGGCCGAGGTCGCGCGACCGGATCAGGGCTTCTCTTCGAACGGGTTCCGACCAAACATCCTGCCCCAGGATCCGTCTATTCGGCTCCGTCCTCGGTTCCATGAAAACCACCGGACCAAATCCCTCGGAATCTGGAGGAATGCCCGCCATTGGCTTCACCCGGTAGTCCTGCCATCCCGCGGCCCGCGCCCACCGCTCGTGGGCCTCCAGGCCCTGACGGGGCACCCATTTGATGAAGCCAAGCCCCTGGATGCCCGGGTAGCGCCTAGGTAACTCGAGGGCCAGGACGTAGTCACGCCAATCATCTCGGGAGAGATCACTCTTCTGTGAGACAAACTCGGCTGCCCCTTTCAGGATCTGGTTTTCCGTCGCCAGTCGCTGCGCGATCATCGCCGCCCGGGCTGCCACTTCTCCCTCGAAGATGATCTGCAGGCGAGCCCGCTCGGCCCTCCGGACCACGCTCCATCCTCCCGCGGTGACGCCCAGTGCAAGGACGAAACCCACCCAGGGCCAAATGGCCGAAGTACGGGATGGAACCCGGAATTCCATACTTCTCCCAGAAATATTCAATCGAGACATTATGGTCAAAAAACTATTTCGCAAATCATTTTAAGTCTTTTTTTTCTATCCTATATTTTGTGCCCATATGCCTTTTGTGCCCATCGACCCTTCCTGGGGGAGGGCGAGGCCCGCCGACAGGCCCTTGCTCTAAAGAAATCGCTGCGCGATTTCCCTAGAGTTCAAGAACGGCTTGCAGCGCCCGGGCCAGCGCCTTCATCTGAGCGGGCGTCGCCTTCCCCAATCGCTTAGCGAGTCGCGACTTGTCCACGGTGAAGACCTGCGTGGCATTGGCCCAGGAATCGGCGGGTAGGTTGTTCTCCTTACTTTTCGGGACTGGAATATAAAACGCATAGGCGCGGCCCTGGGTCGTGAGTGGCACCACCACGGTAGTCCGTGCGCCATCCGCGTGGTTGCCAAGATCGGACTGGACGATAATCCCCGGCCGGAAGCCGTCTTGCTCCGAACCCCGCCGCGGGTTCCAGTCCAGCAGCCAGATCTCGCCCCGGCTGCACGGTGGCGGATCCCCAGTCATTTGGTCTTCCGCGCCCGATAGCTGCGCTGATGGGGCTCCGCCGCCACCTCGGCCTGGGCCGGAAAGGCGTAGGTCACGTCCTGAGCCTCAGATTCCTTCCCGTAGGCGGCCCAATCTGCCGCCAGCTTCCGCCGGGCCACCGCCGCCTGCTCCCGGCGCAGCAGCCCCACCAGCCATCCGTTCACGCTCATGGCATGGGACCCCGCCACCTCCCGCAGAAAGCGACCCAGATCGTCATCAAGGCGGAGCGTGGTGCTGAACATCGTCGGTTGTTCCTCGTGTTCTTGAGTGGGTCGTGCTTTGAAATCATTTTATGATTTCAAAGATAGAAAGCAAGAGGGCAGGTGTGGCCTTCGTTGGAAATTCGGATTTCATCGCTGATCGCTATTTTATTATTATTTCTCAATATTTTTATATTGATAATCAATATACGATTCCTGATGCTGGATGCACCGGAGGAGCCGATGAATCGCACCCAACGCCTCAGTCGTGCCTTGCGTCGCTTTGCATCCTTGTTATTTGGTCTGGCCTTGATCGGCTTGGTCTTTTCTCCGGGCGCGGTGTTCCTCGACGACTTCACGGTGCAGCAGGCCAACCATGTGCTGCGTCTGCTCGACGTGGATGGGTTAAGGTTCAATCCGACTCATCTGGGATGGATGCTCAGGTCCTTCGTTTGGGTCTCAATGGCGGTCAGCTCAGCGGCGGCGGTACTTTCACTGGGAGTCTTGATCCGCCTGCTACATCAATTCGAGGCGGGTGAATCCTTCTCCATGGATAGCATCCGCCTGGTACGCCTCCTGGGATGGATCCAGGTGGCGATCGTGCCGGCAGATATCCTGCTCCTGTGGGGCATGACGTGGATCGTGAAGTCCCTCCTGGCCCAGGCCATCCATCCATGGTTCTTTCTGATCGGTTCGGCGGCAGGCGGGCTTTTCTTTGGCGGAGTGTTGCTGCTGATCGCCTTCGTGCTGGAAGAGGGCTGCCGTCTGAAATCCGAACAAGACTTGGTCATCTGACCATGCCCATCATCGTGACCCTCGACGTGGTGCTCGCCCAGCGGAAGATGAAGCTGGGCGATCTGGCGGAACGTGTGAATTTGACGCCCCCGAACCTCTCCATTCTCAAAACGGGCAAGGCCAAGGCCATCCGCTTCTCCACCTTGGAGGCCCTTTGCCGCGAGCTGGACTGCCAGCCCGGAGACCTGCTCCGCTTTGAACCCGACCCCGCCGAAGACTGACCCACCCTGCTTTTCCCCTCGCCAGATCGCGCAGCGATCTGGCTCTGCTTTCCGGCACAATGTCCGACATGGACCAGAACGAATTCCGCCGCCTCGGATACCAGCTCGTGGACTGGATCGCGGACTACCGCGAAGATCTGGAGCGCCTGCCGGTCATGAGCCCCGCGCAACCCGGTGAAATCCGGGCCGCGTTTCCGGAGCACCCGCCACTCCACGGCGGGCGCATGGCGCAGGCCCTGGCGGCCCTGGACCGGGACGTGATGCCGGGCATCACCCACTGGAATCACCCATCCTTTTTCGCCTACTTCCCCAGCAACACCAGTTACGCATCGATCCTCGGCGACCTTGCCGCGTCCGGCATCGGCGCCCAAGGCATGAGTTGGCAGACCAGCCCCGCCGCCACCGAAGTGGAAGAAGTGGTCATGGACTGGCTGAGGCAGATGGTGGGCCTGAGCCCCGCCTTCACGGGGGTCATCCATGACACCGCCAGCACCGCCACCTTCACAGCCCTGCTCTGCGCCCGGGAGAAGGGCTCGGACTATGCCCAGAACACCGAGGGTCTGCAGAGCGGCGAAGCGCCGCTGGTAGTCTATGCCAGCGACCAGGGCCACAGCTCCATCGAAAAGGCCGCCCTGCTAGCGGGCTTCGGCCGCAGCTTCCTGCGCCTGATCCCCACCGACGAGACCCACGCCATCCGCCTGGATCTGCTGTCGGCGGCCATCGCGAAGGATCTTGAGATCGGCCTCCGGCCCTGCGCGCTGGTGGCCGCCGTGGGCACCACGGGCACCACGGCCCTGGATCCCGTGGCCGCCATGGCCGATCTCGCCGAGAAGCATGGCCTGTGGCTCCACGTGGACGCTGCCCTGGCCGGCACGGCCATGGTGCTGCCCGAATGCCGCTGGATGTGGGAGGGCGTGGAACGGGCCGACAGCCTCGTCTTCAACCCCCACAAATGGATGGGCGTAGGCTTCGACCTCAGCGCCTACTACGTGCGGGATCCTCAGCATCTGATTCGCGTCATGAGCACCAATCCCAGCTACCTGCGCACCGCCCAGGACGGCCAGGTGAGCAACTTCCGGGACTGGCACATCCAGCTGGGCCGCCGTTTCCGCGCCCTCAAGCTCTGGTTCTACCTCATGGATGTGGGTGTGGAAGGGCTGCAGGCCCGCCTGCGCCGGGACCTGGACAACGCCCAATGGCTGAAGGACCAGGTGGACGCCGCCCCGGACTGGGAGCGCCTGGCCCCTGTGCCGCTGCAGACCGTGTGCATCCGCCATCTCCGGCCCGGCCTTGACGAACCCGCCCTAGCCACCCACAACCTAGGGATCGCCCGCCATATCAACGAGGGCGGCAAGGCCTACCTCACGCCGTCCCTGCTCAAGGGCACGCAGATGCTCCGCGTGAGCATAGGCGCCGAAACCACCGAGCGGCGGCATGTTGAGGCGCTTTGGGAAGCCCTGAAGCTGGCCTCAGAGAAAAACTGACCAGACCCTCGTCTCGCCATTCCGGGTTGCATCACCAGGGCCACTTGGGCACACTTTGAACATCATGATTCCTGTCGCGACCCTCAACCCGCCGCCTAGCCAGCCCACCTCCGGTGCGCCAGCAGGAGGGGTCTGAGCCTGTCGCCTTCACGGTCTGCTCACATCCACCCCCGGGTCGCACTCCGACCCGGGGGTTTTTCTTTCAGCAGGTACCCATGAGCCCCACCACCAAAATCTCAGCCCACCAGAAAACCCAGCTTGCGGGCAGAGATGATCTCCCGAGGGCGTGCCGCATCGTCATGAAATTCGGCACCCAGGTCGTCCTGGATGCCGAAGGCCGGCCGGCCCTCAGCCGCCTCTACGGCCTCATGGAAACCGTGGCCGAACTGCGCCGGCGGGGGGGCCAGCCCGTGCTGGTGTCCTCAGGCGCCATTGGGCTCGGCGCCCGCCAGCTCGGCATCAAGAAACCCGCGGGACTGCCCCAGAAGCAGGCCTGTGCGGCAGCGGGGCAGGGCCAGCTCATGTCCATCTACCAGGAGGGCTTCGCCCGCATGGGGTTCTGCGCAGCCCAGGTGCTGCTCACCGAGGACGACTTCTCGGACCCCATCCGCCACGCCAACCTCAGGCACACGCTGGATACCTTGCTGGAACTGGGCGCGATCCCCGTGCTCAACGAGAACGACACGGTCTCCACCCTGGAGCTGGAACGCTCCTTCAACGGCCACACGCCGGTCTTCAGCGACAACGACCACCTGTCGGCCCTGGTCGCCACCCACCTGGAAGCGGATCTGCTGGTCCTTCTCTCGGATGTGACCGCCCTGCACACCCGGAACCCCGAGCTCGATCCGGACGCGACTCCCCTGACGGAGGTGCCCTTCGGCGCCAAGCTCCAGGTCGATCTGAAAGGCACCTCGGGACGCGGTCGGGGTGGCATGGTCAGCAAGGTGGAGGCCGCCCGGGTGGCCGCGCGAGCGGGCGTACCCGTGGTGCTGGCCTCGGGCCTGGTCTTCCGGATCCTGGATCAGATCCTGGCGGGGGATCCCGTCGGAACCTTCTTCCTCGCCGCGCCCCAGGGAGCCCGGCCATGACTTCGGAACCCGCCAGCACCCTCGAAATCCAGGCCATGGCCCAGGCAGCTAGGAACGCGTCGCGCCAGTTGGCCATCACGACGTCCGAGGCGCGTACCACCGTCCTCCATTTGCTGGCCGATCACCTGGAACGCCAGGCCGCGCAGATCCTCGCGGCCAATGCCGAGGATGTCCTCGCGGCGGAGGGTACCGTCGACGCCTCGAGTCTCCAGCGGCTCAAGCTGGACAGCGCCAAGCTGGCCGCCATGGTCCAGGGCGTCCGTTCGGTGGCCGCCCTGCCAGACCCCCTGAACCGGGTCCAGATGCGCCGGGAATTGGACGAGGGCCTCGAACTCACCCGGGTGGCCTGCCCGCTGGGGGTGCTTTGCGTCATCTTCGAGTCGCGTCCGGATGCCCTGATCCAGATCAGCGCCCTGGCCCTCAAGAGCGGCAATGCGGTGCTGCTCAAGGGCGGGAGCGAGGCCCGCCATTCCAATGCCGCACTCCTGGCCGCCGTCCAGGCCGCCCTGCGGGAGACCGGACTCCCGGAGGCTGCGGTCCAGGGCTTGCCTGACCGGGCGGCTGTCGCCGCCCTCCTCCAGCGCCCCGATCTGGTGGATCTGGTGATTCCGCGCGGGTCCAACGCGCTGGTGCAGAGCATCCAGGCCTCCACACGGATTCCCGTGCTGGGTCATGCGGAAGGCATCTGCCACATATTCCTCGATGCCGCCGCGGACACCGCCATGGCCGTGGCCCTGGTCCGGGATGCGAAACTCCAGTACCCCTCGGCCTGCAACGCGGTGGAGACGGCCCTGATCCACCGCCAGGCCGCGGCCCGCCTCCTTCCGGCCCTGGTGGACGATCTCGGCCCCCGCGGAGTGGAGTTGCGCGGCTGCCCCGCCTGCCTGGCCCTCATGCCATCCCTGAAGGCCGCCACGGAGGCCGATTGGGATACGGAGTATGGCACGCCCATCCTGGCCCTGAAAGTCGTCGCGGACCTGGACGAGGCCCTGGCCCACATCCGCGCGCACGGCAGCGGGCACACGGAAGCCATCGTCACCGACAACCCCCAGTCCGCCGCCCGGTTCCTGGCGGAGGTGGATGCGGCGGGGGTCTTCCACAATGCGTCGACCCGCTTCGCCGACGGGTTCCGCTATGGTTTCGGGGCTGAGGTCGGCATCAGCACCGGCCGCATCCATGCCCGGGGCCCCGTGGGCCTCGAGGGTCTGCTCAGCTACCGGTACCTGCTGCGCGGGTCCGGCCAGCGGGTGGAGGACTATTCAGGCCCATCGGCCAGACCCTTCAGCCAGGTGGATCTTCCGCTCGAAACATAAGCTCAATTAATCAAAGCATAAATCATTATAACTTGAGCCGACGGTCCCCACTGTTAACCTGGAGAGGCGCCTTGTCGTCCTAATTACATGCAGGGGCGACATTTTCTTATCGGGAGGTTC
>Ga0182021_10001374_pt1 | contig 27723 bp, 29 predicted proteins | sample 612E3MmetaG_FD_120493 | JGI IMG/M metagenome (GOLD analysis project Ga0182021, IMG submission 120493) | Permafrost microbial communities from Stordalen Mire, Sweden - 612E3M metaG (Illumina Assembly) | ecosystem: Environmental > Terrestrial > Soil > Wetlands > Permafrost | place: Sweden...
AAATGCTGGAAGATACGTCATTTCGAACGCCTGCATGGTTAGAACGCAAAGGGCCGGTTGGTAAAGTAGTTCGTTTGCCGGAGCGAACGGATATAACAGAGGATATCAACGAACAATTAATCGTTGAGCATTATTCTCGACAATAAAGGAGGTAGTGTTAGCACTTGGCATGAAGTTATACGTCTCTTTATGCGAATCGCCAACACTATAACAAAATCTTATGATGGAGCCTACATTTCACATTACGGTCGATACCGAGAAACCCGGTTTCGGCAAATTCAGCATAGAGCCTCTTGACCAGGGATATGGCCAAACGCTCGGTAACAGTATTAGGCGGGTGCTTTTATCATCGCTCCCTGGTGCTGCTATCTCATCCGTCAAAATTGCGGGTGTGAAGCATCAGTACTCAACGCTTGAGGGGATGAAAGAAGACGTAGTTGAGTTTATTCTTAACCTCAAGAAAGTTCGGTTAACCATTGAGGACGCCGATTCCGTTAAGCTGACTATTTCAAAAAAAGGCCCGGGAGATGTACTTGCGGGAGATATTGATGTACCGGCAGGAGTGACGATCATTAACCCGGACTTAGTTCTTGCCCATCTCGCAGACAAAAAGGCCTCTCTTGAGGTTGAGTTGACTGCAGACAAAGGCTACGGCTACGTTCAGTCAGATGAGAAACATTTTGACGAGGTTGGTGTGATTCCGATCGATAGTCTGTATTCTCCGGTTACCCGGGTAAACTATCATGTGGAAGCGACACGCGTGGGCCGGATGACAAACCTTGACCGGCTGGTCATGGAAATCTGGACCGATGGGACTGTTTCCAGTTCTGATGCACTGAAATCGGCTGCAAAAATTCTGGTTTCCTATTTTATGCAGGTCGTAGAGCCGAAAGCTCAGGGTGTAGCCGAAACGGTTGCAGTCACGCCGACCATTTCGGACGAAGTGTTGAAGATGCGGATCGAGGAGCTTGATATTCCTACCCGTATCGTCAATGCGCTCGCCAACGGCGGTATTGAGACAATCGGACAACTCTTGGGGACGCCACCGGCGGAGCTCATGAAGATCAAGAATCTCGGTATTAAATCGCTCGCTGTCGTTGAGGAAAAGCTGCGCGAAAAAGGAGTAGCATTAACAGTATAAAAGTTTAGAATGTAGGGTTTAGGATTTAGCTTTGCTAAGCTCTAATGCTCTAAACTCTTTGCTCTAATATATGAGGCATTCTGTATACGGTCGGAAATTATCACGGACAAATGATGAACGGAAGCGGTTATTTACTGTCTTAACCCGTGATTTGTTTATCCATGGAGCTATCACGACCACAGTTGCCAAATCAAAAGCCGTGCAGCCGCAAGTTGAGAAGCTGATTACGCGGGCAAAGACCGGCGGAGATGCTAACCGCAGAATGGTTATTGCAGCCCTGGGAGACCGCGTGATGGCAGATCAGATGCTTGATGAAGCAAAAACCCGGTTCGCGGATCGCCAGAGCGGATTTACAAGAATTATTAAACTTGGAAAACGTCAGAGTGACGCGTCAGAGATGGCGATGTTTTCATTTGTGGATGAGAGGGTTGTCGCCGAAGTCGTTAAACCGAAAGTAGAAAAGAAAACGGAAGGTAAAGCCGAATCAAAAAAAATTGCTGCACCCGTCGAGGCAAAACCAAAGCGGACACAAAAGAAAACCGAAGATAAAAAGAAAACGAAGTAAACAAACCTATGCTTAAGCCAACAACGAAATCAACGAAAATATCCGAGGTTGCCCGAAAATGGGTGCTTATCGATGTCAAAGGTCAGATATTAGGCAGGGCTGCTACACAAGTCGCGCTCAAGCTCATGGGCAAAGATAAGCCAAATTTCGTCAGGAATATGGATTTAGGGGATTATGTTGTGGTTATCAATGCCGCACATGTCATCACAACCGGACGCAAAGAAAAAGAAAAAATGTACGGTAATTACTCAGGTTATCCGGGCGGATTGAAACAAAAAGCACTATGGCAGGTCCGGAAGGAAAAACCCACGAAACCTATGCATCATGCGATATTCGGTATGTTGCCCAAGAACAAACTCCGTGATAGACTGATCACTCGATTGTATTTATATCCGGAAGCAGAACATCCGTATAAAGATAAATTTGTAAACCTACCTGCGCAGACAGGATAACTATGGCAAAAGATAAAACACAGGAAGAACGTATTGAGAAAGTCGAATTACCGAAAGAGGTTTCGTATTACGAAGCAGTCGGCCGGCGCAAAGTATCAACCGCGCGGGTTCGCCTCTATGTCGTGAATGATAAGGCAATTACTGTCGGTGGCGTTACCCTTGAAAAGGGCAGCATGATTGTGAACGGCCGGCCCGTTGAAAATTATTTTCCGGGAGAAATTCTCAAAAAAATGTATCAGGAACCATTCCGTACGACAAATACGCTCGGCCGTTTTGCCCTCTCGGTAAAAGCAGCAGGTGGCGGTTTATACGGACAATTAGGGGCAACGATTCACGGTATCTCACGCGCCCTTGAAAAAGTTGATAAAGAAAAGTTTCGTCCGATTCTCAAAAAACGCGGCTTCATGAAACGTGACCCCCGTGCTAAGCAACGGCGAAAAGCCGGCTACGCAGGCAAATCAAGGGCGAGAAAACAAAGTCCCAAACGTTAGTTCCGCGAAGGTATTACTTCTCCCAATGTATTTCTATCACTCTCTCTAGTGTTGTCGTGAGGAAATTATAAAATGCGTTAGGATTTTCCTGAATTTCTCTATTAGCAATCTGATCAAATAAACTTGCGGCTTGAGCTGCATCAAAATTTGCCGCATCACGGATCGTTGAGTTATTCAACGGGTTATATATAAGAACTATAGAAATTGTTTCGTGTGGTAGATTTTTAAATTCCTTAATATGAAAGTAAGCGAAATCAGCTTTATTTGATGTTGTTTGAAAATCTTTGATTCTCATGATCGGTCTATCGAGTCCGTTTTCCTTTAATTGATCTCTATATGCACGATATGGAGAATTTTCTCCTCCAATTGTGCTCTTTGAAAGGCATCGATAAAAGTAACCGGGTGTCTCAGTTTCTAATTTATTTCTCTTTAATATTTCAGCAAGCGTATCATTGCCATTTCCAACTAGACTTATTCCGATAGTTAGGGAGTTTATCGGGATTGATCTCCCATTTTGTAGGACGAATGTTTCTGATACGCGGAACGCTTCAAGAGAGTCGGCAACCATATACGATTTACTCTTCTTTTTCCACGCCCATCACGACTTTGGCTTGGGTGTTGCCGGATTTGACGGCCTTCCAGATGGCGTCGTGTATCTCTTTTGCCACCTTCGGATGCTCCTTGAAGTACAGTTTGCTGGCTTCTTTGCCCTGGCCGATCATGGTTGCGCCGTGTTTTATAAATGCGCCGGATTTCGTCAGAATTCCGAATTCCAGTGCCACGTCGATTAGACCGCCTTCTTTTGAGACGCCGTCATGCATCATGTCAAATTCTGCAACGCGGAATGGGGGAGAGACTTTATTTTTTACGACCCGCACCCTGTGTTTACTGCCGATAACCTTATCTCCGTCTTTCAGGCTTTCAATTTTCCTTGAATCCATGCGGATACTGGCATAAAATTTGAGCGCCATTCCGCCGGTTGTCGTCTCCGGATTTCCGAACATGACGCCGATTTTCTGGCGCAGTTGATTCGTGAATATGACGACAGCCTTTGATTTGGATATGACGGCGGTGAGCTTCCTTAGCGCCTGCGACATAAGCCGCGCCTGTACGCCCATCATGCTATCACCCATCTCACCTTCTATCTCAGCCCTCGGAACCAATGCAGCAACAGAATCTATAACGATGACATCTACGCCACCGCTTCTGATGAGAGTTTCAGCAATCTCAAGCGCCTGCTCACCCGTATCAGGTTGAGAGATGAGAAGGTCATCCAGTTTTACCCCTAATACTTCCGCCCATTGGGGATCGAGCGCATGCTCGGCGTCGATAAAAGCGGCAACACCGCCGATTTTTTGTGCTTCGGCTATTGTGGATAAACAAACACTCGTTTTTCCGGATGCCTCAGGGCCATATATTTCGACTATGCGGCCGCGCGGAAGTCCGCCAACTCCGAGAGCTAAATCAAGTGCGAGTATTCCTGTGGGGATGACGTCAATCGCCATCTTGCTTGCCTGTTTTTCCCCCAATTTCATGATCGAACCCTTACCGTACTGTTTTTCAATTTGCTCCATGGCAAGCTGGATCGCTTGAAGCTTTGCATCGACTGGCATATGAACCACCCTTTCGTTAGGCAGAAAGACTACTATTACTTAGACGTATCAAGGCGCAATGTTTTTATTGCTTCCTGTACCGTTGTCATAAATTGCGCAGGGAAAATGATAGTTGAATTTTTCTCCGTGCTAATTTCTGCCATAGTCTGAAGTGTCCGGAGTTGTAATGCAACGGGGTGTTTTTGGATAATGTCAGAAGCCTCTCCCAGTTTTTTTGCTGCCTGGAATTCACCCTCAGCGGCTACAATTTTAGCCCGACGCTCCCGCTCTGCTTCCGCTTCTTTGGCCATGGCACGCTGCATATTGTCGGGAAGGACTATGTCTTTAATTTCAACTGCCGTTACCTGCACGCCCCACGGCTCTGTGTGTTCATCGATAACATTTTTTATCTGTGTGTTAATATCTCTTGTCTTTGAAAGCAATTGATCAAGCATAAACTGACCGACAACATTCCGTACCGTTGTTTGGCTGATCTGATTGACGGCATTGTTGGCGTCTTCAACGGCAATGACGGATTTCTGCGGGTCAATAACGTGATAATATGCCACAGCCGCGATATCGATTGATACATTATCCTTGGTGATGATTTTTTGTGACGGAATCGCCATCGTAATCGTCCTGAGCGTCGTTTTGGTCATGGTTTCTAAGAAGGGAATAAGGATGATAAGTCCCGGTCCGCGTACACCGGTTAACCGGCCGAGAAAGAAAATGACGCCCCGTTCATATTCCTGGACAATTTTGAAAGACGCAATAAGAATAATGAAGACGAAAACAATGATAATAACAGTTATTCCCATAGATTAATGAATTGCATCCCATTTTTACACAAAAGATGATAGAATACAAGGACTCACGGGTCGCCTCATCGGCGATCCGCCGATGAGGCGGGGTGTGGCGCAATTGGCTAGCGCACTCGCATGGGGTGCGAGCGGTTGCTCGTTCGAGTCGAGTCACCCCGACCAGGGTTGGTTGGTAGTTTCCCGCAATTCTAATTCCGCTAAAGCGGAAAGAATTTTTGGGACAAGTCTGCCCACCCCGACTTGATGGATAATCCATATTACGAGAAACTCATTAACGCCTCGCTTCGTTTTGTTTCCTATCGTCCCAGAAGTGAAAAGGAGTTTACGGATTTCCTCACAAAAAAACTTGCGAAGTGGAAAGTAGCGGGGAGTGTGCTTATTAAAAAGGTTATTGACCGGATGCGGGAGCTTGGGTATGTTGACGATCGGGTGTTCGCCTCATGGTGGTTGGACCAGCGGATGACGTTTAAGCCGGCGGGTCGAAAATTCATTACATTTGAGCTCATACGAAAGGGCATCTCCCGCGATATTATTGACGAAGTATTTGTTCAGAGGAATGAGGAAAAGGATTTGTTTAATGAAGTAGATGAGGCAATGAAGTCAATTCAGAAAAAGATTGTGCTATGGGCACAAATGCCTGCTATTGAGCAAAAAAAGAAACTGTATACATTTTTAGCTCAACGGGGCTTTTCCTCAGATACGATTGGAAAAATCATTGACGAAGTCGTGAAAAAAGACTACAATTGACACTATCTATATGCACGATTATCGTGTATAGCCAGACTCTAAACGAAGTAAAAATGCAAATTTGTAGGATTATGTACTCCAATTTACCAATCTTGTTTCCTACACACACTCTTAAACAATAAGGGGTATTTGTCGTTTTTTCTTCAGGTTGAGTCTTCTAACGTAATTACAGATCATTTATTGTTGTTGAGTCCTGATTTTTTTGAATAAATAACCAGGACTTACAGAAAGGTACATATGTTTGACGTATTAAAGACGCTCTCAGGATTAGTGAAGACGAAAAGGGGAAAGGTAGCAAAACAAACTCCGATAAGTAAACCGGCAGCTACCCCATCAATGCCTGTAAAAGAGGAACCTGAGAAACAGGTATTGAAACAACGGCCCCAGGCGCCCTCAGTAGACACTGATGCAATTATCAAGATTGCGGAGGCAAAAGCCCGTGAGCTCATCGTTGAGGCAAAAGATGAGGCGTTTAAAATCCGCCGGGATGCAGAAGAGGAAGCCCGGAGGAAGTTTGAAGTGATTGACCGCCGGGAAGGCGCACTTGAGGAGAAAGATAAACATCTCAAGACTGCTGAGGAGCAGATTGTAACGCGTCTCAAAGAAATTGAAACAATAAAACAGGAACAGATCGACAAATTGGAGCGAGCCGCCCATATGACCCGTGATGAAGCAAAAGCAGTCATTATGGATGCCCTCCGCGGACAGCTTAAAGAAGATGTCGCCAAGGAGATAAAAGAGGCACACATCAAAGCAGAGGAAGAGGCGGACGTTAAATCCAAAGAGATTCTTGTCGACGCTATGCGGCATGGAGCGACCGACTATGTCCCCGAATATACGGTTTCGGTTATTAAGATTGCCGATGAAGATATGAAGGGCAGGATTATCGGTAAGGAAGGCCGGAACATAAGAACGTTTGAACAGGCCACCGGGGTTGACGTCGATTTGGATGAAGAGGGCGTTATCCGTTTGTCATGTTTTGATCCTGTGCGGCGAGAGGTTGCACGTATAACACTTGAGAGGCTTCTTCGTGATGGCAGAGTACAACCCGGAAGAATCGAAGAAATTGTGGAACAGGTCAGGAAAGAACTTGACCGGATCATGTTTGAAGAGGGACAAAAATTATGTCATGCGGTCGGAGTGTACAATTTGCCGGCTCCGCTCGTCGCACACCTCGGGAAGTTTAAATATCGGTTTTCCTACGGTCAGAATATGATCGCCCATACGCTTGAAGAGACGAAGATCGGTATCGCTCTTGCTCAGGAAATTAAGGCAGACGTAAATACGGTGCGTCTCGGGTGTCTTATGCATGATATTGGTAAAGTCATCATGGACAAAGAAGGCAGTCACGTCGAGCTTGGAGTTGAGCTTCTTAAAAAATACGGTATGCCGCAGAGAGTAATTGATTGTGTCGCTCAGCATCATGAGGATACGCCGTTTACGTCCGTTGAATCGACGCTTGTTTATATAGCGGATGCAATCTCAGGAAGTAGGCCAGGTGCCCGGTATGAAAATCATGAGGATTATATTAAACGGCTTACTGACCTGGAGGGAATCGCAAAAGCGCATAAAGGTGTCGTTGAGTCATTCGCGTTTCAGGCGGGACGGGAGCTGCGCGTTATGGTAGATCCTGGGTCTGTCGATGATGCGTCGGCCACCGTTATGGCGTCAGAAATCAAAAAAGAGGTTGAGGAAAAGTTGACGTATCCGGGACAGATAAAAATTTCCGTCATCCGCGAGCTACGGGCTACGGAAATAGCAAAATAATAAATTTGTCGGTCTAAGTAGATTGTTCTAGTAACCTCTGTAACGAGCTGCTCTGTAAATAGAGCATACTGACGTCTTACGATTTTTGATATATTGACAGAATAATCTAAATTCATTACATTGCCTCGTAGATCCCGTCAGGTCGGGACGAAAAATTTTTCAGCTTATTCTATCCTTCTGCTCAAAAGGAGGTGAAACACACATGACCAAAGCAGATCTCGTTGAAGTTGTTGCAAAAAAAGCGAATCTTACCGCCAAAGCATCTCGCGAATCAGTCGCAGCAGTTTTCGGTTCAATAACCGATGCACTGAAAAAAGGTGATAAAGTTGTCGTGACCGGATTCGGAACATTTATGGTCCGATCCCGTAAAGCACGAACAGGTCGAAACCCGCAAACGGGTGCTCCGATCCAAATCCCAGCGCGCAAAACCCCAGGGTTTACAGCTGGCAAAGCCTTGAAAAAAGTGGTCCGGTAAATGAATCGGACAACCAAAAGATAGGAATCCCGCAACTCGCGGGGTTCCTTTTTTGGTGCCTAAATGACAAAAGCTGTAATATTGTGTACACTATAGCTATGGTAGTGAAACGAAGAACAACAAGGCTCCATACGACCCACGTTGAGGCATCTGCGCCGTCACTTGAGGAAAGTTTGGCAAAAGAAGAAAAGAAACCGGTTGTCACACAGGTGGTTGAAGTGGTTGAGGAAATTCCGTCAGACGAAGCAGGCGTTTCTGAAACGGTGCCAACGCCAGCCACCGAAACGCAAAACCTTACGGAAGAACATACAACACCGGTTCATGAAAATGCAGAACAGACTCCCGTTTCGGCGAATGCTTCATTTTCTACAACGAGTGACAGCGAAGACGTAAAGAGAAAAGAATTGGTTGATGAACTTTTTGAAAAAAAACGGGAAGGAGAGCCGCAGGTAATGCCTGAGATATCCGTCCATACAAAACGATCTACTAACTCAATAATACTGTGGGCAATTGGTGTCATCGTTGCCTGTATTGTTGTTGGCGGCGGGTTAGTTCTCATAACAGGCAAAGTCCACTCATTCCCAAAAATTATTTCCATGCCGACACCGACACCTACCCCCATGAAAATAACGCCAACGCCGACACCGCAAACACTCTTGCGAAGTGCACTCTCAGTGCAGGTATTAAACGGCAGCGGTAAAGCGGGAGTTGCATTGAAGATGAAGTCACTTCTCGAAAGTAAAGGATATACAGTGGTCGGAACAGGTAACGCAGATAATTATAATTACGATAAAACGCAGATCGTTGTTAAAGCTGCAAGAAAAGATTATATATCTTTACTTGAAAAAGATTTAGGTGACTCTTACTCCCTGAGTACTTCAGCGGCCAATCTGAAAGACAGTGCATCGTACGACACGGAAGTCATCGTCGGTAAAGAATAATAGCTTCTCCTCATATGAAGTATAAAGCCATCATGTTAGATTTGGATGATACGACTGTGCCGCATGGTAAATCCAGCGTACCAAGTGAACGCGTTACGCAAGCCATAGGTCGCGCAAAAAACCGAATTCACATTTGCGTTGCAACAGCCAGAACGTTAGTTGATACCATGCCGATTTTATCGCACCTAGATTTATCAGGTCCGTGTATTCTCACGAACGGAACGCAGATCTATGATCCGGTGACGAAAGAGATTGTATACGAAAAATTGTTACCCCGGGAATCTTTGTCAGATATTTTTGAAGCGGCAAAAAAAAATAAATTAAGAGCCATTCAATATAATGGGGTCGAAGACGTCGAATATACGGGAGACAATATTCAGGAAAAAATTCTCAGTGTCTACTTTCCAGAGGTTGATCGACTGATGATTGACAGCATTGTGACGGAGTTTAAGAAAATTCCAAACATTACTGTTCAGAAATTAAATGCCTGGAATAAACGGTATATGAGCATCGATGTGACGGATAGGGAGGCATCAAAACTCCATGGAATTGTCGAAATTGCCCGTATATTAGGAATTGAAACAAAGGATATTATCGGTGTGGGAGACGGGTACAATGATTTTCCGCTCCTCATGGCGTGTGGGTTAAAAATCGCGATGGGAAATGCTGTGCCCGAACTTAAAGCGATCGCCGATTTTATTGCGCCGACAGTATACGAAGACGGTGTCGCGATAGTTTTAGAAAAGTTTGTTCTGACGGACTAAAATTCCTTCCGCCTCCCGCCTCATCGGTGGGTTGCCGGAGAGGTGACATTGGCAGACACCCACGAGTCAATCTAATTCCTTTCTTGGTGGTCAACATGATACAATCTGACGGTATGAAATATCACATTGTTACATTCGCCCCGCTGATTACACGGGACGGCGGTTTTTACAAAAAACTATGGGTATGAAGTTTTTTATTCAAACCTTCGGCTGCGCGGCCAATGAAGCAGATAGCGAACGCGTTGCTTCTTATTATCAATCACGGGGATATTCCGAAGCTCCTTCTATGCAAAAAGCCGATGATATTATCATCAATACCTGTATGATCCGGCAAAAAGCGGAGGACCGGGTATACGGGTTGGTCTACAATTTATCAAAAGAAAAAAAGGCCGGAAGGAAGATGAAGATTGTCGTGACCGGTTGTATGGTTGGCATGGCGGCGCGCGAAAAAACAGGAAGGATGCTTGCGCTGCTCAAGAAAAAGATGCCTGTGGTTGATGAGTTCTTACCGATAGAAGAAGTCGGTTTCGATCACGCACCGCTTCGCGGAGATTCTGTCCATGCGTGGGTCCCCATAAGTAATGGGTGCAACAACTTCTGTACGTTTTGCGTTGTTCCGTTCACACGAGGACGGGAGATCAGCAGGCCGTTCGATGATATTCTTTTGGAATGTTATGAACTTGCAGAAAAAGGATACAAAAATATAACACTGGTGGGGCAAAACGTAAATTCATACGGGGCTGATTTAATTCTCGGAGAGAAAAACGTGCAGGTGATGCGGGATGTCGATGGACCATTATATTTTGATAATAAACAAAAAAGTGATGCAACGTACGAAGTAAAAGGAAAACAGATTAAACCAACCTTTGTAAAACACTTAGGACGACTCCGGATTCCGACATTGTTTCCCACGCTATTATCCGAAATTGCGAAAATTGACGGCATTGAATCGATTGATTTTATCTCAAGCAATCCCTGGGATTTCTCGGATGAGCTTATCGAAACAATTGCACAGAATCCGAAAATATCCCGCCAAATTCATCTTCCTGTGCAATCCGGAGACAGCAATATGTTAAAAAAAATGAACCGGTGGTATACGCGTGAAGAATATCTGGATTTGGTTGGTAAAATGAAAAAAAAGATTCCCGGCGTTTCTCTTTCCACCGATATTATTGTCGGTTTTTGCGGGGAGACTGAAGAGCAGTTTAAAAATACCGTATCCCTTGCAAAGGAGGTCGGTTTTTCAAAGGCGTATATTGCCATGTATTCGGATCGGCAAATGACAGCCGCGCATAAGGTGTACCATGACGACATTTCCTATAAAGAAAAGAAACGTCGGTGGGATTATTTGGATGAACTCATCAATAAAACCAATTTGAGAAACGGAACATACTGCTAATCATGCAAAAAATTTTGGTCATCTGCGGCCCCACAGGTGCCGGCAAAACGGCAGCAGCTATTCACCTTGCAACGTTATTAAACGGAGAACTTGTTTCTGCTGATTCGCGTCAGGTGTATAAAGAGATGGATATAGGAACGGGTAAAGATCTCCCACGAAAGTCTAAAATTAAAAATTTAGAATTCAACATTGATTTTAGAAATAAGAATTATGAATTGTTTGCATATGACATGTTTGGTGTGCCTATTTGGATGTATGATGTCGTTCTCCCTAATGAAGATTTCAGCGTTTCGCATTTTCAATCGTTGGCGACGAGCGTTATTAAAAACATTTGGTCCCGGAGTAAGCTACCGATACTCGTTGGCGGGACTGGATTTTATATTGATGCCTTACTTAATCCGCCTGATACGATATCCGTTCCACGTAATGACAAACTACGGGAGGAATTGCTAACGCTTTCGAGCGATGCACTTCAATTGAAATTGAATACTATAAATCCGCAGATATTGGCATCAATGAATAATTCCGACAGGAACAACCCGCGGAGACTTGTGAGAAGAATCGAGCTAGAGGTAAATATAAATACGGACTATATGGTGAGCAAAATACCAGTTTCTGATGTGCTTATGATCGGTTTAACAATGCCGAAGCAGAAATTAGATAAGAAGATAGATGCGCGGGTGGATGCAAGGGTTGAAGATGGGATTATTCGAGAGATTCAGGATCTTCTTGGAGCGGGCTATTCTTGGAACATACCTTCAATGAGTGGTCTTGGCTATTCTCAGTGGAAAACGTATTTTGAAGCCAGGGTTGGTGACAGAAAAAAACTTATTGGAGCTATTATCCATGAATGGAAGACGGCGGAACAGCACTATGCGAAAAGACAGTTGACGTGGTTTAAAAAAAGAAAAACCATCATATGGTATGACAGTTCAATTGTGGGATATGAGCGCGATATAGCAGAGAGAGTTAACGCATGGTATACTCAAAGCGAATGATAAACAGCCGAGTAGAGATATCCATTAAAACAATTTTAATAACACTATCCTTCATTGTCATTGCATGGCTTCTGGTGCTTATCCGGGATATTTTGTTTTTGCTCTTTATCGCATTCCTCCTTATGACCGCCATCCATCCGGTTGTTTCCTATTTAGAACGATTGCATATACCCAAAATTGTGGGAATTCTTCTCGTCTATATTGTGCTTTTCGGGTTTTTCGGCGTGACGGTTATTAGTGCTTTGCCCACCCTTATTATTCAATTCGGTCGACTTATTCAGGCGCTACCGACAGCAGCGGGTCGAATCATACCGTATGGGAATCTGAATATTTCATCAATCAGCCAGCAGATAGCACCTATTGGAGCAAGCCTTGTGAATGTGACGTTCGGCATATTTTCTAATATCGTAACGTTTTTAACCGTATTTGCGTTCACATTTTATTTTCTTTTAGAACGTCACCAAGCAGAGGAGATTATTACGAGCGTGCTAGGAGAATCTCTGTCAAAAGATATTATGGTATTACTTCGTTCGATCGAACGGCGCTTAGGATTATGGGTACGAGGGGAATTATTATTGATGACGGCTGTCGGACTTATGTCGTTCATCGGATTATCTATTCTGAGAGTTGATTTTGCGTTGCCGCTTGCGATACTCGCGGGGTCACTTGAGTTAGTCCCTATGATTGGTCCTGTTCTTGGCGCCATACCTGCAGTGATTGTCGGACTTGCAACATCACCGTTTCTCGCATTGAGTGTGATTGCGTTATATATTATCGTTCAACAATTAGAAAACAATGTCCTCGTTCCGGTTATTATGCGCAAAAGCGTTGGATTAGCCCCGATTATCACCATATTAGTATTATTAATCGGTGGTAGACTTGCAGGTGTTGTCGGCGCGATCCTCGCCGTGCCTGTTGCTTTAGTTATCCAGGAATTGCTTACACATTATGTAACAAAATCAGCCATGTCCGGGTTGCGGCAACGAACAAAAAATTCCTCAAAAACGTGAAGAATTATTTGTGCACATTGGAATCTCATAAGCCAGATTCTGTTTCCCCTTCGATTGCTCTGGAGGGTAAATTCTCATTTCTCTGATGCCCGTAAACTTCGCCCCGCTTCCGCAAAATGCGGAATTTTGAATGCATAATGATGGCGGGACATTCGCCGGTTGCAGCAGGTGGGATTGCCAACGTTTCACCCTTAAACCATTCATACTGGTCATTCAATTGATATGACAAGCATGAGTCAGATCTAAGATCGTCTCTGTGGCTCTCTCATCCCGTAATTTCGGGAGTCGTTTCCGGTTTCTTTCGTTACCGGAACACCCGGTCTTGCCTTCGACTTCGCTCAGCCATCCTGAGTTTCACCGAAGGATTCGACGCGGAACTTACGTTCCGTCCCTTGCATTCCGCTGTCTGGACTTTCCTCCCTCCTCCGCTCCTCACTTCGTTCGGAGCTACGGAGGGCAGGCCCGCCATTTGTAATATGTGGGGCTTGCTCGTCCGAAGCTCTTTGCGGAGCAAAGAGCGAAGGAGAGCGAGAATTCGGATTCCAATGTGCCCTATAATTATACCATTTATTTGCAAAGGCCGCGATTTATCTCGTACATTGTTGGTAGAATGCATGCTTCGTCCCGGGACCCATGAATGTATGGTTGAACACTGATTTTTGTCAAAAAGTATTGTATGTTCAAGGACAATGCTTGCCAAAATAACATCAGGAGCGGTCGTCGGTCTTGAGGCCGTTCTCATAACCGTTGAGGTCGATATTGCGTCGCAGGGTTTGCCTTCTTTTACCATCGTTGGATTACCCGATAAGGCGGTAGAGGAGAGTCGTGAACGGGTTAGGTCTGCCATAAAAAACAGTGGAGCTGAATTTCCGGCGAAACGAATCACGGTAAATTTGGCTCCCGCAGATTTGCCAAAGGTGGGTCCCGCATATGATCTTCCAATTGCGTTTGGTATTCTCGTTGCATCGGGTCAACTCGTTCTTCCGGACGAACAAAACATTTTTTTCGGCGAACTTTCTCTTGACGGGAGTGTCCGGCATACGAACGGTGTGTTATCTATTGCGCTTCTTGCGAAAGAAAAAAAATTGGACGGTCTCTATCTTCCGTCGATTGATGCCAAGGAAGCATCTATTATAAAAGGGGTAAATATTTATCCGGTACCGACGTTACTAGCGCTTTTCCACCACTTAACTAAAAGTTCAGTTATTACTCCTCAAAAGCATACGTCTTTTTCAAGTTTTGAGGATTCAAGAGAGTTTGATTTTGATATGGCGGATATTCAGGGTCAGGAATACGTTAAACGCGCGCTTGAGATTGCAGCAGCTGGAGGTCACAATCTCTACATGCAGGGCCCGCCAGGGGCGGGTAAAACGATGCTTGCGAGAGCACTTCCCTCCATACTACCAGAGCTCACTGAACAAGAGGCCATAGAAGTTACAAAGATTTATTCTGTGACCGGAAATCTGCCTCCCGGACAGTCGATAATTCGACATAGACCGTTTCGGGCACCGCATCATACAACGAGCAGGATCGGTCTCATTGGCGGCGGCATTCGCCCGCAACCGGGAGAAATATCCCTTGCGCACCGCGGCGTACTGTTTTTGGATGAACTTCCTGAATATCCGCGGCATGTGATAGAAGCATTACGGCAGCCGGTTGAAGATGGCATTGTTCATATATCCCGCGCGGTAGGCAGCGTGACCTATCCGGCAAAATTTATGCTCGTCGGTGCCGCAAACCCCTGTCCCTGCGGTAATTTTGGTTCTAAAACAAAAATATGTCATTGCTTACCCGGGAATATTTCACGGTATCAAAAAAGAATTTCCGGTCCAATGTTAGACCGAATAGATCTTCATATGTATGTTTCAGAAGTAGATGTTGATAAGCTAGTCTGCACAGCTCATGATCGGGCCGAATCGTCGTCCATCATACGGCAGCGCGTACAGAAAGCACGGAATATTCAGTTGAAACGGTTTGTACGTATCGGTATTCATTCAAATGGCGAAATGACCACAAAGATGATCAATGACAATTGTCCATTATCAGATGAAGTTATAGCGTTTTTACGTCAGGCGGTAACTCGAATGAACTTATCGGCGAGAAGCTATTACCGGATGGTAAGGATGGGGAGAACAATCGCAGATTTAGCCGGAGAAAAGGAGATTGCTGTCATTCATATCGCCGAAGCGTTGCAGTACAGACCAAAAGATAATTCTTAAACCTATATATCAATTCTGATTGAACAGTATGACAAATACATTAAAACCCCGCCAGAAGCGGGGTTTTAATGTTATACCTATCCAAATCCAAAGACATAAATGTCAATGGAGGCAGGATTTCTTTGCAAAAAAATCTTAGCCACCAATTTTGTACATACCCGTTCCACAGACCGGGCATTTACCTTTCATTGCTGGTTTACCATTTTTCATGGTAACTTTTACCGCGTTGGGATCTTCTCTCTTCGCGCGACATTTTACACAATACATACTTGCCATATTTGTTATTCACCTCCTCTCGTAAATTTAATTTATTTTCCGTGAAGCATCCAGTATGCTCCAAGTTCTAAACCTATTGCGATTGCTGCGAGAATGATTGTTTTTGTAAGATCATGTTGAATTACCGATAATTCCTGAGTATCGGGTTTTTCGACGCGTTCACTGGATATATGAGGTGATGCTTGGAATGAAAACGTTCCGGGTGCTAGTGTGGTGCTTTGGGTCGTCGCAGGAGCGAAAGATCGCCCTGGCGCTGGAGCTTTTCGTCTTTGTTCTGCCAGTATTTTTTCTCTTCTTGTTTTCTTAGGCATAACTAGCCTCGTGAGCCTGAGCGTAGCATAGAAAACTTAGCCTTGTCAAATCGGTATACTTTAAACGCAATATATTATTGACATCATACAATGATGGTCGTAATATGATGAATACCAATGGTGTTCAATGGCGGAGGCTTTTTTTCATTTGTGTGGGTGTTTATTATCGTTTGGCTGAGTGTATTAAGTGTTGTTTTGTTTCGCATGATCAGCCACTATAACCGCCTTACGAATGGTATTACAAGCCACGGATTAAAAGAAGTACTTGAAGTAATTGTTAAAAATCAGAAGGGGCTGCAGAAACAAACCGCAGACATTGAGCGCTCGATAAAGAGTCTTGTATCGGATGGGAAATTGCATATTCAGAAGATCGGGTTGGTTCGGTTTAACCCATTTTCTGATACCGGCGGAAGTCAAAGTTTTACATTAGCATTACTCGATGGCGGTGATAATGGTATTGTTATGACGTCGCTCTATGCGAGAACCGGGAATAGATGGTATGTGAAGGCAATTCGTGCAGGTAAAGGGGAGGAATACGAGCTTTCAAAAGAAGAAAGTCGCGCGATACAGGAAGCGGAATCATTAAACGGAAAGGACGTATGAACAAACAACAATATATAGCAACAACATTTGTGGGAATTGCCTTATACCTTATCTCGACCGGTTTATCGTTTGCCGGATTCAGCCTATTTGCTCCGAAAAAACAACCGCTTCCTTCGATGACTATTTCATCAACGGTCGCAAATGATAGTCAGGCGCATTTTGTTATTGACCCGTCAGTTCCGAAAACAGAAGCGTGTCCTCTTAACGGTCAGTTCTATACAACGCAGGAAAAGGATATTTGGTTGAAACGCAGGCCTCTCGCCATCATGATAGAAAATCATACAGATGCGAGACCGCAATCGGGTCTCTCGTATGCCGACGTCATCTATGAGTCAGTTGCAGAGGGCGGTATAACCCGGTTTATGGCAGTGTTTTATTGTGGTATTGCGGTCCGAAATGTCAATGCTGCACCGGTCCGAAGCGCTCGGACATTTTTCCTCCCTTGGGTTCTTGAATATGACGCGTTATATAATCATGTCGGTGGGGCAGGCGTTTGTAGTGATCCGACTGTTGATCCGCGGGCGAAAGCGCTTTGCCAGATTGGCCAATACGGCATTAAAGATATGGACCAATTCGGAATATCATTCCCTACGTGTTATCGAAACTATGACCGTCTTGATCATCCCGTTGCAACAGAGCATACGATGACGTGTTCGACGGATAAACTCATTAGCCTTGCAGCTACCCGCGGTTGGACAAATGTTGACGCCAACAATGATAACGTGGCGTGGGATAAAGATTTCCGCTCGTGGAAGTTTAAAGATGATGCAGCGTTATCAGATCGGGCGGCATCTTTTTCAGCAAGTTTCGTCGCGTGGAAGGGCTACGAGAGCGAGTATGGTGTGAGGTGGGATTTTGACCGTGCATCCGATACGTACAAACGGTTTAATGGCGGTGCACCACACATTGATTTAGAGACAAAGAAGCAACTGACTGCACACGATGTTGTTATATTGTTTGCGGCTGAGACAGGACCGGTCGATGAACATGGTCACCTTTTATACAATAATATCGGCGTTGGAAACGGGTTATTGTTTCAGGACGGTAAGGTGATAAAAGTTACGTGGCGAAAAACGACACGGGACGCCCGAACTGTATTTTATGATCTGACCGGTAAAGAAGTGAGTTTCAATCGCGGTCAAATTTGGATAGAAATGCTGCCGACGGGGACACCCGTAACCTATTAACGTATAATGGTTGCCTGCCCTGGGAGGCTTGTATGATGCTTGAAGATATTATCATTTCCAGGGTTCGTGTAAAAATTCTCACCTTATTCCTCAGCCACCCGGGTACAATTTTCCATGTACGCGATATCGTCCGCAAAGTTGACGAAGAGATAAATGCGGTCAGGCGAGAGCTTGCCCACATGGAAGCTGCGGGGATGGTTTCAAAAGAGCAGCGGGCTAATAGGCTGTTTTATTCATTCCGAAAAGACTACCCTTTGTATTATGAGCTTATGGAGCTTATTGGTAAGGCGTCAGGTTTGGGAGCAGATATTATCAAGCAGCGGGCAAAATTAGGAAAACTCAAATTCGTCATGGTCTCAGGGCGATATCTGAGAGGGTTGGAGAAAAAATCACAAACAGACGTTGACTTATTAGTTGTTGGGAATGTTGTGTTACCGGAGCTTTCCCATATCATTAAAGCGGAAGAAGCTCGTCGTGAGCGGGAAATCAATTATACGGTGATGACGGAAGAAGAATTCAGTTTCAGAAAATCTCGAAGGGATCCGTTTGTATTATCGGTTGTCGGGGGTTCACGGATTATGATTGTTGGAGATGAAGAGGATCTGGTAAGCTGACAATCTTCATAATCGGTAATTGTTTCAAACGTCATGTATTTATACTATCAGTGATATGTTTAAAACGCCGCGTAGAGTATTTATTATTCTCATCCTATTAGCGCTTCTCCTTATAGCGATTGATTTACCGGAAAATTATCATCTGAAGTTTCGCGTTGGACCGGTTTCCGTTGACCGTATCGTTAACCCATTATCTATTCATTTTTCCTTATTCGGGATGGCTGTCAATAAAGACTTCAAAACCCAATTGGGTTTGGATTTATCCGGGGGCGCGAATGTAACGCTGGAAGCAAATATGAAGGACATAAAGCCCGCGGATCGCACGTCAGCACTTGATTCTGCAAAACAGGTGATTGAGCGGCGGGTCAATCTTTTTGGTGTTTCCGAGCCAATCGTTCAGTCGGCACAAAATAAGGATTCATACCGCATACTTGTTGAACTACCCGGAGTGACCGATGTGAACCGTGCGATAGCGCTTATCGGACAAACAGCTCAATTGGAATTCCGCGAATTCACGAATTATCAGGAATCATCGACGTCGGCGTTTCTCATTCCGACCTTGGACAATACGAAATCGACCGGTTTAACCGGTAAAGATCTTACCCGGGCGCTCATGGATTTTAGTTCCCAAACCGGTGAACCTGAAGTCTCCCTGGAATTTAATAGTGCCGGCGGGGCTAAATTTGATGCTATCACCAAACGGCTCATCGGGAAACCTCTTGCGATATTCTTAGATGATTTTCCGGTTACCTGGCCGAGGGTAAATACCGAGATTAGTGATGGAAAGGCCGTCATTACGGGCAGTTTTACGCAGGATGCGGCGAAAACGCTTGCATTGCAACTTAATGCCGGCGCATTGCCCGTACCGGTCACTGTTGTAGAAAAGCAGACTGTTGGCGCTACCTTAGGGCAGGAATCGGTTATCCAAAGTATTCGCGCTGGGGGAATTGGCTTACTTATCGTTGCCGCGTTTATGATAGCGAAATACGAGTGGCTCGGACTGTTTGCCGACATGGCGCTTATTTTGTACGGTTTACTCAATTTTGCGATTTACCGGTGGATTCCGATAACGTTGACGCTCCCTGGGGTTGCAGGATTTCTTTTGTCGATCGGTATGGCTGTGGACAGCAATATTCTGATTTTTGAACGTTTTAAAGAAGAAAAACGATTGGGTAAACCCTGGAGAGTCGCATTGGAGTTAGGATTCGGAAGGGCGTGGGACAGTATCCGGGATGCGAACATCACTACCATGATCACCTGCGCGGTGTTATTTAACCCCGGTAACTGGCAGTTTCTTCCGAGTTCCGGAATGGTGCGCGGATTTGCCGTCACATTATTTATCGGTGTCGTGACGAGCTTGTTTACCGGTATAATCGTAACGAGGACGTTTTTACGGGTTCTCTATAAAGAAAAGGATAAGAAAAAATCCGAAGACGCATAAATAATTTTCAAAACATATGATTCGTTTTTCAAGATTCATCTGGCTCTATTTTTTAATATCCGCCCTTGTACTCGTTCCGGGTACTTTTGCACTACTCCGGTTTGGATTATTGCCTGCAGTGGATTTTACGGGCGGCACGTTAATCGAACTGCATTATAAATCGAATGTGCCGCAATCTGTTGTTGAAAATATATTATCAGGGCAAAAAATTATTGCGGCGAACATCCAATTTTCAACCGGCAATAATTATTTAGTGCGTTTGAAGCCTGTTTCAAACGCCGAACTTGCGAAACTGGAAAATGCGATTACCTCCAGTCCTGAAAAGCCGGAAATTGTAAGGAACGATACCGTCGGTCCGGTTTTAGGGAAAGAGCTGTTGCAAAAAACCGTGATGGCGGCGATTGTCGCAATTATCGCAATGCTGTCGTATGTTGCGTATGCATTTAAGAATATTAAATTCGGCGTAGCTGCAATTCTTGCCCTTATCCATGATCTTCTCGTTGTTTTGGGGACTTTTTCATTACTCGGACACTTTTTGCACATAGAAGTCGATACATTATTTGTAACGGCATTTTTGACGACCATGAGCTTTTCGGTGCACGATACCATTGTCGTGTTTGACCGCATCCGCGAAATGCTGAAGCGCGGTGACCGGCTGCCGTTTGACCAGTTGTGTGATAAGGCGCTTACGCAAACCGTTGGAAGGTCGCTTGCCAATTCACTCACCATTATTTTCATGCTGTTGGCGCTGGTTCTTATGGGGGGGGAGACCGTCCGGTGGTTTATCTTCGCACTTCTCATCGGCACCATATCAGGGACATACTCCTCGGATTTTATTGCGACTCCGATTCTTATTCTTTGGGATCGGTGGGAAAAGAGAAAAAAGTAATTATTTGTCGATAGAAACCATTAGGGTATTTAACTTCAAAATACTTTAAATATTCCATAACGAGTCAGCAAATTCTACGGGATCGGTGATAACTATTAAATTCTCTTTAGGTGCCTTTGTGTTATAACTGATAGTATTTACTCTTCCTAATATTGTTTTGTCACAGGCTCCTGCCAAAGCTTTTTCTATACGTTCGAGTACGCCGATTTCTCCAACTGAAACAAGTTCATCAGATAACCAATGGTTTGAAGGGATAGCTCTTATTATTTGGGATATAGTTTGACCAGAAATAAACGGACTTTCTGTATACACCCTTCCATCCTTGAGAAGATCTGCTTTTAATATTGGGTTACCACGAAGCGCTACTATTCTACCATCAGGAAATTGAATGCTTGTTTGTTGCTCTGATAAACACGATTCCATAGTATTTTGTATAATTTGCAAACGTTTAACCACGTTTATATCATGTTGAGCATCTAGTGGATAAATATGTATTGCTAAATCTTTAGAACGCAGAACAATTGATTCTCTTTTATCAATTAATATTGCCCCAGGAAATTGATTTGCTAATACATCAACACTCATAATACTTAATTGAAAATGAGTTGTTTAAGACGAGACAGTAATGCTTCCCGTTCATTTTGGAGCGTCCCGGCTTCCACTTCGGCAAACAGCTGGTTTAAGAGTTTCCCGATAACAGGACCGGGTTTAACGCCGAGTGTTTTCATGACATCAAAACCATTAATTTTAAGATCAGTGACGCTGAAGGGCTGTTTTTGGACGTCGATAAGGCGTTTTTTAAAAAGTTCCAGGCGCCATGAAGTTTCTTGCGCTCCGCCGCCGAGCCGGTCTCCGATCCGGAGGGCGAGCATGTCATCGAGATTTTCTTTTTCGACATGGCGAATGATTCTTCGTATGGCGCTGTCTGTCTGTCGTTCGTCTACGCTGAACTGATGCCATCGAATAAGTGTTACGACTTTATCTATTTGTTTTTTAGAGAGTTTTAGGCGGTAACAAATACTTCTCGCGATTCTTGCACCCACAACCTCATGGTTATAAAAGGTGATTAATCCGGTATCATCTTTCTTAAATGTATGTACCTTGCCGATGTCATGAAGGAGTGTCGCCAGTCGAATGATCGGGTCTTTTGACGGGCAGTATTTCATGGCCATGACACAATGAGTGCCCACGTCGTAAATGTGATGGCGCTTCGGGCTTTTTTGCTGCACGTCAAATGCAGGGATAAGTTCGGGGATGATGAATGTGAGAAGTCCGCTACTTTTAAGGAGCAGAATTCCGTCTGCTGCATACGAAGATGCAAGCAGTTTCAATAACTCATCGCGGATGCGTTCAATTGATATTTCCTTGAGGAGAACTGCGTTTTTTTTGATCGCTGCAAGGGTCATCGGGTCAATCATGAATCCGAGCTCGCTCGCCTGACGGATAGCGCGCATCATACGGAGAGCGTCCTCTTTGAAGCGATCGTCCGGGTTCCCGACCGTACGGATTATTTTATCCTTTAAATCTTTTTGACCGTCATACGGGTCCACTATTTTTTGTCCGTCACAGGCAATTGCATTGATCGTAAAATCGCGCCGGCCCAAGTCACCTGCCAATGTTTTGCCCCAGCTAATCTTGTCAGGATGGCGGTGGTCTTTATATCCTTCTTCGCTACGATATGTCGTGATTTCGTAAACGTCCGTTACTGTTTCATCGGTATCCCGCATCTTAATCCCTACCGTACCGAACTGATTATCATAAAAACTGTCCGGGAAAATGCGCAAGAGATCTTCGGGAGTTGCATTTGTCGTAAAATCCCAACCTTTCGTCGGCCGGTCCATGAGTAAATCGCGGACGGACCCGCCGATTGCATAAGCATCAAAACCGTTTTTTTTCACCTCATCAATGATGGATTGTGCTTGTTTTGGGAGCTTTATCATAGCTGCCCCTATGATATCATATGACTCATGAAGAAGTGGCAGATACGCTATACACCGAAATCAACGTTGTCACCGTTAAGCGTCCGCGATATTATCTCGGTTTTACTCTTAAACCGCGGATTAAAGACAAAAAAAGAAATTGAAGAGTATCTTCATCCGAAAAATCCGTATGATTTAACTGCAAAAGACGTTGACATCAGTTTCTCATCACTTGCAAAAGCGGTGAAACGGATTAATAAGGCGATACGCTTGCATGAGTCGATTATTGTGTATGCGGACTATGATGCAGACGGGATTACAGCGGGTGCCATCATGTGGGAAACGATTCATAAACTCGGCGGAAACGTTATGCCGTATATTCCCGATAGGGCTGAGGAAGGATATGGTTTGTCGAAAAAGGGGATAGACAGCGTTTTTAAACAATATACGCCGTCGCTCATCGTCACCGTCGATCACGGAATTTCTGCTTACGACAAGGTAGAGTACGCAAAGTCTCTGGGAATTGATGTTGTCGTCACCGATCATCACATGAAACCCAAAAAACTTCCCGACTGCGTAACCGTTCACACGACGAGTCTCTGCGGAGCAGGGGTCTCATGGTTCGTGGCAAAAGAACTGGATCCCGCGCATCACGATGAATTATTAGCCCTTGCGACCATCGGGACGATTGCAGATCTCGTTCCTTTAATCGGTGCGAATCGGTCTATAACAAAATTCGGATTGGCAGTGCTCAATAAAACAAAACGTATCGGGCTCACTGCGCTCATATCCGACGCAGGATTGACGAAGGGCGAGCTTTCAACATTTGATATTTCCCATGTCATAGCCCCGAGGATTAATGCTATGGGGAGATTGGTTCACGCGATGGATGCACTTCGACTTATGTGCACAAACCGGGAAGATAAGGCGATGCTATTAGCGCGAAAACTGAGTCTTACAAATAAAGAACGCCAGCAACTGACCGTTGATACGTCGGCTCATGCAAAGGGATTGGTGCAAAAAGATGCATCAGGGAATGTAAAGAAGTTATTGTTTATCGCACACGAAAGTTACAATCCCGGGATTATCGGATTGGTTGCAGGGAGACTTGTTGAGGAATATTACCGCCCGTCTATCGTCTTGTCAGTCGGCGAAATCTATTCAAAAGCGTCTGCGCGGTCGATTACCGGATTCAATATTGTTGACGCGATCAGGAGTTGCAGCGACATTCTTGTTGACGTAGGAGGCCATCCAATGGCTGCGGGATTTACTGTCGAAACAAAAAATCTTGATGCATTGGAGCGGCGTCTTAGTGAACTTGCAGAGAAAGAGTTAGGCGAAGAACAATTACTACGTGTTCTTCCCATTGATGTCGCTTTGCCTTTATCAAACGCCACGGAGGATCTATGGCGGGCGATACAGGAATTTGAGCCGTTCGGTTTCGGCAATCCCGAGCCGTTATTCTCATCAACAGGAGTTGAGGTCGTCGATAGCCGGCTGGTTGGCGCCGAAGGGAAACATATGAAATTAAAACTCAGACAGGCGGGAGTCATTGTCGATGCGATAGCATTCGGTTTAGGCAAGGTCTATCCGTCACTCCGGCCTGATAAACCCATCGATATTGCCTATTCCATCGATATGAACACCTGGAATGGAAGCACGAGATTACAGTTAAAGATTAAAGATATAAAAGTGGTGTAGCACTTATTTTTTACCGACCTCTCCCAGGACAACAATGGTGTGTGATCCTTCCGGGGCAATAATGAGATCATGGCCTTCAATTGTTTTGTGTCCGCTATTTGGGGGCAAGGTTCCACCGGCCCTGTTTTCTATTGGTTTGACACCCTGAATTCGACCACCGAAAATATTCAACGATAACAGTTTTTCCTCCATTTTGAGAGTGCATGGATCGTTCGGGTCAAATTTATCAGATAATTTTTCAGTAGCGATAACTATTTCTGTGCAGGGCATAAAAAAACCTCCTATTGAAGGAGGTCTCGTGAGAAAAAATGTAACGTTATTTCACCACGCGACCTCTCCTTTCGTAAGGAGTGTAATAAGTTGGACAATAATACGGTTGGTTGGGTTCATATATGAATTATAGGCTTAATTGTAATATATATTACAATACGTTGTCAATAGTAATTACTTCAACAAACAGGGTAATCCGTGTGATAATATAGTTCATTGAGGTTATTTGTTATGATGGAGTCAGGTATGGAGAGAACTCTTATAATAAAAACAACTGATCTTATCAGAAAAGAAGTCCTCCTTCAGGGTTGGATAAATAACCGCCGTGATCACGGGAAAATCATGTTTTTGGATCTTCGTGACCGCACAGGGATCGTCCAGATGGTATCCTCTAAGGAACTTGCCGATGCGCGGCCTGAGGATGTGGTAGAGGTCGTTGGTGTCGTCAAAAAACGGCCGGATAACATGGTGAACGCGAAACTGACTACAGGAGCAATTGAGATTGAAGTGAAAAAAATGCTCATTATCAATAAAGCAAGAGAACTGCCGTTCCCTATTGATACGGACGGACTCGATATTAACGAAGAAACCAGGCTGAAATACCGCTACCTGGATATCAGACGTCCCAGAATGACGCGGAATCTTCGTGTCCGCTCTCAGGCGACCACGTTTATCAGAAATTACCTAACCGCTCTTGATTTTATAGAGGTGGAAACACCGATGTTAACGAAAACGACACCGGAAGGAGCACGGGATTTTATCGTCCCCTCGAGGCTTCAAAAAGGTAAATTTTATGCGCTCCCGCAATCGCCCCAACAGTATAAGCAGTTATTGATGGTAGCGGGTTTGGAACGGTATTTTCAGATTGCCCGATGTTTCCGCGATGAGGACCCAAGAAAAGACCGTGCGTACGGTGAGTTTACCCAGCTTGATATTGAAATGTCATTTGTGACGCAGGAAGATATTATCCGGCTTGCGGAAGACCTGTTTACAAAATTAGTGACGAAATTATTTCCCGAAAAACATATATCACAGACTCCCTGGCCGAGAATTCCGCACAAAGAGGCAATTGCGAAATACGGGACGGACAAACCGGACTTACGGAAAAATAAAAATGATCCTAACGAACTAGCTTTTTCCTGGACGGTAGATTTTCCGCTTTTTACCGAGCAGTCGGAGGCGGATTTCTATCATGGGTCGGGAAGCGCCAAATTTGCACCTTCTCATCATATGTTTACCGCGCCACATCCTGATGATATCGCGCTCCTTGATACGGATCCGACCAAAGTCCGTGGATTGCAACATGATATGATTCTGAACGGTTATGAGGTCGGAGGGGGCAGCATAAGAATTCATAAGCGGGAAATACAGGAGAAAGTGTTTGATCTCATCGGATTTAGTGCGGCTCAAAAGAGCCAATTTGAGCATATGCTCACTGCTTTCACCTATGGAGTACCGCCGCATGGAGGGATTGCTCCCGGAGTTGACCGGTTTTTATTTACCGTGTTAGGAGAGCTCAGTATTCGGGAAGTTATGGCATTTCCGGCAAGCGCTTCCGGGCAAACGAGCGTTATGGATGCCCCGAGTGAAGCAACTGAAGAGCAATTAAATGAAGTCGGCATTACGGTTTTGAAGAAGACGGGTCCCAGGGGGGGTGACGCCGTCTATAAAGAGATAGTCGATTTGCTTGAAGCGAATAAGATTCAATATGAAGCCTATGAACACGAGCCGGTGACCACAAGTGAGGAAGCGGCGAAAATCAGAAATACTGATCCTCACATGGGAGCCAAAGCGCTTGTTATGTTTGCCGATGGGAAACCGGTCATGGTGGTTATCGCGGGAGATCAAAAAGTTGACATGAAGGTATTTAAAAAATTATTTGACGTACGGGACCTCCGTATGGCGACGCCGGATGAAGTACTTACCGTAACATCGGTTCCAATCGGGGCTGTACCGCCGTTCGGGCATATTTTCGGTATACCGATTTATATGGAAAACGGTTTAGCCACAAATACGCGGGTTGCATTCAATGCAGGACTGCATAATAAATCAATCGCGTTATCGGAAAAGGATTACGAAAAGGTAGCAAGACCCATCACAGGCGCGTACGCGAAGACATCGTAAATGGCTAAGAAGAAAAAAAGAGCATCTGTACAGAAAATCCCTTGGTTTATAACCAACTGGGATAAAATACTCTTCCTTATCTTTGTAGGAATATTTATTCTGTTGAGCCCGGGGCAAAATATTTATACCATCGGAAAACTTGCAGAACCGATCTCAAATCCTACCGTATCGCTTAATGTGCCCACCCCCGCACCGTACCCGACAAATAGTACGGGTGTATATCCAGGGAGTGAAGTGACAGCTACCGGTGTTGTCGTTTTGGATATAAATTCTGGAGTGTTTATGTATAAACGAAATGCCGATGTTTCGCTATCTCCCGCATCGACAACGAAAATTTTGACCGCACTTGTTGCACTGGACTCATATAATCTCGATGATGTTGTAACTATAAAAACGGCGACGGTTGACGGACAGGTGATGGGGCTTGTTCCCGGGGAGCAAATGACGGTCGAAAATTTACTCTACGGCGCTCTTATTTATTCCGGTAACGATGCTGCATGGGCGATTGCCGACCATTATCCCGGTGGAGAGCCGGCATTTGTTGACGCTATGAATAAGAAGGCGCAAGCGTTACATCTCGATCACAGCACATTCACAAATCCTGTAGGTTTTGATGATCCTAACCATAAAATGACGCCCATCGATTTAGCACATTTAGGAAGTGTAGCGCTCCAAAATAAAACCATCGCAAAAATGGTTGCAATCCCTGAAATTACCATCTCAGACGTTACCCATACGTATTTTTATCCACTGAAAAATGTGAACGAACTGTTGGGGAAAATCCCTGGTGTTGGGGGTATAAAAACCGGTTGGACCGAGGAAGCCGGAGAAAATTTGATGACACTCGTTGACCGTAATGGTCATAAAGTGATTACGGTGGTTTTACACAGTCAGGACCGGTTCGGTGACACAGAGAAGCTTATTAACTGGATATTCGCAAATTACCAGTGGGTGCCCTACGGTCAAAGTCAGTAATTATTGTTCTATCCAATCGGACATCACCGCC
>Ga0182021_10001375_pt1 | contig 27714 bp, 19 predicted proteins | sample 612E3MmetaG_FD_120493 | JGI IMG/M metagenome (GOLD analysis project Ga0182021, IMG submission 120493) | Permafrost microbial communities from Stordalen Mire, Sweden - 612E3M metaG (Illumina Assembly) | ecosystem: Environmental > Terrestrial > Soil > Wetlands > Permafrost | place: Sweden...
ATCCGGGCAGTCCTTGAAGCTTTCCGTGGTGCCAGCCCCAGGCATGAACAACCGGCCATGGGCGTTATCTGCAATCGCGGCGTCGATGGCGATGCGCACGGCCTGCCCCTGAGCGGGCACAGGTTCGGGCACGGAAACGGTAACGGGCGCGGGCGCGGCATGCTGTGTTACAATGGCGGGAAGCGGCAAAAGCTTGTGCCCGCCCAGCCAAAGCTGGACCATGAGAACGGCCATCGCCGTTGTGGCCGCCAGGGCGGCCACCGGCTTCCAGGAAGGAGCCCAAGCCGGCTGAGGCATCTGCGCCGGCCTCTTTGCCTGCCAGGTGCGGTGCGGACTGCCGCTTTTCTTCTGCCGCGCAAGCCAGGTAGCCGCTGCCCCCTGCACGCCCCGCGCCCGGCAGTGCGCCTCGATGGCCGCGACGAGGGCCTGCGTGTCGCGACAGAAGCTCTCATGCACCAAATCGTGCTTATGATGGAAGGCAAGGTCGCGGATGTCCTCGGGCAGGTCCGAAGCCTTGGGTAGCACCGCCCGGTCCATCAGCACCGGAATGACGACGAGTTTGGCGGTCAGGGCGGCAGCGATTTCCTCGCGCACGTAGTCGCGCTCGCCATGTTGCGTGCGCGCTTCTAGCACATCGAGCCAGCGCGCGCCGATCACGGCAAGGAACACGTCCGTGCCGTCCAGCGCTTCCTTCAGCTTGATATCGAAGCGCTCGCCCGGCAGCAGGTTGTTCACATCCATGAACACGCTTTCGGCGCCGAAGACATGCTCCAGCCGGTCGTGCAGCCTGGCGGCCTCGGCCCTGGTATCCTCACGCCTGTAATTGACGAAGATTTTGCCCGCCAACGCGCGCCCCCCGTCTCCCGTCAACGAACGCCCCTTGTATTTTACCGTGGCCTATATCCAATAATCTTGTCAATTTCATAGCGCCCGCGGCGTCTCGCGGGATGACGGCGCCCCGCCCGCCCCAAGCGCGAGTCCTCCGCCGAAGCCGCCTGACGGTGCTCGCGGCTAGGCCCGGATCGTGCCGATCGGGATGTCCGCAATAATGCCTGCCATCGTTCCCCGCGCTCCCGCACGGGCGGCTGTTCGGCGCAACTCCTGCGTAAGCCCTTGTACCATCAAGCGGACATAATGGCGCGCGAAAGAGCTTGGGCTTCAATCCTGGCACGGAGGAAACATGGCCCGGGGCGTATTACGCGTTTTCAAAGTCCGCGAAAGCGGCAATGCCGAATTCTGGCTTTCGAACCTTTTCATCATGGCCTCGACCATCATCGGCGTCTATCTGGCGGCCCAGGCCGGCTTTACGACCGCGCTGCAATTCGAGATCGCCCGGAACGACCGCGACGGCTATTACATGCGCCGCGCGCTGCTCGACGAGGTGAAGGACAACCTCGCCTCCGTGGACGAGTGGAGCGCCGGTATGGAAAAGGCTCTCCGCAACCGCGTTTCGGCAGACTATTTCCTGCCATCCGACACCTGGGTTGGATACTGGTCCGACAAGAATGGCTGGTCGAACTCCAACATCAAGCCGGACGAGGTTAAAATGAAGACGTTCGTCTGGGAGACCATGAAGCAGCAGGCCATCACCTTTCAGCTTGCGCCAGAACTCCTTTCCTCCGTGCGCCGCTACTACGACAACATGGACGGGAACATGAAGGATGTTCTGGGCCATAGCTGGAAGGCAGGGCCGGCGGCGAAGGCCATCGTGGAGGACACCAAGCGCATGCGCGAGGAGACCCTGGCAGCCTTCGACAAGGACATCGCCGAGCTGCGCCAGCGTCTCACCACGATGGGCGTGCCGATAAAATAGCGCCGCGTCCCCATAAGTTTCCTGGCATTGAACCGCGGAGATCGAACGCTCGCGCGCTGTTGTCGCGGGATAAAGAATTTGTGATCGGCAATCGGCGCCGCAACCCCTCACCCTGTTCCTCTCTCTGTGAGAGAGGGAACGCCGTTGCATGCTCTGAGCGCTATTCAGGCGTCCCTTCTCCCATTGGGAGAAGGACAGGATGAGGGGTAATGCCCTATGAACAGGTCCAATCCCCCGGCCGCCATACCCAATTGGAAGGGTTGCTGCCTGGGCAACTTCCAAGATAGGACTTAGTTCCAAAAGGCATGATCCAGGCATCGGGAAAAGCTGCGGCTCTCCAGCGGAGAGAAGCGGTTCGCATGCTCTGCACACTTCGAACTGGGGGCAATGTATGCAAGGCCATCCAAAATTCCGCGCTGCCCTCACGGCCCTGGGGCTTATGGCGCTCGGCCTGGCCGCCTGCGGCCAGCAGCCCGCGCAAGCCCCCGCGGCACCTCCCCCGCCCGCCGTCTCGGTGGCAAACCCGTTCGAAAAGGAGGTCGTCGAGTGGGACGAATATACGGGCCGCTTCGACGCCGTGGAGACGGTCGAGGTGCGCGCCCGCATCTCGGGCTTCCTCAACCAAGTCAAGTTCACCGACGGCGCGATGGTGAAGAAGGGCGACCTTCTGTTCGAGATCGACCCGCGCCCATACCAAAGTGTCCTCGACCGCGGCCGCGCCGCCCTGCAAGGCGCCAGGGTTCAGCTCGAATTCGCCGAAAAGGATCTGGAGCGCGCCAAGCCGCTGGTCGCGAACTCGACCATTTCCCCGCAGGTTTTCGACCAGCGCACCCAGGCCGTGCGCACGGCCGAGACGAACGTGCTTTCGGCCGAAGCGAATGTCCGCGCGGCCGAACTCGATGTCGAGTTCACGCAAATCACCGCGCCCGTCACCGGCCGCATCAGCCGGAAGCTGGTTAGCGAGGGCAATTACCTGACCGGCGGCTCGGGCAGCGGCACGCTGCTCACCACCATCGTCTCCATCGATCCGGTGTACTTCTATTTCGATGTGAGCGAGACAGAGTTCCTCAAATATCAGCGCTTCGGCTCCGCCATGACACAGCCAGGCGCGCAGGTCTGGGAAGTGCCGGTGGAACTGGCGCTTCAGAACGAGGCAGGCTTTCCGCACAAGGGCCGGATGAGCTTCATCGACAACCGCATCGACCAAAGCACCGGCTCGCTCAGGGTGCGGGCCGTGTTCGACAATCCGCACCAGGCGTTCCAGCCGGGCCTGTTCGCGCGGGTCCGCCTGGCCGGCAGCGGCAAGTACAAGGCCGTTCTGCTGCCCGACATGGCGGTGGCGGCGGACCAGTCGAACCGCTTCGTGTTCGTGGTGGCCGATGACGGCACCGTCAGCAGCAAGGCGGTGGAGCTTGGACCGATGATCGACGGGCTCAGGGTGATCCACAAGGGCGTCGGCCCCAGCGACACGGTAATCGTGAACGGCTTGCAGCGCGCCCGCAACGGCATCAAGGTCAAGCCCGAAAAGACAACCATCGCCCAAGCTCAACAGGCGGCGATGCAATGAAGTTCAGCCACACCTTCATTCAGCGGCCGATTTTTGCGTCCGTCATCGCGATTTTCATCGTGATCGTGGGCTGGCTGGCCTATGGCCGCCTGCCTGTCGCGCAGTTCCCGGAGGTGGCGCCGCCCACCGTGACCGTCTCCGCTTCCTATCCCGGCGCCAGCGCGCAAATTGTGGCCGACACCGTCGCCACACCCATCGAGCAGGAGATCAATGGCGTCGAGAACATGATGTACATGTCGTCGCAATCGACGGCGGACGGCAATGTGCAGATCACCGTGACCTTCGAGCTTGGCACCAATCTCGACCTGGCGCAGGTGCTGGTTCAGAACCGCGTGGCGATTGCGACGCCGCGCCTGCCGCCCGAAGTGCGCGCGACCGGCGTCGTGGTCAAGAAGATGACGCCCGACATCCTCATGGTCGTGCATATGATCTCGCCGGATAACAGCTACGACCAGCTCTATCTGTCGAACTTCGCGCTTTTGCAGATCCGCGACGTGCTGGCCCGCGTGAAGGGCGCAGGCGAGGTGCGGCTGTTCGGCGTGCGCGAATATTCGATGCGGGCCTGGCTCGACCCGGCCAAAATCTCCTCGCTCGGCATGACCGCGACCGAGGTGGTGACCGCGCTCCAGCAGCAGAACATCCAGGTCGCGGGCGGCGCGCTAGGCCAGCCGCCGGTAACGGCGAACGAAGCGTTTCAAACAACCCTGCAACTGCGCGGCCGGCTCGTGAAGCCCTCGGAATTCGGGGAGATCGTCGTCAAGACCGGCGCCGATGGCCGGTTCACGCGGCTGCGCGACGTGGCCCGCGTCGAGCTTGGCGCGCTCGACTACACCACCAATGGCTATCTCGACGGCAAGCCCGCGGTCGTCGTTGTCGTCTCGCAATTGCCTGGCGCGAACGCCCTCGAAGTGGCGAACACGGTCAAGGGCACGATGGCGGAGCTGTCCAAGGGCTTCCCCAAGGGCATCGAATACAAGATTGTCTATAACCCGACCGATTTCATCCAGCACTCCGTGGATGAGCTGCTCAAGACGATCTTCGAGGCGGTCGCGCTGGTCGTGATCGTGGTGCTGGTGTTCCTGCAAACCTGGCGCGCCACGATCATTCCGGTTGTCGCCATTCCGGTCTCGCTGATCGGGACATTTTTCGTGATGTCCCTGTTCGGCTTCTCGATCAACAACCTGACCCTGTTCGGGCTCGTGCTGGCGGTCGGCATCGTGGTCGACGACGCCATCGTGGTCGTCGAGAACGTCGAGCGGAAGATCGAGCACGGATACAGTCCCAAGGACGCCGCCTTCTCAACCATGAACGAGGTAGGCGTCGCGCTGATCTCCATCGCGCTCGTGCTCTGCGCGGTTTTCGTGCCCACCGCCTTCCTGCAAGGCATCACCGGCCAGTTCTACCGGCAATTCGCGCTCACCATCGCGGTGGCAACCGTGATTTCCGCCTTCAATTCGCTGACGCTGAGCCCGGCGCTGTGCGCCATCGTGCTCCAATCCGCGGCGGAGAAGGAGAGGAAGCCGCGCATCGACCTTTCGTTTCTAACAAACTGGTTCTTTTCGGGCTTCAACGCCGTTTTCGGCGCGCTGGAGCGGGGCTATGCGGCGCTGGTCGCCCAAGCGATCCGGGTAACGCCGCTGATGCTGACCCTCTATGCCGGGCTGATCGGGCTCGCGGGCTATATGTTCGTGACCATGCCGCAAGGGTTCGTGCCGCAGCAGGATCAGGGCTATCTTATCCTGTCCTTCAGCCTGCCGCCCGGCTCCTCGCTGTCCCGCACCAACGAGGTCATCCGCAAGGCCCAGAACATCGTGCTTTCAACCCCCGGCTTCGCGCATACCGCTGCCTTCGCCGGCTTCTCGGGCGCCACGCGCACCAATGCGCCGGATTCGGGCGCCATCTTCGCGACCGAGGCACCCTTCGCGGAGCGCGTCAAGCAGGGGCTCACCTCGCGGAAACTCGCGAGCGACCTGCGCGCGAGGCTCGCCGGGATCGAGGACGCCAATATTTTCGTGATCGCGCCGCCTACCTTGCGCGGCATCGGCATCGGCGGCGGCTTCTCCATGTACATCGAGGACCGGCGCGGGCGCGGGCTTCAGACGCTCACCCAATCGGCGCAGGAGCTGATGGCGGCGGCGAACAAGACGCAAGGGCTTCAGTCGGTGTTCACGACCTTCACCGCCAACACACCGCAAGTTTATGTCGATGTGGATCGGGTCCGCGCGCAAATGCTGGATGTGCCGCTGGCGAACGTCTTCGAGACGCTGCGCATCTATCTGGGCTCCGCTTACGTGAACGATTTCAACGCATTCGGCCGCACCTACCGCGTTACCGCGCAGGCGGACGCGCCCTACCGGCTGAACAAGGCCGCGATTGGGCAATTGAAGGTCAGGAGCGCGAACGGCGCCATCGTCCCTTTGGGCTCCCTTGTCACCTTCCGCGACATCGCGGGACCGCAGCGCATGCCGCGCTATAACCTCTATCCGGCCGTCGAGATGCAAGGCTCGACCGCGCCGGGCGTCAGCTCCGGCCAGGGCATCAAGCTGATGGGCGACGTTGCCGGGAGCATTCTGCCGGAAGGCCTGGCCTACGAATGGACGGATATGTCCTATCAGGAGACACACCAGGGCACGCCCGCCATCGTCATTTTCGCCTTGGCGGTTCTCTTCGTCTATCTGGCCCTTGCCGCGCAGTACGAGAGCTGGACGCTGCCCATCGCGATTATCATGATCGTGCCGATGTGCCTGCTTTCGGCGATCCTTGGCGTATGGTCGCATGGCGCCGATGTGAACATTTTGACGCAAATCGGCTTCGTCGTGCTCGTTGGCCTCGCCGCCAAGAACGCGATCCTGATCGTGGAGTTCGCCATCCAGCTCGAAGAGCACGGCCGCAACCGCTTCGAGGCCGCGGTCGAGGCCTGCCAATTGCGCCTGCGCCCGATCCTCATGACCTCCTTCGCCTTCACGCTGGGCGTCGTGCCCCTGTATGTGGCAACGGGTGCTGGCTCGGAAATGCGCGTGGCGCTCGGAACCGCCGTGTTCTTCGGTATGCTCGGCGTCACCCTGTTCGGGCTGATCTTCACGCCGGTGTTCTATGTCGTGATCCGCGGCATTTCCGGAGGCAAGGTAACCCGGCACCCCGCCATCGAGGAAACCGGGGCAACACCCGCGGATTAGGCAAAATTTGCGGATGGCATTGGCATTATTGCGAAATGCACGCCACGTACCCTTTGACTAATATCAAGAGGAAGTGAAACCCGCCGGGAGGCACGTACCCCGGCGCGGGCGGGAGGCGCCATGACGATCGACATTCTCAATCGCGATGCACATGAGGTGAAAGGGCGGTCCTCCGCCTATCGCGACAACGTTTTGCCGGACCTCGCCGCATGGAGCGGACGCGGTGAGCGCTGCGCCCTGGTGACGCTCGTCGGCGTGGACGGGAATGCGCCGCGCGCGGAGGGTGCGCAAATGGCGGTGTCCGAGAGCGGAGAGTGGGCCGGCTATATCTCCGGCGGCTGCCTGGAGCAGGCCATAGCGCTTGAGGCGCAAGCCGCGATCAAGGCCGGCAAGCCCCGGCTCCTGCGCTACGGCAAGGGCTCGCCCTATTTCGACATCCAGCTTCCCTGCGGCAGCGGCCTCGACGTTCTGGCCGTACCGTTCGAGAACGAGGGGCTCATCCAGGAAATGCGCGGCCGGATGGAGCGCCGCGAGCCCTTTGCGCTCAGGATCGGCTTCGAGAATGGCGCTGTCAGCGTCGAAGCAGCGCCTGCCGATGGCGAGAACCCGCGATCCCATCCTGAAGGCAAGGGGTTCGTCCGGGTCTACACGCCCCCTTTGCGCTGCCTCATCATAGGCTCAAGTCCCATCGCGGTGAAACTCGCCGAGCTTTCGGCCAGCACCGGCTTCGAGACGCATTTTTACGCCCCCGACGTGGAAAACCTGCCGGCCTTGCCCGCCGGGGTCCAGACTCACCCGCTGCTGCCCGGCACCAAGTTCCCCGCCGACCGCTGGACCGCCGCCGTGCTCGCCTTCCACGACCACGAGAAGGAGCTGCCAGTCTTCTCGGACCTGCTACGGGGGCCTTGCTTCTTCATTTCCGCCATCGGCAGCCGGAAGGCGCACGCCGCGAGGCAGATCGCATTGGAAAGTGCCGGCCTCTCGCAGGCCGAGATCGCACGCATCCAAAGCCCGGCCGGACTTATTCCGGAGCTGAAATCCGCGCCGCTGGTGGCCGTCTCCATCCTGGCGCAGGTCGTCGCGGCCGCCCGCGAGCGGCGCATCGTGACTTAGGCGTCGCTCAAAAATAAGTGAGCGATGCCTAAGTCGAACGGGAGACCGCGCGCTGGTCTGGAAACGCTGCCGTTGCGAGTTTCACACCGGCGAGGCGTTGACCGGCGGCCTGCCTTCGCTTATGTGCAGGGCATGCCCAAGTTGCGCATTATCAAACTACCCGATCCGTTCTTGCGGGAAAAATCGCTGCCGGTCGAAACCGTCGACGCGGAGGTGCGCGCGTTCCTGAACGATATGCTCGAAACCATGTACGTGGCGCCCGGCGTGGGCCTCGCCGCCGTTCAGGTGGGCGTACAGCGGCGCATGCTTGTCATCGACACCGCGCGGGGCGAAGACGAGGAAAAGCGCCCGCTGATGCTCATCAATCCCGAGATCGTCTCTCAGGGCGATGTGCCGCGCGTCCACGAGGAAGGCTGTCTCTCGATCCCGGAGATGTATGCGGAGGTGCAGCGGCCGGCCCTGGTGCGCGTGCGCTACGTGGACATCGAAGGCAAGCAGCAGGAGGAGGATTTTCAAGACCTGCTCGCCACTGTCGTCCAACACGAGATGGATCACCTGGACGGTTACCTGTTCATCGACCACCTCTCGCGGCTCAAGCGCGACCTCCTGGTTAAGAAATTCTATAAGGCGCAGAAGGAGAAGGGCTCGGCGCTTTAGCCGCTCCAGATACAGCGCACGCCGCCTGCAAAGTGGCGTCAACCGTCGTTTCCAGGTTCATTATCCCTGAGGGGAGAGTCCCTTCGTTCAGGGCACCATCGAGCACCTACGCGGGAATGATGCCCCGGGGCTTATGTCCAACACAAGGGCGGCAGAGGCGGCGGGGGCTTCGTGCGCCCCGCCGCCTCTCTCAACTCCACCTGTTACGCAGCCACCCCTGTCTTGCTGCCAGCCTCGTGGGCCGCTGCCGCCTGCCCGGCGAGGAATTGCAGCGTGCGCCAGTTCTTGCGCCGCTCCTCCGTGAGGTGGATCATCGCCGCCGATACGGCCCACTTGACGAGCTGTTTATCCGCATCGACGAACATCACGTAAGGCGTCTTGCCCTCGCGCGCCTCGGGGCTCAGGTTGATGTATTCGTGCACGGGCACGCCGTCCGCACCGGCGGGAAACCGCTTGAAGTGCTTCTTGAAGCGGCCCTCGCTAAGCGCGAAATCGGCCGGCGTGTATGGAACCTGCATGCGCTGGGGCGCGCCAGCAGCGTCCACATAGCTCAGCGTGACATTCGTCCAGTCCTTGTCCTTGGAGGGATTGCCGTCCAGCGACAGGAACTGGCCCAGGCGCGGGTCGCGGATGAACAACGGGCTCATGCGGCTATCCGCGGCGGCCTTGGCCTGCCGGCGGCCGGCATTGTCGGCGATACCGTGCTCGGACTGGCAGGGCGTGTAGAGATCGAGCACCGCCGGGCCGCCATTATAGTTCAGGAAGTCGATCAGCGCCTTGAAGAACGTCCCCTGTACGGCCGTGTTGCACTGCGCAACATAGACGTTGGGGTGGAACGAGGCGATGAGGCCCAGCTCCTTGCGGTCCTCCTCCTTGCCGGCATGGGCCGCGCCATAACGCGATAGGTCGGAGTCTTGCGCGGTGAAGCTCGCCGTGGAGGCTTGCCCACCCGTGTTCGAGTAGGCGCCCGTATTGAGCACGACCACTTTCACCGGCGTGTTGGAGGCGAGCAAGCGCGAGAGCGCGCCGAAGCCGATGTCGTAGGTCGCGCCGTCGCCGCCGATGGTCAGTACCGCCGGTAGCAGGGCCAGCTCCTCCTCCGTGAACTGCGTCCAGTTGAAGGTCCGGAAGAACCCGTCGTGCTCCGCCGGCTTATAGGCGTCCTCCAGGTCGAGCTTGGCCGTGCGCATCGCGCGGAAATCCTCCACCGCTTCCGCGCTAAGCCCCTCGAAGATGCCCTTGGCCAGCGGCTGGGCGTCCTGGAACAGGCTGTTCACCCACGGATCGGTATAGGGGTTGAACGGGAACGTCGAGGCAAACACGCTGCTGCACCCGGTCGAGTTCGCGATCACGGCGCTGGACTGGCCGTTGCCGGTCGGGCCGCTTTCGAGCTTGAACAGCCGCCGTTCCAGCGTCTCCACCGTCTTTGCCATACGTCCGGCCCGGCCAGGATCGGCTGCATCCGGCTGGATCGCTGCGCGCTTGGCATTAAGCCGCCCAATCAGGCCTTCAAGCTCCTGGATATGTTTATCGTTGCGCTCACTGTGGATGGCGCGATTGGCCGCCAGCACCATGCGGATGGCCGTCACCTCGCCGCAGCCCCGGCAGGCGCCATGCCCGCCCGTCACGGCGTAGTAGTTCCCGGGGTCGAGCATCAGGCGCGCGGTCTTTCCGCCGGGTCCGGTCGCGCCCTCATAGAAATGCGCGGGCGTTCCGGGCGCGCGGCTCAGAAACTCGAAGCCGGCTTGCAGCGATTCCAGAAGCTCCGGTGTCTGCTCGCGCTCCACCAGGGCACCGGGGCCGCAAACCTCGACGCATTCGAGGCAGCCGCTGCACTTCCACGGGTCGACCGTGACCGCGTACATGGCGCCGCTGCCGGGCTCGCTCTTCTCGAAATTGTCGAAGTACGGCTTGGTCTTGGCGACTGGGAACACAGACAGCGCTTTGGCCAGCTTGGCCAGATCGGCGGCAAGCTCTGCATTGGCGCCAGCCACGCCGCCCGCCACCTCGGCCACCTGCTGGTGGAAGAGCGTCGCGCCCTTCTTCACCTTCCGGTACGCCTCGCGGACCGCGCCCTCCACCGCCGGCAAGGCTGTGCGCACCGCATCGCGCCGCCCCTGAGGCAGATCGAGCGCCTTGAGCGCCGTCACCAGCAGGTCCGGGATGGTGTGGATCGTGTTGGGGATCGCCGCGTCCGGGCAGACGACGGCGCAATCGAGGCAGCCGCCGCAAAGATCGGCCTTGAACTCGGGCACGCTGCGGCGGAACAGCCCCTTGTCCTTCCAGGCAGCACTGCCCGCCGGCATGAACAGCCCAGCACCTGGCAGCACCGGCGCTTCGGCGATGGTGCCATCGCGGAAATGGGAGGCAACCATGTCCTCGTAATACTCGGCATCGAGGAAGCGCGAGCTTGCCGCGAAGTCCGTCACGCCAGCCATGCCGGCCGAGAGATCGATGGTGCGGACGCACGGCGCGGCACCTGCCTCCGCCCCGGCATCGGCAAAGTCCGGCCCGTCGTAGGCAACCTTTTGCGTTGCATGCAGGCCGTCGCGGATCACCGCCATGTTACTCTCGACGATCTCGCTGCCCTTGGCGCCGAATTTCTTGGCGATCTGCTGGCGGATTTTCGTAAGCATCGCGTCCGGCGCGGCACCGGCCGCCACGCGCTCCACATGCCCAGACACCGCGCCGATAAAGGCGATACCCATCATGCGGGTTTGCAGATCTTCCGTCGGTGCATAGCGCTTGGCCACAGAGAATGCGTCGATGACGAAGAAGTTGATGTGCTTCTCGCGGATCGTCTTGCGGGCGCGCGCGGGCAGGCTGCGCCAGGCTTCGAGCGGCGGCAGGTTGGATTGCAGGATGAAGGTGCCGCCTTCGACGAGGCCCTTCAGCGGATCGGTATGGCTGAACACCTTGTGATCCGGCGAAATGACGATTTCCACGTCCTCAAGCTCGGCGTTGGTGATCTTTACCGGCTCGGGGCTTAGCGTGATGTAGTAGTTGGTTGGCGCGCCGCTCTTCTCCGAGCCGTATTTCGGCGCGGCCTTCGAGTGCAGGCCAAGCACGCCGGCAAGGATGTCGGTGAGCAGCTTGCCGGTCGCGACAGTGCCGTAGCCGCCGACGGAGTGAAAGCGGATGCGGAAGGCGGAAGGCGGCAACAGGTTCGGGTTGGCCCCGGTTTCAAGCGCCATCATCCCGGTTTCGGGATAGGCCGCCCGCAGCCGGTCTTGCAGCTCCGCGATCTTCCGGCCCGGCTGCTTGGCGAAGAACTGCGAGCCGAGATAGACGAACGGCGCGTTGACCGTCTCCATGTTCTTGAACGCGGCGATCAGGTGGCGCGGCTGCAAGTCGTGCGCGCCAAGGCCGAAAATCGCCGTGGTGATCTTCGGCAGGCTCTGGATCGCCGGAATGCCGGGATTGCGCTCGCCGCCGCCCGCCGCGTTCTCGACGCCCTTGAACAGCGCCTGGGTAACGAACGAGGTCAGCGCTGTGACGTCCGAGCGCTCAAGCACCGTGACGGCCTTTTTGCCCGCGAGCGCCGCCACCAGTTCCGCCTCCGGGAAGGGCTGCAAGAGCTTGACCGACACCACGCCAACCTTCTTGCCCTGGCCGCGCAGATACGCCGCGACCGCCTCGGCGTCGTCGGTCACGGAGCCAAGGCCCACCATGACGGTATCGGCATCGTCGCACATATAGGTCATGATGGGCTTATACTCGCGGCCCGTGAGCGCGGTGTATTCAGCCATGGCCTCGCGCACGAGGCGCGGCACATCGCGCACGAAGTGGGTGCGGTGGTCGGCGGAACCTGCCTGGAAGTCGGGCTGGTTCTGCACGCCGCCGGTGAGGCCCGGATTGTTGATATCGACCAGCGCCGGCACGAGCTGGCGCGTGCCCTTCTCGTAGGCGTTGAGCCACTGGCGCCGCCATTGGCCGTGCAGGTCTTCCGGCAGCCAGCCAAGCGTGGCCGGAACGAGCTGGCCCGTGTTGTCTTTCTCGACCGCCTCCGCATTGTCCGCAAGATACGCCTTCAATGCCGCGAGATTGGCCGCGCCGAGGTGCTCCAACTGCTTCTTGAGGTATTGCTCAAGCTGGTGCACGCGGCCCTTGGCGCCGAACAGGATATCCTGCGCCACGGTCGGGGCCTTGATGCGCCCGGCCGGATCGCCGAGATACTCGCGCAACAACTCCGGCTCCGGCAACAGCGCCTCGCTCATCATATGGCTGGTGGCGAAGCCATCCATTGCGTTGGCGACCGGGATCAGCGAGAGCGCGCTTGCCCTGTAGGCAATGGCGGCGAGGTCGGCGGCCTCCTGCGGGTTCGAGCCGAACAGGATCGTGTAGCCGGACTGGAGCAGGGCGTACACGTCGTCATGGCCCGCCATCACGTTCAGCGAGTGCTTCGACACCACACGGGCCGCGATCTGCAGCACAAAGCCGCCAACGCGCTTGCCCACGGTCACGTAGTGGGATTCGAGACCGTAGAGGATGCCCTGGCTGGAAGAGGCGTTGGAGATGAACTTGCCGCCGGTCAGCGCCGCGCCGAGCGCGCCAGATTGCGCGGAGTGCTCGCCCTCCGGCTCGAAGAAGAACGGATGCTTGCCCCAGACATTGCAGCCGCCACCGGCCCGGAAGGCCTCGTAAATCTCCGAGATCTCGGTTGAAGGCGTGATCGGATAGCCGATAACGCCGCCGCACACATGGCCCATTACATGCGCCACGGCGCCATTGCCGTTAATGACGGTGGGAATGCCCGGATATTTCGCGGCCATTTGCAGCCTCTCCCTGGTATATAGTCATACCGCTGGGCGAGTGCTTCGCTGCCTGCAATCGGGCGTGGGGCGAACAGCCGCGCCCCGCGAATTCCGCGGAACCTGGCATTCCGCCTCTGTCCGTCTTTTTCCCGGCCAATGCGCGAAGGGCTAGCCCTCCGCTTTCATAGAACCTTGGCTGAAAGAAATCCTTAATATCGCAACCTTGACGGGAATGTTACCGCGTCGCGCCTGGTTTTGGGGCAGGCGTGCGGGGTACCGGGATGGTGCCCTGAACAAAGGGCATTACCCCTCGTCCTGTCCTTCTCCCATAGGGAGAAGGGACCCCAGAACTACCCGCAGCAAAACTTCTGGCGTTCCCTCTCCCACAGGGAGAGGGACAGGGTGAGGGGTTGTAGGCTTCGATTGTGCCAAAACCTGCCATTTCCTGGCTTGATCGGTGCGATATGCACCGGCCCTAGTTTTTCGCGGGCGAAGCATCCCCGCCGATGGACCAGGTCTCTCCCGCGCTGAGGAGCTTTTGAAGATCGCGCTTCTTCGTGGCGGCGACCTTCTGGGCCTGCGCAACCACCGCTCCCTCGTATGGCGGCAGCGGATCGCAATAGATCACGCCCAGGGCAATGGGGAAAGCGAGCGCCGGCATGTCGATCAGAAGCTGAGCAAGCGCCCTGTTGGTCTCGTCATGGACAAGCACGCCAGCCGCCTGCCAATCGCCGCCCTCGACGTCCACCACCTCAAGCCGCAGTTTTTCGCTATTGAGCCGCAATCCTTTTGTGCCCTTCGAGAAGAGCAACGGCTTGCCATGCCCGGTCCAGACAACGGCATCGGCTTGCGCCTTCTTGGCCGCGAACGCCTCGAACGCGCCGTCGTTGAACACCGCGCAATTCTGGTAGATTTCGACGAAGCTCGTTCCCTTGTTGGCGTGCGCGCGCTTAAGAATGCCGAGCAGTTCCTTCTGCACCACATCGATGCCACGGGCCACGAATCGGCCGCCGGCGCCCAGCGCGAAGCTGGCCGGGTTCACCGGCCGCTCAAGAGAGCCGTATGGCGTCGACACCGTGCGCTTGCCAAGGCGGCTCGTCGGCGAGGCTTGCCCCTTGGTCAAGCCGTAGATCTCGTTGTTGAACAAGAGGATCTGGCAGTCGAGGTTCCGGCGCAGAATGTGACCCATGTGGTTGCCGCCGATGGACAAGGCGTCGCCGTCGCCGGTGACGATCCACACGTCAAGCTCCGGGTTGGCGAGCTTGACGCCGGTCGCTACCGCAGGGGCGCGGCCGTGGATCGTGTGATAGCCGTAAGTTTCGACATAATAGGGGAAGCGGCTGGAGCAGCCGATGCCCGACACGAACACCGTATTCTCCGGCTTCGTGCCGATTTCGGCCAGCGCCTGCCGGACCATCTTGACGATCGAATAATTGCCGCAGCCAAGGCACCAGCGCACCTCCTGGCTGGAGGCGAAACTGGCGGGCGTCAGGGCCGGAGCGGAAGCTGCGGCGGTATCGATAGCGGTCGTTTCCATGGAAGCCTTCCTCCTACGCCAGAGCCTGTTCGATCGCCGCTTCTATCTCGGCGATGCGGAACGGCTGGCCGGAAACCTTGTTGATGGACTTGGCGTCGACGAGATACTGGTCGCGCAATAGAGTCTTGAGCTGGCCGGTATTCATCTCGGGAACCAGGATTCGTTCATAGCTGCGCAACAGCGCACCGAGGTTGCGCGGCAGCGGCCAGATATGGCGAAGATGGATGTGGCTCACATCGGCCCCGCCGGCGCGGGCACGCTGCACGGCCTGCTCGATGGCGCCGAAGGTCGAGCCCCATCCGACGACGGCGAGCTTGCCGCCGGGAGCGCCGGCCGTGACCTCCTGCTCGGGGATGAAATTCGCGATGCCGTCGATCTTGGCTTTCCGCGTGTCCGTCATCTTTTGATGGTTGGCCGGATCGTAGGAGATCTCGCCGCTCGCGTAGTTCCGCTCGATGCCGCCGATGCGGTGGGTGAGGCCGGGTGTCCCTGGCTTGATCCAGATGCGCTTCAGCGTCTTGGGATCGCGCATGTAGGGATTGACCCGCCCTTCGGCCGGCACCCGATCGTAGAACGTGACGGGGAAGGGCTCATATGCCGACATGTCCGGCACCCGCCACGGCTCCGCGGCATTGGCCATGTAGCCATCCGTCAGCAGGATGACCGGCGTCATGAACTCCACGGCCAGATGCACCGCCTCGATCGCCGCGTCGAAGCAGTCCGACGGACTCCGCGCCGCGATCACCGGCAGCGGAGCGTCGCCATTGCGGCCGTACACCGCCTGGTAGAGATCGGATTGCTCGGTCTTGGTCGGCAGGCCGGTGGATGGGCCGCCGCGCTGGACGTTGACGATAACGAGCGGCAGCTCGGACATGATGGCGAGCCCAAGGGCCTCGGTCTTCAGCGCCATGCCTGGCCCCGAGGTGGTGGTAACGCCGAGCTTGCCGGCGTAGGACGCGCCAATCGCCGAGCAGATCGCCGCGATCTCGTCCTCGGCCTGGAAGGTCGTAACGTCGTATTCCTTGAGATGCGACAGGTTGTGCAGGATCACGCTGGCCGGGGTGATGGGATAAGAGCCGAGGAAAATGGGCAGCCCGCAGAGCTGGCTGCCGGCCACGAGGCCGAGCGCCGTTGCGTCGTTGCCGGTGATGGTCCGGTAAAGGCCCGGCGCCAGCGCCGCCGGCGCGACCTGGATCTGGCTCAGCGGCAGGCCGATCTCGACGGTATCGCCATAGGAATGGCCGGCGTTGAGCGCCGCGATGTTGGCGTCCGCAAGCGCCTCGCTCTTCTTGCCGAATTTGCTCCTGATCCAGGCCACCACCGGCTCGCGGTCGCGGTCGAACATCCAGAGCGTGAGCCCCAGCGCCCACATGTTCTTGCAGCGCAGGGCGTCGCCGCCCGCGAACCCGAAGGGCTTCACCGCGTCGAGGGTGAGGCGCGACATTTCCAGGGCTACCACCTGGAACGGGGCGAGCGAGCCGTCTTCGAGCGGATTGGCATCGTAGCCTGCCTTGCGCAGGTTGCGTTCGTTGAAAGCGCCGGCGTCGGCGATAATCAGCGCGCCCGGCCGCATGACCGGCAGGTTCACCTTGAGCGCCGCCGGGTTCATCGCGATCAGCACGTCCGGATCGTCGCCCGCCGTCCGCACTGAAGCGGAGCCGAAATTGATCTGGAAGGCGGAAACGCCGAACGTCGAGCCTTGGGGCGCGCGGATTTCGGCGGGATAGTCGGGAAAGGTGGCGAGCGCGTTGCCCGCGAGGCCGGTGGAGAGCGTGAACTGGCTGCCGGTCAGTTGCATGCCGTCGCCTGAATCGCCGGCGAAACGGACGACGGCGGACTCACGCACGACTGTGGAGTGCGTGGGGTTAGCTTCGGAATGGACTGCGTCTAGAGCCATGATGACCTGCTTTTCTCAAAAGAGCCGCAAACCTTAGTTCCCGGCGTCACGCCAGAGGGGCCGCCGGAGCGTCTCGGAGCGCAATCCAGCAAAAAGCTTTCCCTCCGGCCCGATACCTTGAGCGAACGCGAATCTCTCAAGGCGCCGTTTATGGGCTTGGATCGATCAAGATCCTGGTGCAAGACCCTCATGATTGGGAACGATGCGTTCGAAGCCGGCCTCGGCCAAGCAGTCGGGGCTGTGTATGACAGCCAAGCCGCGCGCCTTCGCGTGCGATATGTTCGCCGGCCGGCGCGCAATCATGATTTGGGTTTAGACATGGAAGCCTGTCTCGAAGTCCACCAGGAATGATTTACCCAAGGGCCGCGCCGAAGGCAAGAGAATCTTAACGAGTAATTAAGTTTTTCTTAATTGCAGCCGGTGCGGGCAACTTATCTACCGTATCCAGATTGCCCCAGGCTAACCGGATGGCAGCGGTTCTCGTACCCTCAGCCGAAATAGGCTTCGCGCACCTCGTCGCGGGCGGCAAGCTCGGCGGTCGGACCTTGCGCCACCACGCGCCCCTTCGAGAGGACGTAGCCGTAATGAGCCACGGCCAATGTCTGGCGCACGTTCTGTTCGACGAGGAAAACGGTAATTCCGCGCGCGTTGATATCGCGGATGATACCGAAATTCTCCGTCACGAACCGCGGCGAAAGGCCGAGCGAGGGCTCGTCGATCAGGAGGAGCTTGGGCGCCCGCATGAGGCCGCGGCCGATGGAGACCATCGCCTGCTCCCCGCCCGACATCGTGCCGGCGATCTGCTGGCGGCGCTCGCCCAGCCTGGGAAACTGCTCGAAGGTTGACTCAAGCCGCGTCCGGATGACGCTTGCGGATGCCTCCGCATAGGCCCCAAGGCGCAGGTTCTCCTCTACCGTCAGCTTCGGGAAGACCTTGCGGCCCTCGGGGATGCAGGCAATGCCCGCCTTGACGATTTTGTGGGTCCTGAGCCGGGTGATGTCCTTGCCGTCGAAGACGATGCTGCCGGCCCTCGGGCGCGTAAGGCCGAGAATGGAGCGGATCAGCGTCGTCTTTCCGGAGCCGTTCGAGCCCAGAAGGCAGGTGATGCGCCCAGGCTCCGCCACGAGCGAAACGTCCTCAAGCACGTCCGCCTTGTCGTATGCCGTGTAAACGCCGGTAATCTCAAGCTTGGCGCTCATAGCTCGGCTCCAAGGTAGGCTTCCTGGACTTCCGCGTTGCCGGCCACCTCCCGGTAGGTGCCTTCGGCGATCTTGCGGCCGAAGTTCAGCACGGCGCAGCGGTCGGTGATACGCTCGATGACGCCCATCTGATGCTCGACGATGACGATTGCGAGGGAGCTGTGCACCGCCCTCACGCGCAGGATGTTGTCCATCAAGGCGTGCGTTTCCTCGTGGGTCATGCCGGCCGAGGGCTCGTCGAGAAACAGAAGCGACGGCTCGCTGATTAAGGCCCGGCAGATTTCGATCCTGCGCCGGTCGATCATCGGCAGGCCCATCACGGGCTCGAACAGCCTATCGGTGAGTTCCGGCTCGAAGACCTTCAAGAGCGCCCGCGCCGCCTCGACCATTCGCTCGTACTCGTGCTTGAACGCGCCACGGCAGACAAGGTTGAAGACAAGTCCGTTGAAACGGCGCGTGTGAGCGCCGATCATGATGTTGTCGAAGATCGACAGGGGAAGCGACAGGCGGGAGCGCTGGAAGGTCCGTGAAATCCCGGCCCGGTGAATGGTCTGGGGCGAGGCGCCGGCGAGGTTTTTGCCCTTGAAAACGATGCTCCCCGCATCGGGCTTGTAGATGCCGGTCGTGACGTTGAAGAACGTGGTCTTGCCTGAGCCGTTCGGACCGATCAACCCCACAACCTCTCCGCTTCCGGCGGAAAGCGCGAGTGCGTCCAGGGCAAGAACGCCGCCGAACGTTTTGGTCAGGCCTTCGACCTGGAGCAAGGGGGCCGGAGCTACATTCGTCATGACTGGAAATACCTGCGCACTGGACGGGGCAAGAGCCCTTCCGGCTGGAACAAAAGCACGAGGATGACCATGACGGCGTAAAGCAGGAAGCGGTATTCCTGAATGGTTTGAAGCTTTTCCGGCACAATCACCACGAAGGCGGTGGCCACGATGGCGCCCCAGGCATTGCCGATGCCGCCAAGGAGCAGGATCGACACAAGGATGAGCGAGTCCGCGAAGGTGTAGTTCGACGGCGCCACGAAGCCCGCGACCATGCCGCTAACCGCTCCCGCAAAACCGATGAGCATATTGCCGAGAAGAAACGCGACGGCCTTCCAGCGGGCTACCCCTATGCCGAAGCAGCTTGCCGCGGTCTCGTCCAGCCGGAGCGCATCGAAATTGAGCCCGATCCAGGAGCGTTCGAGCCTTTGCACCAGCCCGAAGGCGAAAATCAACAGGGCAAGGCTGAGCAGGAAGTAGCTCATGTAGAAGGATATGTCCCATCGGCCAACGGTTATGTTGTCGTTGAAGGACCATCCGAAAACTTGCATGCCGGGAAGGTGCAATCCCTGCGGGCCGCCCAAAACGTCGTTCACTTCGATGAAGCTTCTAAAAAGCAGGGCAAACGCGATGGTGACGACAGCCGCGTAGTGTCCGCTGGTGCGCAGGATCGGCGGCAGCAGAATAGCACCGGCAAGTGCGGCGGTCACGCCGCCGAGGAAGATGATTGCCAGATGGGGCAGCGCGGTGTGGACCGTCAGGACCGCCGAGGTGTAGGCGCCGATTCCAAAGAACGAGGCACCGGCGAAATTGACCACGCCCGCATAGCCGAACTGTATGGTGAGCCCCAGCGCGGCAACGGCGTAGAGCATCAGCGTCACCAGCAGCAGCAGCACGAAATGCTCTTCCCTGAATACGCCCGCGATCAGCAGCATCGCGAGGATCGCCAGCCAGTTGAACGCCGTCTCGTGGGCGGCAAAGGACCGCCCGATGGGCTTTAGCAACCCGAAGAGGCCGGCCAGGACAACCACGGCGGCTCCAGCCCCGAAGAGGATCAAAATCGTGTTTTGCTTATCCGCGCCAAGGATCGCGATTACGTAAGCCGTGACAACCGCCAAGACAGCCGCGCCGGGCAGGATGGATGCCCTCTTCCCTTGCTCCCGCGCCACGTTCAAACCCTTTCGCTGATTTTTTCGCGGATGAGGCCTGTGGGCTTGATCGTCATGATGAGGATAACGACGCCAAACGCAAACACATCCTTATAAGCACTCGCGAAAGGCACGGCCACGGCTCCGATCGTCTGCAAGGCGGCGAACAGGAAGCCGCCCAATATGGCGCCGTAGATGCTGCCCAGACCGCCGACGATTGCCGCGCTGAACCCGATCACGCCGAGCAGCAGCCCCATGCCGAAATTGATCTCGTTGTAGTAGAGGCCGTTCATCACACCCGCGAATGCGGCGAGCGCCGAGCCGATGCCAAAGGTTATCAGCACGACCATTGTGAAGTTGATACCCATCGTGCGGGCCGTCTCCTCGTCCTGGGCGACGGCCCTGATCGCGAGCCCAAGCTTGGTGTGCTTGAGGAAGAGTTGCAGGGCCACGATGCTCAGTATTCCCGCCGCGAACATGATGGCGTTGTCGGCGCGCAGGTTGAATTGGCCCATGTCGATCGACGCCTTGGGAAGCAGGGCCGGAAAGGGCTTGGGATTGGCCCCTTGCGGATAGAAGAGGCGCACCGCCTCCCGCAGGGCCGTGCCGAGCATCAGTGTGATGAGCAGCGTGTTGAGGGCGGGCGCCGTCCTGAGCGGCAGCACGAAGGCCTGCGCGATCGCCATGCCGAGCAGCCCCATCGCAACGACGGCCGCCGCGAGGATCGCCAGGAGCATGAGCCAGGGGGAAAGCGCCTGCCCAGCCAAGGCCGTATAGGCGGCAAGCGCGGCGAACGCGCCAACCATCAGCACGTCCCCGTGAGAGAACTTGATGACATCGAGGACGCCGAAGAAGAGCGTGAAGCCCACGGCGACCAGCGAATACATCATTCCCAGCATGAGCCCGTTCATGACATGCTGCGCAAGCAGCCCAGCATCCATTTATAAGCCCTCTTGCAAAAGGGTAGGCGCCAGAGCGCCGTGCGTTGGTTGGGTCCCCGTCATTGCGAGCGGAGCGAAGCAATCCAGCCGGGTCCGGGACTTTGGCTGTGGATCGCCACGGCGGCTGAAGCCGCCTCGCGATGACGGGGCATGATAGGTACCCGTTGCGCTATGGCTGTCCGGGCAATTTGCGTTTGCCGGCGGCGTACTCGCTGTCCTCCCAGACAACGAACTTGCCGTCCTGGATCACATATTTGGTAATAAGCGGAACCGTATTCTGGCCGTGATCGTCGAATGTGACCTTGCCGACAATGGTGTCGCGGTCCTTAACCGTTCCAAGCTCTTCGACAATCTTCTTGCGGTCTGGGCCAACCTTTTCGACGGCGTCCAGGATCAGGCCCATGCCGGCAAAAGCGAAGGCGCCGTAAGCCTCGGGAGTGCCATCATATTTCTGCTCGCCATACTTCTCCAGGAAGAATTTGCCGCCTGGCAGCCTTTCCGTGGGCGCACCCTCGCGGAAGGCCAGCGTCGCTTCCGCCAAGGGGCCAACGCCCTGGACGAACGCATCGGAGACGATGCCGGAAGTGCCGTCGAAGACCGCCTTGATGCCGAGCTTGTCCATCTGAGCCCGGATGCGGACGCCGATGGGCGTCAGGCCGCCGAAATAGATGACTTGCGGGTTAAGCGCCTTGATCTGCGTGAGTTCGGCCGTGAAGTCCTGCTGGTCGGCGCCGACGCCGAACGCACCGAGGATTTTTCCGCCCTTCTTCTCAAGCGCTTCGGAGAAGTATTGCTTGTGCCCCTTCCCGTAGTCCGTCGTGTCGTGAATGATCGCGAACGTCTTGTAGCCCAGCTTCGTCAGAAGCTCGGCATTGGTCTCGTTCTGGTTGATCATCGTGCCGTTGACGCGGTGTACCTCCGCATATTTGTTGCGGTAGGTGACATCGGGCAGCACGGCGCCCCAGACTATAATCGGCAAGCCGAACTTGTGATAGGTATCCACGGCGGCAATCGCCGTCGACGAGCAGTAGTGCGTGGCGGCGGCCACGACGTCTTTTTCGGCCGCCATCTTTGTCGCCTGCTGAACGGCGACGTTGGGTTTGCACTCGTCGTCGAGAGCGACAAGCTCATAGGTATATTTAGCCGCGGGATCGGCATTCCGGAGCCGGACGGCAAGTTCCGCGGAGTTCCGTCCGCCGATGCCGATCGCGGAATTGCCTCCGGTCAAGGGACCGATGAAGCCGACTTTCACGGTATCCTTCGCTTCGGCGCCAGCGCCGAGCAAGGAAGATAAGAGTAGAATAGGCAGGAAACGGACTGATTTTCTGGAGTAAGGTAGCATTCGGACTCCCCACGACCGCTTTTGGCTGAACACAACCGCACGCACTGCCAGCCGCGCAATCGAAGCTTGCCAGCCGGAGCGTGGAGATGCGCCAAGTTGAAGACGACTTCCGGTCCCTAGCCTGGAGCACCGCATGAGGTGCGGCGTGCCTCCAGTTGCCCCCTGGGTCCGTGTCCGGGCTAGAATAGCCTGTTATCCCCGAAGGTCAACCTTGGCTGTGGCGGCCGCGCGCGTTTCCGGCTCCCGCTGGACCGCGATGCAAAAGCGTTAAAGCGATAGGCGCTTAGGCGCGGGGTTTTGAGCAAAAAAATGGGCGCCGATGCGCAGGCTGCTACTTTTGGCCGCAAGAGCGTTCTTTGCGCTCGATATAGGCGCGAAATCCGTGCATTCCGGCGAACACAGAAAATGCTTTGTTTTAATTTTCGGCAATGCTAACTGCAGAACAATTTAAGTAGGGAGAGTGAAAATGAGGACGGCGTTTGGCGTAGCACTTACAGCTATCTTTCTAATTACTGCATCAGGGGCATCGGCCGGCGACAAGACCGGCGTTACCGACAAAACGATTAAGATCGGGCTTTTCGGCCCCCTCAGCGCTCCAGCCGGCTCCGCCAAGAAAAACGTTTATGGCGCCGCCGCGATCTACAAAGACATAAACGACAAGGGCGGGATAAACGGCCGCAAGATCGAACTCATAATAGAAGACGACGCTTGCGACGGGGCCAAGGGCATCGCGGCCTACACCAAGCTTGTGGAACAGGACAAGGTCTTTCTGGCCCACGGGGCGTGGTGCACCAAAGTAGCCTTGGCGGTCAAGCCTGAAGCCGCCAAGCACCCTCACGTCCCCTACATGGTCCTAGGCGCCGCCAGCGCCGAAATCAGCACTCCCTTCCAGAAGAACCTCTACCACCCCGTTGCGACGACCATAACCGCCGGCAATAAGATGGTCGACTTTGCGCTTTCAAAGCCGGGCGTGAAGAGAGTAGCCATTGTCGGTCATACCGACCAATGGGGCTCCGCTTATCGCGCGGCGACAACCGCCAGACTCAAGGAGAATGGGCTTACGCCGGTCATCGATGAGGTACTCGAACGCGGGGAAAAGGACGTAAGCGAGCACGTCCGGAAGATTAAGGAAGCGAAGCCGGACGCGGTCATGGCATTGCTATACCCGGATGAAATGGAGTGGTATCTCCGTGAAGCGTACAAGCAGGGGCTGAAAGCCACGACAGTCGGCGCCACGGCCGCGTCCATCGACGATACCAACAAGAGGATCGGCATCCCGGAAGCCATGAACGATGTCTATATGTGCTTCCCGCTGCGTGGAACGCTCACATCGCCGGAGATGCGCAAGTTTGCCGACATCTTCAAGAAGTACTATCCAGGCGAGGCTCTCGATTCACATAGTTTTTATTCGATGGACGGCGCGATAGCGGTCGTGGAAGTTCTCAAGCGCCTGGGACGCAACGTGACCCGCGAGCGCTTCATGGCCGAGATCGACAAGCTCAAGAAACTTGAGGGCGGAGCCGGGCCTGGGTACATTTCCTTCAGCCCGGCCGATCACCGGGGGATGAAGTTCATCAACATAATCGGGCTGGTGAAGCAGAAAGAGGTTATCTTCCAGAAGCACCCAGCCGCGCACTAATCGAAAGGGCTGAGTTGCCGCCTGGCTCGCTGGCGATGCCCATCCAGGCGGCCTCGCTCCACCTGTCCAACCCCCTGACGGTGGATCGCACCGGCGATGTGCGTCCGGCGTTCAGGGTTGGACGCGGCGGGTCTAGCCCTGTCTGAAAAAAGCTGGGAACGGGAAATGGCGGCCTTGCCAGTGCGGTATGCCAGTCTGCTACAGCCGCGACGATATCGCGGCGATGTCGAAACATTGGGCTACCCAACCGGGAGTTCGTCTGATATCCCAGCTAAAGCTTATCTGCCGCAAGGATATTGCTATGAAGCTGATTATAATCGGTTATTCGCAAGAACATTGCGATTTGACGGCTCCGTTCGCAGAAGCTACGGAAGCCCTGTGCGGCATCGTCCCGGCTGTCAACGGCGCATCCGGTGCGGGATGAAGGCAGCCGAGCCTTCGAAGAGAACCTGCTTGCCGGTGCTGGCAGGCTCTTCCAGGTACCGAAACGTTTGGCCACTGCAGTCCGGAGTCCTGTCATGAACCTTCGTCCTTGGGCATTCGCCGCTCTTCTGATGAGCCAGTTCGTGGCCGGACCGTTGCTTGCCGGCGAGACTTCGCTCCGGATCTCGCTGCATCAGCCGGCCGAGGGGCTTCTCGGCAAAAATCTCGAAGAGTTCAAGGCAACGGTCGAGCGCGAAACCAAAGGGGCGGTAAAGGTCAACATCTACGACAAGGCCTCCTTCTATCTCGATTATCAGGTGCCCGAGGCAGTGAGCAGCGGCGCCATTGAGATGGGCGTGGCCCCTCTGGCGCAATACACAGATGAAATCCCGCCCGCGGGCCTGTTCATGCAGCCCTTCTTGTTCAACTTCGAGGCCATCGTGCACGCGGCGGCGGCCCGCGGCAGCGAGATCAGGACGCTGATCGACGCGGAGATCGAAAAGAAGGCCGGGGTGAAAGTTCTGTGGTGGCAGCCCTACGGGGCGAACGTCGTCTTCGGCAAGGGGAGCCATGCAAACCCCAAGGATGTCGCCAATCACAATGTCCGGGTGTTCGACGAGATATCCGGGAAGTTCATCAGCCAATGCGGCGGCACTCCGCATATTATTTCCGATGGCAAGCAGGCTGAAGCGTTCGATTCGAACATCGTCGATTCAAGCGTTGCGAGCGTCGCCACTCTCAACGACGACGAGCTTTGGCGCAGGATCGGCACGATCTCGAAAATCGGCCATTCCGAAAACCTGTTCCTGGTCATCATCAACGAAGGCACCTTCAAGTCTCTGTCGCCAAAGGACCAGGAGCGGCTCCTCGCGGCGGCAAGCAAGGCCGAGGATAGCGTCTGGGAAAAATACAGGGCTTTCGAAGCTAAGACTTACGAGTTCGCCGCTTCCAAAGGCATAAAGGTGCAAGAGCTGTCCGCCGACGACACGATTGCCTGGCGCGTTTGCAGTTCCTCGATCCTCGAGTCCTATATGGAGCAGGCTGGCGATCTTGGCGCTCAGCTGTTCGCCGCTTATGGCAAGCTGCGGACCGATCCATGCTGCACCAGTCAGGCCCAGGCCGCGGGGGCCGCGAAATAGTCAACCCGCAATGCCTTGCTAAGCGCTTTTGTTGGAAGCCGGTTGCCGGAGGTCGTTCCCGCGAAAGCGGGAATCCATATTCGTTTGGCAGAACAAGTTGTTACATGGATGCCCACATGCGCGGGTATGACGGCCCGCAATCCGCTTCGACCGGAATTGTTCTGGCAAGCGCTTTGGCGGGAGCGAAGCCTTGCGAAGGTTGAGGCAAGCTCCGCGGCGGAATGTTGCCTGCGCGGCACAATGATCCATAATGGCCGCAACCGATGGGAGTGAAATATGGCATTGAAACGCGGGTACAAGCAGTTGATCGCGGATGCGATGGCGCGGGTCCGCACGCTGAGCGTGGAGGAAGCGCAAGCCAAGCTTGGCGATCCGGGCGTGGTCTTCGTCGACATTCGCGAAACCGCCGAGCTTGAGCGCGAAGGCACTGTTCCGGGAGCGTTCCATGCGGCTCGCGGCATGCTGGAATTCTGGGTGGACCCCGAGAGCCCTTACTACAAGCAGGCCTTCGACCCCAACAAGCAGCTCGTTCTTTATTGCGCGTCCGCCTGGCGGTCGGCACTCGCGGCGGCGACGCTGCTCGACATGGGGCTGCCCTCCGTCAGCCATATCGAAGGCGGCTTCTCGGCTTGGAAGAAGGCCGGCGGCCCTGTCGAGGCGTGGCACAAGAAATCCTGATTTCTGGAACGGGCGGCCTGGGTTCAAAAACCGGCGGCCGCCTGAGAAATTCGCATGAAGCCCCCCCTCCCCGATTTGCGCGACCCCACGCAGCCAGAGGCAGCGGTGCGCGAGGCTTTGGACCTTTCGCCCCATCCCGAAGGCGGGCATTACCGGGAGCTTTGGCGCGACCGGCCAGAAACTGGCGGAAGGGGAGCCGCGAGCGCGATCCTGTTCCTGCTGGCGGCCGGAGAGCGCTCGCACTGGCACCGCGTCGACGCTTCGGAGATCTGGATTTGGCAAGCGGGCGCGCCGCTTTTGCTGGGGCTTTGTCATCCTGACGGCGGGCGGCAAACCATCAAGCTCGGCCCTGCCCCCGGCAACGGCGAGGTCTTTCAGGGCGTGGTGCCGCCGCATGCCTGGCAGGAGGCCGCCAGCACTGGCGCCTGGACGCTCGTAAGCTGCATCGTCGCGCCCGCATTTCAGTTCGAGGGCTTCGAGCTGGCTCCACCGGGCTGGTCTCCCGCCTGCTTATAAATAGAGACGGACTGTCAGCGCCGGCGCGCACCGTGGCGAACGCGCAAGATAACCACGCGCTCTTGTTCGACGCGATACCGGACGATATAGGGAGGGGCGACAGTTATCTCGCGCACCCGGCTATTGGGAACTGCCCGGCCGCGAAAAGGAAAAGTAGCAAGACCGTCGCCCGCTTCAAGGATGCGTTGAGCCATATCGCGCGCTGCATAAGGATTAAAATCGGCGATGTACCGCCGGATTCTTTGAATATCGGTCAGCGCAGCCCTGGCCCAAACAACCGGGATCACTTGGGCTTGGGGCAGGGCAACTCGTCAGGGGTGCCCCACGATTTGAGCCATTTCACGACCTCTTCATGCGGCACGACGCGGCCTGCAGCGACATCGGCTTCCGCCTCCGCGATGGCGCGCTCTTCCTCTTCCTCGTCGATCTCGTCGAAAATGCTCTTTGTTGCGGGCATGGAGGCTCCTCTCGAACTGCATCCTAGCACAAGCCGGCTTCCGCCAAAAGGCAGCTCGCCGCTGTGTAAAATTGCTTCAAGCTTGATTTCTTCCGCTTCCGCGAGCATTACAGGGCGCGTCCGGTGCAAGTGCGGCGTAGATTTAAAATTGGGAGGCGCTTAAGAGTTTTCGTATTTTCGAGGGGGGCTGCACCTGTTCCGCAAAACCGAAGTGGCATCTTTTCAAAGACTTAGGTGAACCGCCGGAGGCCGCGTCCCGCCGCGGCGAAGTACGGTTGGAGTGCCCGCGAGCGAGGCCCTGCGCACCGCTTGCACTTGAAGGATCGATTCTCCCGGCCAAAGTTTACTGCCGGTCCATAGGCCAGAAAGCAACAATCGCGATCTATGAACATCGTCATCGTCGAAAGCGCCGCCAAGGCGAAAACCATCAATAAATATCTCGGGGCCGATTACAAGGTCATTGCGTCCTACGGCCATGTGCGCGACCTGCCGGCCAAGGATGGCTCTGTCCTGCCGGACAAGGATTTCGAGATGAGCTGGGAGGTCGAGTCCGATTCCCAGAGGATCGTGAACGAGATCGCCAAGGCGGTGAAGGGCGCGGACCGGCTGATCCTCGCGACCGACCCGGATCGCGAAGGCGAGGCGATTTCCTGGCACCTCTTGAAGATCCTGGAGCAGAAGCACGTGCTGAACGGCGTCGCGGTCGAGCGCGTGGCGTTCAACGCCGTCACCAAGGACGCGATCCTGACCGCGATGGCAAACCCGCGCAAGATCGACGAGCCGCTGGTGGACGCCTATCTGGCAAGGCGCGCGCTCGATTATCTCGTGGGCTTCACGCTGTCCCCCGTGCTGTGGCGCAAGCTGCCGGGCGCGAAATCGGCGGGGCGCGTGCAATCGGTGGCGCTGCGCCTCGTCTGCGACCGGGAGTCGGAGATCGAGGCGTTCAAGACG
>Ga0182021_10001376_pt1 | contig 27698 bp, 13 predicted proteins | sample 612E3MmetaG_FD_120493 | JGI IMG/M metagenome (GOLD analysis project Ga0182021, IMG submission 120493) | Permafrost microbial communities from Stordalen Mire, Sweden - 612E3M metaG (Illumina Assembly) | ecosystem: Environmental > Terrestrial > Soil > Wetlands > Permafrost | place: Sweden...
ATGCCCAACTGACCCGCCGAATTGTCGCCCCAGCACCACAGCGAGCCACCCGTGGCAAGCGCGCAGGTGTGGGTGACGCCTGCGGCCACTATGGCCCAGGTCTGACCGGAACCAACGACAGCAACAGGCGTGCTCTTCGAATCGAGGGTATTGTCCCCCAGTTGGCCCGAATCGTTGAGGCCCCAGCACCAGAGAGTTCCGTCCAGCATGAGGGCACAGGTGTGGGACTGACCAGCCGACACGCTCTGCCAGGTGGTGCCGGCGACCTGCACCGGATCGCTGGTCTGCGAGGTAGGGAGCACAGGAATGCTGTCGCTCCCCAGTTGGCCGGAGAGGTTGCCACCCCAGCACCAAAGCGTTCCATCCGTCTTGGTGGCGCAGGTGAGGTACAAGCCAGTCGTCACCTGTTTCCAGGTCGTACCGCCAACCTGAACCGGTGTCCACGCGAGCTGCGACGTGGTACCAGCCTCCAGATTGGCATTGAGGCCCCAGCACCAGAGGGTTCCGTCGGTCTTCACGGCACAGCTGTGCAGGTAGTTGGTACTGACCTGGCTCCAGCCTTGCCCGGCGAGCGAGACCGGGACGGCACTCGAGTTCGTGTCACCGGTTCCGAGCGTGCCATTGGTATTGTCACCCCAGCACCAGAGCGTCCCGTCCTGCTTGATGGCACAGGTTTGATAAATGCCGGTCGCCACACTTTGCCAAGGCCCCCCGGGCACAGCCGCCTGGCCCCTCCCAGACGCTGGAGTCGCCCCCAGTTGACCTGACCTATTGAGGCCCCAGCAGGAAAGAGCGGCCTGGTTGTCAATTCCGCAGCAATGATTCTGTCCGCAGGCCACCTGATTCCAGACGGCGCCCGCCTCCACTGCGACCGGGGTCAGGCGGTTGAAGGTGCTGGGCAACAGGAGTTGACCATAGGTGTTGCCGCCCCAGCACCAAAGACTGGTGTCCGAGCGAATCGCGCAGGTGCTCTGCCCGCCCACAGCCACCTGGACAAAGGGGACGCCACTACCCGCTGCGGCCACTTCCGGCAGGCTGTTGGTCCCGGAGTCGGCCTCGTCGGTCTGACCGCCATCGACGGACGCAGAAGATCCCGGCGTGTTGGGAAGCACGGCCAATTGCACCGACAGGTCGATCCGCCCGCCCACGACGATCTGGCCGCTGGCTGTGCCAGAACCCACTCGGGTGTACTTGTTGTCCAGCGCCTCGACCTGCACTTGGATGGATCCACTGTGCCGGCCAGACAAGACCAACACGGTCGAGCTGGGAAAACCGAGTTCGGCGGAAGCGGCCTCGGGTACAATCTTCTGGAACTCGGGGGTGCCCGGGTTGATGACGGTCACGCGAAGCTGGTAGACCCTGGGAACGTCGCAGTTCACGTCTGTGCGAAGCACCACATACGAGTCCTTTGCCGGCTGGCACGAAAGGGCGCATGCAACGACCGCTGCCGTGAAAAGAATGGTCGGGCGCGAAATCACGGCGAAACCTTGATCGCTCCGTAGGTGGAAGAGGGAACCTGGTTCTCGGGACGGGTGAACCACCAGGCTGCAGCGCCGCCCGCAGCCAGCGCGACCCCTACCGACGTCCAGAACCACCACTTGCTGTAAATGTGGCTGGGTGGCGGCGGCTCGTTCTCCTTCGATGAAAGCGTCAGGGCCGGTGATGGAGGCGGTGGTGGTGGCAATGGCGCCAGCGCGATGGGCGGCGGCTCGACGGCGGCTGGCGCCGGTTCGGCCTTCTGCTCCGCCACCGGCGCTGGCTCGACCTCAGCCGCCGCAACCGGAGCCGGCGCAGTCATCAAATTGTCCAGTTGCTTTTCTTGAGCGGGTCGCGCCGCCGGCCGATTGAGCAGGCACGAGGTAGCGGTAATTGCCTCGATCTCTGCCGTAGCTCGCTCCAACTGCGTTCGGTACTTGGGCATCGAGCCAGCCGCACGGAGAAATGAGCTGTATGAAGCCAGCGCCTTGTCCGGCTGGCCAGCCAGTCTGTGGGCCTGGCCCAGGCTGAAGAGTAGACTCGGATCCTGGGTCAAGGTGTAGGCCTGCGAGAGATGCTCGATGGCCTCTTCGTAGCGGCCCAAGTTGAGCGCAACGATGCCCTTGGCGCGCTCGGCCTTCGCGACCGGATCCTCGCCCTTGCCCCTGGCCAGCAGCGAGGGGCTCGGAATCACGAGCAGCAGCGCCACAGCGAGGGGCGGGAACCGCAGCAACCGACGACAGCGACACATGAAAGGTGACCTCCGCAATGCGAAAGAGAATATCAAGCGGACCATCGGTCAGATCAAGGGAGGATCGCGTCTGTGACAGGACTGTCACATGGCCTTTGCACAGTATTAACAATTCCGTTCCCGTTTGCCTCATTGACCGGGGAGTGTGAAGCGAGAGGTTCCCGTCGGTGAGCCTGGCCAACACTGCGCAAGCGGCGTCGGCGTTTGCAAGAGCGTCAGTCGGGTGTTGCGAAGGGTTGGCAAAGCCCTCACACACATCCTGCTTGCAACCTGCTATTCAACGTGCCGCCGGAAGAGGGGAGCGGCCAAGGAGGCGCGCGACCGAGCCGGCGCAAGAGAACGGACTTCAAAGGAGGCAGCAAATGTCAACAGCATGGACTCGCATCGCAAGGATGCTCGGGATGGCCATCCCGACATCGATCGCCGTGATGGCGATGGGAAGCGGCGCCGCCTGGGCGCAGACAACTTGGAAAATCGAAGGTTCGGACACACTCACTTCGGTGATCAAAGATGCGATCACCCTGTCTGGTGCGCGTCTGACGTACGGCAACCCCGGCTCGGGGCAAGCAGAGAAGGACATGCAGGGGATTGGTAACTACCTTGAGGGTATCGGCCCCATGTCGCGTAACTTCACGGCTTCCGTTCTTGCAGCTCACACGCTTTGGCAGCCCACGTCGCCAGATCAAGTCCTGTGCCTCGATGCCGCCGTATTGACGGTGAGGACCAAGAACCCGCACCTCACCAACATTTCCGTCACACCCCCGAACGGAACAAATCCGGTCCCGATCAGCGACCTCGCGATCATCCTGAGCGGCTATCCCAAGGGGTGCTGGGGTTCGGCTCCTGCGGCTTGCAATGTCCTCTATGGCGCCGCCCTTCCCACCCCGATAGCCAACGTGAACATGAGCACCGGTACCACGCAAGAGTGCGCGCACCCGGAGCGTCTGGCGGCTCTGCAGCGACTCACCTCCTCTGCGACCCTGAACCGCATCGACCATATCTTCCGCCGCGACGACAAGTCAGGCACCCAGGACACCTGGCGTGAGTGGTTGCAGTTCACCAACTGGTGCAACGGCAAGTCCGAAGGCAACACCAACGCCATCGGCAGCAACATGAAGAATGAGGACCTGGATCCCATTCGCCGTCCGTGCGAGGGTGGAAACTGGGTTCTTCGGGATCCCAACCATCCCTACAATGATCCCAACAACCCGTATGTCAGTGGCGACAAGCAGGTCACCAAGTGCACGTACTACCCGCTGGCCAAGACCTGCAACGCGAACGACCCGGACATCGGCCCCGGCACGGTGGGAGGGGACTATACGGCCCCTGACCCCACCGACCAGACCAAGACGGTGACCAACCCCTACGGCGTGATCAGGTGCTCGCAGGGTCTGGTTGTGGCCCTTTCGGAGTCCGATGACTATACGAGTTCGTTGATCCCCCCTAATCCGGCTGCGTTGGACATCACCCAGTCGATCGGAAAGCGCGTGGCAGGCGCCCAATTTGACATGGGTCTGGCCGGCCTGGCCAGCAATGTGCTTGGCACTTCCGCCGTGAAGATCAATACTAATGCGCCCAGCCTCTCCAACATCCACAAGCAGACGTACCTGCTTTCGCGCCGGCTGTTCCTGCAACGGGCACTGGATGTGCAGGCCACGATAGCGGGCAGTCTTACGCTTGGGGGCCAGGATCGCGTGGACCAGGAGAACGTGCTCTATGATTGGACGGCGAATCACTGCAACGTAAACCCGCTCTGCCTCAAGTACGGCTTCGTGGCCACGCTTCAGGGCGCCGATGTCTCCCACCCTCTGGCCGACTGCAGTGACGCCTGCACCAACAGCAAGCAAAGTGGAAACGTCGGCGGCTGTGGAAGGGCCGACCCAGGTGTAGGCACGCCGAAGCAGTGCATTGGCGCCGAGGGTGAGGCCGCTCTTGCTTCTAGCAACGCCTATCCTTGCGTCGCAAACGGTAGCCTTCTAACGACTGGTTACTGTGCGCTTCTCCCGACGCTGACCACCGGCTATGAGTGCAACGTGGCCAATGCCAGTGTCAGTGGCCCCAACAAGTCGAGCTACCCGCCCGATGGCGCCGAAGGAACAGGAGCGGAGCCCAGTGTGAAGTGCGATACCGGAAGGTGCAACATTGACGGCACGCTTCTGACCGGCATCTGCTGCGACCCCACACTTACTCCCCCGGCCGCTGGCGCCTGCCCACTACCACTACTACCGTAGCAGCTTCCGAATTCAAGGGATGGGCGTTGCGAGTCGAGGTGGGGGCCTTGCCTCCCGCACAGCGGGAGGCAAGGCGGTGTGGGGTGGGAGACAGTCACCGGGGCAAGCAATTGCATGCGCGGTGTAGAGATAGACAACCTACTAGCGAGACAGACAAATGAGTCAAACAAAAGCAATGGAAACAGTTAGGCAAACTCAACAGTGTTCAAGGAGGTTCCAAATGCGACGTAATCAAATGACATGGATGGCGGCCGCGCTCGGCGCGGTCGCCCTCAGCGGCATGGTGAGCTGTGGCAAGAAGAGTGACGTGGGCGCGGCCTCGGTCAGCGTGAACGGGCAGAAACTGACCCTCGCCGACGTAACCTCGGTCATCCTCACCATTACGGGTGGGTCGCCGACCGCGATGCCCGCCCCGCTGGTTGTTCCCCTGGTGGGCGGCGGCGCCCAGTACACCGGATTGGTCAGCGACCTGCCCATCGGCACCGGCTACGTCTTCACGGCGTCGGCCAAGAACGGCACCACGGAAGTCTATGCGGGTGTCGCGAACGGCGTGATCATCACCAAGAACGCGACCGCCACCGTCATCATCGACATGAACCAGGTGGCTCCGGGCGTTGCGCTCTCCAACGAGGCCCCTGTGATCGACTCGCTCACCGCGAGCGCGCTCCTGGTCTCGCAGAACGACACGGTGACCATCAGGACCACCGCGCACGATCCGGACGTGGGTCAGACTGCGCATCTGACCGCAGTTTGGACCACGACCTGCGCCGGGAGCCTGAGCCCCCAGGTCGACACCACGGGCAGCGACAACGGGCTCGCGCCGCCGGCTACCATCTACACGGATGGCAGCTCGACAGTGATCTTCACCGCTCCCGCGGCTGATGGTCCCTGCAACGTGACCCTCACGGTAAAAGATGCCAGCAATCCCGCTAGCATACTGAACACCGTTGCCTCGCTCACCATCAACGTGAACTCCGCGGTCGCTACCGGCAATGCCAAGATCATTGCCAATCTCGACACCTACCCGGTGATCTCGGGCATCAATGCGACGCCCGTTCCCCTGGTGAAGGGTTCTGCGTCCACGTTGACCGTGACCGCGTCCGATTCGGACGGCGATCACCTCAACTACAAGTGGGCCGTGGCCCCCAATACGGTCGGTGGCGGCGTTTGCGTGGGGACCTTCGGCTCGGACACCGCAGCGAGCACCACCTTCACGCTGGACCCCAACTCGCCCCAGACCGAGTGCACCTTCAGCGTGATCGTGGATGACGGCCTGTACCCGGACGGCAAGGTCAAGGGTGGCGTGATCTCGAACCACCTCAGCCTGCCGGTCTCCGGCCCAGGCAACACCGCGGTGGGCGCGCCCATCTGTGGTTACGACTACCAGACGTCGGCCACCATCACGAGCGGCCAGGTTGTTGGCATTGCCTGGCAATGCAACCAGGGTTGCGCGGGCGGCACGATCAGCTTCTCTTCGAACCCGCCACTCGCCGCGGCGACCCCGGCTTCTCTCGGCCTCGATCCCGCCGTGTTCACTGCTGCTGGCACCTACACCGCCGCTGCCGGCGCTGAGGATGGCCCGACGGTCACCATCACGACAACCGCGACCTGCAGCTCTTCTGGCCTCTCGACGAACCACGTGTTCACCCTGGTTCCGCTCAACGGCGTCTGCAATGGCCAGCTGGATGGCACCAACTGCACGGCAACCGCCAACGCCAAGGACAAGTGCGTCCTGGCCGCGTCCTGCCTTGCGGGCAGTTGCCATGTCGACACCTCGAAGACCTGCGATCCGACTGGCGTCGCTCTGTGCCACGTCAACGCGTGCGTTTCGAATCCGAACGACCCGCAGGCGGGCCAGTGCGTGGTCAGCGCCCAGCTTGACACCACGCCCTGCAACGATGGCAAGGCCTGCACCGGCGCCGGCAACACCGACATCTGCACCGCTGGTGTCTGCAGCGGCGCTGCTGTGACCTGCACCCCGACCGGCAATCCCTGCATGGTTAACGCCTGCACCGAGCCGAACGGCTCTTGCGTGGCCGCCCCCGCGCCCGACACCACGGTCTGCAACGACCACAATGGCTGCACCGGCGCCAGCAACGGCACCATCGACACCTGCACCGCCGGCGTCTGCGGCGGCCCGGCCGTGGCTTGCGTGCCTTCGAGCGACGTCTGCACGTCGCTGACCGACACCACCCATAGCTGTGCCGCGGCGGTCTGCATGCAGGCCAACTACGCCGTCTCGGAAGACGTTCCTTTCATTGGGAACCTGGCAGTGGGCCCGACTGGCGAGGTGTGGACTGTGGGTAGCATCTTTGCGCCTGGGTGGAACTTCGGCAACGGCACGGTGCTCAACTCCTCGGGCGACTCTGACGCCTACCTGGTCAAGCTCGACCCGGCCACTGGGAAGGCCAGTACGACCACCCCGGCCGTGTTTGGCTTCGGCGACACCGGTCAAAACCCGCAGAGCGCTACCGCCGTGTCTGTTTCCCAGAGTGGGACCGTGAACATGATCGGCTCTTTCGTGGGCGAGATTGACTTCGACCCGACTCCGACCAACTACCTCATCGGAGGTACTTCGGCTACCGCTTTCTACGCCACGTTCGCCGCCGGGTCGACGGGGACCGTAGCCCCCACTTTTGTTGGAGCGCATGCCGTCGATATGGGCAATGGCTCCCTGGTTGCCACGGCCTCGAACCCGTTCATTACGGCCCCGAGCCTTGATTACTTTGCAATCTGCGGCAACGCCGACAAAGCCGTCCCGCTCTGGAACGTTACCGGGGCGGCAGGCAAGTCCCCGGCCGGCCTGCTCAGGCCGACCGCGGCGACCTACACTGGCACTGGCACACTGGATATCGTGGTGGCCGTGATCAAAGCATCCGACGGGTCGGTTGTCTGGGGCAAGCAGTTCGGAAAAGATGGCGACGAGACCTGCGAATCGGTGACCATCGACAACAACGGCGACGTGATCATCGCTGGTAACTATGGCGTCGGCACCTCCAATACGACGGTGGACTTCGGTGGTGGATCCCTTACCAACAAGCCTGCTTCTGGTAACGCTTACCTCTACGTTGCCAAGCTGGGCGGCGCCGACGGCCACTTCATAGCGGCCAATGGCTGGGGCTTGGGTGGTCGGTCGGACGGCAGTGGTCTGGCGGTCGATCCCAGCAACAACATCCTGCTGGCGGGGACGATTGGGGGTGGCGTCATCTTTGGCAGCGGCGTCAGCATCGCGAACGCCGGTCTGACCGACGCCTTCGTGGCGAAGTTCAGCTCGGCTTTGGCTCCTCTGTGGGCGAAGTCGTTCGGCGACAACGTGAAAGACCAGAGCGCAAACGCCGTTGCTTGCGATTCATCGGGCAACATCTACCTGGGTGGCTCGTACCAGGGCAGCCTGGGCTCGTTCATTGGCCTGAGCGTGCCCCTCAGCAGTGGTCCGAATGCGTGGACAGCCAAGCTGGCCCCCGATGGCTCGGCCCTCCAGTGTGCCGCGCAGTCCTACGGCGTCCCGGCTGGTACCGACAACATCACCACGATGGCCGTGGCTCGCACGGCGCCCGGTACCGAGGCCAATGCGCTGTTCTTCGGCGGCTCCTACGCGAGCAGCATGACGATCGGCAGCACGACCCTGAACACCGGCAGCGGCGGCAAGTTCGAGAGCTTTGTCGCTCGCCTGACCCCATAGCAGGTAGCACAGTAGTGGGCTGACCGATCTCGAGTTCGGCCAGTCAAGTCGAAGGGCGCCCAGAAATGGGCGCCCTTTTTCTTTGGTGCGCGTAGGCTGCTCTGCGACGGCATTGTCACGGAGATGTGACAAGAGCGCGCCTACGTGCATTTCTGTTGACCAGTGAATTCAGCCGCTGCTATAGGCACCCCAGGATGAAGCGGCCCGGAGGCGACCCATGAAGGACGCAAGGATTCTGGCAGTTTTTGGTATCTTGCTGATCGGCACAACGATGGCCGCTGGCTCTGACACATTTGCGCAGGGCGGGGGTCTTCAATGTAAGGACGTGTCGAACCCGGTTTTCATGGGCGGCACAACCGCGGTGTTGCCCGTGATTCGACACCTCGGCGCCAAGCTGAAGGCGGCCGGTGCTATCACTCTTCTGTGGAACGAGAACAGCGAAGGATGCTCGTCTGTGGCTCAGTTGGCTAACAAGCCAAACAACCTAGTCAGGCCCACCTTCTCCAGCTACGACGAGGTCGGCACCGGCCGCACCAGCACGATCGTGACCGCGAATTGCGCTGGAACCCTGGACCAAGTTCCGGACCTGGTCATCAACGACACCTTTTGGACGAGTTGCTATTATTCCTATGGCGGGACGACCTCGGGAGTGGCAACACCCTTGCCCTCGAGCCTCAAGGAGTTTTTTGGACCTGTGCAGGGCTTGGTTCCTATCGTGGCCAAGAGCTACCAATACTACTTCGACATCATGGCGGAGGAACTGCTGGACCTATACGTCTGCGGCGCAAGCGGGAAGATCCTGACCTTCCTCGATGATTCCTTCGTCTACAACTACGACGGCGAAACGAGCGGGATCCGCGAACTGTTTGCTCGGGGCATTGGTGCGCCGAACGGCTCTATTCTTACGGTGGGCTCTGGCAACAACAACATCAACGCCCAGACGATGATCCAATATGTATCCTCCACGATTTCGCCGAGTGCGACGATCGGGTACACCTCGACCGAGTTCTACGACGAGAGCCGCGCTTTGGTTAATGCGCTGAAGGTCCGCGGCGTGAATCAGCTCAAGGCCTATTGGCCTGATACCGACTCGACGAGCTTGGACAAGATCAACATCCGCGAGGGACGCTACACCATCCAAGGCGGCCTCAAGTTCGTGACTGAGGTCGATGCCAATGGCGTGCCCGTGAAGGCCAGAGCCAAGAAGATCATCGACTGGATGCAGGGGAATCCGGCAGCGGACCCGCTGCCTTTTGACGTCAACCAGGTATACGCCGAGCGGGGCGTGGTTCCCCAGTGTGCGATGCGGGTGACCAAGGATAGCGACCAGTCTTTGTTCAGGCACTACACCGACCCGGCGCCCTGCCATTGCAGCTTCGAGATGTTGGCCACGGGAACGACAAACTGCACACCTTGCTCGGCCTCATCGCCATGTGCAAAAGGCCAGTGCAGTCACGGATACTGCGAACAGTAGGCGGCCCACGAGAGGGAGAACTCAGTTATGTGCGGGCAAGTGACACGAGCGATTCTGACAGGCCTTCTGGGTGGCCTAGTGCTGGCTGGGTGTAGTTCGGGCGGCAAGTCGAAGGTGGACGGGCCTCCAGTACAGGTTTCAGACGCGGGGTCGCAGCCGGATGTTCCGTTCATCATGCAGGCAGAGGCTGGCACATCCACGCAGCCGGACGGTGACGACACAGACGACGCGGGATGCGACGAGGATGCCCATACCGAGGATTGGTGTATCAAGAACTGGTGGCCACCCAATGTCGGGGGCGGGACGCCTGTGACGCGGCAGGAACCTGTCGACTACAACACCTGCAAGTCGCGATGAGTGTGCCGTCGATGAAGCGTGAAGCGTCGGGGTTCGGCCCGCAGCAGTCGAGCCCCTGTGTGGCAGCGCTGCTGCTTGGACTGGTGGCCTACAGCGGCGCGGGCACCGCGCTCGCCCAGACCGGATCGGGAAGAAAGGCGAAGCCGGAGCCTGGGCCGGATCCGATTGCCGAGATCGAGAAGCTCAGGGCCGAGTTCGATCAAAAGCTCAAGGACCAGGAAGCTGCGGCCAAGGCGCGCGAAGAGGCGCTGCAAAAAGACCAAGCCGCAGCAGTTGAGGCCGCGCGGGACGAGGCGGACAAGCGCATGGCCGCGGATCGCAACGAGCGACAGGCCGAAGTTCTGCGCCTGCAAAAGGCGCTCGACGGGGCGGCTGCGCGCGAGGATGCGCGCGAGAAGAACGCGCCGCCCGCGGTGAAGGCGGGTATGGCCGGCGTGTCACTGTACAGCTATGTGCAGGCCGACTATCAAGTGCGCCAATCCTCCGAGGATCAGCTTGACCCCGTAAGCGGGCAGCCCCTGAATCAGGACCGGTTTCTTATTCGGCGCGCCCGCTTGGGCGTGACCCTGGATCGGCAATTCGGCGAGGGTCGGCTGGAGATCGACGGCAACACGGTGAACGGACCCCAGCTACGCCTGTTCGAGGTGGAAGCGTCCGCGAAATGGCCAGGCCGGGGCGACGGCGCCCCGCCCGTGGTCATGGGAACCATCGGCCTGTTCCGAATCCCGTTCGGGCGTGAAGTGCCGCAGGATGATCGCCGGCGCTTCTTCACGGAGCGAAGCACGGCAGCGCGGGCATTGTTTCCGGGCGAAGCCGATCTGGGCGCCAGGGTGGGCGGGGGCTGGCACTTTGTCCGGTATGTCCTGGCCCTGATGAACGGTCAGCCGCTCGGGGGCAATGGTTTCACCGGGCTCGACCCCAATCATCAGAAGGACATCGTTGGCCGTCTGGGTGTCGAGCAATCGCGGGGCCGGATCGATTTCGCAGGCGGAGTTTCCGGGCTGCGCGGAACGGGATTCCATCCGGGACCGACCGCGACCAAGCCGGCGCTTGTCTGGAACAATTCGAACGAGAACACCACCGTCGAGACAGACGAGATAAAAGGGAGCCCTGGTGTGGCCGCGGGGGCGTCGTCCAACTACACTCGCTTCGCTCTGGGCGCGGATCTGGCCTTGTCGGCGCGTCTGCCCTACCAACTGAAGACCAGCCTGGAGGCGGAGTTCTTTCTGGCCAACGACCTGGATCGGGGCGTCTTCCCCGCCGATCCAAAGGGAACCTTGGCCCGGAGCATGCGCGAACTCGGCTACTACCTGGCCTTGGTCCAGGAATTTGGGCGCTGGCGGCTAGGGGTGCGCTACGACTACTACAATCCCGATCAGGATTCGAACAAGAACGCCAGGGGCACCCCGGTCCCGACCGATGTGAGCTACTCCACCATCGCGGTGGCCGCGGCCTGCGTGGCGTCCTGGGGCAGGCTGATCGTCGAGTACGACCGCAACCAAAACCATTTGGGCATCGACACGTCAGGCATGCCCGCCAATCTGGGCGACAATGCCTTCCTGGTTCGCGGCGAGGTGAGTTTCTAATGAGGAGCGCAACCAGCCGTCTGCTGGCGGTCTGGGCTCTGTGTGCCTTGTCGGCACCTGCTTGCCAGTGGTCGTCGAATTCGTCCTCCGGCCTCAACTCGTTGATTCGCGTGCAAGACGCCCAAGCGATGCCCGGTTCTATCGCAGGACCACCCGACAATTGCCCTGCTACGGTGGTTCCGTTTCCCCGGAATTCCACGATCTTTCCCGGCGAGGTCAACAAGTCGATCAATGGTGATGTGGGGCCCGACGTGAACACGGTCGCGCTGGGCGTGGCCGGGGACAGTGCGTACTGGCTGGTGCCTGCCCTCATCACACCTTCGGGGGATCCTCACACGTCTAGCTTCACTGCCAGCCTGTCGTTGTCGCCCGCGCTGGCAACCAGCCCGCTGCTGCAGCCCGACCCGAATGACCCGTCGACGCTTGTGCTTCCCCTATCTCTCCGCGCGGTCAACCCGGCGGGGAACTTCGGATCAGCGGCGATTCAGTCGCTCGTCATGGGCCCGCAGCGCATTGATGGCACGCTGGTTGTCGCGCTTGACTGGAGCGCGCCGGTCGACCTGGATCTACACGTGCAGACTCCGCTCCTGGCCCCAAACGATGCGGGCGTGGTGACCGTCTGGGCCAAGGCGCGCAGCGCGGAGCCCAAGACCCCGGATGGCGGCGCAGATGGCGTGCTGGATTTCGATTCCAACGAGGGTTGCCAGATCGATGGGCTCGACCGTGAGAACGTGGTGTGGACTTGGCAGCCGCCCTCGGGCCACTACATCGTGCGGGTGGACGCCTTTTCCCTGTGTGGACAGACGTCGGCTGCGTGGCACGCCATTGCCTATACCCCGCAGGCGACCCTGGGAGAAGCCTCGGGCGTGCTTACCGGCGCCGCCACCCGCGAGGCGCCCACCGCGGGCGCCGGCCTCACCGCCTTCGAGTTCGACTACTTCTAGGTTCCGAAACTATGCGTTTCTTCGCAGTCGCCGCTGCCTTTGTCCTCGCGGCTGGGATTTCCCTGACGGCGCGGGGCCAGTCTCCCCCGAGCGAGGCCGGGGAAGCGGCCAAGGGCTTGCGGCCACCCAAGCTGAGGAAGTTCGTCGAGGCGGTTTACCCCGAAGACAAGCGTGCCGCCGGCACGGGCGCCAAGGTGGTGCTTTCCATCGAAGTGGAAGACTCGGGGCGGGTGGGCGAGGTGGAGGTGGTGGTGCCTGCTGGTCCTGACTTTGACGCGGCGGCGGTGACGGCGGCCCGGCAGTTCGAGTTCGAGCCCGCCACCTTGGACGGCACGCCAGTGCCGGTGAAGATCCAGTATGCATACAAGTTTGTGGTCAAGGAAGTGCTGGTGCCCGTGGGCCCGCAGGTCAACTTCGAGGGCGTGGTGCTGGATCGCTTTAGCAAGGCTCCCTCGCGCGGGGTCAAGGTCAGGATCGTGGATCAAGGGGTCGAGGCGTCTACCGACCAGGATGGTGCCTTTGCCTTCACCGATGTGCCGCCCGGCCCGCATGTGATCGAGCTGTCATCGCGCGAGCTGGTGACCATCAAGACCGAAGAAATCATCACCAAGGGCAAGAAGAAGTCGGTCAAGTACATGGTCGAGGCCAAAGAGGCGGACGTGGACGAGGAAGCCGTGGTGCGAGCTCCGCGCATCAGAAAGGAAGTTGTCGAGACGCGGGTGCGCACGGAGGAGGCCAAGCGCGTCCCCGGCACCCAGGGCGACACGCTCAAGGTGGTGCAGAACCTGCCCGGCGTGGGTCGATCCGCTTTCGGTTCCGGCGCGCTCATCGTGTGGGGATCGGCGCCGCAGGACACGCGGGTCAACGTCGACGGGGTCGAGATCCCGGTGCTGTACCACGTGGGTGGTATGCGCTCGACCATTAACTCGGACCTGGTGCGTTCCATCGATCTGTCACCGGGCTCGTACGGGGCGGACTATGGCCGCGGGCTGGGCGGGCTGGTGCGCATAGAGCTGCAAGATCCCGGGCGCGAGGGCGTGCACGGCTACGTGGCTTCGGATGTGATGGACGTCTCGGGCATGGTCAGGGCGGCCATCACGCCCAATCTTCGACTGGCTGTGGCCGGCCGCCAGGGCTATCTCGACCAGACGCTGAAGGCCGCCGTGTCCAAGGACGTAGGCGACTTCTTTCCCATTCCTCGCTACGACGACTATCAAGTGCGGGCTTCGGCGACGCTGGGCAAGGACGAGGAGCTGTCCGCGACGTTTCTGGCATCGGACGATCATCTGCGCCGTGCCGTTCCTTCGTCCGATCCCATGGAAGTCAAGACCCAGGACCAGAATCTGCTCTACCGGCGTTTCATCGTTCGCTACACGCGCCTGTTTGCCGACGGTTCTAGCATTGTCGTCACGCCCTCTTTGGGATACGACGACAACCAGCAGCAGTGGAACTTCGGCGGCACGCCCATGTTGCTGGACACCAGCGCCTGGCAGTATGCGCTGCGCGCCTCGTACCGGCGCCGGGTGGCAGACAAGGTCGTGCTTTCCATGGGCCTGGATTTCCAAGGGCGCAACAGCACGTCTGACCGTGTTGGATCCCTGGAACTGCCGGCCCGCGAAGGCGACATCACGGTTTTCGGCCAGTCGCCCGGGACCGATCTGGCGTCCGATCACTGGAAGGTCAATCTACTGTCGGCCGCGCCCTATGTTTTTGCAGAGATCAACCTGGGCCGCTGGACCTTGACGCCTGGATTCCGGCTCGAGCCAACGTTGATCGACGGCAGCCTGCGGATTCCCCACACCTACCAGGCTCCGGACATCGGCTACCGTCGCCTGGATCTGACCCGGAATCCATACTTCGGGCCACTGAACTGGCTGCCCAATCCAAGACTGTCGATCGCCTACCGGGCCACCCACAAGCTGACCTTCACAGCAGGCGCCGGAATCTACGGCCAGCCACCTGCGGTCGAGGATCTCAGCCCGGTCTTCGGCAATCCGAAGCTCTCCAGCTCGTCCGCGATTCACGTCAGCGGCGGAGCCTCGTACAAACTGACGGGAACCCTGTCCTTGGAGACCGTGGCTTTTTACAAGCGGCTCTACGACCTGGTAGCGCGCAGTGGACTGCCCTCGCCGCCCTTGAGCCAGTCGCTGCAGCAGTCCGGGATCGGTCGCAGTTATGGCGGGCAGGTGCTGTTGCGCCAGGAGCTGACCAAGGGGTTCTTCGGCTGGCTCAGCTACTCTCTCATCCGCAGCGAGCGCAAGGATCGGCCGGACAGCAACTGGCGTCTGTTTGACTACGACCAGACGCACGTGCTCGCGCTGCTGGCCAGCTACGAGATCACCCGCGGCTTCCAGGCTGGGGCGCGCTTCCGCTACACCATGGGCGCGCCGCGAACGCCAGTGTTGGGCGCCTACTTCAACGCCACTGCCCAGCAGTACGAGCCCATCTTCGGCGCACAGAATTCGATCCGTATCCCCGCCTTCTATTCGCTTGACCTGCGGGTGGAAAAGGCCTTCGTGTATCGGCGCCTTAAGTTCAACGTATTTGCCGATGTGCAGAATGTAACCAATCGCAAGAGCCCAGAGGAGATTATCTATAGTGCCGACTACAGCCAGCGGGGCTACATCAACGGGCTACCAGTCTTGCCTGTGGTTGGGTTGCGAATGGAGTTCTGATGAAAACCATGAGCATCAGAGCCTTGCTGCTCTTCGTTCTGGTTCCTGCCTGCAAGCCGCAGGTCGGTTCGCCCATTTCCCTGATCAGCGGACCGGCGATTCTGGCGGTGAAAGGCGAGCCCGCAGAGGTCGATCCCAAGGCCGCGGATCCGACCGTGCACTACGAGGCACTGGCCGTCGATTTGGACGGCCGCGTACCCGGGCCGACCGCCGATATCACGTCGCCCCTGCTCTGGGCCACGTGCAACCAACCCAAGCCACCGACCGAGAGCAACTCGGTGAGTTCCGCCTGCCTGGACCAGAATGCCTTGCCCGGCACGGCAGGGGATTCGCCCGATACCTACTCTGCACCAGCTCCGTCGGACTCTTGCACCCTGTTCGGTCCGCTGCCACCGCCGCCGATTGGGGACCAGCCACCCATCCGGCCGCGGGATCCCGACGTCACGGGCGGATACTACTTGCCCGTGCGGTTGAGCTTGCCGGTCCCTGAGAACCTGCGTCGTGTTGGCATGGCTACCGAGGATTCGATCGTCGGTTTCCAGCTGCAGCGCATCTACTGCGGCCTAGCCAATGCCGGGGGCGGATTCATAGCCCAGTACACAAAGGACTACACGCTCAACCAGAACCCCGTGATTGCCTCGTTGACGTTGCAGCGGCCCGGTGCCGATCCGGTCGAGGTGCCCCCGGTCTCAGCCGGGGGCGCGCCGTTCCCAGTTGCGGCTGGGCAGACGGTCTCGTTGAGGGCTAGCTGGCCAGCCGACTCGGTGGAGAGTTACCCCGCTTTGGATGTGCTCACTCAAACGCTTGTCACTCATAACGAAGCCATGCGGGTTTCCTGGTACGCGACGGCAGGTTCTTTTGAACACGACATCACCGGCCGGAGCGAATTTGAAAACACAACAACCTTCGCCGAGAACACCTGGACACCCGGCGCTCCAGGCCAGGTTCCGGTCCATATGTGGGTCGTGCTGCACGACAGCCGCGGCGGCACCGATTTCGCCAGCTACGACCTTGAAGTTACGCCCTGACGGCACTCTGTAAGTGAACGAATTGTGACAACTCATGCCTGGAGACGTAGCGCAAGCGTAACAGACGCGCAACGCTAAATAGCGGATTATCCAACCGCGGCACGGGAGAATGCCGGCTTGAGACTAGTGTATCCAATCGACCACTTCTGGCTGAGGGCGTTTGCGCTGGGTGCGGCTGCGGTGGCCACCTCTGTGAGCTGCACGAAGCCGACACGTACTGACGTGGGAACGGCGAGTGTCATTGTCCAAGCCCTGCAGATCAGTGACGTCCACTCGGTCAGCGTCACAGTGACGGGTTCATCGCTGTCAGTGCCGCTACTGATTCCCTTGGTCCGATCCGGCAACCAGTTCTCCGCGTTGGCTGGTAATCTCCCGGTGGGCGCCGCCTACACCTTCACCGCGTCGGCCGTCAACGGCGCCACGCTGCCGGTCGAACTCTACCACGGCGCCGTCACCAATCAGGTCATCCAGAAGAACGCCACTGCGAACATCATTATCGACATGAATCAGGTGGCGCCGGCGGTCGGCTACGCGAATCAGGCCCCGCGGCTCGACGCAGTTTCGGTCTCGTCTTTCCAGGCCAGCTATGGCGACACCATCGCCTTGAAGGCCGTGGCTCACGATCCAGACGCCGGCGACACCGCGCTGCTGACGTTCACCTGGGCGGCCGCTTGCGGCAGCATCGGGTTCAAGACGCTCACCGCGGGGACGGACACCAAGCCCTCGGCCTCCGATGCAATTTTCACCGCGCCGAACGTGAACAGCCGTTGTGTGGTCACCCTGACGGTGACCGATCCCCGTGGTCTGAGCAACGTCGCGTCTTTTGCCATTGCCGTGTCTGGCGCCAACGCCACCGGCAACGCGAATGTCGCTGTCAATCTGGACAGCTACCCGGTGGTCATGGCCCTGACCGCGAATCCCGCGCAGATCGTTCCGGGCGGAACCACCAACCTGTCGGTTATGGCCACGGACCCTGACGGCGATGCCTTGACCTATGCCTGGTCCACGCCCTGCCCGGGAACTTTCTCCGGCTCCAATTCCGCCGCAACGTCCTTCACGCTCTCGGCCTCGGCCAGCAACCAGTCGTGTGACTTCCAGGTGGTGGTGACGGACGGCAACTTCGCTGACGGCCGGCCCAAAGGCGGCGTGATCACGAACCACCTGGGCCTGGCTGTGAAACCAATAAAGGTCACCGTGCCTCCCCAGATCGACCTCACCTATCAGAGTCGGAGTGGCTTCGAAGCCGGCTCCGTGGTGGACCTGGCCGTCGCCGCGAGCGACTTTTCCGGCGGGACTCTGAGTTATGTGTGGACGTCGTCTTTCGGTCCGGCGCCGGTGTCGGCTTCGCCAGCGGACATGGGCCTCGATCCATCGCGATGGAGTACCGGCGCGACCTGGACCACTTCGGGGCTGCCCTCTGGTGGCTCGTCGGTTGTTCTCACCGTCACGGCGACCAGCTCGGCAACCGGGCTTTCATCCAGCCGCCAATTCCGACTGATTCCCGGGCCGGTCATCTCCGCGATTGGCGCAGACCAGACGCAATTCACCCCGGACGCCATGACGGCACAGCTTTCGGTTTCTGCCGTCGGCGCCCAAGGTGACGTGCTGCTGTACGCCTGGTCATCGAGCTGCCCAGGGACGTTCTCGGCGGCCAGTCAAGCCACCTCCACATTTACCCTCTCTGCCTCTCCCACTGTCACTTCATGCGATTTTGCTGTGACGGTGACAGACGTGGAATTCCCCGATGGCCCGGCCAGCGGCGGGCAGACCAGTGGACATGTGATCATCGGGGTCCGGAATTGCTCGCAGGCCAATGCCTGCGGCGGCTGTGGCGTGCTAGCGGGAGCGCCTGGCTCTAGCTGCGGTGCCTGTGGCAGCTACGTATGCTCTGCGGATGGGAGCGCGGTGACCTGCTCCGATCCAGGCCTGAATGCGTGCGGCGGTTGCGGCGCTCTCAGTAACGCCCCCGGCTCGGCTTGCGGCGCGTGCGGAACCTACGTGTGCAACGCCGGACGAACCGCGGCGACCTGCTCCGATCCAGGCCTGAATGCGTGCGGCGGCTGTGGCACGCTCAGCAACCCGCCCGGTTCAAGCTGCGGGGTGCGGGGACAATACGATTGCAGCACGAGCAAGTCGTCGGTGTTCTGTGTGGACTGCGCCCTGGGCTTTCACGACGGCGGGGACGGGGTGTGCCGTTCGACTGGGACTTGCTCGGCTGCATACCACAGTGATGGTACGGGAACCTGCGTGGCCAGCGGATGCGCTACGGGCTACGTGATGTCGGCGGGCGAGTGTTCGCCCACGTTCGCCAGCCTGTCCGTGGGGGCCTCACACGTGTGCGGCGTCAAGACCGGCAACACTATTTCCTGCTGGGGCTTGAACTCCAGTGGCCAGGCAGCGGTACCGGCGACGACGGTCACCGCGGTCGGCGCGGGACAGGCTTTTTCGTGCGGGGTATTGGGAGATGGCAGCGTCAGCTGTTTGGGCGACAACACCTACGGTCAAACCATCCCGCCCAGCGGTAGCTTCACGGCTGTCAGTGCGGGCTCCTATCACGCCTGCGCGCTGCGGACCAACGGCAACGCCGCTTGCTGGGGCCAGAACACCTACGGCCAGGCCAGCGCGCCGGGCGGCATCTTCACTTCGATCAGGGCTGGCGGCTATCACACCTGTGGCGTGAAGAGCGATGGGACGGGGATGTGTTGGGGCTTGAACACGAGCCAGCAGACCAACGTCCCCGCTGGAAACTACCTCACCATCAGCGCTGGCGGCGCTCACACTTGCGCTCTGAAGACCGGAGGCAGCGTCATTTGCTGGGGCTCAAACAGCAACGGCCAGGCCCCGACCACAGCGCCAGCGGGGACCTTCACTTCGATCGGTGCTGGGGCGTCCAACACATGCGGCGTGAAGAATGACGGCACGTTGACTTGTTGGGGCGACAACTCCTACGGAGAGTCGACACCGCCCACCGGCACATTTGCCTCGGTTGCGGTGAACACGACCAGCGCTTGCGCGGTGAAGAGCGACGGAACCGTGGTCTGCTGGGGCGACAACACCTACGGCCAGGTCAGTCCCCGCACCAGCAGCTATCGCGCGGTTAGCGCGGGCGCGACCCACACCTGCCAGGTCAAGAGTGACGGCACATCGGCTTGCTGGGGCGACAACAGCTATGGTCAGTCGACGCCGCCGACAGGCACGTTCACCTCGGTCAGTGTGGGGGCGTTCCACACCTGCGGGGTGAAGACAGACGGCAGCGTTGCGTGCTGGGGATTGAACAGCAGCGGTCAAGCAGCCGCGCCGTCGGGTTTTTTTTTCGCAATCAGCGCCGGCGACAATCACACCTGCGGGGTGAAGACGGACGGCAGTGTCGTGTGCTGGGGATTGAACAGCAGCGGCCAGGCCTCACCCCCAGCGGGAACCAACTTCGCCTCGGTCAGCGCGGGTGGCAGTCACACCTGCGCTGTCAAGACGGACGGCAGCGCGACTTGCTGGGGATCGAACGCCAGCGGTCAGGCGCCCACCGCACCAGCGGGAACCTTCTCCTCGCTCGCCGCGGGCGCCAATCACACCTGCGCCGTGCAAAGTGATGGCACTATTGTATGTTGCGGCCTCAACAGCAACGGTCAGGCCTCACCGCCAACCGGCAACTTCATCTCGGTCAACGCGGGGAGCGGGAGCAACACCACCTGCGGCGTCAAGACCAACGGCACCATCGCGTGCTGGGGCCAGAACAACTACGGCCAAGCGAGTCCACCTACGGGCAGCTTCGATGTGGTCAGCGTGGCTCAGAACCACAGTTGCGCCTTGAGTGCGGGCGGCATTCTGCGTTGCTGGGGCTACTACTGGAACGCCCCGTAGCGCACAGTTTCGGTCATCGTCACGAATCTGTTGCCCTCTTGTTTCCCGTCGAGGACTGAACCGCGCATACCATGCGCGGGCAGTGACCTCTCCTCGGCTGACGTCGCTGGCTACCACTTCCGACGGGTGGCCGAGCGTACGCGAACGCTTTTCTGCCGCGCGCTGGCTGTTGGCCGGCGCAGCGGTGGTCCTACTGGCAGGGGCCGGAGGCCTCAGTGCCCTGGCCCTGCGCCGCTCGCAGGAACGGCTTATCAACAGCGTGAGCGCGACCATCGGCTTCGCGCAGAACGTGGACCTCGCCCGGGAAGCCCAGGTCCACTTCAAACGCCAGGTGCAGGAATGGAAGAATGTGCTTCTGCGGGGTCACATCGCCAGCGACAGCGCCAAGTACTGGTCCTTGTTCGAGGGGGAAGAGACCAAGACGCAAGCCCTGCTGGCTGAGTTGCGTTGGCGCGAAAGCAGCGAATCAGCAGCCATCGACGGTCTGCTGGCCGAATTGCGCACGCTGGGCCAGCGCTACCGCGCGGCAGAGGCCAAGTTCGCTCCCGCCGAAAATCCACTCAGCTATCGCGAGGTGGACAGCCGCGTGCGCGGCATGGATCGCCCGCCCACCGACGAGATGTCCGCCCTGGTCGAGCGCCTGCAAGCCCGCATGGCCGGCCTGGGCAAACAAATGACGGCCTCGCACCAGGCCGAGATGGTGACGCTCCGCTGGGCCGTGCTGGCGGCAGCGCTGCTCGGCGTGCTGTCGGCCATCATGCTGATGCTGCTGATTCGGCGGGCCGAGCGCGAGCGCGCCCAGGTGAGCGACGAGGCCAAGAGCGGCTTCCTGGCCACCATGAGCCACGAGATCCGCACGCCCCTGAACGCCGTGGTCGGCATGGCCAACCTGCTGGAACACACGAGCTTGACAGCCACGCAGAGCGACTACTTGACGAAGCTGAAAGCCGCCTCGCAACACCTGCTCGGTATCATCAACGACATTCTAGATCTGTCCAAGATCGAGGCCTCCAAACTGGAACTTGAGAATCTGGTCTTCAGTCTCGATGACATGCTCGACGACGTGGCCACCCTGGTCGGCGTGCGGGCTGCGGAAAAGAGCCTGGAGCTGGTGATCTCGCGCCCACCTGAGGTGCCGGTCCTGCTGCTGGGTGATCCCCTGCGCGTGGGCCAGATCCTGACCAACCTGGCCAGTAACGCCGTCAAGTTCACAGAAAAGGGCGAGGTTCACATTTCGGTTTCTTTGCGCGCCACCCATGGGGATCGCGTGGAACTGCGTTTTCAGGTTGAGGATACCGGCATCGGACTGACCACCGATCAGCAATCCAAACTGTTTCGTCCCTTTTCCCAGGCCGATGGCTCCACCACCCGTCGCTTCGGCGGAACCGGGCTGGGTCTGGCCATCTGCGCCCGTCTGGTGAAACTGATGGATGGAACCATCGGTGTGGAAAGTGAAGCGGGGCACGGCAGTCGCTTCTTCTTCACTGTGTCCTTTCGTGCCCGCACCGGCGAGCGGCGACAGCGGCCCGGTGTGCCGCTGGTGGTTCGCGGCAAGCGCGTTCTGGTGGGCGAATCCAACGCCACCGCGCGTCGCTCGATGGTGGACACCCTGGTGGACGCTGGGATGTCGGTCACCTGCGTGACAAGTGCCGACGAGGCGCGTGCCTGGCTGGGGCGCTCGGACGCGGGCCAGTCAGTCGACCTGGTCTTCCTCAATTGGAGCTTGGACGGGTCCCGCACACGCGATTTGCTCGCCCTGGCGCGCAGCACGGTCGGCGTCGCGCCCAACCGCGTGGTGGTGGTGGCTTCCCACGCCGACGCCGAGCCAGCCCACGCCAGCCTGCGCGCCCTTGGGTTCGGCCTGCTGCTCATCAAGCCGGCCAGCCCCTCGGCGGTGTTCGCCATCGTGGCGCGGGCCTTCGGCGCCGAACAGCGCAGTCGTGTGGGACGCGGCGCGGGCCAGCTCGATACGGTCGACCCCAGCACCTGGGATCAGGTTCGAGGCGTGCGCGTGCTTTTGGTGGAAGACAACATCATCAATCAAGAGGTCGCGGCCGCGATTCTGAGATCAGCCGGTGTGGTGGTGGAACTGGCCAGCAACGGCCAGGATGCGGTCGCCAAGGTGCACGAGGCTGTGCAGAAAGACAGTCCCTTTGGTCTGGTGCTTATGGATCGCCACATGCCCGGAATGGACGGCTTGCAGACCACCCGCAAGATTCGCGCCGACGCCAGATTTGCCGACCTACCCATCGTAGCAATGACGGCCGACGTCGTGGGTTCGGCTCGCGAGGAGTGCCTGCGCGCTGGGATGAACGACTTCATCTCCAAGCCTTTCACGCCGGATTCCCTGTTCCCGATTGTCGCCCGTTGGGCCAAGACGAAAGCGGAGTCGCCGGCAGCAATGCCCCAGCCTTTGCAAATAGCGGCCCAGCCCTATGATGGTTTGTTACCGGCCACGCTCCCCGGCCTTGATATCCAAGAGGGCCTGGCTCTGGTGGGGGACAATCGGGCCTTGTATCTGCGGCTAGTGCGCACCTTTGCCGCGACGTACGCGGGCGCCGACGGGCGGATCAGAACCCTCTTGATTGAGGGCAAACTCGACGACGCCATTCGTGAGGCCCACACCATCAAGGGTCTGGCCGGTCAGATGGGCGCCCAGGCCCTGTATCGATCGGCTCGTCAACTGGAGACGGCGCTCAGGTCCGCCAGCCCCGAGGTGGACGCAGCCCTGCGGGGCTTCGCGGACGAGCTGGCGCTGGTGATCCGCGGGGTGGCCGAGTTTTTGAAAGGCGATGTCCGCCGAGAGCCGCCGGTCTCGGGGGAGACAGACCCGCGTTCTCTGGCCGGCAACGAAATGGGCGATCATGCTTTCCCCTGAGATTCTTATTGTCGACGACACGTCGCTGAACCTCGACGTGCTCAGCAGCCTGCTGTCCGCCTACCGCCTGCGCATCGCCGCCAATGGCGCAACCGCGCTGCGCATGGCTCAGCAGGAACCACCAGACCTCATCTTGCTCGATGTGCTCATGCCGGGCCTCGACGGCTTTGAGGTCTGCCGCCGCCTGCAGGCGGACCCGCGCACCTGCGAAATCCCCGTCATCTTCATCACCGCTCTTGGCGATCACGAAAACGAAACCGTGGGCTTCGAGGTGGGCGGCGTGGACTACATCACCAAGCCCTTCAATCCCATGGTGGTGCGCGCCCGCGTACAGACCCATCTGGAATTGAAGGCGGTCTGGGATGCCTTGCGCGACGAAAACGCGCGGCTGGAGTCGCGGGTCCAGGCGCGTACGGCTGAATTACAGGCCGCTCTCAATCGACTGCGCGAGAGCGCCGTCGACACTGTGCTTCGCCTAGGATTGGCGGCCGAGTACAAGGACGACCAGACCGGACGCCACGTGTTGCGCATGGCTCACTATGCGGTGGCCGTGGCCAGGCAGTTGGGCTGGAACGCGGCGGATCTCGATCGACTCTTCCACGCTGCTCTCATGCACGACATTGGCAAGCTCGCCCTGCCCGACAGCATCTTGCAGAAGGCAGGACCCTTGAATGCCGAGGAATGGGCCATCGTGAAACGCCACCCTCTGGTGGGCGCCCGCATTCTCTCCGGCTCGGATTCCGAAATCATCCAGTTGGCCGAAATTGTGGCACTGACCCATCACGAGAAGTGGGACGGATCGGGCTACCCGCGTGGACTCAAGGGAGAGGACATTCCCCTGGTGGGCCGCATTGTCGCGATCTGCGACGTGTTCGACGCCTTGACTGTTCACCGTCCCTACAAGCTGGCGTTTCCGCTGGACAGAGCGTATTCAACCTTGCGCCAGGGCTCCGGAAGCCATTTCGATCCTGCGGTGGTGCACGCGTTCTTCGGCGCACAATCCGAGGTTCTGCGCGCCTATCATCAATATGGCGACGACAGCCCGGAACGGCCGCTGCCGCCCGCGGTCGTGGCGGCCCGGGTCGCGCATCCCTCCGCGCCGCACCTTCTCGCGCTGGACGCCGCAGACGACACCGCACCGTAATGTTGTCACAGTCGTCACAAGTCGGCCATTTGCGTTTTCGTAATTGTCGCGCAGCCGTCGCGTGCGCTGCACGGACGAAGGAATAGGGTGCGACCGTCCCCATAACCCAGGGAGGATTATCATGTTGCACCTTCGCTCGTCTCGTTCCGCCTTCTTGCCCCTCGGGGCGCTCGCCATCGCCGCGGCGCTTTCCGCCTGCGGCCAAAACAACCAACCCTCTGCAATGGGCTCGGCCGACGTGAGCGTGCAGGCGCTCAGCGCCGTTCCGCTCAGCCAGGTCACTGTCACGATCTCGGGCCCCTCTCTGTACGCGCCCAAGCCAGTGACCCTGTCGCCGCAAGGATCGGGGGGAAGCTACGGCGCTCTCATTTCCTCGCTGCCGGTCGGTAGCAACTACACGTTCACGGTCAGTGCCAGCGACACAAGCAACGTCCTGGCCTACGTCGGACAAGCGACCAACGTCGCTATCTTGCACAATCACGTGACCACGGTGGTCATCACCGCCCAACCGGCCAACCCGCCCGCACCCTTCGCGAACACCGTTCCCATCATTGATTCGCTGGTCGTGTCGTCCACCAACGTGGCACCCGGTGAAAGCATCACCGCCAAGGTCCAGGCCGAAGACCTCGATGCCGGCGACAGCATCACCTTCGCCTGGTCGGGTAGCCCCGCGGTAGGCAGCTTCTCGGCAGCCACCGCCGCCACCACGACCTGGACCGCGCCTGCCACCGAGGGCGACGTCACACTCACCATCAGCGTGACGGACACTCATGGCGCTGTCACGGCGGCTTCCATTGTGATCCACGTGTCCAACGCCAATGGCACAGGCCAGGCCGACGTCAATGTCAAGTTCAACAACTGGCCGGTAATCAGCGATGTCAGCGCCACGCCCGGATGGATCACGCGCGGCACGCCCACGGCGCTGTCGGTGACGGCCAGCGACTCGGACCACGACACGCTCACCTACCTGTGGAGCACCGGCACGACCTGCACTGCGGGGAGCTTCACGAGCACGACTTCGGCCACGCCTTCCTTCACGCTGCCGGTTTCTGCGACCGACACGTACTGCGAGTTCGACGTGGCGGTCAGCGACGGCCACGGCGGAACCAGCCACGGCACCGTCTACCTTCCAGTGGGAGCGCCCGTGTCGATCGTTGCCCCGGCTATCGTCGACGCCGCGCAATCAGCGTTGGTGGTTGATCCGTCCGAAACGGTTTCTCTCTCTGTCGAGGCGATGGACCCGCAAGCCAGCGCCATGACTTTCGTGTGGTCGGCCTCGGCGGGCTCGCTCTCCGGGCAGTCCGACACAGCCACCACCTCGCAAGTCACCCTGACCGCGCCCGCCATTGGGTTGACTGACCTGGTTGTGTCCGTGGTTGTGACCGACGCGGTCGGCGCCAGCAAGAAGTACGACTTCTCGGTGCACACGGCAGCCCTGGCCAGCGTCTGCACGCCGCCTGCTTCCACGGCGTGGAAGTTCGGTCTCATGGGCGATACCCAGTGGACGCTGACCACGGATCCCGCGGGTCAGAACCCGAATCGAGTGTCGGTGTCAATCATCAACGAGCTCAACCCGAAGTTCATCGACGCCGGCGTCAAGTTCGTCATCCAAGTGGGTGACCTGACCGACAACGGCAATGACGCCGACGAGATCGTGCGCGCCAACGCGGCCCAGGCGCTCTACACCGCGGGCATCGGATTCTTCCCGATGCGTGGCAACCACGAAACCTATGGCGCCCCGGCTAACAGCTACTCCATCCCGGTGCTGCAGACGAACTACCCACAGACACGCGGCTTGAGCCAGACCTTCGGCGCCACCAACTTCAGCAGCCCGACTTCGGTTAGCGCGGATCTGGATGGCATGACTTACTCGTTCGACTACAACAACGCCCGCTTCGTTATCCTGGACACCTGGGCCACGCCCAGCAAGCGAGTCGACGCCGCTGGCTACTACTATGGCTACTCGATCGCCGAGCAACAGGCCTGGATCAGCAGCAGGCTCGATCTCAGCACGCGCGGCACCGACCATGCCTTCGTGCTTTCGCACCAGCCCCTCATCGCGGAGAACCACCAGGACGCAATGTTCCAGGGCTACACGAACGCCAATCTGGACATGCAGAATGCATTCTTCGCCAGCCTGCAGAACAACAACGTCAAGTACTTCATGAGCGGCCACGACCACGTGGACCAGCGCTCGATCATCGCCAGCCCCGACGGACTGTCCAAGGTACAGGAGCTCATCTGCGCATCGAACAGCAGCAAGTTCTACACACCCCAGGCCCTTACCAGCGCCAACTGGTTCGGACAGAAGGTGCGCGAGACTTCCGTGGCGCAAGAGCTCTACACGGTTGGCTACTACATCTACACGGTGGACGGACCGCGCGTGACGGTGGACTACTACTCCGACACCCACGGCAACTGGAAGTCGGACGTCAACTATCCCAACGGGGCCGGCCTGGCTGACACCGGGATCACGCCGACCTTCAGCTTCGTCAAGAAGCAGACCTGGGGCTACAGCGTGAACGGAACGGAGTTCCTGGTTGCCGAGGGCGCTTCCTACCCCACCACGCCTTTCACCTTCTCCGGCACCACGGCGCAGATCCTCGCCGGCACGAATGCCAGCACGGTCACGGACTACACCGGCCGCGCGCTTACCAAGGCCGTGGACATCGGTTGGGACGTCGCCACCTGCGCCACTGCCAGCGCCATCATGTCCCTGTGGGGTACCGCGGATGTGGGCGCGGCCAGCGGCGACACCGTCGCCCTGTCCATGTCCTTCAATCGCAACAGCGTCACGGATGCCACGCTGGTCAGCGGCAGCTTTGGTCTGGCCACGCAGGATAGCGCTGGCAACTGGACCAACGCCGTAACGCAGAACGTGGGTGGAACGCCGAACTTCGTGTTCGGCCCCTGGAACGCGAGCTACACGCTTGGCACCTACGGCGTCGACCCCGACAGCAACACCGTGTGGGCCGTGGTGAACCACGCCGGGCGCTTCGCGGCCGCGCAGTTCTAACTAGCCACAGCGGCAGCTAGCCCAAGTACCCAGCGCGGCCCTGGCGCCTTCACCGGTGCCAGGGCCGCATTCATTATTGCAGCGCTCTACCAGCGGCTGGGTATAGGGATCTCAGCGAACGATAGGTGCGGTTCCCCAATTGCGCCGCTCAATTCGCGCTTTCGGTTCGTACGTCCAGCCGCGAGCAACACGAAGCTGCTCGAGAACGTTGGCCCCGAACAGGATCGGAGCGGCAGTCGCGCCGATCCATCGTCCTATTCCTATTGCCGACGTTGGCCACGATGGATGAAATGCCGATGATGTCGTAGTGGTGGCTCGCGATCTCGTGTTCGAAGATCTCCAGCGTCGGAAAATCAAGCAGCGTGCAAGGCGCCGAGATATTTGACTGGATCAGCCGGATTCCCAGCGATGGATGAAACACCCGAAGCGAGAAAGAACCTTGCTCGCGCGTGACTTGATTGTGAAAGAGCTCCACTGGGTTGATGGCACGGCTGCCGTATTCATCGTCTTGACAGTACGGGCCGAACACCGACGACAGGAGCACACGCGCGCCATTGCGCGTAGGTAGATTGAAGCAGCCTTCTTCCACTGCCATTTC
>Ga0182021_10001377_pt1 | contig 27676 bp, 29 predicted proteins | sample 612E3MmetaG_FD_120493 | JGI IMG/M metagenome (GOLD analysis project Ga0182021, IMG submission 120493) | Permafrost microbial communities from Stordalen Mire, Sweden - 612E3M metaG (Illumina Assembly) | ecosystem: Environmental > Terrestrial > Soil > Wetlands > Permafrost | place: Sweden...
AAGATTATATCTTTTCGTGGTAAAAACTATTTTGTTTTTCCTTTTTTTATCAACTTCGTGCCCTTTGTGCCTTCGTGGTAAAAATGGGTTTTTTTCGTTTTTCATAAAACTTTTGACACTATCCCTTAAAGCATTTCATCGCCGATATCGGTAACTGTATTATTATTGAACGTTACCAAAAAATTAGTGAACCGGTTTTCCCAGTATTTCCATTGATTGGCATCAATTGATGCCGTTGCGTGAGCAGGCGGATAGCCGAAAGCGGCAAGCACTGCTTCTTTGCTCATGCCCGAGGTAACGTCGCCCTTTTTAATATATTTCTGTTCTTCTTCGGTGAATCTGTCCAGGGCTATTTCTTTTTCGGAAAAATACTGGTTGAAAAGATCGCTCATCGGCTTGATACTGTGCCGGGCGACATAAACTAATGTGTACTCTACATTGTTTTCAGTTTTAAACGTGACTTCTTTGGTGTTGTATTCAGTGATTGTGGCCTTCGTGTTGACCGGGATTATCGTTCCCCTGTGGTAATTCGTAGTAGGAATTTCCCTGGGTTTTTCATACCAGATATTTACCGCGGTATAGTAAACCTTTCCCAATGGGCCGCCCCTTTCTCCCTTACCCGCAGCGAATGCCAACGAACTTACCGCACTCAAAACTATTGTTCCAAGAACAATAAAACTTTTCATACCGTTTTTCATGGTTCTCTCCTTTTTAGTTAAAACTTCATTTCTCTAAAAAAAATTCCCTCTTTTCTCTTTTGCACCCATACTTAATACAACTGATTCTATCTATTTTAGCAGGTTGATGGATTTTGCACAAATCCAATCCATGCGGGTTATCTTGTATCGGCGTAGGATAATGGCACTGATTTTTTAACATCAGCGCGGCGGCGACGCAGTTAAAGCTGCTTACGGTCAACATACTGCCGAAAATGGGCACATAGCTGGAAACAAGCGCGCCGGTTTCTTTTATCGATAAATAGGCTTCTTCGCTCCCGCACATTCCATCGCAATCAAGAATACACATATCCGGTTTTTTAAAATTCGCGTCTGCCGGCGGGAAAAGTGAAGCGTATTTTTTGGAAGTCGTTTGGTTAGTCATTAAGAAAAACACACTGCCTTCTCCGGGGACAACTACCGGCAGTTTAGAAAAAGAAAACGGCCTGATTTTGCCGTCATCGGCGATTTTGAGCTTTTGGCCGCAGATATATTTCATTACCTCTCCGTATTGGTCAACACTGCCGAGTAAAATATAATCGCACCGGTTTTCATTCAACCATGATTGCGCGAGTATAACCGCCTGATGAAATGAATCGGCAAATTGGGTTATTGTTAATGTAGGCCCGCGGCTTTGCAGCATAAAGGACAGGTACGATGCCGCGGCGTTATGCACAGAATGAGAAAATATCGTAGGTGATACGTTGGCATCGGTATAGCTTAAGATATCGTCGAGAAATCGAAAAGTAGTAGCATGCGGCCCGAATGCCGTGGCTACGATTATGCCTAAAGTTTTTTTCGCTTCCGGCGGTAGGCCGCTGTCGACAAACGCGTCGTATCCGGCTAAAACCGCCATCTTGGTAAAATTGTCCGCCCGCCGCGCTTCTTTTAATATTACCTTATCCTTGATAATATCTTCGCTGACGCAATAACTTGAATCTTTGGGCGGAATCCATCCCTCTTCCAATGCTTTTTCTAAGGATTGTACTCCCCTGCCACGATTAGATATGATACCGATACCGGCAATGTTCATAGATTACCTGGCTTTTGTTTTTTAGCCACGGATTTTCACTGATAAACACGGATAAATTAATCGATTATTTATCTTTGTCGCCTACTCTTTTTGAAAAGTCTCATATTAAAATCCGTGTTCCATCCGTGTAAATCAGTGGCTAAACACACCTAAAGATAATTATTCTTTCGTTATAACAATCGCCGAATTGTTTCCGCCAAACGCCAGCGATGTGGATACCGCGCAGTTGCCTATAATTTCTGTTTTTTGGCAAACCGGCGCGATGCCGATTTCTTCATCGATATTAGTAAACCCGGCGCTGGCGGGAATCCAGCCTTCGCGCAAACCTGATCCGGCGAAAATCGCTTCCAAGCCTCCCGCCGCGCCTAAAGTATGGCCGGTGAAACCTTTAGTGGAAAGAAATTTAATGTTTTTGCCGAAAACTTTAGCTAAAACCATTCCTTCGACTTTGTCGTTATCCTTAGTCGCCGTGCCATGAGCATTAACGAAGCTGACTTGCGCAGGTTTTATCTGCGCTTCATCCATCGCCCGCGATAAAGCGGTTTCCAGCCCACTGCCATCCGGCCGGGGCGCGGTCAAATGATAAGCGTCGCAAGCTAATCCGTAACCACGAAGAAAAAGCCGCGCTTTTTTGCCGCGCTTGCGGCAGGTATCTTCTTTCTCGATAATAATGATACCCGCGCCTTCGCCTAAATTTAAGCCGGAACGTTCTTTATCAAACGGCTTGCATAAAGAATTACTCGCTACCCCCAAAGAGCCGAATCCCGCCAGGGGTACGCGATTTAATTCATCGGCGCCGCCGCAAATTGCTATATCGCACATATCCGAACGTAACCACGACAAACCTACCCCAATCGCATCAGTGCCGGAAGAACAAGCATTCACAACCGTGCATGATGGGCCGGCAAGCCCAAGTTTTTCTGAGATTGCCTGTGCCAAGCTGCCCTTAAGATACCTCTCTACAGAATGCATTGATGCGTTCCCTGTATTTTTATATTCCCTATAAAAATCAATATCGTTCAACTGGCTGGCTACCGTAGTACCAAGACATACGCCGACACGAAAATCTTGCAACACTCCCTGGAGCCCGCTATCCCCTATTGCCTGTTTGACCGCGATGAATGCGAGGTTCAAAGTTCGCATGATATCCCTGCCGTTGGTTAAACCTTTAACCTCAAAAACCGGATAGGGCAAACAAGTATCAAATAAAGATATGCGTCCGCCGCTCCTTCGGCCCTGGGAAAAAGTATCCAAAGTTTCTGCGACATTATTGCCACAGGCGGAAATCGCGCCCATCCCGGAGATAACTGCGCATTCTCGATTCATATTCATTTGGTTTATAAAATATTTTGCATTGTTTTACTTTCTCATCCGTGGTAATCCGTGGATATCCGTGGCTAAAATATGTTTTTCAAAGAATTTTCAGCCACCGATTGACACGGATACGCACGGATAAAAACCTAAGAAATTTATGAAATGCTTCTTATTTTTTTTTGTTTTCCAATATGTATCTCGCCAGGGTATCGACTGAGTAAAATATTTTCCTTCCCTCGTTCATATCTTTTATCTCAAGGCCAAAATTCCTCTGCAAAAGCACGACTATCTCCACCGCGTCCAGGGAATCAAGCCCCAACCCTTCCCCGAAGAGTATTTCGTCATCTTTTATATCTGTCGGCTTGATATCTTCAAGGGATAAACTAGTGACCAAAAGCTCTTTCAACTTAGCGCGAATCTCCTTCAATTCCAACTCTTTATTCTCTTCCATTTCCCTCCCTCCTTGTTATAAAATCATATTGTCTTTTTTATTCTTTCACCCTTCGTCTCTCTTCCTATATTCATCAGCGATCATCTGCATCATCTAATCTGCGATCATCTGCGCCTGCCAAATATCATGAAACAAAAAACACTGATAAGGATATTTTTTTACAAATGATTCTAAGATATTTGAATACTCCTGAACGAATACGCGTAGCTGTTCTTTTTTATCCCTGCCCCGTTCTAGGCGCGGCTGTATGGTATGTGTTACATTTACATCATAGCGCCGAGGCCCAAGCTTAGCCGACTCCAGTACCACCACCGGACATCTTGCATTCGCGGCGATAACGAACGCGCCATAAGGAAGCAACGCCGGCTTACCTAAAAACTGTACATCGATGCCGTCAAAGCCATAGCGGCGATCGCCCATGATCGCTACTATTGCGCCGGCGGATAAAGCGTTCATGATTTCTACTACGCCGCCCAGATATTGTTCCGGCGAAATAATTTTAATACGATTGTTGTCGGCGCCGATTTTTAAAGATTCGCTTACCGCGCGATTATCCTCGGGCCGCATCACTAAATATACCGGTTTGTCAATTTTGCTTAAAGCCGTCATCGCGATTTGCCAATTTCCGGTATGGGAAGTAAGAAGCACAAACCCCTTGCCTCCGGCAACAAGCTTCATTAGTTCATCATAACCTTCCAGCCGCATATCAAATTCTACTTGGCCGGAAATACAGGCAAAACGATCGATTAATTGTTTGCCCTGGTTAATAAATAGCCGGTACGTATGAACAAAATTCACCATCCCGGAGCTTCCGGGAAACCGCCGTTTTATATATGCCAGCGCGCCGGCGCGAGCCGGCTTGTCAAATAACGCGTAATGTAAGGCTACACCGTAAAGCAATCCATAGGCGCCGGACAAACCGAATAATTTTAAAGTTGTTTTAAAAAACCAAAATCCCAGCGCATTACCGCGTTTCTTTGCTTCTATTTTATGAAAAGTTTCATTCATATATAGTTTCCGCTGACGCGTATCTTTTATTCTTGTTTATCGCCAAGGCCGTATAAAAAACAATAATGCTTACTATAATTGCCATAACCGGAGCAACAATCAAAGAACCAAGCAGCCATTCCCATAATCGTTCTTTTAGCTGGCCGAAGATAACGTTAAAAGAAACTTCTTTTAACCACGCTCCGTGCAGCATGTAATGGCCCAGCTCAATACAGGCAACCGGCACAAACGGCGGCATGCACAAATTCTGGACCGCTAATGCCATTATTTTATTTAAATGCAGCCTGGTGGTCACATAAATAATCACCACCATATGAACCGCGACTAAAGGCAGCGCGCCTAAAAAAATCCCCACACCGGAAGAAACCGCTAAGTATAAAGGAGTAGAATTATCCTTGAGCAATGCTTTTAGTAATTTTACCGGGTGCCGGAATATATCCAGGGCGATTTTTTTATTATCCCCGGGCACTACCCTGGGATAAGGCCAGGGCATAAACCGGCGCCCGATAAGACGGGCATGCATAAGGCTGATGCGCAGGTTATCAATAAACGGATGAAAGTTAGAAACGCGCGAACTTGCTTGCGGATAGAATACGTTAACCGGAACTTCCTTAAGTTTAAGCCCCGCCCATGCGGCGCGGGTTAAAATCTCTATTTCAAAATCATAATAATTACCGTCGAGTTTTATCTGGGAAATATATTTTACCGGATAGGCGCGAAATCCGCTCTGCGAATCAAGTATGCCGATGCCGGTTTCAAGCTTAAGCCAAAAATTAGAAAACTCCCGGCCAAAACGGCTATGGGCCGGCACTTGTTCCTGATTAAAATTACGGCAACCTACGATAATCGCTGCATCATCATTTTGCAGCAGCGGGACAAACGACTTTATGTCCTCGGGATAGTGCTGGCCGTCGCCATCAAGGGCCAGCATAAATTCGCCTCCGCTTTTCTCAATAAAGCTCAAGGCGGTGCGCAAGGCCCGTCCCTTGCCTAGATTTTTATCATGCCTTAAAACAGTTATATCCGTACCGCAAAAAATTTGCTTAATATCGCAATCAGTAGACCCGTCGTCGATAACAATAACATGTTCGAGATAGCGGCGGCACCCTAAGGCAACTGCCTTTACCGTATCTTTATTATTAAATACCGGTATCGCGCACCAAATATGTCCTGTGGGAAAAACATTATTTTCCGGCATCTTCAAACCTTTCGTTTAAGCCTGGAACTACCCGGGATCAGCATAGAACCGGAATGGCCTAATTTGTGTAAAAGCGCGAGCCGATCATCCAAAGCATCCGGCGGAAAAACGTAATTGCGCCTTCCTTTAAACGCCTCAGTTAAAGTCTCCTGGAGCCAAACCCTGTCTATCTCCGGGGCAATATAATAAACCGGCTCAAGCAAGTCTTGCCCGGGTTTTATAATCCCCTGTTCTCGCGCTAAATCGGCAAGCGGGGTTCCGGGAAGTATGCGTATTCCCATATAGATAAAGGAAACTGTCTTCGGTAAACTTTTAATGTTCCTTATGCCCTCTAAAACTGAAGCTTTGGTTTCTCCGGGGGTCGCGAACATAAAATAATGCGCCGCGGCAACCTCGAATTTGGCAAAAAGCTCATTACAGCCGGTTATATCCTTAAATAAAAACTCTTTACCCAGTTTTCTTAATGTCGTGTCCGAGGAAGCATCCGAGCCGACCTCGGCCGCTTTTAACCCGGTCTCCTTCATCAGCTCGATAGCCCTATCGTCTAATCCTTGCGGCCGGAAGAATGCCGTCCAGGGAATATTGATCTTTCTTTTTTTCATTTCATCAAGGAGCAAGAGATAATCCCCCGCCGGATCATTAAAAACCGAATCGGTAAAGAAGATGTATTTTGCCTGGTGTTTATCGATCAGAATTTTAATATCATCCACAACCGCGGAGATATCGCGGCTGCGGATATCCCGGCCTTCTAAAACCGGATAGGAACAATATATACACTTATGGCCACAACCGCGTTTAGTCTGTACTGAAGCAATATTGCCGCTTTTTAAATAAAACCGCATGATGCTCTCGTCATAATATGCCGAAGGGATTTGTCCTCCGGATAATTTAGAATCCGAGCGCAATACGCGCTCCTTAGGATAAACGCCCTTGCTTACGCTGTTGATAAAATCCAAAATAAGGGATTCTCCTTCCCCCGCAATTCCGTAATCCGCGCCTACCGTACGTAAAATTGCCTCGGGCATAATGGAAAACCCTGAGCCGCCTAAGATTACTTTTGCCGGGCTTATCTTTTTAATCTCCCGCACGATATCCTTTACCGTACCGATGTAGCGCTGTTCATTAAGCAGATTAACATTGTCGATATTACGGATAGATATGCCGATTATATCGGGATTAAATTCCTTAATCCGGGTATTAAGCGTTTCGATAGAACGCTCGCTTGCGAGAAAATCAAATTGCCGCGTATCATGCCCGGCATTTTCCAGGCTTGCGGCTACCATACTTAAACCCAGAGGATAAACCGAATAAGGGCTATCGGCAATATTTGACGAAATCAAAAAAACCTTCATCACTGCCCCTCCCCCCGCCTACGCCGGGCTCTTAAGGCAGACTCCTTATAAGTCCCATCCCGCTTTTCCTTTTCAATAACCTTTAAATATAATTTTGCCATCTTTATTTCTTTACTGAAATCGCCATAAAATGTTTTCCAGGCGTACTCGTACATTTCCTGAAGCGAATCCACGCTCATTTTAGCGGGCTTGAAGACCACTTCCCCGCCGGTATACCGTATCCAGTCATTATGCAGGATGCGCCCTTCTTGTTCCATCTGCGCGCGGATCGGCGTATGCGCAAACGGGGTCAGGATAGTAAACTCCGCGAGGTCAAGTTCAATCTCTAAAAGAAAATCAACCAGCCGCTTAATATAATCCTCATCCTGATTATCCATCCCCAGGATTATTGTCCCCTCTACACCGATGCCGCGTTCTTTAAGGCGTTTAATCCGCCGACGAATATGGTCGGAGGTATCGACAACGGCCTGGTAGACATACCAGCATCCCGCCTTTACCGCCAAATCGAGAATCTCATCGTCATCTTTTATAGGATGCGAGACCCATTTCTTTTTCAGCGGGGCGATTGCCCGGAAAAGTTCTTTTTCCCACGCGTCGTCTTGCGAAAGAGAATTATCGACAATAAAAAGCCGGCTGTTGTCGATACTCTCCAATTCTTTGATTACATTTTCAATCGGACGCGGCCGGAACTTGCACCCTCCCAGGTACGGGGTACAGCAAGGAAAGCAATTAAAGCGGCAACCCCGGGAAGCATGTACCAGATCAACCATCTGCACGCCCCGGAAATGATAAAGTTCGTGTTTTAAAATATTTCTGCGGGCGGTGCCGATCAGTTTAGTGTCGGGAAAATCATGCAAAAAATTATAAGTTTTTTTAAGTTTATTTTCCTGGAAATCACGAAGAACTTGTTCCATCCGTCCTTCGGCTTCTCCCAGAAAAACACTATCCGCGTGCGCAAGAACTTCTTCATGATGGAGCATCGAAGCAATCCCCCCGAAGATGACCTTTTTGCCCATTGCCCGGTATTTATCGGCAATCTCCCAGGCGCGCGGCATCTGGCAGGTAAGCATCACCGACAAACAGATTAAATCCCCGCCGTCACTAAAATCCAGCGCTTCGACGTTTTCATCGCAAAACGATAATTCAACATCCGGGGGCAGTGTCGCGGCAAAGCATACCGGCCCGTGCGGCGGCAGGTTAAACTCCGGCTGGTTTTTTAATTTCGGCCATTTTGGGTAGATAAGTTTTATTTTCATTTAGAAACCTTAACGCTCCTTCGTTATATCCAACTTGGCCGACCAGTCTTTCGATGAAGGCAGGTATTTTTTTAACATCTTCGGTAAAGACTTCTTAAGAGAGTAAGTCGAAACACCTATCGGCTTTTTAACATCCCTGAGGGCATATTCAACGACTGTACGGCTTTTGCTATTTCTGCAACCATTGGTTGCAGTTTTATGTTCCCAACGTATATTTGATAAAAATTTCGCATATACCAAATATTTCTCTCGGAAAATCCCTTGATTCCCGGAAACTCTTTCTGAAGTTCCCGGGCAAGGTTTTCCACTACTGATTTTCCCCAGCTAAATTTTTTTTGCTTATCAGCGATCTTACACCCGATATCCCAATAAAGAGCTATCAATTCCCTATTGACTGCCTTTAGAGCCGCATATTGCGAAGCGCGTACACGCTTTTTGATATCTTCTACAAATAACTTATATTCAAAATCTGTCTTAATTTTCATCACCCCATCCCCCCACATCTTCCTTTATCGTGTTTTTACTCCCGACAGATAATAACACCTGGTTTCTTCTGTATCAAAAATAACCGCCAATATCGCCCGCGTCTCCTTATTTTTTATCATCAATTCTGCCTGCGCTAATAAATTTTCCTGCGGTTTTTCCAAGTATCGCATATACAACAGCGGGCCCTGCAAACCAAAATTTATTGCCGCTTCGGCTAACGGACTCGATGGCAAGGTGTAAATAAAAAGATTTCCCCGGCCAAGTTTCCTCCCCGCGTCTACATAATCTTTAAAGTATGCCAGATTGGCATTCAGCGCGCCGTCCGGACTCGTCCCCAGTATCCCGATATCTTGTTTGTTACCTTTAGAATAAGCAACGCCGGCGTCATATAATGCCAAGGCAATAGAAAGACAGGTAAGCCTGGAGTCTTGATTGAATCTGCCAAAGTTTTCGATAGGATAGGGCAATATAGAATCTTTGAGCAACTGCGCATAGAGTCCATGCGGGTCGGCATACTGCCATTTCCTATCCTTCCCGGCGCCACACTCTTTTTCCTTAACCCAGCCGCAACCTTTAACTAAAGAAATATTTGGATTATTATTTCGCATTAGATTTGTTAAGCTGCGCACCCCCGAACTTATAGGATTTTAATATTTATCCAACAGTTTCTTCTTTTCCTTTTCAAACTCTTCTTTTGATATAATACCTTCATCCCTCAACTTTTTTAACTTCTCTAATTCGGAATAGAGGTCTTTTACAACGACTGCATCAGATTGGGCTTTTATATTTTCCTCTGTTTTAACTTTAAGCGTGGGATCTTTTATGCTGTCAAAATCTCCCCACACTCCAAATGCTTCCACTACCCCGTTAATAAGCCTAACGAAATGACTCCCATCTTTAAAATAAGTAAGATATTCAACGTTTCCCTGTGCCTTAATTGCCCTGGGTTTCCCCACGGCTTTAACCAACTCTTCCCTTGTCATACCTATCTTAATCTTTTCCAGTTCTCCAGATAAAGGAGTTACACAACCATATAATCCTAAACATAACATTAATACAAATATTTTTTTCATTCTTATCCTCCTTTCTTACTGCCTCAACACCAGCGCCGCGTTCACTCCGCCAAACCCCGCGTTGTTAAGCAAGATCGCGCTTTTTTCTAGCTTACGTTTACCTGAAGAAACCCAACCCTCTGCTTCCGGGTCAATATCTTTTAGCCCCACGGTTTGAGGGATAATTTTTTCTTGTAAGGCCTTAAGCGCGATAATCGTTTCGATTAAACCGGCGGCTCCCATGGTATGGCCCAATGCTCCTTTTATAGAATAAAGGGGAATTGGTTTATCCTCAAAAATACTTTTGTAAGCTTTCATCTCCATCGAATCATTATAAACCGTCCCAGTACCATGGCTGGATATGCCGCCAATGTCATCGCCGGACATACCGGCTTTTTTTATGGCTTTTTGTATCGCGAGCCGAAGGCCGCTGCCGTCACGCGAAGGCCCGGTCATATGATTAGCATCACCGGCCACGGCCCAGCCCGCCACTTCTCCCATAACTTTTCTGGCTTCTTTTTTTGCTCTTTTTTCGCTCATTAATAAAACAAACCCCGCCCCTTCTCCCAAGCTTAAGCCGGTGCGATTTTTATCAAATGGTTTTGCTTTATCACGGTCAAGCGCCATAAGCGAAGAAAAACCGGAAAAAACAAACTCAGTAACGGCATCAACGGCAACCACCAATAAGCAATCGCGTTTGCCGCTTCGAATCAAACCGGCAGCAAAACCGATGGCGGCGCTGGAAGAAGCGCAAGCGCTTGAGATGACGATGCTTTCGCCGGTGATTCCGGTAAGCGCTTTTACTTTTTCTAAAAGAAACTTGAGTTTACTTTGCGCGACGTCGCCGGCGCCTTCCAAAACCTGTTTTTCCAATATATCGATTTCGCCGGTAGTAGTAGCAAGAACCAAGCCGGCATCATCCGGTATCAGGGCTTTATTACTTTTTAACAATGGGGCAAGCATTTGTATCGCCAATGAATCTTTACCGAGATAATTAAGCCCGGCGACGGTAGCGGCATTGGCGCTTTGGAATGATTGGGTGGGGAATCTCTCCACTTTGCCGATGGAACTGCGATCAGCTAAAATTCCTTCCCAACATGGCAGGATGCCTTCACCATAAGCAGTTATTAAATCATAGGCTACGATCAACGGTCTCATTCCAGGCATTTGAATTCTCCCGCCTGCCAGCGTTGGCGCATTTTTTCTATTAAGTCCGGTGTAGCAATGTAAAGCTCTTCTGTCCGGCTATCGATAAACATCTGCACGGTATAAGCGGCGGCAGCCAAAGTACCGTCTAACCTGTTGATTTTGTATTCAGTCAATAATTTAGCGCCTTCGGCCCATGGTACCGAAGCCTTCACGACAAACTCCTCATCTAAATGTAAAGATTGGTAGTAATCAACATGAAATTGGACGATCGGCGCGCGCAGGTTTGCCGTGTAAAAATCCTGGTAGGATAATCCACACCGGCGGCCTAACTCCTGCGAAGCTTCTTCGAAATAAAGGGAATAGCGGCCATACCAGACTATCCCCATAACGTCTACTTCGCTGAAAGCTGCCCTTCTTTTTATGGTGAAAGACACCGGCAGTGGCGCCCCTTGCACCCGCTCAAAATATTTACCATCATTACGCCGCGTCATAAACACCTCTCTATCCTTTAAAAATAACTTTCAACTGAATCTCGGCAATTTTCTTATCCTTGTTAGTAATTAAGGCTGAGACCCTTATCTCTTCACTATTCTCCGATACCCGGCGAACGGTACAAATTATTTCTTCATTGCAGGTAACGGGAGTAAAAAATTTAGCGGAAACAATTTCTTTTAGCTGCGGCGTTTTTCGGGTAGTTTCTTCAAGCATGCATAGTATTGCCTGAATCTTACATACCCCGGGCAAAATCGGCTTGTCGGGAAAATGCCCCTGGAAACCGATGAATTCCGGCGAAAAACAGAAACGCGCGGTTAATTCTTTGCCGTTATCGCGCAGGCCGGACATGTTTGATTGAATTTCTTTTTTTAGCCGGCTCACCTAACGCACCTCTTTTAAACGGACAATAAGATTATAGCCAAAACGATAATTTTTGAGGATGATCCCTGCCGGATAAAACTTACCGTGGTCCCGGCGGTATTGATAATAAAAAACACTCCAGAGAAGGCGGTTTTTTTCATAATATCTTTTTTCAATAAGCTTGAGCCCCGTGCCGGCAAATATATACTGGATGGCCCCCGAACCAACCGGCTCGCGGAAAATAACCCGGTATCGGTCTTTTTGCGCTTTTGCCTCCGGGGAAGGAACAATATCAAAATAAATCCTCCGGATATCCTCGCCAATAACCCGGGGTAAATCTCCCCGGCGCAAGAGTTCTTTTAAAACAAAATTAGTCCTGACTGAATCTTTATCCCCGGATAATTCAAACAATTTAATTCCCACCGGATTCAGGCAGGATACGGCAAAAGTTTTTAGTTCCCGATTGGCATCGATATAACCCAGCGCGGAAAAGCTCTGCCATTTATATTGAAAAACGATGCTATTTATTAATTGAAATCTATCCGGGAGAGACGCGGCAAATTCTTTACGCACAAGCTGGGGGTCAGCGCTATCCAAGGGAATATAGCTTGCCCTTGGGAAAGGAACAGTGCTACAGCCGGCGCTGGTTAAGATTATTAAACCAAAAAGTATAAGCCTACGCATTATGTGGCTCCTTGGGAAAACCAATTAAATAAGTAATCCTGACTGTTCTCAATTTAGAAGGAACCTGGCCTATTTTCCAAACATACCCTTGCGCGTCGATACCTTCGACAAGCTTCTTTAAATCTTCGGGAGAATACGTTGTCGCGTAAGAAATAATCGCGTCGTAAGTAAACACCAAAGGAACAATCGGGATAATATTTGTCCAAAGAATCCTTTTAAAAGTTATTGGCTTGATAAATGGCGTAACGAAAAAAACAAACAGGGGAAGTAATAAAGCAAAAAATATTTTATCTAAGCGCTTTTCTGAAAACTCAAAAATTCCGATCGCGCTGCGGCTATTCACCGCGTTCTGCAATATCGTTTTTGCCGCATCAGGCTCAAAGTGATGGAAAGCAGAAAAAATAGTACGCATTCCTTTTAAATAAGCCGGGACGTTCGCCGCATCCACGGCTTCAGGTATATACTGTATTTTGCCGCCGGAACGCTCTTTTATTTTCTCGAAAGCCTGTAGATTAGGGTATTTATCGGTCAGGGTGACCGAAACAGATTCCTGCTGTTCTTGCAGTTGCGCCTGCATCTGGCTCCAGGGGCCCGAGTTCCCAGAACATAAATCTATGACCTGGGTAGTCTTCATCTGCCGCATGGCTTCTTTAATCAGGGGGATAACCGGTTCATAAATCCGGTACGTCACAATAATAAATCCTAGAATATCCGTCATCAGGTTACGGAGCGTATCGGGAAACCAGGGATTATCGGCTATCTCACATAAGCGATATTGTTTCATCTTGTATAACCTTTTTTTCCGGAATCCACAACCGGTACAGCGGCGGAATGATAATCAGGCTGGAGAGATAACCCGACAACACCCCCGTCACCAGCGTTACTCCGACAGAAAAAAGCATCGGGTGGCGGGCAAACAAAAGCGCGCCTGCCCCGATAAGGGTTGTGGCCGCGGCAAAAGTTACGGCCGGATAGGTCCCGGTCTGGAATTTATGCTTACAATAATACGCTACAAACATGCCATAGTCGCTGACGATACCGACCACGATCATCGAAGCAATAATACAGGACATGTTCACGGCCAATCCGGCTAAAGGGATTACCCCGGCAATCATTATGATACTGGTTACTACCGGCGTCAGAGCGATAGCCGAGAGGCGAATATCTTTTAGCAACAGAAATGTTAACGCCGCAGTCAGAAAAACCGCTGAGAGCGACAAAAAGATAAGTTCCGAGCCAAGCGCGCGCGATACTGTATTAGAAAAATTTTTTTGCGATACGATAAACGCCCCGGGATAACCATTGCTTACCGCGGACAATCGCGTAATGTATTTATCTTCGTCGGGGAAAAAAGATAAAACCTGGTACCCGTCATCTTTTTTAACCACATATTGCTCCTTTAAATGATCGAAAAAGGCAAACCCCTCAGGTTCAACTTCCCAATCTCCTGCATGATGCAACTGTTGGAAAAATGGCCGGAAGGCATCCGGCGAGAAATTATAAACCCTGCCGTAATCTGCCAGCATACTCTTAATCTTATTCTCTGATTCAGTACTCCAGAATTCCTGCCAGCGTAATGCGTTAGCCTTGCGCGTATTGAGCCCCGGCCAGATTGAAGACAAGCTGGCAAATTTATCCTTGCCGATCTTTTTAATCGCTGCCTGATAAATATTTGTGTTATTCTGATAGGCGCCTTCGAGAGTCCTACCGGATGCTACTAAAACTGCCGGCATGGCCTTGCCTCCCCAGATATTATGAAAATCCTTTTCCGCCGACAAAACTTCCTTGCCCACGCCGTCAAACTGGGCAATATCATTATTAAACCTTAACCCGGTACCCGATATGAACATCATGGCCAGAATCGCTGCCCAGCAAAAAATACATAGTGAATCCCGCGGCTTAGAATTAAGCGGCGAGGCCGGCTTGAGCGCTGCGAAATTTGACGCGGGATTTTTCTCCCGGCTTAAAAAATGGGGCAAAATAAAAAGGGAAAAGATCAAACACAGAATGATGCTTGAGTTTGAGAAAAAAGCAAGCTGATGATAGCCTTTTACGCTGGAAAAGAAAAATACCGCAAAAATACCTATCGTTGTCAGGGCGCTGAAGATAACCGGCCGGATCACCTGCCTGATGGTTTCTTGACTGTTACCGGCTTTGCGCACTGCCATATATACATAAATCCCATAATCGATCGCGATGCCGGAAATAACCGTGCCCATACCGATAACCGAATACGATAAATTCTTAAAAACAAAACAGGCGATATTTACGGAAACAGCTACTGCCGCGAATGGGGCCAGGAAAATCATTACCGCTTTGGGATCGCGGAAGAAAAACAAAAATAATAACAGGAAAGCAAGTAAAGCTATAATTGAAGTAAGCTGAATATCTTTTTTTATGACATCCTCGTTAGAAACTGTATGAATGTGCCCGGCGACGATATCCGCCGAAACAAATTTCGGTAAGGCCGTCTTTAATTTTCCTCGAAGATACGTAACTAATTTTCGCGCCCCAAATCCTTCGGTCAAAGCCACAGGTGTCTTGACGATAACCATAGCATGCCGGCCGTCCCGGCTGATAAGATGGCCGTTGTTGATCACCACATCATAGCCTGACGACATCGAGAGATTCTCGATATCGCGTAAAATCCCGGAAAATAACCCCAGTGGATCGGCGCGCAAAAATGGCATCAAGAATGAGCTTCCCGGACTTAAAGACTGCCGATAAACAAACTTAAGCCTTTCTTTAATGCTGCCAGGATTCATAAGGCTTTCTATTTTAGGTAGGGCTTCAGGCCCTAAAAGCTGTGGGGCATACTTCAAGAAAGCAATCATTTCCGATGCCACATCGCCTGGGGATATGTTGTTGATTACCTGTTTTACCATCGAAGATGATTTTATTGAGGCCGCCAGCCCGTCGCCAGCAAGAATCAAATCCTGGGTGGTATGCGATTCGTCATTAAGCTTTAAAGAGATAACCAGCTTATCGGAGAAATTAGCCTCGCGCAGAAACCGCATAGTATTCTGCACCGCAGCATTCTGCGGCAACATCATCTCGATATTATCATTATATTTAATAAATTTAAGCCCGATTATTGAAGCAACTATTACAGCCCCTAAGAACCCAATTATCGCCCCTTTACGTTTTTGCGCTAAGCTATGTATTCGGGAAAGATAATCACCGGACATCAGCTTTAACCTCCCATGCGCTTAGCGGTATTAGCTGGTTAAGCTGAGCATTCACAAAAACTAAAGAAGTGCTGTCTCCGTTTTTTTCTTCAATGCGCACCTCTCTTATGTAGCGTTCATCATTTTGAAAGAAGACAGTCACGCGCGTAATGAAATTACGGGAGACTGAATTTTCCCAAGGAACAAACTCCAGGGTAATGGGATGCTCCGTAATCAGGGTTATTTTATAATCATCTACCATAGATTTAAACGTGCCGTAAAACCAATTTTGCATTTGTTTAATCGCTACCTGAAAGCCGGGATTCTCCGCCAGCCGCACTTGCTGCACCTGGTTAGTATCCTCGTCCCACTGGCTGATAGTATTCCCCCTCATCACCATAGAATAACGCATCGGGCTCATTACCCTCCAGGAAAGAAGGCTGGGTTTCTGGATAAAAACTTTGCCCTTTAAAATAATTTTTTGGTTAAAAATGGCAAGGCTCTTCTCCTGGATAAAATCAGTAGAAATCGTTTTTGTCCCCGACATCATCTTTTCCAGTCCCTCGAGCACGGCCGTTATATCCCGAGAGGAATTATCGGCGTAAGCATTAACGCTTTGGAGACAAACAAAAAGCAACAATGTTGTCATTATCCGTTTCATATTTTATTTCCTTTATTTTCCCAAAACTTTACCTCTCCCTGCGCGAGTAGTTCATCGCCGCACATGACTTTTCCCTTAACCACGCCAAAATCTCCGTAGCGCGCATACTTAAAGATCGATATGGTCAAAGTATCTCCGATCCGGGCTGTGCCTGATATTTCCAGCTTCTTTGCCCCCAAGAGAAAACCTTCCACCACTTTATTATTCACCCCCAGCGCTTTAAAGCCGTTAAGCGCAGCCATCGCCTGGGCAATCATTTCCAGGTACACTGTTTCGTCAAGAGTGCCGTCTTCGCGCACAAAAAGCATATCATCAGATATAGTTACAGAAACCTCACCGGCGCGTTCCGCTACTTTCTCCAATTTATCGATAACGCGCATCGAGGCTTGCTGCGGGATGATGCGGTCAACCGCCACCGGAAGATGCACAATGTCATTTTGCCGGTTGGCATTATTCCAGCACCAGGGATCGGAAGCAAGGTAGTCACCGGTAAGCTGATAAGCCGCGCCCCGGCAACCATAACATTCGCTTGATTTATCGCAATCCCGGCAAGGCCCCTTGATTGATTTACGGTAATTGCGTAAGTCTTCTACAACTTCGCTTTCCGCGATGATATCGGAAAGTTTATTTTTTCTAACATTGCCGATAGGAATATTTATGCCCACGCAGGGAAAAACATAACCTTGAGAATTTACCATGCAGGAAAACTGGTGGCGCAAACACTTGATACCGACCAGGGGGGGCTGAGGCTGCCAATGGCGGTTAAATTTAACCCGGTCGATTTCCGCCAGTTTTTTGAATATTTCCTCAAGCCTCGGTATGCTTACATACAGCCATTCATTCGCGCGCGCTTTGCCCTGGGGGGTGATCATTTCAAAATAGGGAATAATGTTTTGTTCGCGCAGCCATTCCCACATCGCCGGCATATCTTCAATATTTTGCTGGCAGATAATCGTACTTACGGCAAAATTACCGGATTTTCCCGGATAACCGGCGGCTTTTAAGTTTTTAAAAGCTTCCTGGATATTTTTATACGCTCCTTGCTTTCCAGAAAGCGCGTCTTGGATATTTTCAACCCGGCTGTTCATCTTTAAAACTACGAACGTATCCAACGCGAATAACCGGCGGGCGATATCAGGCGTTATCTTGGAACCATTAGTAAACAGCTCTATATTGAGGCCGTTTTCTTTGATAAACTCAAGCATTTCCATTATATGCGGATAAACCATCGGCTCGCCGCCAAGAACAATGATTTTGCGCGCGCCAAGCGCTTTGGCCTGCAGGATGGTATCACGAATCTCTTCGCGGGTAAGCTCATTTTCTAAATTTTTTTCATCGGGTACATAGCAATATTGACAGCGTAAGTTACAACGCAGGCTGAATTCTATCTCCATGGAAAGCAGGCGGTTGCTTTTTGCGGTATGTTCAATTTCTTCTTTGGTGAATTCAAAATTACTTAATTGCGTCGAGCAGACGTTCATGGTTTTCTCCTGTCGATGAAGCGTATGGGTTTTCGGAATTTAGGATTATATATTTGCTCTCGAATAATTTTTTCATCCCGGATAAGCACCTTGGGTTTAATTCTCAATTTGGACTGCAATTTATTTTCAATTTCTTCGGGCGCGCGGCCAGGATTATTAAGCGCGAGATGCACCTCAACCATATCGGAAAGTTCACTCTCATTCGTTACAGCGATGTAATATTCCCTGACTCCTTCGATCTCTTCCAAAGCCGAATATATTGCCTGGGGATAAATCGTCGTTCCTTTCACTTTCATCATCTGCTTTTTTCGGCCCACAATCGGGCCAAGCCTGATAGAGTTACGCCCGCATTTGCATGGGGTATCAATAATAAAACTTACATCCCCGGTTTTAAAACGTATAAGCGGCATTCCTTCTATGCCCAGCGGGGTAACCACCACCTCGCCGATTTCTCCCGGGCCAAGGACATTTCCGCTATCGTCTACGATTTCTACTATTGCCAGGTCGGAATGCAGATGCCCTCCGGATTGAGCGGTACACTCGCAAAAAGTAGTGACAATCTCGGAAGAAGAATATGTGGAATAAACTTTCGCGCCCCAGATTTTTTCCAAATCGCTTCCGACTTTTAAAAGCTTTAGATTAGCCATCCTCAGGGGTTCCCCAATGCACACAAGTTTAGAAACAACCGGAGTTTTTGGGATGCTTTTATTTTCGGCGAGAAAACCCCCGAGTTTTCTTAGGAAACTGGGCACTCCCACGATGGCAGTCGGCCGCATGCTGCGGATTACCTGGGCATGGCTCTCTAAACTGCTCAATCCATTCCTGATTGCGGTTGCCCCAACCGCCCGGACGCCGAGAAAATAAGCCAGGCCGGCGACAAAACAGCGATCAAGGGTACAGGTTAAAAGCACGGTATCCCGCGGCGTAAAACCGCAGTTTAAAAAAGATTTCTCTTCATTGTAAGCCAATCGCCGCAAATCAGATTCGGTATAAGCTATTTTAGTAGGCTTGCCGGTCGTGCCCGATGATAAAACAACATCGACTATTTTTTCAATTTTGACCGCCATGAATTCATCGTTGCTGTTCTCGATGTCGGCCTTATCCGTAAAAGAAATATCGCAAAGATTGCTGAGATTGATCTTACCGGGATTTATTTTATGCCCCTTGAATAACCTTTGGTAAAAAGGGGAATTATTTTTACAATACATAACATGTTCATGTAAAAGCTTCTCCTGAACCGCTTTTATTCTGGATGACGATAAAAAACTTATTTTTTCGTATTTATAAAAATTTTTCATACTTTCATTTTTCCATCGCCGCGACTTCATTGATAATCATTTGGCGGACATGATTTTTAAGTTTAAACGGGCTAAACCCCGCGTATTCTTCCCAAAGCAATGGCTTAAGCTGGTGTATTTTAATTACTCCCGGACGCAATAGCATGGAACCTATTGGAGGGATAAGTTCACTTCCCGTAATGCATAACGGAACAATCGGCGTTTTTACTTCAATCGCGGCACGAAATATCGCCCCGTGGAATTGCCCCACGGAATTATCTCTTGAACGCGTTCCTTCGGGAAAAACAACTATCGAAACTCCTTCCCTTAGAAGCTTAGTCGTTTTAGCAAAAAAATCTTCAAAAGGCATCTCGCGAACACTTAAATACCCGGCAAGTTTAGCGATAATACCTAAAACCGGAAGACGAAACGGCCAGATATTTACCACCTGTATCGCTTCATAAAAAAGACAGGGGCAAGCCATTAAAAATGGGTCCGAAGACGAGCGGTGATTACTGACAAAAATAAAAGGCCCTCTGCCTTCATTACGGGCATAATTTTTATATTCGACCCGTATCAAGGGAAATGGCAGGATGCGGATAGCCACTGTTCCGTACCAAACAATTACCCGGCGCAGGCGCTTCATGGTTTGGCGATGCGACAAGATTAGCCGGCAGCAAACGATGAATACCGTCAATAACGGGATAAAAACCAAAGAAAAAATAATATAGAACGCATAAAAGGTAATATTAAGGTATATCAGTTTCAAAAGCCGCATTACTTATTACCCTCTGTTTTTATCAATTGAATAAAATTATAGATATCCCCTAAGGTGCGGATGGTCCTTACGCGTTCGTCATCCCGGATGGCCACGGCGAATTTTTTCTGAAGCGCGACTACAAGATCGACAATATCCAGACTATCGAGGCCCAAATCATTAAATATATTTGCCTCCGGCACAAGCTTATCGGCAGGAATTTCAAAGGAATCGATAAAAACTTCATTGACCATATTAATTATAGTTTGTTCCGCCATCGCAACCCCCCTTAGATTATTTTGAATATAAATAAAAGCAAAACTTTTACCACTAAGGCACAAAAAACACAAAGGAAAAAATCTCACCACAGAGAACACGGAGTTCACAGAGAAAGATAAACGGGAGTTTTAACCACCCGTTCGCTTCGCTCACTAGATTGCGCAGATTGTCACAGATAAATAAATTAGTTATGGTAGCTGTCCCCAGCATTTGCATCTGTTTTGACGGTATCATTTCTCTTGTTAATGGAATCGGGGCCATTTTCTGATAAGCATTTGAAGATCAGCTCAGCCGTAGACCATCTAGTGAACGCAGCCCAATCACTGCATTCAGTTTTCACAGAATAAAGTTGCTTATTTTTACTAATACAATACTTGTTTCCGATTCCATATAGCTTAGCCAACACAGCATCACCTTTAGAAAATGGAGTGGAAGTACAACCATTAATCATATAGGTATCTTTTCCTGTTGGGACTACTCTTCCCGTTGCACATCCACCCAACACCATCACTGCAAAAACCACATAGATCAGCTTTTTCATCTTTCACTTCTCTTTTTTACAAACTAAAGCGGCATTTATACCGCCAAAGGCGAAACAGTTTTTCAGCAGGATATTTATCTTTTTATTCAACGGTTTCATCACATGCATTATTCCCTGACAATCCTTATCGGGTTCTTCCAGGTTTAACGTGGGATAGATTATATTTTTCTCCATCATTATTAATGAAGCGATCAACTCTATTGATCCGGAGGCCCCCAACGTATGGCCGATATTGCCCTTTAGGCTGCTCACCGCGACAGTATCGCCGAAAATCTGACGAATGGCGGCAGCCTCCTCTTTATCTCCCTGAATTGTGGCCGTGGCATGGGCGTTGATATAATCGACATCCCGGGACGATACCGCTGCCCTCTCTAATGCCTCCTTCACGCAGAGCGTAATTGCCTCCCGTTTTGATTCACTGACATGGCTGCCATTTCCGTGGCTGCTATAGCCGATAATCTCCGCGTAAATCTTAGCCTTTCGCTTTTTTGCTCTTTCATAATCCTCAAGGACTACAATACCACTGCCCTCGCCGCACACAAGGCCATCGCGTTTGACATCAAAAGGCCGGGGCGTTTTTTTCGGCGCTTGATTATAACTTGAGGAGGTAGCAAAGAGGACGTCAAAGGAACCGACCACTGTCGGATGCAATCCTTCGGCTCCTCCGCATAACATAATATCCTGCTCGCCCAAGCGAATGAGATTATACCCTGCGCCGATTGCCTGTAAGGCTGAAGCGCAGGCAGCGTTAGTCGCCATCACCGTGCCGATTATACCTAGATACTGCGCGACATTCATTGCCGCGGTGTGTGAAATGCATTGAAAGAATTTTGTCGAGTTAAGCTTACTCAAGTCAAAATCAGGAATAAGCGTTTCAAACGCCTCGTTGATACTCTCCGCGCTTCCCATGGTCGAACCAATAACGCAGCCGAGCCGGCTGCTGGATAACTCTTCCCGGGAAACTCCCGCATCCTTGAGGGCTTGCTGGGCAGCTTGAGCAGCAAATATGCTTAGCCTCCCCATCGAACGCCGGTTCTGGCGCGGAATCAATTGCTCGTCCTGCATCCGGACAGGCGCTCCTACGAGGCAGCGTAACCCCTTGTACTTTTGCCACTCGGGCATATACTGAGTTGCGCACTCTCCGCGCTCAAGCCCCGAGATAAGCGCCTCTACGCTGTTGCCTAAGGGAGTAATTGCCCCCAAACCGGTAATCGCTACTCTTCTCACCGTGACAACCTCCCTTCAATAAAATAGTTACACTTATCTTTGCCGATCAAGCTCCTGGCCACAATAAATGAAGATAGCATTGAGCCAACAACACCGGGCAAAACCGCACTCTGGCCGGCAACATAGAGATTAACCAGCGGGAGTTTGCCAAAGAGGTTAAACTGTCCCATCTTCTGTTTTATCCCGTAGGCGTTGCCTTCCGGCGAAAATAGGTAATCCCGGAATGTCAGCAGCGAAGCCGCGTCCAGGACGCTAAATCCCTCGCGATACTGAGGATACAAGTTGCCGACACGCCGGGCAATCTCTTCGGTTTTGCGCTTTTTATACTCGGTATAGGCAGCCGGCCTCATCCCAACGGAAGAATCGGCCCACTGTTGGATATTAGAAAAGAATTCCGGCTCAAAAGCAGTGATCACGCAATGCGTTTTATCCCCGGCTTCTTCCGCGCTGCGCATTACCCCCAGCGCTGCCCTTCCCGCGTAGCGAGGGTCGAGCAACGTATTCAAATCGGCGCAGGGAAGAAGCGAAACAATGCTCGGCCCGAAGGCTAAAGGGTCAGCATTTTTAACAACGCCGAAACAAGAGAAAAAACCGTTGGAATTCTCAAAAGAAGAAACCCTGTCCACAAATGCCTTGCTCAAGTGCTCACGCGGCAGAATTTTTAAAACCTCCTGGGGATGAATAGTAAAAATGCAATTATCCGCGCGCATCACATCTCCATTGTCCAACACAAACTCGCCAACGATATCATTGCTGACATCGGTACATTCGGTAATAGAAGCATTGCAGAGAATATCTACATCGAATTGCGCAAAGCGCTCACGAAACGCACGGATGAACGCTTCGCCGCCATTTTTGATGCGCGCTACCGATTCGTACAGCCCGACAGCTACGCGGGCATAATTCGCGAATGATACTTCCTTCGGCGGCACCCCGAAGCACAAGCAACATGCCGACAAAAGCCCTTTGAGATTAGCGTTAGCGGTCAAGGAGCTAAGCAACTGTTCAAGGCTGATATAATCTTCCTCGATCGGTTCAACAGAAAGCGAAAGCTTGCGCAAATCAAACGTTACCGTCGACTGGTATACTTTTTTAACCCGCGCGAAATATTCGTTAATCGCGGCCGATTCATCCGGGAAATATTTGCACAATGCGGCACAACAATTATCTATGCCGAACGGCATATCGTAAACCGCCCCATCCTGCTCAAAGACAAAACGGTTTGCTTCGGAATTAGGAAGAAAAATAGGTTGGACAGAATCGCTGATACCCAAGACATAAAGCATATCGGCCAGAATGCCGCCGGAAGAAAAACCGCCGGTAAAGTGGAAACCGGTGTCTAAAGGAACGCCTTCCTTATAAAAACGAATGAGGCTTCCCCCGATATGCGGCGCTTTTTCAAGAAGAAGGACTTTACGCCCGTTCATCGCCAGAAGCAGCGTCAAGGTTAAACCGCTGATGCCGCTCCCTACTACTATATCGTTATACCTCTTCATAATTGTCTTAATAATCCTTTACAGAGGAAGTTTGTGATTTAAATAGCCAGCCCGCCGTTAATGCCAATAACCTGTCCATGAATGTACATATTCTCTTCGGTGCAAAGAAAATTTACCACTGACGCCACTTCCTCCGGCCGGCCAAAACGCCCTAAAGGAATAAGCGGCATGATTTTGTCTTGGGGAAGCTCCTCGGTCATCTCGGTTTCGATTACGCCCGGAGCCACAACATTAACCAGGATATTCTTTCTACCTACTTCCCGGGCCAGGGCTTTAGCTGCGCCGATAAGCCCCGCCTTGGACGCGGAATAATTAACTTGCCCGGCCTGGCCGATCTGGCCTGATGTCGAAGAAACAACGACAATGCGCCCGCGTTTCTCGCGCAGCATCGGGAAAAGCACAACGTGCATGATATTATAAAATCCATTCAGGTTTGTGGAAATAACCGTATCCCATTCTTCCCTGGTCATCCAAACCATCAGGTTATCCCGCGCGATACCGGCATTATAAACAAGCGCGTGGGGCGGGGTTTCGTCGCAGGCTTTGCCCAGGGCTTCTTCGGTCGCGCGATAATCCGCGACATCAAAGGCAAAAAGGCGGCAAACCACGCCTGATTTTTCTATTTCTTTTTTTGTTTCTTCAGCGGCAGCGTGGTTGCTCCGATAGGTCAACCAGATATTCCATCCGGAACCGGCGAGGCTTAAAGCAATGGCTTTACCAATACCGCGGCTGCCTCCGATAATCAAAAGTGTTTTTCTCATCTTTTGTGCCGTATTTTAATAAAACCGGGAAATCCCAGCGAGAAACATATCAACATTTATGCCATCATTAGGCTTATTTATATTTGCATTGGAAAAATGCCGGTACCGGCATTCCACGTTAAGAGCCGTGTCTTTCCTGAAAAAATATGAAAACCCCGCCCCTATCTGATATGAATATCTTCCTCATCGCTGCTCCTTTCAATAACAACGCCTTGTTAATTATAAAACTTAACCTCATTGCGTATCAAGAAAGTATGCGGTAGATTTCTTGAGAACTTGAGCGAGCCTTACTAAAGCATCTAAGGATTGGGAAGTAACTAGTGCCGGGATGAAGTAATGCCTGCTTTTTGAGCGAAGTGGATGAGTTCAGTAACGTTTTTAGCCTGCATCTTCCGCATGACCCGGCCGCGATGGACTTTTATCGTCTGAAGGGCAGTTCCCCGCTTGAGGGCAATCTGCTTATTCAACATCCCATTGACTACCAAACGGAAGACTTCAAGCTCTCGGGGGGACAACGTCTTGATATTCCGCCAGATTCTTGCGGTTTCGGCCTGTTTTTTATTTCTGACTCTGCTCTCTACAATGCCAAACTCAACAGCATCAACGAGTTTCGCCGCGGTAAAAGGTTTAACAAAAAAATCTATGGCTCCGGCTTTTATCGCCTGCACGCTCTTAGGGATATCTCCATGCCCGGTAATAAAAATAATAGGGATGTTAATCCCCCGCTGCACCATTTTATCCTGAAGAACAAGCCCGTTGATATCCGGCAAACGTATATCAAGCAACAAACATGACGGCACCTTAGGATGCTTAAAAGATAAAAAACTGGCGGCCAGCGTAAACGTCACAACCTTAAACCCATGTGATTCCAGCAGTAAAGCTATCGCCCGGCATACGGAGATATCGTCATCGACGACATAAATTATCGGCTTGCGATTATTCATGGAGTATTCTTGGCGGCAACGGGAATAGTGAAATAAAAGGTTACGCCGCGGTCGGGATTATTTTCTACATCCAATCGCCCGCCATGCGCCTCGACAATCGAGCGGCTGATCGACAATCCCATGCCTAAACCATCGGGTTTACTGGTAAAAAAATGAGTGAAGAGCTTAGGCATATTTTGCGCGGAGATCCCGCATCCGGAGTCCTTTACCGCCGCCATAATCGTATCAGGATCTTTGCGCGATGTGCGAATCAATATTTCATGAAGATAAGGGCTATCTTCAATAGCATCGAAACTATTGCTGATAAGATTCAAAAGGACCTGCTGCAGCTGTATCCGGTCGCCGCGCACAAGCGGAAGATTATTCTCCAGTTCAAGTTTTAAAATAACGTTTTTTACGGTAGCGTCGGTAGTGATAAGCACGATGGTCTCGTTGATAATCGCATTGATATCTACCGGCTTCATTTCGGGCGCGCTCTTTTTTAACAGCGCGCGTAATCGATGTATAACCGCGGCCGCTCGCTGGTCATCATTAATGATATACTGCAGGATTTCCTGTAGCTTAGGCTCCCTGCCCGCAAACATACGCTGGGCAGCCTGGGAATAAGAAAGAATAGCCGCAAGAGGTTGGCTGATTTCATGGGCAAGCGAAGAAACAAACTCCGCGAGCTTTCCTACCCTGGTAACATGCAGGAGATCCTCGCGCTGTCTATCAATCTCTAACTCTTTCTCCCGCGTTAAGGTAACATCGGCCTGATGCCCGACATAATGGGCAACGACTTCACCAGGACCATATATCGGAACGATACGCAGCGAGCTCCAAATTTTTTTGCCGTTCTTTTTTAAATTTATCATTTCCCCAAAAAAAGGTTCACCTTGACATATCGTATCTTTTATTTCTTTAACCGTACGGGGACCAATATCAGTACCATAAAGGTCTAAAAAATTTCGGCCGATGATTTCCTTTTTTGTATAGCCGGTCATCGCCGCCAAGGATTGATTAGCATAGATGATAGGAAAATCGGGCTTCCGGGCATTGATAATAAAAATACCATCGGCGGTCGAGTCCATCGCTTTGGTCCGGAGATAAATCTGCTCTTGTGACCTTATCCGTTGCTCTGCCCCATCCTTTAATTGACCATTTTTTCTTTTCAGATTATCCATTTGCCGGCGGATCTTCTTTTCCAGATTACTGCGGGTTGTTTTTTCTCCTCGCGGCGTTTTCGCTTCCTTACGCGCGCCGTCGCTTAAACCGATAGGGCGCTTTTTAACAACCCGGAGGATTCGTTTTTGTTTGGTAATTATTTTCTTTGTCGGTTTCATTTATACTCTTCTGTTAATTTTTGACTATTTTCGCCAATATTATAATACAAACAAAAGCTCCCTGCAACTTATTTATCCCGATGGACAATGGTTTATTGCCAAAAGTTGTCGCGCGCTTCTTCGTCTTACTATTTAATCATCCTATTCGTATTTTCCGACGCGACGTTAATAAAGTCGACCAACGTCTGGCCATTAACCGGCTTTTGCAAAAAACCCACTGCTCCTACGTTCAAAGCGCGGCCGGCGGCGCTCTCCTGCTTTTCGGCAGAAATAAAAATAACCGGGCGGTTCGATCCGGAGTCAAGAATCTTTTTCTGCGCCGCCCATCCGTCCACTCCCGGCATATGAATGTCGAGGACTAAACAACCGGGTTCATCATTGGGCACGGCGTCAAAAAAACTTTTTGCCGAATTAAATGTTTTTACTTCAAAATCAAAAGTCATTAAAAGAATTTTGAGCGCGCGGCATACCGACTCGTCGTCATCTACGATATAAACATTTTTATTGCTTGAAAGCATTTCGCTACCCCTTAGTTGACAAGGTTAGATATAAAAGATGATCGAGATAATTAAAATAGTTAACCAAATATAACTTTATGATATTAAAACATGCGGGATAAAAAAATCAATTATACCAAGGTATGATAGACCTGGCTGATCGCTTTGCTTCAACAATTTGGAATCCCGTGGTTAGGCTTAAGATTTTCTTCTTTTTTCTATTTCACTCCGCAAACCGAAATTGCTCAATAGAATTATCTCCCGTCCCAGGTTCCGAAAACAAAAACGGAGAAGCGTTGTTCGCTTCTCCGTTTCCGAAGAATGAGCTTGAAACATCAAAAAATGGCTGCTCCCGCCTTCGGCGGGACTAATTCAACTATGCTATTTTGTGCGCTTCGCTTCAAAACAGCAAGTTTTATTGAGCCAGCCAGAAGTACTTCGTCACTTCGTGCCTCGGCGTAAACTCACCGGATTATTTTTGCCGTGCGCTGACTCTATCCTCTTCATGGCAAAAATAATCCGTTCACCTCTATGGGGCAAATTTCTGAAAAAAAACGCCCCCCGAAGAGGGGGCGCTTTTTTCCAGAAACTGCCCGGCCGGACAGGACACCGAACTATCGGGTTCCTTATGCCTAACCGGATAGATTGTCGCAAGCAGAGGAGTCTTCCTTCTCAGTCGTATGCTTGAACGCGTGCTACCCGTGCCATTCAA
>Ga0182021_10001378_pt1 | contig 27669 bp, 27 predicted proteins | sample 612E3MmetaG_FD_120493 | JGI IMG/M metagenome (GOLD analysis project Ga0182021, IMG submission 120493) | Permafrost microbial communities from Stordalen Mire, Sweden - 612E3M metaG (Illumina Assembly) | ecosystem: Environmental > Terrestrial > Soil > Wetlands > Permafrost | place: Sweden...
CTTTGGGACATACGGGAGAAAAAGTCTCAATAATCGGATTAGGTGGATTTCACCTGGGTTTGCAGAATGATGAAAATATCAGCATCCGGATTATCAGAACGGCGATCGATAATGGGATCAATTTTATGGATAACTGTTGGGACTACAATGACGGACAGAGTGAAATACGTATGGGCAAAGCACTGAGAGATGGATATCGTAAAAAGGTCTTTTTAATGACTAAGATCGATGGGCAGACCGCGAAGGCAGCCACCCAACAACTCGATGAGTCTCTAAAGAGATTACAAACCGATACTATTGATCTCATTCAATTCCATGAAGTGATCCGTATGTCGGACCCGGAAAGGATATTCGCGCCTGGTAATGGTATGGACGCAATTATTAAGGCAAAACAAGGCGGTAAAGTTCGTTATATTGGCTTTACCGGTCACAAAAGCCCGGATATACATTTGAAAATGTTGCAAACCGCCAAAGATCATGACTTCGTTTTCGATACGGTACAAATGCCCCTGAATATTCTGGATGCCCATTATGATAGCTTTGAAAAAAAGGTTTTACCGATTGCTCAAGAGAATAATATCGGGGTTCTAGCGATGAAACCGATCAGCGCCGGCGAATTGTTGAAAACTAAAGTCGCCACGGCGGTAGAATGCCTGCATTACGCTATGAACTTACCCGTAAGTGTCGTCATCACCGGTTGTGATTCCCTTGCAATATTGCAACAGGCTCTGGACGCAGCCGGAAGTTTTCATCCTTTGAGCGAAGAGGAGCGATCAGCCTTATTAGCCCGATCGATGAAAGCTGCGGCTCAGGGCAAATTTGAATTGTACAAAACCCAAACAGGGAACGATGGAACAATTCATTCTCCTCAGTGGTTGGGATAATGCTAGTATTTCCGACCCATGCTATAAAATAGATTTTATTCTATGTAGACGCCGTAGCTGGCTTTAAAAGTTTGTTCCGGTTCAAGCACAACCAACCCGATTTTGTTATTGAAGGCATTAGTCGCACAAGACATCGGCTCGATAGCGATGGATTTCCGGTCGGGTGGAATATAGATCTGCAGGTAATTATATTTCCACTTGCCCGTCTCTTGCCATATAACGATATTGATATCCAGCTCGCGGTCATAGAGTTCCGTAGCGTTCCTGCCCTCTTTTTCAACAAGTACAAAACCTGTGTCATATTCCGTATTACCGATCATAATCGCGTCTGGGTATTTTTCTGGTATCAGTTTACCGGTGGGGATTAAGTCCGCCACTTCTACCCGGTATTTTGAAGGTATCTTAATTTGTAACTTGTCTACTTTCCCTTTTGTTTTAAAATAGGGGTGCCAGCCATCACCGATCGGGAAATGGACGGTATCTACATTAGTGATACTTGTTTCGCAAATAAAACCCCGGTCTTTCAGTAAGGTATAATTTATTCTAGCGTCGTATTTAAAAGGATATCCTGACAGGTTCGCTCGATATTTGTATTCCAGAGTTATTGATGCTTGATCTTGGCCAGCTTGTGTATCGATAACATCCAGAGTTTTATCATATATCAGACCATGCATGGCATGTTCGCCGCCGTTGATTGGTAACTGAAAAGATTTCCCATCAAAAGTATAACGACCATTTTCAACCCGATTTGGAAACGGGATCAGCTTAACTGACTTATACATCGGATTCCCGGCAACAATCTCGCTTTCACCTGGTCCTTCAATGATAGGATATGCCGTACCATTTTTTTTCAGTGATAATTGGGTGATAACACCCCCTAAGCCGTCAATTAACTCAAAATATTCCTGTGTCAATGAGTTCATCAGTTTATAACTGATGTATTTACCGATCTTGTTCTTTTGGATATTAAACATGAGTTACCTCCCCGCCTTCACACTATATTCAATACACGATTTATCTTATTTGCCGTTTTCTTTCCAAATCGGTAGAGTAAAATAAAACGTATTTCCATGCCCTTCTTCGCTTGTGACGCCGATTTCTCCCCCCATCAACATCACCAGACTTTTTGATATCGCTAAACCAAGACCCAGTCCGGGCATACGTTGTTGTTCTTCTGCGGATCCGCCACGAAAATATGGTTCGAAAATACTATCCCGTTCGGTTTCATTTACCAGGGTAGCAGAGTCTTTTACTTCTATTAGGATCTTGTCATTTTGTTTTCTGGAATATACGCCGATGTGACCTCCATTGACTGAGTATTTGTTGGCGTTTGAAAGCAGGTTTAAGATTATCTGTGTTACCCGTTTCCGGTCCCCTCTTACTAGAGGAAGTTTACTTTGAATCACTATTTCAACTGTTTGCTGCTTGTTTTCGAACAATGGGGAAAGTTGCGACGTAATACTGTCGATAATTTCTCTGACAGCTAACGGTTCCAATCGAAGTTCTACTCTTCCAATCTGAATTCTCGCAAGGTCAAGTAACTCCCCGACTGTCGAATCCATCATCCACGCGCTTTGATTTATGTTACTAAGTAAGTGTCGTTTTTGTGTCGGCGATATATCGTTTGCTTCTTCCGACAACAATATCTCGGTGGATGCCGTAATCGCGGTAAGGGGAGTTTTTAATTCATGAGTGATACTATGGAGGAACTCTGTCATTTGCTCGTTTCGCTGCTTCAATTCCTTCGCCAGAAGTTTATAACGCGACTCGCTTTCCAATACAGCTTCTTCAGCCCGTTTACGCTCGGTAATATCGCGCAAGATCATTAACCATCCTACCCCCTGGTTACGGTTGTCATACATGGGGATAGTATCGAGTTCATAGAAAAGCTGCGGCCCCGTCACGCTTAATGGCAATTCGATTTGCTCATATTTTCCAGATGCCATTTGCGGTAAGACCGGCGCTAAAATGGGAATATCCTCTATTTTATCACCCACATGGATTTTGTTCCCAAGTACCGCCACAGCTGCCTGATTTGTTTCCAACAGGTGATGATGGACATCGAAGACCAGAATACAGTCTTTCAATTGTTGTAAAAGGAACATTCGCGCAAAAGGGACAACTGTGAATAGTTTGAAACGAAACAAACCGATAGCAACCGCTAACCCCGATATCGCAAACATCACCGGTGTAATTTCCACCCTCGGAACCGATATCAGCTTAAATATACTGATTACACTCCATGCGGTGGGTAAGACGACCGCCACTATCAAAGAGCAAGCTTGGCCGATGTAAAGAGGCAACCCTACAAAAAGACGACGTATTAAAACAATTGCGGCGATGACAATCAGTATATAACTATATATAACAGCTACCCAAAATAACGGCCCATATGTTTTATCGGTCACGGTAAATGAACCCGAAGTGATCAAGTGCTCATTCGACCACATCAGATGATGCAATTGGTTAGTCCAAACCAGTACGATGGAAATAATCGGGACGATGCTCAGCAATAGTATTCTCCGGACGGTGATATATTTACTACCGCTGGTATAGTGAATAGCGAAAACGAACCATGCCATGGGTATAGATAAGGAACCGATATACCCGATATTATTGAAAAGAAGCTGTTCTCCCAATGTAACTCCGTGAGTTTCCATATAAAAGCCGAACGTACAAATAAACGTGGCGACAGCCAGCGCTATCATCGCGCCGACGCCGGGTAATTGGCGCCGCGGCCATAGTAGCACGAACATTACCACAGAAGCCAGGAGCGATAGGATCATTGCTACCTGATAGAAATAAAAATAAAACACTACAACTCAATCCCTATATGTAGTAACGATACTGGTGTACATAAACCCAACTGCCGTGAAAGAATACAAGGGAATATTATACTATAATCAGCAACATCATGTAAGAGATATATTTCGGGTTGTATTCTAACGTCACCATACAATCCAAATCTATGCTATGCCTTGTCAACAGCTACTATATATTTGACGGTTGAACGACGCACTGATACTATAGAAAAAAGCAAGCTGCAAAAACGCTTACTTTTCGCTTTTGGGTACCCTGATTGTTTCCGATATTAAGGAGGCTAATGTGAAAACTGTTAACTCCGTCCTCGGTCCCCTGGATACATCTAAAATAGGCTTCGCGTTAATGCATGACCACATTTTAGGCGCAACCGGAGGGATTCCGCAAGTATATCCAGAGTTATTGGGTCCCAATTATAAAGAAAGAATTTTAAAAGGGTTGGCGGAGGCTAAACAAGCCGGTATTAATACGATCGTAGATGCAGACCCTTTCGTTTTGGGTAGAGCAGTAAAAATATTGGCCGAGATATCGAAGTTGAGCGGCATGAATATCATTTGTTGCACGGGATGGTATATTGATCTACCAGTATATTTGGGTTCATTTTCTTCGGACCTGTTTGCTAAGATGTTTGCACGGGAGATCACAGAAGGTATCGAAGGAACAGATATTAAAGCGGGTATTATTAAATCCGCTTCTGATTTCGGTGGTGTTACGCATGACGGCGAAATAATACTGCGCGGTGTAGCTCGAGCGCAAATAATGACCGGAGCTCCAGTGATGTTACACTCTTTTGCCCCCGGCCAGGTAGGACGACAACAACTAGCTATTCTAAAGGAAGAGGGGGTAGATTTACGGCGCGTAAAATTGGACCACTGTTCGGATACCAAAGATATGGAATATCTGACATGGGTTGTCGAACAAGGATGCTATTTAGGCATGGACCGGTTACCGGGAATTCACGTACCGCCTATCGCCAGTGTCAGTCCGGAAGGCCGTGTTAGAACGATCAAGGCGCTGATCGATGCCGGCTATGCCAGCCGGATTCTTATCGGACATGATACGTTTTTGGTTTCCTCATTTTTCGATACGCTTCCAGAACCGGCCAAAAAGAAACTAGCAAATGATAACCCTTACGGTTTCCTCTATATTCACAAATACGTGTTACCTAAGTTACGTGAATTAGGCGTCTCCGAAAAAGTGATCCATACCATATGCGTAGATAACCCTCGGGATTTTTTCGAGGGTAATTACCGTTAATACTTAATTGACAGGATATCCGGGTTCGAATATCAATAAGGAACTTTATTTCCTATCTTAAAAATATACGTCACAATCTGTTTGCTGACTTTGCTTTATAATAGGAATAGAATCTGTTAGACAATTTGAAATGATTGCAAAGTTCTTATATATTAAAGCCGATGAATATCTTCTTTAAAAGATGAAAGGAGGGACCCCATCAGTCTTTCAAAAAATAACCTCGAACAAATTCGGGAAATAGTGAGCGATAAAGGACTTTTAACTTCCCCCGTTGATTTGGAATCTTATTCTTTTGATGGTACTACAAGCTGGCAAAGTAAACCGGAGGCCGTGGTATTTCCCACCACCACTGAACAAGTTTCGCGGATATTGAAACTGGCAACAGAATACCATATTCCGGTGACGCCCCGCGGCGCCGGAAGTAATCTTAGCGGTGGTTCTGTCCCGGTTTCAGGCGGAATTGTTCTTTGCACTACCCGTATGAACAAGATCATCAAGGTCGATGGGGATAGTTTCACAGTAACTACCGAGGTTGGGGTAGTACTGAATGACCTTAATCAGGAACTAGCCCGCAATAATCTATTTTTTCCACCCGACCCTCAAAGTTTTTTAGCTGCCACTATTGGAGGTTGCGTCTCTGAAAATGCCGGCGGCCCTTATGCTGTAAAATATGGAGTTTTTAAACATTATCTGCTTGGTTTGACTGCGGTATTGCCCTCCGGGGTCATTCTTAAACTGGGAGGTAATACCGTCAAGAATGTAACGGGGTATGACCTTCCTCAGATAATATGCGGTTCAGAAGGAACTCTTGCGGTAATCACTCAGGTAACCTTACGTGTTTTAACGCTCCCGCCGGCACATAAAACAGTGATTGCCGTTTTCGATAAGGTAGTCACCTCGGGACAAGCGGTGCATCGAATTTTAACCGAAGGCATTTTGCCCGCCAAAATTGAAATGATGGATAATTGGGTGATACGCCGCATCGAAGAGACGACACCTTTAGGTCTTCCTTTAGAGGCTGGCGCTATGCTTCTTTTTGAGTTGGATGGAAATACTGCGGCAGTGGAAAGAGAGGCTGAAGGGGTCATTAAAAGCTGCCAACAGACAGGCGCAATTGAAGTTAGAGCAGCACGTGATTCTGAAGAGGCAACCAATTTCTGGACTGCCCGTAGAGCAGGCTTTTCCGCAGTTTATGGCGCTTCCCCGACCGTTTTCGCGGAAGATGTCACTGTCCCGATCAACAGGATAGCCGACCTGATCGCAAAAGTTGAAGAGATCGCTAAGAATTATAATCTCACTATTATAATTATCGGACATGCCGGCGATGGAAACCTGCACCCCAGCATTCTAACGGATAAAAATAATGTAGAACATTTCCGGCGAGCAGAACGCGCTGTTAATGAAATCTTCCTTGCCGCTCTCGATTTCGGTGGAGCCATTTCCGGCGAACATGGCATCGGACTGGAGAAAAAACGCTTTATGAAACAGGCTATGCAACCGGAGGCGATTGACCTCCTCAGAGGAATAAAGAAAGTGTTTGACCCCGCGGGAATCCTTAATCCTGGAAAAATCTGGGAGGATAGATGAGCCATTATCCCACGATAGATGATGCCAATAAATGCATGAAATGCGGATTTTGCATGTACAATTGCCCTATCTATAAAGTCGATCACATCGAAAGTCATGTTGCCCGAGGCAGGAACATGCTTATTCGCCAGGCCGGTGATAAAAGCATACCGACTGATGCTGATTACGGAGAACGGCTATCATATTGTTTGCTATGCGGACGTTGCGCGGCGATTTGCCCGGCAAAAGTCCCATCGCCGGATATCAATGTTGCTGCCAGGACTAACTTTTTAAGTCAAAATAATTTATCAATACCTAAACAAATCATTTACCGGGGAATCCTGCAACATCGGAACATGATGGCCGGACTTCTTGGAATAGCATCATGGGTTCCAGGTATCTCTGTTAAGGATGGAAAGCCACTACGGCACATGGCAGATTTCACCTCTATTTTAACCAGAGGATTGTCTCTTCCCAAACTATCACGACCGTTTCTCTCCTCCCGATTACGGGAGCGTACTCTTCCTCCAAAGGGAACTAAATCCCGGGGTCAGGTAGCGCTCTTCCCCGGGTGCGCGTTCGAGTTTTTCTTTGCCGATATCGGACAAGGGATTGTCGATGTTCTAACCAAATCCGGTTTTGAGGTGATATATCCGCGCGACCTCACCTGCTGCGGGCTCGCAGTGCGTAGCGCCGGTGACTTACATACCGCTCAATTAATGGCTAGTCATAACATCGAAAAATTGTCGTCTTTCGATCACATTATCACCGGTTGCGCAACCTGCGGATCAGCCCTGAAAGAATATGGTAACTGGTTTTCTCCGGATGCCCCTTTACAATTAAAAGCCCAAAGTATATCAAATAAAGTCAGCGATTTTTCTGAGTTTCTGGCCAAGGAAGGGTTTGAATCTCAGATAGATGAACCCCTGACGGTTACCTACCATGACCCCTGTCATTTAAAATGGCACCAGGGTATAAGTAATCAACCTCGAGAGATTTTACGTTCTATTGAAGGTGTGAAGTTTGTAGAAATGGAAGGGGCTGATGATTGCTGCGGACTGGGGGGTGCGTTCTCTATCGCTCACCGGGATCTAAGCCTGTCTATACAGGATAAAAAAATGCAGTCAATCAAAAAGACCGGTGCCAAGGTGGTCGTCACCTCCTGCCCTGGATGTCTGATCCAATTGAAAGACGGCGTACGCAGAAACAACCTGCCCGTAGAAGTAATGCATATCAGTCAGCTAATGCGGGGAAAGCGGAAACCTTAAAAGACGATCATGCTTCACGGTAGCGTAAACAGATTGTGTCTCTTTGAGGCTGAATGAGAACGTTTTATCAATAACTTAGCCATATTGAACATTACCTCAAAAGTTTGAATATCGGTCAGGCTGTTCACCCATTTTGCTTTCTCCAGCGCTATTGTTTCGGGGTTTTCTCCGTTGGTAGATCTTTCCAGCATCTCCATGTGGTACGCTTCGGTTACTGCCATGACCTTTTCAAAATAGGCACGAGCGCCCGTCTCAACAACACCATTGTGACTCAATACCAATCTATCGGCGGGTAAGGTTGAAAGTTTCTGAATACTGTGACAGTAATTCTCCAACGATTCAAAATAATTAGGCCAGAGCGCGTCTTTAGTCGCAACGTAAAATCCCGTAGCATCACCAACTACCAATGTTCCCTCATTTTCATCGTTCAGAGCCACGTGACACGCGGAATGTCCTGGAGCATGGTAGACTCTCCAAACGACTTTATGACTGAGTTTGATGCTTTCTCCTTCTTCAAGTACATGGTCTAAAAAGAAATCATAATTATCTAAAACCGGCGGAGCTTTGTTGATCGTTCCTTTTGCGAGTTGAATTCCAGTAATACTATTGTCGGTGGCAAGGAACTCATTCAGAACTTCTTGCTTTTCCGAAAGCCTCTTTAATACCTTGGCCGTTCCGGAACTGCCGATAACTTTCAAATGCGGCCATAGTTTCTTTAAATGCGGCACAGCCCCGATATGATCGTAATGTGTGTGCGTTAAAGCAATGTATTTGATCTGGTGTGGTTCAACGCCCAAGTCTTTAATTTGTTTAACTATAAGCGGGAAAAAAGCTCCTGTACCGCCTTCGATTAGCATTCCTTCGTCACCCATTGATAAGTAGACCGGGAAATCGGGAACTCCCAGTTGATAAAAATCCTTGGTTATCTTAATCGATTTTTGTTTTGCTTCATTCATTGAAATATTTTCCTTTTTACGAAATAGTACATTAAATTAAAAAAAGCCTTGGGATTTTTCTTCCCAAGGCTAGCATATATTCAAAAAACTAATATGGATTGTAATATTTGATGATTTGAGAATTTGTCTTGGGAAGGATTTGGGAAAGTCCGCCCCGTTTCCTCCAGTTACGAGCTACCGCGACGGACTAGCTAAAGATGAAAAAGTATAAGCCAGTCATGGAATGATAAAACCGTGATTTATTAGTGGCCGTATTAGCCATCAATATCCTCTCTAAGACGTTTGTTCTATTATGATATCAAACATTGCTCATTTTGTCAATCTCACGAGGCTAAATTTCTAAGAATAAAAAACAGGCATTCAATTAGAATGCATTAAGTCGTTTTCCTGGGTTTTCAGTGTACGATTATTGTTCCTATCATAGAACTGTGGATGGCACAATGATATGTAAATGTCCCTGCGCTATTGAAAGTAAAGCTGAACGATGCGTTCGGCGCCAGGTTACCACTGTTGAAAGTGCCGTTATCGCTGGTGACGGTGTGAGCCGTTCCATCATTATTAATCCAAATGACTTTGGTGCCCGTATTAATTGTCAAGGTAGCAGGTGAAAAAGCGAAATTAGCGATATTTATTGCAGTCCCTGATGTAGCCGGGGTTGAAGAGTTTGTCGTCGAAGATGAACCATTACCTGACGAACAGGCAGTCAACACAATAACAAGAGATAGGATAATAATGATAGCCAGGGAGTAAAAGAACCTGGGAAAAAATTTATTCATTATATTCTCCTTGCATTCTAATACTCTTCCTATTATGCCTTATGAATGATAATGAAGTTATAAATTTTGCTCCAAGGAACTTACGAAAATATGACATTTCTCGATCTCTAAATATTAATGAAGAAGATACCTACGGCTTTCGATAAAATATGTAATATATTTGAGATAAACTAACTTGCCCTTTCTATCGTTTTATTTTATACTCAATATATATTTTTTTACGATTGTTGAATATTTCGTGTTTTGTTGTTTAATACTTGAATTTATTTAAGGCGCTATATCCTTCAAAAGTTTATAATTAAAGAAAGGTGGAGATAAATGACTGAAAAGAGATATGCTCCGATCGCCGTTACCCCGAACTTTTACCAAATAGGTACGCCCGCCTATCCGGCTTATATTTCCATAGGTGATTATGCCATGATTATAGAAGGTGGAATAGGCGCTACTGCCGCTCTTCTCGCCGATCAGATCAAAGAACTTGGAATCAAACCGGAGAAGCTAAAATACCTCGCGCTGACACATACCCATCCCGACCATATCGGGGCCGTCCCCTCTCTGAAGAAAAAATGGCCTCATCTGAAAATAGTAGCCGGGACGGTTGCTGCCAGGATTCTTAAAAATGAAGAATTCGTAAAAGAGTTCACGCGCGTAGATGGAATCATCTCAGAGATATTATTGATCAAAGGCGCTATCGATAGATGGCCTATGGTGATCGAAAACCCGGTTTTTGACGTTGATGTTGTAGTTAAAGAAGGCGACAAGATTGAGCTCGGCGCGGGAGTTACTTGGACCGCTTATGAAACCCCCGGTCATGCTGCCTGTCATGTCTCTTATTACAACGAGAGCGGGAAGATATTAGCTATCGGTGATGCCACCGGCCTTTACGACACCGAACTCTATCTGTTCTGGCCGAATTACTTCGATTCCCTAGATGGTTATTGTGACAGTATTCGTAAACTCAGTAGTATTCCCGCGAAAATCGGCGCTTTGAGTCACAACGGAATTATCGAAGGCGATATACGGCACTATTTCCAAAAAGCCATGAAAGCAACTGAAGCCTCGCATAACGAAATTATGCGTAGACTGAATGCCGGTGAAGACTATAAAAAAGTTGGACTGGACATCGGCCGAAGAGTGTATACATTTACCAATATGCAACCATTCGAGACAATACATGGACTGACAAGGTTGATGATAAAACGTTCTCAGTCTGTAGCTGGAAAACCTGATCTTTTTAAACTCCCATAACATTGCTACAGTTCAATACCAAACTTTAAACAATAGAGAGGAAATTATGTTGAAAGAAAATACCGGCGCAATGGCTACAGTTGAAAAATACTATGCAGACTATGGGTTTCGTGCCCGCCAGCTAAAACAAGAAGGTAAGAAAATAATCGGTTATCTTTGTGCTTTTACTCCTGTAGAAATCATCACGGCTGCCGGATTCGTTCCGTTCCGTATAAAGGGCAGCGTAAATGAACCGATCACGAAAGCCGATACGCAAATGGAAACTATCGTATGTCCGCTGGTACGTAGTTGCTATGATATGACGTTGAAAGGCAACTATAATTTCCTTAGTGGGCTAATTATTCCGCACGCCTGTGATAGTATTTGCCGCACCTATGATATCTGGAAAAATACAATCGATCTACCTTATACACACATGATCAATATGCCTCACGGCACGGAAGATTCTTCATTATCTTTCTATAGGGATATTTTGAATGTATTTAAAACCAGCCTCGGAAATTTTGCGGGCAAAGAAATTACCAAAGAGAGCTTGGCAGAGGCGATATTAAAGCATAATACCAACCGGATAGCCGTGCGTGAGTTGATGGAGTTAAGAAAACTGCAACCTCCGTTGATATCCGGATCGGATATGACCAAGGTGTTAGTGGCAGCTATGAGTCTGCCGGTAGATGAATCCACCGATTTATTAAAAAGTGTCATAGCTGAAATCAAACACAAAACCGTTGGCCCAAAAAACGCGTCCGCAAGAGTAATGGTAATTGGTGCTCAGGTGGATAGTGCTGCCTTCATTAAACTTATTGAAGATTCGGGCGCTGAAGTGGTCATCGACGATTTATGTCCCGGCACCAGAGAATACTGGTCTACCGTTGACATTACCGACGACCCTATTGACGGTGTCGCCAGCCGTTACTTAAGAAAAATAAAATGCGGGCGCACCTATCGTGAACAGAAAGGCACTTATCCGGAATACCAAGTGGACCGATTCGGTCATATCGGCAACTTTGCTAAAGAATTTAAGGTCGATGGTGTCATCCTATATTTCTACAAATATTGCGATCCGTTCGGCTTTGAGGTCCCTGCTTTAAAGAGTTATATTCAATCGCAAAATATCCCTGTTCTTTATCTGGAAGACGAATATTCAATGTCATCGATAGGAAGATTAAAAACCCGAATTCAGGCATTCCTGGAAATTAATGCCGCTAAGTAGTCAGCTGAAGTATTATATTGGAGAAGCAAATGACAACTGAAGAGAAAAAACCGGAAGAAAGAAAAAAAAGAAGAACGGCTACGGAGGCTGCCTCTAAAATTGCCTCAATGAGTAAAGCGATGGCCATGGAGGGACTGGCGGCTAAAGAGCAAGGGAAAAAGACTGCGTTTACCTTCATCTTCTGCCTCTACGATGAAATTGTGCGCTCTATGGATATCGTGCCTTTATGGACGGAAAACTTTGCCGGTATCTGCGGTGCCAAGCGCGATGCCCAACGTTTTCTGGAAAGGTCAGAAGCTCAGAATCTCTCGCGCTCGCTCTGTACCTATGCTTTATGCGGACTAGGATTTGACAACTGGCGTGAAGAACTTGGTCAAATGCCTCCCAATTCACCCTGGGGAGGCCAACCTAAACCCGACATGATGCTCGGTAGCGGACAGGTGATTTGTGACCCACGGATCAAGTGGTATCAGGCAGCGCAGCAATATATGCCCGATGTGCCGGTTTACAACGTGAGCGTGCCGGTCATCCCATTCGAGCGGGATTACGATCTCCGCGAAGTTACTCCTTATTATGTAAAACATATCATGGAACAACTTAGAGGGTTGGTAGCTTTCCTGGAAAAGAATACCGGCAAAAAAATGAATTACGACAAGCTCATCGAAACGGTCGATTTAGCCGATCGAACCTGGAATATGATCATCGATGCCTATGAACTACGGAAAGCAACTCCCTGCCCTATGGGTACCGGAGACGCAATGAACACAATGGTGCCAATGTCATTTATGATGGGAACTCAGCAAGCTTATGATTTCTTCAAAGAACTGCATGATGAACTGAAGCATAAGAACGAAATCAAAGAAGGCGCTATCCCCAATGAAAAATACCGACTTTTATGGGGAGGTGGATTGCCTTCGTGGTTTGCTTTGACTGATTTTAACTACTTCGAAAGCAAAGGTGCTGTATTCCCAGCCGAAACAACCTACCGGCAGGTAGAACGTATTGACCGCCTAGGGTTATCTAAAACCAGTGACCCTATAGAACATTTAGCGGAGAGGTGGGTGAAATGGGCTTCTTATTGGCACGACAAAGCCCGCAGACGCGTCGATTCAACACCGGAAGTGGAACGCCTCATCAATTACATTGAAGAGTACAAGATAGACGGTATCGTGATGCACGAAGCATTCTCTTGCCGAAGTTGGCATGTCGGATTAATATGGCAATTGAACCAGGTAAAGAAGATCTATCGTGATATACCCACACTGATTTTGGAAAGCGATATCATAGATATCAGTTCCTATAACGAAGCGGATACCCATGCCCGCATTGACGCCTTCGTCGATACACTGGAGGCATCGAAAAGGTAAGACCTCCGGCATACTTATTCGTTTCCTTGATTAATATTATATCGACTCAAGGATAGTATGACAGAATATTTCGCGGGAATTGATATCGGCTCCACCATGACCAAGGTGATAATCATCAATAAGACGCAGATAATCGCTTCCGTCATCGGTAATACGGGGCCGGAGCATCGCAAGCTGGCGAATCGGATCATGGAAGAAGCCTTGGCACAGGCCGGTTTACGGTTGGAAGGTATCAAATATATTGTAGCTACCGGATATGGTCGCATTAACGTCCCTTTCGCCGACCGCCAGGTTACGGAAATTTCCTGTCATGCCAAGGGTGTCCAATCTTATTTCCCAACGGCCAAAACTATAATCGATGTCGGTGGTCAGGACTGCAAGGGCATTAAACTGAACAATGGCCGGATTATCGATTTTGTAATGAATGACAAATGCGCCGCCGGAGCCGGACGATTTATTGAGATGATAGCCGAAAGCCTCGGTATCAAACTTGAAGACATGGGAAAGCTCTCCCTAACCGCTAAAAATGAAATTTCCATTGCCAGTACTTGCACAGTTTTTGCCGAACAGGAAGTGATCACCAAATTGGGCGAGGGCACGCCACTGGCCGATATCGTAGCTGGTATTCACAAGTCTATCACTACCAGGATTGTTGGTTTGGTAAACCGGATTAAAATAGAGCCGGATGTTGTGTTAACAGGCGGCATGGCCCGGAATATTGGACTTGTTAGTGCATTGGAGACCAAACTCGGTTACTCTGTAAAGATTCCACCTGAACCAATGCTCACCGGAGCTATCGGAGCTGCCATACTGGCCAAGGAGACGTCTCAAGACGCTATAACTAAAGGTCTTACAGCATCCCGCAAAAGGCCCCCGCTACAGGAAGCTACCTTCTTTATGTAGATGGAGTTGAATCATGAACCCCAGTGCTATCGATAACAAAATTGTCTTGGGAGTTGATATCGGTTCTATCAATTCTAAAGCTGTAATATTCGCGAACAATGCGATTGTTTCATGGGTTGTTATTCCTTCCGGAGGAAACACCGCTATTGCCGCAGGCGAAGTCATTAAACATGCACTTAAAAAAGCCGGCATTTCCAATAAAGACATCGCCTATATTGTCGCTACAGGGTACGGTGCCGCCAACGTGCCATTAGCCAATCAATCAACCAATGATATTTCCTGCCATGGTCGAGGGATATCGTATCTGTTCCCTTCTGTCCGCACGGTAGTTGATATCGGGGGTCAATTCAGCCGAGCTTTTAAAATCGATAAAGAAGGACATTTATTAACTTTTGTGCTTAGTGAAAAATGCGCCGCCGGGAGCGGCCGTTTGTTACAGGTAATTGCCCGTGTTTTACAGGTTGAAGTACAGGAGCTCGGCGAATTATCATTAAAATCCAGGAATAAAGTCAATTTTACCACCGGCTGCGCGGTATTTAATGAATCTGAGGCGATATCACGGATAGCCGAGGGTACATTGAAAGAAGATATTGCAGCCGGGGTCCAACAAGCTTTAGCGGGCAAAATACAAAGTTTGATGGAGCGACTATCTATCGAGCCGGATTGCGCTCTGATCGGGGGGGGAGCAAAAAACATAGGGTTGGTAAAGAGTATCGAAAATCTCTTGAAGCAAACGATATTGGTACCGGAAGAGCCCCAAATTATTGCTGCCCTGGGGGCAGCGTTAATTGCCCGTGACAAGATAAGACCGAAGTCCTAGTTCATTGTTAGACTTACAGTCCCAAATATTTTCGACCATCAATTAATGTATTTGATAGTCTTACGCTCATTTCTAATAGCGCATTTGTATTATTGCTTCATAGGGTGTATGCTCACGTTAGGTTTAGGTTGGTTTTCCATAGGTAGAACATCGCAAACACTTATCAACTATTGGATGACCAGGACTCTAGCCGAGAAATAAAAGGAGATCATCCAATGAGTTATCAAGACAAGACCATCACATGTTCCGATTGCGGAACCACATTCACCTTCAGCGCCGGAGAGCAGGAAAGCTTTGCGTCCCGGGGTTACACCAACGAGCCCAAGCGTTGCCCCGCATGCCGCGCCGCAAAAAAGCAAAGTATTTCAGGTGGTAGTGGTTCAGGAAACAGAAGCTATGGGGGAGCTCCGCGTCAAATGTTCCCGGTAAAATGCGCAACCTGCGGCAAAGATACCGAGGTCCCTTTTGAACCTCGCGGCGATAGACCGGTTTATTGTTCAGATTGCTACCGCAAAACAAACCCCGTAAAACGATATTAGTTTTCAGGGATAATAATAATTTAAGAATACATCCCTCCAATCATAAATTGAATTGAGTAGAGTTTCAGGATAGTGCCACATAGGAATTATCCTGAAACTCTATGATCTTTACGAGTAGCGCTCGCTTAACCAAATCGTTAAACAGATGCGTAACTTCGAACATTTCCAAACTCGATCCACCCTCTTCTGATGAGCAGTATGACCTATATAAATGATCAGGGGGTGCGAAAATGACCACTACGAATGTTTTTCCAGTAGACATGTCCGAATTTGATCCGGAAAGAATAAAAGAACAGGATTTGATTACTGCAAATGTTATCCGTAATGAAGGTCCGGCATCGTATGAGCTTGAAATTGAAGATCCGACAATTGAACCGATGGAAAGGGAAGAACCGGAACTTGGGGATGATCCCGTACGACTTTATTTGCATGAGATCGGACGGGTGCCCTTACTAAAGGCTAGTGATGAAAAAATCATCGCGCGTCGAATCGAGATTGGTAAAAGGATTTCTTGCGTAGAACTCAAATTACACAATGAAAACGGGCAAACTTTTGCCAGCCAAATATATCTCGAAATAATTAGAGAATTAGGACAGTCATGGGAAATAATCCATAAACTACAGGACAAATTGGGGTTGGCTGAGAATACAAAATTCTGCCAATCGATCACTAATATCAGGTTCAGAAGTGCGATTGACGGAGTAATTGATCCGTTAATCGTACAATCCATCGCAGTCACTCTGGACCTCCCGCAAGAACCCATCGAAAGAAGGTTAAATGATCTTTCCGTAGATTGTGTACTACTTTCGGAGCATGTTCTGAACGCTATAGGAAACAAAGTCTCCCTCGCTAACATTCCTGCATTAGTTATCGATATCGAGTTTATTCAGAAGCTCGAAAGCCATCAGTCAATCCTGAGAGAAAGTCTGGATAGATTACAAAATGATTCGAAAATTGCCAGGGACCTTCTCACCGAAGCTAACTTACGTTTAGTTGTCAGTGTTGCTAAGAAGCACGTGGGACACGGCATGTCACTCTTGGACCTGATTCAGGAAGGTAACATCGGGCTTATTAGAGCAGTGGAAAAATTTAATGCGCACAAGGGTTTTAAATTCAGCACCTATGCTACGTGGTGGATACGTCAAGCAATCACCCGTTCTATTGCTGACCAAGCGCGTACTATACGCGTACCGGTCCACATGATTGAAACAATTAATAAACTAACGAGGGTAATCCTGAAGTTGACGCAAGAGTTTGGCCGCGATCCGACCTCGAAAGAAATTGGTATCAGAATGGACATGTCATCGGATAAGGTACGCGAAGCCATTAAAATTGCCAGGTTACCCATCTCACTGGAACTTCCGATGGGAGAAGAAGGGGACAGTCATCTTGGTGATTTTGTTATAGACCATAATGCGATTCAACCCGCGGATAGTGCCTCCAAACAATTACTCAAGGAAGAAATTAGTGCCGTGCTTTCGACTTTGACTCCAAGAGAACATAGAGTTTTAGAACTAAGGTTTGGTTTAGAGGACGGCAGGGCAAGAACGCTTGAAGAAGTAGGGTCGGAGTTTTCTGTTACACGAGAACGCATTCGCCAAATTGAATCTAAAGCTCTTCGTAAGTTGCGTCATCCCAGCCGGAGTCGCAGACTACGGGATTACATGGAAGATTGACAATGGTTTGGATTAACGAGTTGCCTCTAATTCAAGTTAATAGCGGGGAAAATATCCTATAATGAAAATTAAAAAATCAATTGATATATTGGCCGGCGCAGAAACAATTTGGCCGCTTATCGCTGAACCATTGAATATTATTAAGTGGTGCAGCACAGTGAAAATAATTTTCCAAACGGGCGACAAAAGCGAAGGTTTGGGCGCAGCTTTTTACTTCGAGGAGAAAGCTGCAGGCACATTGATGAAACTTCATTTCGTTGTTACCGAATGGAACTACAGCCGAACCGTCGCATTCAAAATGACCTCAGGGAATCTCGTGAAAGGATATGAGCAAAAATATACTCTCCATCCAACTGAAAATGGGATAAAAGTTACCTGTTTTGAGAATGTGACGTTACCTTTCGGTATCCTCGGAAAGCTTGCGGAAATATTAAGGCGGCCTGTTTCCGAAGATCATATCGAGAGGATCCTTTTTGCTCTGAAAAGCTTGGGAGAGGCTTAAACAGCTTGGATTGTTGGCCTCGAGGCGCGGACTAATATTTTAAATTTGGGGGTAATGTAAAGATGGCAGCAACGCAACAATTAAAAAGAGGTTCGCATCTGGTTAAATCCAGGATTAATGCCAGACAAAACAAACGAAGAAAAGAAAGGAAAGCCGGAAAAGAACTAAGCAAATGAAATTATACGGGAAATGTTAAACTCTGCAGGGAATAGAATGTGTAATAAAGTGGGCCCGGCAGGTATCGAACCTGCGACCAATCGGTTATGAGCCGACCGCTCTACCACTGAGCTACGGACCCGCAAAACTCATTATAGCTTTACTTCTCTAAGATGGTCAATTGAAAACTATTATGTCAAGTCTTCAATGCCATTCAACTGGTCTCGCGTGCCCATTAGTACCAGCTCATCACCCGGTTCGAGTAATGTTTCAGGGGAAAGGTCTGTAATCAGCTGACCGCTCTTTTTCTTTATAGCAAGAATATGTCCCCCGTTAATACGTTTGATACCTTCTTTTACGGAGATACCTTCCATTGTGGAGCCTTCCATAACTTTCACATTTTCCAACGTAAATTCATGTCCCTGGCGGTCCATGGTCGTATCAATAAAATCCACTACTAATGGTTTCAATGTCATCATAGCTAACCGTCTCCCTCCGATTCCATACGGCGACATTGTCCGGTCGGCTCCCGCCCTTTTTAGCTTGCCTTCAGATTCATCGTTATCGACTCTAGCTACTACAAAGATATCGGGTCGTAAACTTTTTGCAGAAAGCGTGACATATAAATTGTCGGCATCACTTCCTAAAGCTGCGATAAGAGACTTGGCGTTCATAATCCCCGCTTCTCTCAAAGCCTCGTCATTGGCTGCATTCATATTCACGCATAGAAATCCGTCGTTGGTAGCTCGAGTGCACGATTTTTCATCTTGTTCGATGATCACGAATGGGGTTTTCTCATTTTTAAAAACATGAGCCACCTCTTTACCCACCTTTCCATAGCCACATAATATTGTATGTCCTTTCAGCTTGGATATTTCTGTTTTCATGCGGCGCCTCCCCAGCATATTCCCAAGATTACCCTCGAGTAAATATTGCACTACCGTGGTTGCGGCATATAGCATTGTGCCGGTACCCACGAGAATTAAAACCATAGTGAAAATACGACCGCCTGTAGACAAAGGTTTAACTTCCTGAAAGCCTACCGTGCTTAACGTCGTGATAGTCATATAAATAGAATCGATCAATGACCAATGCTCAATTGTTAAATAACCGATCGTGCCGATAACTATAATCGCAAATATTGCGATGCCAATCCCTAAAAATCGCCATCTTTTAAACATGCCGAGCCTTCCTTATTATAGGAATTCTTCGCCGTCATATGCTGGATTGTACCCTGTCATTCGTCTAATGTAAAGATTAACAAACGCGAAGAAGGAGTGTGGGCCCTAATCCACACTCCTTCTTCTATTTCAGCAAAATCAGCAAACGCGGTTAATTTTCACTAAATTTGGTCGTTGATCTTTTTCCCAGTTTCGAAATAATATTAGACATCGAGTCTAACGCTTTTAAAGATTCATTATGAGAGCTGGCCTCAGTTATCATTTCAAGAACGCTACTGAGCGTCGCCACTTCGCACTTTGCAGAGATTTTTATTACCGGCGCACTCGCGCAATCGCGCATCATCTCCAAACTACTATTATCAGGGGTTGGGGGTAACGAAATATCCACTAACACCAGATTCGGCACATTTTCAGATAATAGAGATAATACGTCAGATTGTCCGTTATTTTCGCCTGACGACTGCATTTCTATGAATTGTTTTAAAGCGTTTAAAACGGTATGCTCGCTATCCAACATCATTAAATAGGAATGTTTTTCCATTTGGTTTCCCTCCTTACAACACTAACCTTAATATAATCCGCCGTTTTAATTTGGGGAAAATCTGCTTTTAGGCGCGTACAAAGCATCAACCAGTGTTTCCCAATCAATTTTTTTATTCAGGCGCTTAATACCCCCGGTTTCCGTCCTGATGGGGGAAAGTCGCAACACTCTCATACTTTTCAAGTTCGTAAAGGCTCCTTCGCAGACTGATTTGGTTAATTCATCGTCTCTTGCTTCAAATTCATCGTCGTTTGATGGCATCTGCATTTTCATTTGGCCTCCTTGCGACAACTAACAGCATATCTACTGGAAAGATAACGATGCATAAACAAACTGCGGATGTATGTAAACATTCCGTAAATAAAGCTAAATAATCTTCGGCTGACACTACCGAATCATCGTTTGACCCATTGGGTTCTACGGAGTTATCCAAGTAACGCACCAACGTAATCCTATTAAGTCCCTATTTAATGTACCCAAAGACCTTACACGTAATATGAGCCTATGTGAGAATGTGAATACGAAAATGTCCTGGGGTTTAAATCTCAGGCATCCTTTATTCCAGAAACCAATCAAGGAGGTGGATAGGAGTATATGTAATAACAGCCCCTGGATGGTTTCTCTTTTTTAGCAGATTAACCAAAATCAGCAACAAATATTTTTGGAGGAAAAAATGTTAAGCAAAATCAACAAAGCCCTAAAGAACCTGTCCAATGGTCAGAAAGGCATGACCGGCCTTGAGACCGCAATCATCCTGATTGCATTCGTAACGGTCGCCTCAGTTCTTGCCTATAGCGTTCTCTCAGCCGGTATCTTCTCATCTGAGAAAGGCAAGGAAACCGTTTATTCCGGTTTACAGCAAGCCCAGAGCACTATGGAAATCAAAGGTGCGGCACTCGGTTTAAGTCCCAATCAGACTAAACTGCAACAGGTCCAGTTCAATGTCGCTCTATCCATCCCGACCGAGAAAATTGACAAGAATGCTATTGTTGTCAATTACTGGGACGATGCTACCCATACTGAAGGTGCCAGCTTCACAATGGCTTTGGCCAGTGGTTCAACTGAACGCGGTACCTCAACCATGATAGAAGGCGATGAGCAATTCACCGTCACAGTTGACATTCCTTCGAATGCCAACCTCGTTGGGTACTCCATCTTCAATCTGCAAGTTGTACCGCCTACCGGAGCATCTCTTACTATCAAGAGAACACTGCCCGGCGTTCTTGACAAAGTCATGAACCTGAACTAATAAGAAACAGACACAACAACACACAAAAACAACAGATTCTGGCACCCCCCGACAATGGGGGTGCCAGAGATTCAGATAACGGAGATGGTTTGCGATGGAAATTTCAGAAACAGTAAAACGACTGGACGATGAAGTAAAAGTTATCAAAAACGAAATACAGGCAGTTTTACTTGATATTCGCGAAGTCTATCTCAACCGTGAAAATCCTTTCAATCCTGAAGTGGTCACTCCAGTTATTACACAAACCACAGCCTATCCTTTAGCAGGCGTTAACTCTGAAACACCAAAAATAGATAACGAAGTTGAATCAGAAATTGAAGAGGGCGCGGCCTCACCGGAAGAATCTGAAAATGAGGTACCCTCAATAAATATTGCAAAGTCAAATGAAAAAAGCGAACCGGAGGAAAAAAGTATGGACACCCAGGAGGAAACAGCCCGGGAGGGGGTGAGCGGAGGAGCGTGGGGTCCGGATACTGTACCGGTACCGACTGATATGTCTTCCAATGTCCGTAATAACCAATATGGCCACAACGGTTCCAACGGCAAGATAGACCTGTCAGTGATTGCCGAAATGAACCAATGGGTTAGTGAATCTGTCCGCACACTCGGGTATGACAAGACCGAATCGATATTGGATGTCGCAGAAATTGTCGGGCATATGAAGCCGGAACTCAAGGCCATCCTCATTAAATTTGCAAAACGCGTCCCTGTGCAGGAAATAACCCTATCTCCTTCGACGAGGGATTTTCTTAATTTGTTAGTTAAACTGGAAGGTCTCCTGGGGATGAACAGCAAATCCGATGAGATTGGTCTGCTCTCCATTTTCTGCCAGGAGGTTTAATTATCGATAAGATAATCGCCACCGTCTTACTCCTGATCGGGGGAGTGATTATGTCGCTCGCGATATTCAATGGAATTTACCCGGCAATTAATAATAGTGCCAGCGCGATCAATAGCGCTACTGAAAAAGTGAGTGACCGGATTGAAGCTCGCATTGATATCATTCAAACGGCTCGAGAAGGAAATCACGTTTACGCTTGGGTAAAAAATGTAGGATCTCAAAAAATAGTTGATCTCTCCCGGAGTGATATATTTTTCGGTCCCGACAACAATTTTTACCATGTAGCTTATAACGCTGGCTCGATTCCAAGTTGGTCTTATGACCTTGAAGGCGGGTTCACATCGTGGGATCAGGCTGTGACCTGTAAAATAACCATCACCCTGGATTCTCCGTTACCTTCGGGTAACTACATGTTCAAGATGGTAATCCCGAACGGTATTTATGATGAAACTAGCTTTAGCGTGAATTAAAGTGATATGGAAACAGCATTAATTTCCGTCGTTTGCATCGCGATTTTACTGATAGGCACCGTCACTACGATGTTTACTTCATTTCGTGCTGCTACGAAAGTGTCAGATTCCCTGAAACAGTGGGAAGCGCAAGACTCTATTATCAGACGTACCGATATTTCTGCGACTGGCAGTTATTCTAATGGGTTGCTAACGTTATGGGTGAAAAACTCAGGGCAGGTGAACCTCGAAGATTTCCCTAAGTGGGATGTAATCGCTGAGTGGACCGGTGACGATACAACACATTTGTGTTATTTGACCAGTGCCACCAGTGGTCCCGGTGATAATGAGTGGATAGTACAAGGTATTTTTCTACCGGACGAGACGAATCCTGAAGTAATGGACCCAAACATTTTAAACCCTCAGGAAGTAATGAAGATAACTATCAAACTTTCTCCCGATATGGTCATCAACACCACTGCAAGGATTACGATATCCACTCCCAATGGGATTACTTCCCAGTGTCTGATAACCCTTAATTAATCGACTGGAGGAATACAATGGTTGCAACAACGACAACTATGAATGAACCCGGCATGGAAGAAACTATTGATCCGGAAGCAGTTGCCAAGATAAAAGTACTTTCTACGGGTCACCCTGAAATCGACAAAAAGTTGGGTGGTGGTATCCCAATGGGTTCATTGATCCTGATTGAAGGTGAATCCGACGCTGGCAAGTCTGTCCTCTGTCAGCAGATAATGTGGGGTTCGCTGAATAACGATGCCAGAGTATTGCTATTCACCGCGGAAAATACCGTCCGCAGCATGGTAAGTCAAATGGATAGTTTGGGTATGGCTGTGATCGATCAAATATTAATGGGTTACTTAAAAATATATGCTATGAAATTGTCTCGAATCAGAGTCACCGCTGCCCGCGATACTTTGCAGGTGATGCTGGAACATATGGAATACCAGAATAAATATAATCTTTTAATAATCGATTCCCTGACTCCAATCGTTGCTCAAGCCGGTAGTGAAGAAGCTCTCAACTATTTTGAAAGGTGCAAAGCACTCTGTGATAAAGGCCGGACGATCATTAATGTGACTCACACTTATGCTTTCGACCATGACTTCCTTATCCGGGTTCGCTCGGTTTGCGATGCTCACTTCAGATTGGTCATAGAAAAAGTCGGTGATAAATTGGTTAAAACTCTTGAGGTTGCCAAGATTAGGGGCGCGCAACAAAACACCGGTAATATTCTTACCTTTGACGTGGAACCAGGTGTGGGTATGAAAATCATGCCTATCTCGAAAGCTAAAGCTTAATAATATATCGATTTTGAATGTGTACATGGGAGACAATGCTGTATGTCGCAAATGCTATTGCCGTTTACTAAAGAAACATCGACTGACAGCCATGAGAATGGGTTCTCTAACTGTGAGTTATATAAAAGACTTTCCCCTGAATTGCAGGAGCAGGTAAAAGATAATCTTCATCTCCTGGAATATTTGCATTGGGTACCCATCGGTGAAGTGGGTATGCCAGAATTTCAAAAACAACTGACCCGTAAAATGGGTGAAAACAAAAACCCGAATATCATATACCCGGTGGGTGAAGGTATTTTTATTCATATTCTATCTGACCCGAAAGATAACCGCCACACCTATATCCCCATCGAACCCACACTATCTCAGGACCTCAATGCGGTAATGGCAGAAGTCGAGAAACGATGTATCGATGTCAGCGATCAGTTACCGGAGTTTGATGTGGAAGGTGATAAGAAAAAGCAATTATTGGCTTATATCGAAAAACTCACTTCCATGAACCATAGTAATTTAGCCATCGTCGATGATAAGCAACCTAAAAAGGAATCCAAGAAAGAATCTAAAAATAATAGCGGTCCTGGCCGAGTGGAAATGAATCAACGGACTCTCCAGGGAATAAAATATCTGTTTCTACGTGACAAGATCGGCTTGGGAATGCTTCAGCCGTTAATTGTTGACCCATATATTGAAGACATAAGTTGTTCCGGCATGGGGAATGTATTTATCGAACACAAAATATTTAAGAGTTTAAAAAGTTCGATTGTATTCGATGCGATGGAAGATCTGGATGAGTTCGTTCAGAGGTTAGCAGAACAGATTAAGCATCCCGTTACCTATAAAGTACCCATTGCGGATGCTACTCTCCAGGACGGTTCACGTATTAATATCGTCTATGGCCGTGACGTTTCCAAACGCGGCTCGAACTTCACTATCCGCAAATTTAATGAGACACCGGCATCTATTTTTGACCTGGTCGATTTTGGTTCTTTGAACTATCATATGCTGGCGTATCTTTCCCTGGTACTTGGCCATGGAATGAATTGTTTTGTGTCCGGTGAAACAGCTTCAGGGAAAACCACGTTGCTTAATGCTTTGACTACTTTCATTCATCCTCTGGCCAAAATCATCACCATTGAGGATACTCCAGAGCTTCAAGTACCTCACCAGAATTGGATCAGAGAAGTAGTCCAGACCACAAAAACGGAAGATACCAGTGGCGCCGTGACAATGTTCGACCTCCTTAAAGCAGCCTTGAGACAACGTCCAAATGAAATCATGATCGGGGAGATTAGAGGCGCTGAAGGTAACATTGCCTTCCAGGCTATGCAGACCGGCCACTCCGTGATGGCAACCTTTCATGCCGCTACTACTGAGAAACTGATACAGAGAATTACCAATAATCCCATCTCCGTCCCTAAGTCGTACATCGATAATCTTAATGTGGTAGTCCTTACCAGTTCGGTAAGACTGCCCAATGGCCGTAGCGCTCGAAGGGTAACCGGTATCAATGAAATTGTCAGCTATGATTCAGCCACTGAGTCTTTTAATATCGTGCAGGCTTTCAACTGGGATGAAGCCACTGATACATTTCATTTCACGGGCTATATGACCAGTTATGTACTGGAATTCAAAATCGCGGACAAGATGGGTTTAGCGGGCAGTAAAATACGGCACATTTATGATGAACTGGAACGCCGCGCCAAAATATTACAGAAACTCCATAAAGAACAACACATCACTGATTTTTATGAAATCCTAAAAGTGCTTGGCAAAGCTCAGAAAGAAGGCTTGTTCTAACAGGGATTATAGGTTTATTGGATTATGACACAAATAGTATTACCTTTCTCAAAATATAATAAGGCTGATGCGGACAACCTGGAACACCTTAAAGCCGATATGGCGATCGTGTTACCACCGGAATTGAAAACCGCGGCGGAAGAACACCCTCATCTGCTTGAATATCTGAATATTGTATCTAATTCTAAAATCGATATCCCTGTATTTTGTAAGGAACTCACTCGTAAAATGGGTGATAACAAACTTCCTAATGTTATATATCCTACGAGACGTAACGACATTTTTGTGCATATTTTAGTAAACAATAACGATAATAGGAATAGTTATATTCCGGTTGAACCATCTATGACCGTTGAAGTCGGTAGTCTAATGAAGGATATTGAGGTTAAGCTACTGGATTTAGGTATAAAATTGAACCGAATCAATCCAGACGAAGATAAAGAGAAACAATTCCTCCATTATATCGAGCAAGTGGCAACCATCACTAAAGACAAAGCATCCGGATTGTTAGATAAGTATTTTGGGTTCCTCTCAAAAGGAGGCCTCAAGCTTAACCGCGTACCCATGACACAACGTGAGCTCGAAGGTATAAAATACCTTTTCCTCCGGGATAAAGTGGGTTTAGGCACTCTGGACCCATTGATTGTCGATCCTTATATCGAGGATATCAGTTGTTCCGGGATGGGGCACATATTTATCGAACATAAAATATTCAAGAGTCTGAAGAGTTCGATCGTTTTCCAGACCCTTGATGAATTGGATGAATTTGTGCTCTGGCTGGCCGAACGTGTGAAAAAACCGGTTTCATTTAAAAATCCCATTTCCGATGCCACTCTGCCGGACGGTTCACGCATCAATATCGTTTATGGTCGCGAGGTTTCAAAGCGTGGCTCCAACTTCACTATTCGTAAATTCAGTGAGGTGCCTATTTCCATATTTGAACTGGTGGATTTCGGTACTTTGACATATCAGGCTCTGGCATACCTGTCCCTAATGATCGGTAACGGAATGAATTGCTTCGTTTCGGGAGAAACAGCTTCGGGCAAAACCACCTTACTAAATGCCGTGACCGCTTTTATGCATCCCCTGGCAAAAATAGTCAGCATTGAGGATACTCCTGAACTTCAGGTACCGCATAGAAACTGGATTAGAGAGGTTGTTCAAAGCACTAAAGCAGAGGACTCTAGCGGCGCCGTAACGATGTTTGATCTGCTTAAAGCCGCGTTACGCCAGAGACCTAATGAAATTATCGTGGGCGAAATCCGGGGGCCGGAGGGTAACATTGCCTTCCAGGCTATGCAGACCGGTCACTCTGTGATGGCAACTTTCCACGCCGCCACTACGGAGAAACTTCTACAAAGACTCACCGGTAACCCGATATCCGTGCCGAAAACTTATGTGGATAACCTGAACATAGTTATTTTTACCAGTCAGGTGAAACTTCCTAATGGCCGACTCGGTAGAAGAGTCACCGGTATAAATGAAATTGTGGGTTATGACCCCGTATTCGACTCATTCACTTTCGTGGAAAGTTTTCATTGGGATGAAACTAAAGATAAACTTGAATTTACAGGCAATATGAGCAGTTACGTCCTCGAGAACAAAATCGCTCCGAGGATGGGCATTCCGGAGCATCAAAAGCGCCGCATATATTCCGAGATGGAAAGGAGAACGGTCATTCTTCAAAAACTGCATAAGGAAATGGGAGTTAACACCTTCTACGAGACCTTTGAAGTGCTGGGTAAAGCACAGAGGGAGGGACTCTTCTAATGGTAAAGTTCCAGAATATACTAAGCGAAATAAGTTTTTCGAACTTGTTCAATAAGAAAAAAGGTAAATCCAAACTGATAAAGAGGGAAATTCTGGATATGGATTTCTTCTCATTGCTAAGTTATATGTCTGCAATTTCCAGTTCTGGAATTTCTCGTGCCGGTTTGTTTCAACACGCTTCTAAATTACCTTATATTTCATCAGGCTATTTTAAAAAAGTCGACTTTGTTGCTAAAGCGTTCAACCATGATTACGTCGAAGCTTGCCGCATTGTCGGCGAAGCCACCAAAGAACCGGAAATAAAAGCTGTCTTGTTACGTCTTTCCGGCGCTCTGTCATCCGGTGAGGAACTGGATCGATTTTTGGCAAGAGAAGCCCGGGTTTTTGGAGAAACATATAGCAATAGCTACGCCGGTCGTCTAGAATTATTGAAAAAATGGACTGATGCTTACATCGCGTTGATTATGACCGCGGCTGTAGTTACCGTCATGGCAGTCGTGACTATGATTATCGGCAACATCACGGTGATGATGATCATGTCATTATGCTCGCTGACAATCCTGGTCAC
>Ga0182021_10001379_pt1 | contig 27666 bp, 23 predicted proteins | sample 612E3MmetaG_FD_120493 | JGI IMG/M metagenome (GOLD analysis project Ga0182021, IMG submission 120493) | Permafrost microbial communities from Stordalen Mire, Sweden - 612E3M metaG (Illumina Assembly) | ecosystem: Environmental > Terrestrial > Soil > Wetlands > Permafrost | place: Sweden...
CCCAAAGCCGCCAGCGCAGGCCTATGGCTTGGCGCGCTCGAGAGAAGTCCAGTTTCCCTTGAGCGCCACGTTCGGATCGAAACCCGGCGAATCGCTCAGGATGTACTCGTTCGAGTTGTTCACCCAGGCGCGGCCGTATTGGTTGCTGAGTTCGACGGACTCGCCGGTTTGCGGGTTCCGGTAGGTCTCGACGCCACGAATGTACTGGCTAAAGGCCGCGGCGGAGGCATCCTGCGCCTTCTGGCGGTTCTCGTAAGTCTGCTTGATGATGCCGCTGATTTCCCGGCCGCTCTGGGCGATGATGGCGGAGCGGTCGCGTGCCCCCTTGGAGTCGGCCGCCTGCATGTTGAGGAGAACCTGCGTGACCCGGCCCTGCCACTCGGGCTCGACCGCAACCGTCGAGAGGACCAAAGTGAAGAGTTTCTCCCGGGCCTGCAACTGGCCGCTCGGCGCGCGCATCGCGAAGATCAGGTAGCCTCCGCAGTTGTAGTACTGGGTCTGTCCCATCTGTCCGGTGGCCATGTTGAAGGAAGGGCCGGGGGTCGCGGCGGAGAAGGTCACCGCCGTGATCCATTCCTCCGTGGCTCGGCCAGCGAGGCTGTACGCGATGCGCGCGCGGGCGATTTCGGCACGAATGTTCATGCGCATTCCCGCGCGGACCGCCATCTCCTGCTGTTGCTCGGCCTTCTCCCGGACCTTCTGGGCGGCGTCCGGCATGGATTCGATGGCCAGCACCTTGGCGTCGGGCCGAACCCGGGGAATCAGCCAGCGCCGGAGGAAACCCTCGGGCGTCATGGGCGGCATGACCTCGCACTCTCTGCGGCCGAAACGCATGGCCTGCTGGCTGGCGGCCTGCATGGCGCGTACCGCGCTGGGGTCGTCCGACCACTGCCAGTGCACGCCGGGGAACATCTCGATGCCGAGACCGTTGTCCGGGCTGGTGGCGCGGAAGGAGACCTGCACCATGTCGGCGTGGCAGCCGGTCGAGGGCTCGTATCGGACGTTGCCTTGAAACTGCCATTCGGAGGGAACGAGCAGACTGAGCGCCGGCATCGGCCGCTCGAAGCCGTGCTCATCGACGACGGTGACTTTCTTCATCCGGTAATAGCCGCCGGGGCGGGAGGGTGCGGGCGCGGGGCTCTGCGGATAAAGCGGAAGCGCCGCCGCCAGGACCAGGGAGCAGACCAGGCTGAGTCGCATAACGGATTCCTGAGCGTGAAACAGGCTTTTTGATGATGCCATGTTTCTTATCGGCGCGTGGGGAGCCACCTTCACGACTGAAACCGGCGCAGCGCGGCGCGTGAGGGCCAGCCTCACGACTGAAACCGGCGCAGCGCAGCGCGGGTTCCATCCTCATAGGCGTCGATCAGCTTGTCCCAGGCGGCGCTGGCGGCCTCATCGATCTGCTTGCGCGCGGGGTCGGCGTCGAACCATGCCAGGGTGCGGCGGATGCCCTGGGCGAAAGGCACCGTGGCGCAATAGCCGGGAACGAATCGCTTGATCTTGGAGTTGTCAAAGACGGTGCTGACGGCCTTGTCACCGATCAGGCTGCCGAGCGCGTCAGGCAGGCAGGCGGCGATGAACTCGGATGGGATGTGGACCAGTTGCGGCTCGGCGCCCGCGGCCTCCGCGACGATCCGGTAATACTGGTCCCAGGTCATGACTTCATCGCCGGTGATGTGGAAAGCGTGACCGGCGGCCTGCGCGTGCCCCAGCAATCCCACCAGCCCCTTGGCGAAGTCGCTGTTGTGCGTGATGACCCACAGCGACGTGCCATCGCCCGGCACGATGACCTTCCTCCCGCGCCGCATGCGGTCCACCACCGTGTAGGACCTGGTCCAACTGTTGACCGCCAGCGTCACCTGCGTCTCGCCGTAGGTGAGCGAGGGGCGGACGATCGTGATCGGGAAGCCCTCCTCGCGATAAGCCGCGAGCAGACGCTCCTCACAGGCGATCTTGTCGCGGGAATACTGCCAGTACGGGTTCGCCAGCGGGGTGGATTCCGTTATCAGATAGTGGGCGGGCGGTTTCTGATAGGCGCTGGCGGAGCTGATGAAGATGTACTGGCGGGTGCGGCCGCGGAACAGGCGCAGATCCCGCTCGATGTGCGCCGGCACGTACGCGGTCCAATCCACCACTGCGTCGAAGGATGCGCCCGCGAGAGCGGCCAGCGCGGAGGCCTCGTCGTCGATGTCCAGAGTAAGCGTCTTCACGCCGGCGGGCGGATTCGCCGCGTGACGCCCGCGGGTGACGAGCGTGAGATCGATGCCGCGTTCCGCCGCCAATTGCGTGCACGCGGTGCTGATGATTCCGGTTCCGCCGATGAAGAGTGCCCTCATGGCTAGATTATGGCGCGATCCCGGCGTTCGCCGCGAGCCCGTCCGGGGGCAGGAGTCACGTGATCGAGCCTGGCGGGGCGCCGGCCGCCGCAGCAGGGCGCGAAGCCGTCGAACTCGAAACCAACCCAATCGCGGATAAACTACGGCAGATCAGTGTATTAGCCGTTGAAAAGCAAATCCTATTTCCCCGCTGCCGGCGCCACTACGTATACGTATTCGAGAACCTCGCGGCCGCTGTTCTCGACGTTGTGCCGGGTCCCGGGAGGGATGTACAGGAAGTGCGGCGCGGCGAAGCTCCGCGCGGGGTATCCGTCGAGCAGCGCCGTGCCCTCGCCCCGCAGAATGACCAGCGACTCCTCGTTCCGGCCGGTCGAGTGCGCGCCGACCGACTGGCCCGGTTTTAAACGCACGAACCCGCTCCGCATCCCGGCTGTCTGCGGCGCTCCTCTCAGCAGGCCGCAGTCCCCGCTTTCGCACTGAAGCGATACGGAAAAGGGCTGGGGTGAGGGGGCCTGGCAGGCCAGAGGCGCCAGGATGGCGAGAAGCAGGACCGAGGTTCTGATGGGCATGCTTGGCATGGTAGCACGACTTGAAGAAATGTGTTACTATCCCAGATTGGTATCACGGTTCTCACATTCGTATGCACACTCACATTCAAACACACGATCCTCTGATGCGCGTCTTTTTTCTCCTGGCGCTCGCCACTCTCGCCGCGGCCGAGCCCAGCCAGCTTCGAATCCGCGCCATCGACTCCCAGGGGGGAGCGATCCCGCAGGCCACCGTGCAGGTCCAATGCGCTGAGGCCGCGAGAATCGCCCTCACCACGAATCCGATTGGCGAGGTCACTCTGGCCTGCCGTCCGCCCGTGAGGCTGGCCGTCTCCGCGGCCGGCTTCGGTCCCGTTCAGGAGACGCTGGCGGCGTGGAACGAGGACCGGCCGCACACGGTCAAGCTCGACCCGGCCATGGTCCGGAATTCGGTCGACGTCGTCGTGAGCGGCAACAGCGCAGTCCCAGTCATCTCCGGCGACGCGCTCGCCATCGACAGCACCGGCGCGCGCACCGCTTTCGACGCCGTGGAGCGTTTGGTGCCAGGCGCATTCGTCACCCACAGAGGCGTTCTCGGTTATGGCATTTCCACCAACGGAACGGGCGCGATCAGCATCCGTGGCGTCGGGGAAAGCCCCAACGCCGATGTCCTCATCGTGGTGGACGGCCGCCCCGATTTCCAGGGCGAAATGGGCCACCCGCTGCCCGACTTCTTCAGCCTGAGCGACGTCAGCCGCGTGAGCGTCACCGAAGGCCCGGCGTCCGTCCTCTATGGGAGCAATGCCATGGGCGGCGTGGTGGAGATCGATCCCATCGGGCCTTCCCGGCAGAATGAGACCCGCCTCACCGCCAGTCTGGGCTCGTTCCTCACGGGCCAGTACCGGCTCGCGAACGGCGGAACGCTGGGCCGCCTGTCTTACAGCGTGACTGCCGGCGTCTCGCACACCGACGGTGATCGCGACTATTCGCACTTCCGCGAGGGAGACACATCGCTGTCGCTGGGCTACGACTTCTCCGATCACTGGAAGGCAACGCTGGACGGGCGCTACGGGCGCTTCTACGTAGAGGACCCAGGCCCCGTGGGCGACGCTTCGGAGGCCAACTACGCCACGCTTGGCCGGGGCGGATTCTCGGCCAGCGCGAACGACACCTATGGCTGGACCTACGGCTACATTCGGGCGTTCGGCAGCTACGGCCTGAACTTCATCTCCGACGGTTTCCGCTCGACCGACGACGCCATCGGGTTCCGCGCCGCACAGACGTTCGTCCTCAGTCCCGGCCTGCTGGCGGACGTGGGCACCGACGACATGCACTATGGCGGAGAAGCGCACGAAGAACCCGGCGGCTTCAACTTCGGTACGCACCATATCGGCGAGCAGGCCGGATTCGCCCGTTTGCAGTGGCTTCCGTTCCACCGCCTGCGGCTCAACGCCGGCTACCGCTACCAGGCCAACTCGCAGTTTGGCGGTATCTCCGTTCCTGAGGTGGGCGCATCCTTCTCGCTTTCGGACGCCTATTCGATCGGCTTCGACGCTTCCAAGGGGTTTCGCAATCCAACCCTTCGTGAACTGTACCTCTTCCCCGCGCCGAATCCGAACCTGCGGCCGGAAACCATGTGGAACTACCAGGCGACCTTTCACGCCCAGCCTTCGCGCCGCTTTCGCGCCTGGACCACCGTGTACTACGCGAGCCTGCGGGACCTGATCGTCTCGCTCGGCAACTATCCCAACATGGTCACGCTGAATGCCGGGGATGCGATCAATCGGGGAATCGAGTTCAATTCCGAATGGACTCCCCTGGGGCACGTCCGCGTTCAGGGCGGATATGCCTACCTTCAATCGACCAACCTGGCGCCGCTGGTGCCGGCCAACAAGCTCAACTACTCGGTGGCGATCCCGGTGCGCGGCCTGACGGTGGACTTCAGCGGCATCACGGCCGGCCGCCGCTACTCGGACACCACCCACACGGCCTATCTGGGCGGATACACGGGCGCGACGCTCCGTCTCGGCTATCCGCTGGGCGAGCATTCCACCGTGTTCGCTGTTGTGGACAACCTGCTCGATCGCCGTTATGAATTCCTCCCCGGCTATCCGATGCCGGGAATCAACGCCACGGGCGGGTTCACGCTGAAGTTCTGAGATCGTTTCCGGTGAGCTGCCTCACCCTTCGAGGTACGTGTACCCGTTCAGCCCCTCTTCGTAAAACCGCAGCAGCCGGCCGGATTCCTCGTAGCCGATCTTGCCCTCGCGCAGCGCCGCTTCCACGTCGCGGCGGAACTGGCCCAGCAGCGACTCGGCGCGAAACTGGACGTAATCCAGCACCTCCCGCACCGTGTCGCCCTTGATCACGTTGTCCAGGATGATCTCGCCGTTCCCGTTGAGGCTCACGTGGACCGCGTTGGTGTCGCCGAGCAGATTGTGCAGGTCGCCCAGAATCTCCTGGTAGGCGCCGATGAGGAACGACCCCAGGTAGTATTCGCTCCCGTTGAACGGGTGCAGCGGCAGAGTGCGCTTCACGTCGCGCCGGTCGATGAACTGATCGACCTTGCCGTCGGAGTCGCAAGAGATGTCCCCCAGTACGGCGGTGCGGGCGGGCCGCTCCTCCAGCCGGTGGATCGGCATGATCGGGAACAACTGCTTGATCGCCCAACTGTCCGGCATGCTCTGGAAGATCGAGAAGTTGCAGAAATAGGTGTCGGAGAGCATCGCGTCCAGGCCCTCCAGCTCCTCCGGGAAGAACTCGAGGTCGGCCGCCAGCCGCTTGATCCGCCGGCACATGGCCCAATACAGGTTCTCGGCCAGGCAGCGCTGCTCGAGGGGCAGGTAGCCCAGGCTGAAGAGGTTGAGCGCCTGGTCGAGCGCTTGCTGGGCGTCGTGGAAACTCTCGAGCAGGTTCTTCGTGCTCAGCCCGCGGTAGGTTTCCCGCAGGTCGATCAGCGGCTGCTCCATCTCGTCGGAAATCTCGGGGGCCGTATCCTGCTCGCCGAAGCCGCTGACGCCCAGCACGTTGAACACTAACATGCTGTGGTATGCCACCACCGCGCGGCCGCTCTCGGAAACGATGGTGGGGTGCGCGACGCCCGCCTCGTCGCAGACGCTTTGAACGTGGTAGACCACGTCGTTGGCGTACTCCTGGAGCGTGTAGTTGACGCTCGATTCGAAGTCCGTCTGCGAGCCGTCGTAATCGACGCCCAAGCCGCCGCCGACGTCCAGGTATTTCAGGCCCGCTCCAGTCCGCGCCAGTTCCGCGTAGATGCGCACGCCCTCGATGACGGCCTGCTTGATGTGGCGGATGTTCGTGATCTGGCTGCCCAGGTGGAAATGCAGCAGTTCGAGGCAATCCGCCATGCCCAACTGCTTGAGCTGCTCGAGGGCGCGGACCGCCTCGCTCACCGTGACGCCGAATTTGGACCGGAAGCCGCCCGATGACTTCCAGCGGCCCGATCCCCGGCTGGCCAGCTTCAGCCGCAGGCCGATGCGAGGCCGCACGCCGATGCGCTGCGCGTGGCGGGCCACCATATCGAGCTCGGTGTACTTCTCCACCACCGTCGTGATCTGCCGGCCGATCTTGGTGGCCAGCATGACCATCTCGATGTACTCATCGTCTTTGAAGCCGTTGCAGATGATCGGCGTGTCGTTATCGGCGACGGCCAGCACCGCCAGCAACTCCGGTTTCGAGCCCGCTTCCAGGCCGAACTTGAAGGGCCGGCCGAACTTGAACACCTCTTCCACCACCTGGCGCTGCTGGTTCACTTTGATGGGGTAGACGCAGCAGTAACCGCCCTTGTAGCCATGCTCGGCGATGGCGCCGGCAAAGGCCGCGTGGATCTCGCTCAGGCGGTGGCGCAGGATCTCCGCGAACCGGATCAGGATGGGAAGCGAGATGCCGCGCAGCACCAGCGTATCCACCAGCTCCTTGAGATCGACCGCCCGCGCCGGATCCTTGGAAGGATGCACGTACAGATGGCCGTTCTGGCCGACGGAGAAATAACCCTTGCCCCAACTGGCAACGTCATAGAGCTCGCTCGAATCCACTGTCGTCCAGCGGTCCGTCGGCTCCCGCACAAGCACACCCTCGGTAACCTTCAATGCGCCTCCCGATACTCAAGTGTCCACCGAAAACCCGTGGGGGGCAAGTGGAAAGATTCTATTCCGATCGGGCGCCCGGACACCCCGCCCGCCCGGCCGGTCATAATCGGAAGACGGAGGCCGTCTCGTGACCGTTCCACGCCGTTTCATCGAAGTCAGCCACCCGGTCGAGCCGGGGATGGAAACCTATCCCGGACTGCCCGCGCCGCGCGCGGAGATCGTGCTCGATTACGAAGCTTCCCGCCCGCGCTACCAGGGCCGCGCTGAGTTCTTCATCGCCTCGCTCCACCTGTGCGGCAACACCGGAACCTACGTGGACGCCCCCGTCCACCGCTTCCGCGGCGCCGCGGACCTGGCGCACCTGCCGCTGGCGTCGCTCGCCCACCTGCCCGCGCTGCGAGTGGATGCCGTCGCCCGGGAGGGCAGCGGCATCGGCCCGGCGGCCTTCGCTCGAATCCCGGCCGCCGGTTGCGCCGTTCTGGTTCACACCGGCTGGTCGAGCCGCTGGCGAACGCCGGGCTATTTCGAGCCGAACCCCTTTCTGACCGCGGAAGCCTGCGACGCGCTCATTGCCGCCGGTGCCCGCTTCGTCGGCATCGACTCGCTCAATATCGACGACACGCTCGACCCTGCGCGCCCCGCGCACACCCGGCTGCTGGGCGCCGGCATTCCGGTTTGCGAGCACATGACCAACTTGGCCGAAGTCCCCGCCGCCGGCGGCTATCTCCACGCCGTGCCGATCGCCTGGGTCGGCGGCGCCTCCTTCCCGGTGAGGGCTTACGTGATGGAGTGACGAGACGCGGGCGTCTCGCGCATGAGAGCATAGGGCTGAATATGGACCCAGGCTCCGGCCACGCTCCGCGCGTTGCGGTCATTGGTGCGGGACCGGCCGGCCTGACGGCGGCTTACGTCCTCTCCAAACAGCGAATCCCGGTCACGGTCCTCGAGGCCGACCCGCAGTATGTCGGCGGGATCTCCCGCACCGTCCAGTACAAGGGTTTCCGCTTCGACATCGGCGGGCACCGCTTCTTCTCGAAATCCAAAGAGATCGAGGACCTGTGGACCGAACTCCTCCCCGAGGATATGCTCGACCGGCCGCGCCTCTCGCGCATCCTTTATAGAGGCCGGCTCTATTCTTATCCGCTGAAGGCGGCCGAGGCCCTGTGGAAGCTCGGTTTTGTCGAGTCGTTTCTTTGCGGGCTCTCTTACCTGCGCGCGCGCGTTTCCCCGGTTCCCGACGCCCAAAACCTCGAGGACTGGGTCACCAACCAATTCGGCCGCAGACTCTACCGCACGTTCTTCAAGACCTACACCGAGAAGGTGTGGGGAGTAAGCTGCACAGAGATCTCCGCCGATTGGGCGGCGCAGCGCATCAAGGGGCTGTCCCTGGCCTCCGCCGTCAGGAACGCGCTGCTGCCGCGCCGTGCGGGCGCCCATCCGAAGACGCAGATCAAGACTCTCATCGATTCCTTCCGCTACCCGCGCTACGGCCCGGGCATGATGTGGGCCGCCGCCGCCGCCAAGGTCGAGGAGTACGGCGGCGAGGTCCGGATGGGGCAGAAAGTCACCGGCTGCCACTGGGACGAGCGGGCGCGCGCCTGGACGCTGGTCGCCGAGCCCGGCTCGAGAACCGTGACCGCGGCCCACGTGATCTCTTCGGCGCCCATGGCCGAGCTGGTCCGCTCCATCACGCCTCCGCTTTCGGAGGAGAGCCTGCGCGCGGCCGCCGGCCTGAAGTACCGGGACTTCCTGACCGTGGCGCTGATCGCCCGCGGCCGCAGCGCCCTGGCCGATAATTGGATCTACATCCACGACCCCGACATCCGCGCCGGCCGCGTGCAGAACTTCAGGTCCTGGTCGCCGTACATGGTGCCCGACGACGCGCATGCCTGCTACGGCCTGGAGTACTTCTGCTTCGAGGGCGACGAGATGTGGACCATGCCAGACGCCGCGTTGATCGATCTGGCGCGTCGTGAGCTCGGGCGAACCGGCCTGGCGCGCGCGGAAACCGTGGTCGACGGCTGCGTGGTGCGCCAGCCCAAAGCCTACCCCTTCTATGACCGCGACTACATCGCCAACGTAGCTACGATTCGCAAGGAACTCGAGCGCAGCTATCCGCAGCTTCACCTGGTGGGGCGCAACGGCATGCACCGCTACAACAACCAGGACCACGCCATGATGACCGGCATTCTCGCCGCGCGCAATATCGCCGCCGGGCGCACGATTTACGATCTCTGGCAGGTCAACCAGGACGCCGAGTACCACGAAGCCGGCGCTGCCGGGGAGACGCCGGCGAGTTGAGCCGCCGGGCGCGGCCGCTCGGTCACTCCTGGCGGAGGGTCATCGCGGGGTCGGTGCGGGCTGCGCGGCGCGCTGGGACGAAGCCTGCCGCGAGCGCCACCAGAAGCATCAGCGTGGAGGCCGCGGCGAGAGCGAACCAATCCCGTTCGCTCACGCCATAGAGTTGGCTCGAGAGGCCCTTGCCGGCGGCCAGAGTCAGAGCGATCCCGAGCGCAATGCCCCAAGCCGCCAGCCGCGCCGCGTGACCGAGCACGGAGCCCAGGACGTCGGCAGCCCGGGCACCCAGCGCCATGCGAATGCCGGTTTCGCGGCTGCGCGCGTTCACGAAATAGGAGATCGTGCCGTAGAGGCCCACCGCAGCCAGCAGCACACCCACCAGCGCCAGCGCGGCCGCAAGCTGCGCGGGCAGGCGAAACTCGGCGAGCGCCAATTCAACCGCGCTGTCCAGTGTGTAGGAAGCGTACACGACCAGCCTCTTATCGATCGCCTTGAGCCGCTCGCGCACGGGCTTGACGAGCGCAGCAGTGCCCGGGCCGGTTGCAACAAGCAGGGTAACGTCGCCGGAGTTCATCTGGGCGAACGGGAAGTACAGGTACGGGCCTGGCGGTTCGCCGACGGAGTTAATGCGGGCGTCACGCGACACACCGACGATCTCCCAGGCGGGACCGTCCGCGCCGCCCGTGCGGAACAGCTTCCCGATCGGATCTTCGGAGGGCCAGAAGCGCCGGGCGCCGGTCTGGTTGACGATGGCCACGTTGCGCGCCGAGAAGCCATCCCGATCGTCGAACTCGCGGCCCCGCAGCAGCCGTGTGCCCAACAGCGAGAAGTAGCCGGGGCCGACGATGGAGACACCGACTTCGACCGCCTCCGGGCGGGGCCCCGGCAGGACGATCCTTTCGGTGCGGCCGCCGCCGGATCTGCCCAGCGGAGGCCGCATGGCGACGGCAGCGCCGCGCACTCCGGCCAGGGCGCTTACGCCGGCGGCGACCTGGCGATAGATCAGATCGCGCTCCCCCGTCCCGGCTTCGGCGACTCCGGCGATCTCGAACACGAGCACGTTGTCGTGCCGGAAACCCAGGTCGGCATCGAGCGCGTTGCCGAAGCTGCGCGCCAGCAGTATGCCCACCACCACGAGCATCAGCGAAACGCCGACCTGCGCCGCCACCAGCGCGTTGCGAGCACGGGCACGCCCGGCGAACGTGCCGGCCGCTCCAACCGCGCCCTTCAGTTCAGCAGCCAGGCCCGCGCGCGCAGACATGACTGCCGGAACCAGACCGAAGACCAACCCGCTTCCCGCCGCAACCAGGATCGAGAACAGCAGCACGCGCGAGTCGAGCAGGAAGTCGACATCGGGCAGGAAGCGGTCCAGCCCCAGCGCCGGCGGAACGACCCGGATGAGAATGCCGCCAACGGCGATTCCAGCTACGGCGCCCACAGCCGCCAGCAGCGCGGCTTCGGTGAGAAGCTGGCGCATCAGGCGGAACCGGCCGGCGCCCAGCGTCAGCCGGACTGCCATCTCGCGCCGCCTTGTCTCGGCCCGCGCCAGCAGCAGAATGGCGACATTCATCGAGGCGAGCAGCAGCACCGCGCCCGCCAGTCCCATCGCCATCAGACTGAACGGGCCGGCGGCGCGCATCCGGCGTGCGCGATCCGACTCCACCCGAACGGTCCGGTCCTTGTTTGTGGCCGGGAAAGCGCGCGCCAGGTTGGATGCGATGCCAGTCAGCTCCCGCGCCGCCTGGCTGACTGAAATACCGGGCCGCAGCCTCCCGATGACCGTGAACTCCGGGACCCTGCGGTCTTGCAGCTCCTCCGGCTGATTCCATGTGCTGAAAGGCACCCAAAGGTCGGCGGGCACGTCGTTGCGCGTGCCCCGAAAGGACGGCGGCGCTACGCCGAGTATAGTCACCATCCGGCCATTCATCCGCACTCCGCTGCCGATGATGCGGGCGTCGCCGCCGAACTTCCCCTGAAAGAAACGGTGCCCCAGAACGATGCCGGCCGGCGCGTTTGCCTCCTCGCGGAACGTGCGCCCTAAAGCGGCCTCGACGCCCAGGAGCGTGAAAAAGTTGTCGGCGACCACTTCGGCGTGGGTAGCCTCGGTAACGTCGCCGATGGTGAGCAGCGGCCCGCGATAATCCACGGCGGCGGCACCGGCGAGCGAACTGGCATTGCGGTAGTCCAGGTAGTCGGCGCCGGAGACGCCCCCCTCGGGGAACTGCGGAGAGGTCGTGTCGATGTGGACGATCTCCGAAACGCGCGCCACCGGCATCGGGCGCGTGAAGATGGCGTCGATAAAACTGAAGATGACGCTGTTGGCGCCTATGCCCGCAGCGAGGGAGAGCGTTGCGATCAGCGTGAAGCCGGGGTTGCGGCCGAGCGTCCGGAAGCCGTAACGCAGGTCCTGAGCCACGGATTCGAGCCAGGCCAGCGGGCGCCCGTCGCGGCACTCCTCCTTGGTCCGGTCCAGTCCGCCGAGCGAGAGCAGCGCCCGGCGGCGCGCCTCGGCTGGGGTCATGCCGGCGCGGACGTTATCCCGGATGCGGCACTCCACGTCGAATTCCAACTCGTCGTCGAGGTCGCGCTCGAACCGGCGCCCGCGGAACAGATCGAGCCATGACATGGAGGCGCTCCTATGCGTTCTCGAGAATCAGGGACACCGCCGAGGCGATGCGCTCCCAGTTCGATACTTCCTCTTCCAGCCGGCGGCGGCCTCCGGCAGTCAATCGGTAATACTTGGCCCTGCGATGGTTTTCCGTTGCGGCCCACTCCGCCTTCACCCACTTGCGGCGTTCCAGCCGGTGGAGAGCCGGGTAGAGAGAGCCCTGCTGCACCTGCAGGACCTCGCGAGAAACCTGCTGGATCCGCTGGGAGATGGCGTATCCGTGCATCGGGCCCGGGACCAGAACTTTGAGGACCAGCAGATCGAGAGTGCCCTGGAGAAGCTCGGTCTTCGGCAAACTGTTCATGAAGACATTCTACAGGAGGCTCCTGTAGAATGCCAAGTGGAACCCCGCAACCGCAACCGGCCGGTCCGTGAAGGGTCTGGCGGCGATCTCGGCGTCCGCAGGCTGATCGCGTCAGGCGTTCCCGGACCGGTCTCGCTGCGGCGGGGAACGGCGAGGGTTGGGGTCCGCGCAGCCGGAAACCCGCGGAGCCTGCTGTGGCTCCGACTCCGGGCGAAGCCGGGCGGGAAACCGGCGATCGTCCAATCGTGCGTGCCGGGTGGCCCCGCGCTGCCCTGAACCGTCAGGGCGGTGGAGCGGGCGCTGCCGCTCCAGGCCGGCCGGTTCTTCGTGCCCTCCGCGGATTCCGGCCTGCCGTGCGATTCCCGGCGGGAGACGAGCGACATTCGCTTGGCCGATGGCCGCATCCTGGCCTACGATAAGAGGAAGCCGAGCCGCCGGGTGAGGCACATCGACTCCGGTTCGGGCGCGTTTCGCCATTCGGCGTTCGCCGCGGCTCGCGGCAATCGGTCTCACGGCCTGGCGGTAAGCTATGGGGAGTTGCTGCGGCGCGGGGAGTTGGCGGGGTCGGTAATCGGCGAGCGGTTTTACGGAATCGGACCGGCGGACGGAATCCCGCGGCGAGCGAGCCCGGCCCGCAGGCATCGATTGGCGTGAAATGTCGAGGCCACGAAAGACGTGACTGGCCGTATCTGCGCGTTTCAAATCAGCAACGGGCTCGGCGCGGGCAATATCGGCGACGATTTGATGGCTTGGGCGTTTTGGGATCGTCTGCCTCCCAACGTGGTGTTGGAGGTTGGGATTCTCCCCGAGTCGGCCCGCCAGAGGGAACCCTATCCGCCGCGCCACCGCTATCGACCGGTGGATTGGCAGGGGAACGAGAGCGCCGCCGCGCCCGACATGCCGGGCCTGCTGGTTGGGGACACGCCGGTTACGGACGCGGAGGGACTCCACTGGCCGATGCAGTTTCTTGCGCCCAGGCTGCTGCACTTCCACCGCAGGGGGCAGCCGGTGGATGCGGTCGGAGTCGGTGTGGACCGCATGTTGCAGCGTGAAGGGAGACGGCTGTTCGACGAATGTTTCCTTCCCATCCGGTCGTGGACGGTGCGCTCCGCCCAAAGCCGCGAGGCCCTGCGCGCGCTCGACGTCCCCGCGTCCCGGATCCGCGTCGGCGCCGACTGGTCGTGGCTCTACCGCCGGCGGGCGGATCATCGCGAGAGCGCGCGAGCGACCTGGAGACGATTGGGCGTCGACCCGGACCGGCCGCTGATCGCGGTGAACGTGGTCAACATGCAGTGGCGTGACCGTGTGAGCGCGAAGCGCGCGGTCGCCGCCGCCCTGGATTTCGCCTGCGCGCGACTGGACGTGCAGGTTGGATTCTTCTGCAATGAGTGCCGGCCGGGGGAGTTCTACGATCGTGCCGCGTCGCAGGAAGTCGCGGGCCTGATGAAGTCGCCGGCGGCCATCGTTCCGAATGAATACTATTCGATCGACGAGGCACTCGCGCTCCTGGGTTGCGCCACCGTGACGCTGGGCCAGCGTTATCACGTCGTCATCGAGTCGGTGCTCGCGGGATGCGTGCCCATCGCCATTCCGCGGGGAGAAAAGATGCGAGACCTGGTTTCGGAACTGCCCATCCCGGTGGCCGGAACGATCGAAGAAGTGAACACGGAATCCATCGTCGCCGCGATCCGGCAGGGGCTCGAGCAGCGTGCGGAGATTCTGCCCCGGCTGGCTGCGGCGCGCGCCGGTCTGGCGCAGCGTGCTCTGGATAACCTATGGTTCTTGAGAAGGCTGGCGCCGTACGGTGCCCAGGAATGGTAATCTGATGCTCACACCGCGAAGCCCAGCGCGATGGCTCCGCCTCCGACGCCAGCGGCCGGGGCGTGGCGATGAGCGGGTGCGCGAGTCTGATACACGAATATGGAGTACTGCGGACACGACGTCTCGATTGAATCGCTGAGCGCGGCCATCCTCCGAGCCAAGCGGCACGAAGGCGGGCTCAAGTTGTGGCCGTGCCTGGCGGTGGATTCCGAATGGCTCGCCGAGATCCGCGAGGAGACGATCCGGCTCGCCGGCCGCCGCAAGCCGTCGGAGGTCCATGCCCCCGGCCACCCCGCCTACTGGGTGATGCCGGTCGGGCGTTTCGATCAGTACAGCCTTTACAACGCCAGCGGCGACACATCCGATACCAAGCGGGCAGGCGAGGGGGATCCCGGCGGCAAGTCCTTCGCCGACTCCGAGAGCCCCGAGATCCAGGCGCTCGCCGGCTGCTTCGCCGAACGCCTGCACATGTTTCGGCTGCACGCGTTGTTCCCGGGCGCGAATGTAAAGTCGCACGAAGAGTGGCTCGTCCGGGACGATCTGGTTTGCCTGCGTTTCATCCTTCCCCTGGTCACGAATGAACGCGCGACGATGGTGGTCGATGAGGAGCGGTTCCATCTTGAACCGGGAATCGTCTATTACTTCAACAAAGGCTGTGTTCATACCGCCGAGAACTGCGGAGACGCGCCGCGCTACCATTTCGTTTGGGACATGTGGCTCGACCAGTGGGTGTTCGATACGGTCTTCGCGCGGGGAGGCGCCGCGACGCCTCATCCCAAACTGCGGCGAATCGGAGCCGCCGAAGCGGCTGGGCTGTGCGCTTCGAGCGCGGCGGAGGTGACGGAGTATTATCAAGGCACCTCGTCGGGCTCCATTCTGCACGCGACGCGCCAGGCGGATTCGAAATCGTTCGCGAAGTCGGCCTTGAACTTCGATCCGGATATCGCGCCGAGCGACGAATCGATCGTCCTGTCCGGGGAATGGCAGCCGCTTGAGCACTGGGGCGGCGACACCTACCGCTGGGTCTCCCGCGACGGAGAGTTCACGCTGCTGGGGGTGGAGGACGGCACAGAGCCCCTGGAGATCGAACTCGAACCAGGACCCGGCGTCGCCGAGTTGCCGCTGCGGCTGGAGGTCGTCGATGAGACCGGCAGCCCGATGTTGAAGGCCGCTTTGGAGCGTCGTGAGACCCTGCGTTTCGGCGTCCCGGTTCACGCCGGTCTGAGAAGACGCCTGCGAGTGCTGGCATTGAACGGCGGCCGGACTGTGACGGGCGAGACGCGGGCGCTCGACTTCCGCATCTTCCGGATCGACCGCCAGCGTGCCGCAGGCGCGCCGGTGGAGAGAGCCGCGCCGGTGGCCGAAGCCGCGCCGCCGCCGCGGCCGGCGGAATCCACTCCGGACATCGTTCCGGACGACAACTCCATTGTTCTGTCCGAGAGCTGGTATCCATTCGAGGAGTGGGCCGGCGAGCGGTTCCGCTGGGTGTCGATCCTCGGGGAGTTCACGCTGGTCGCGCAGGCGAATGGCATGGAATGCCTGGAGATCGACGTGGAGCCGGGCCCCGGCGTCGCGGAATATCCGCTGCGGCTGGAAGTGGTCGATGCGCTGGGCCGTCAACTGGGGGCGGCTGCGCTGAATCGCCGCCAGACGGTGATGGTCGACGTGGCCGTTCGGGCGGGCGAGAAGAACCGGCTGCGGGTTCTGGCGCGGAACGGGGGGCGGACCGTTCCCGGCGACCCGCGGGTACTCGACTTTCGAGTATTCCGGATGGAACACCATCGTGCCCGCCCGAAGACTCTTGCCGATATCGCGCAGGGTTGCGACATCATCGGCCTGACCGGAACGTGGCATCCGCTCGAATACTGGGCCGGGGACACGTTCCGCTGGGTTTCCAATTCCGGAGAGTTCACGCTGCGGGCGGCCGAGGATGGCGTACTGCGGATCGAATTCGATGTGGAACCGGGGTCGGGCGTCGCCAAGTTGCCGCTGCGCCTGGCGGTCGACGACGCGACGGGCCGCAAACTGCTGAGGGCCGCCGTGGAACGCCGCCAGACGGTGACGGCCGACGTTCCGGTTCGCGCCGGCGTGGACAATCTGCTGCGCCTCGCGGCGCTGAACGGCGGCCGGAGCGTTCCAGCCGATCCGCGGATTCTCGACTTCCGCGTCTTCCGGATTGGCCTGGCGGGAGCGGATGGGGCCGCACGGAGCCGCAGGCGCGGACCCTTCGTGGCGGCGCTACGCAAGGCTTTCGGCAGAGCCTGACTGGTGCCGCGGCGCCACCGGTTTGAGCCCCATGCCGCCGGGCTCGGGGACCGCCGCACCGGAATCCCGGGACTCACTTCCGGCCGGCCCGGTCCCGCGTCCGCGCCGCAAGCGCTCGCTCGAGGGCGCCGATCCTGACCTCGCGTTCCCGAACGGCGGCTGTCAACTCCTCGATCATGGTCTGGCGCTTCGCGGCTTCGGCGTGCACTGCCTCGAGCACGGCCAGCCGCTCGCTCGCGACCTTTTCGAGTTCGCCGATGCGGGCCTGGTCGTCCGGGCGGACCGCGCCCGGCTGCAATCGCTCGTTCGCGCGGGTCAACTCGAGGATGACCTCCAGCCGCCGGGCGCGGTCCCGCTGGGCCACACGATACCGCGCGCTGGCGTCCTCGACAAGCGAGAGAACCGCCGGATCCAGCACTTGAACGGAGACCATGCGTGCTTCCTGGCGGCTTTGCAGGACACTCGACATGGCTTCGGCAACCGCCTCGGCCGGGATGCTCTCCACACACAACCCTCTTCCCAGGAAACAGTCCCAGTAGCATCCGGAACAGGGCAGGGGATGCACCAGCCCGATGGATCCGGCGGCCCATGGCGCATAGCGCGGCGATTCGACTCCGCCCCCGAAGACCGCCACTCCTCCAACTCCATACGCCTGAGCCAGGTGCGCCGGACCGGTATCGTTTCCCAGGTAGGCGGCCGCCTTCGACAGCACGCTGGCGGCGAGCGGAAGACGCAAGGAATCCCCGCAAAACACCGGCGCCGGTTTGCGCGGCAGTTCCTGTGCGATAGCGTTGAGTTGCTCCCGTTCCGCCGATTCGCCGAATAGCAGCACCGGGAAACCCTGCGCCTGAAGCGAGTCGATGATCCGGATGAAACGGTCCCTGGGCCAGCGCTTCAAAGGAACGCTTCCAGTCCCGTAAGGAAAGCACGCAATGAAGCCGCCCCCGGGAAGACCGTTTGCGTCCAGCCAGCCGCGTGCCTCGGACTCCCATACGGGCGGCGGGCGCCACGGGAAGACGGAAACCCGCGCGATCTCCAGATAGTCCAGCAGTAGGCCATATCGATCGCGCTCGTGGATCTCCGGCGGCGGGCCGAGATCCATCAACTCCCGGCGCGCCAGCCCGAACCAGTCCAGCAAAGTCGAGAGCATCGCTTCCGGTTCCGGCACTCCCGCGCAGCAGACGCTCACGCCAGGCTGCAACAGCGCGGCCACGAACCAGGTGAGCCACGTCGGACGGAGCGAGCCATCGATGAGAATATCCGCCTGGAGCCCATCAAATCGATGCACCACGCTTTCCAGCACGCGCCGGAGTTCGTCCGACGGCTGCCGGTTGAAATAGGGATTCAGAGGGAGGCCGATGACCTCGTCCGGCGGAATGGGGAAGAGGCCCGCGATCGCCTCCAGTTCGGCCCTGCAGGCGAGGACTACGGTCCATTCCGGGTGATGGGACTTCAGACTTCCGATCAGCTCGGAGGTGAGCACCAGATCCCCCAGCCCTCCAGTTTGGAGCGTCAATACGCGCGCGTTGTCTCGGGTGTTCATGTTGCCGGGCGGATCTCCGCTCATTGTAGCGATTCGGCCGCTGCCGGGGGTTTCCCCGGGGTTGCCCGCGTTCGATCCGGCCCGCGGCACACGGCACGGCCGGCGCTGCGCGATCTCCGCCCCGGAACGGAGCGCGGCAGACGGAGCGCGAATCTGCGCTCGGAGCCAGTGTGACAACCTGTGCTAAGATCACCCCAAAACGATGCGTCTGTTCACCGCCATCGACTTGCCCCAGGAGGTCACGGCCGCTCTCGCCCGGCTGATCGACCGCCTGCGCCCCACCGCGCGGATCCACTGGAGTCCGGCCAGGAACCTGCACCTCACCACGAAGTTCATCGGCGAGTGGCCCCAGGCCCGGCTCGGGGAACTGACCGCCGCTCTCGAAGGGCTGGCGCCGCGCGAGCCCATCCCGATCGAGGTCCGCGGCCTCGGCTTCTTCCCCAATCCGCACGCGCCGCGCGTCTTCTGGGCTGCCGTCCATGCGGGCCCGGAACTGGCCGGCCTGGCGCGAGCGACCGATCAGGCGCTCGAACGCCTCGGCATTCCCGCCGAAAAGCGCCCCTTCTCGCCGCACCTCACGCTGGCCCGCATCAAGGAACCGGTCCCGCTCCTGGCGCTCCAGCAGGCCACCGCCAGCCTGCCCGCCGCCGATTTCGGCGCATTCACCGCCGAGCGCTTTCACCTGTACCTGAGCCAGCTCAATCCCGCGGGCTCGGTCTATACTAAGCTTTCGGACTTCGCTTTCCGAAAGTGAAACCGCACGCATGACGCCTGCTCTGGTTCTCCTGGTCGCCTATCTGCTGGGCGCGATTCCCTTCGGTTACCTGCTCGTGAAGTGGAGAACCGGCGGGGACGTGCGCGCCCTCGGCAGCGGCAACATCGGCGCCACCAACGTGCTGCGGACCACCAGCCGCGCGCTGGGCATCGTCACGCTGCTGCTCGACATCGCCAAGGGCTGGGTCGCGGTTTCGATCGCCGCGCGCCTCACCGCCTCCTCGCCCCTTTGGATGAGCGCCGCCGCGCTGGCGGTGATGGCCGGCCACGCCTATCCGGTCTTTCTGAAGTTTCACGGCGGGAAGGCCGTGGCCAGCTTCGTCGGCGCATTCCTGTACCTCACCCCGCTCCCGCTGGCCGCCATCCTGGTCCTGTTCGTAGCGGTTGTCGCCGCCACCCGCTACATCTCGCTCGGCTCCATTCTGGGCGCGGCGGCTCTGCCCTTCGTCGCATGGCTGATGGAGCGCCCGCCCCTGCCCGTGGTGGCAGCCGCGGCCATCGGTGGGGCGTTCATCGTCTGGCGTCACAAGGAGAACATCCGCCGGCTGCGCGCCGGCACAGAGAGCAAACTGTCGCTCGGAGGACGCCGCGCATGACGCGGCTGGCCATTGTCGGCGGGGGAAGCTGGGGCACCGCGCTGGCCGTCGTTCTGGCGCCGCGCTTCCCGGAAATCCGGCTGTGGGTTTTCGAGCGGGATCTGGCGGTGCGCATGAGCGACACGCGCGAGAACGACGTCTACCTCCCCGGCTTCCGCATCCCCGCCAACGTCCGCGTAACGACCGAGTTCGCCGAAGCGCTCGATGGCGCCGGAATCGTGCTCGGCGTCACGCCCTCGCACGTGACCCGCGCCATCTTCGAGCGCATGGTGCCGTACCTCGATCCCTCCATGCTCTTCGTCAGCGCCACCAAGGGCCTCGGCCCGGTTGCCCCGGCGGACGGGTCCTCCCAGACCCTGGTGCGCATGTCGGAGGTGATCCGCAGCGTGGTGGCCACGCGTTTCGAGCCTCGCATCGCCGTCCTTTCCGGCCCCACGTTCGCCCGCGAGGTAGCCGCCGGCGAGCCTGCCGCGGTGGTCATCTCGTCCACCGACCCCGCGCTGAACGAACTGGTGCAGCGGGCGTTCTCCGGCCCGACCTTCCGGCTATACACCAACACCGACCCGGTGGGCGTGGAGGTCGGAGCCGCGCTCAAGAACGTGATCGCCATCGGCGCCGGCGTGACCAGCGGCCTCGGCCTGGGCAACAATACCATCGCCGCGCTCGTCACCCGCGGTCTGGCCGAAATCGCCCGGCTGGCGGTTGCGGTTGGCGGCGAGCCCCGCACTCTGGCCGGTCTGGCCGGTCTGGGCGACCTGGTGCTGACCTCGACCGGAGCGCTCAGCAGAAACCGGCAGGTGGGAATCGAGTTGGGCCGCGGCCGCCGGCTCGAAGAGATCATCGGTTCGATGCGCATGGTGGCCGAGGGCGTTCAGACCACCTACGCCGCCGTCGAACTGGCGCGCGGCTGCGCGATCGAAATGCCCATCACCGGGCAGGTTAACGCCATCCTTCGCGGCCTTCGTTCCCCCCGCGAGGCCATCCGGGAGTTGATGGAGCGGTCGTTGAAGGGCGAGTAGGCGCCCCGCGCAACTTTCCGTGCCGAACCGGGTTTCTGATACTATGGCGGCCGTGGCGGCGATCGAGCCGGATACTGAGCTGATGCTTCGCGTCCAGGCAGGCGATTCGGCCAGCTTCGGCCTGCTGCTCGAACGGCATCGGGGCCCGTTGATTCGTTTCCTGTACCGAATGGTGCAGAACGCGGCGGTGGCCGAAGAACTGGCGCAGGAGGTTTTTCTCAGGGTCTACCGGGCGCGCTCCTCGTATGTGCCGTCGGCCAAGTTCACCACCTGGCTGTTTCGCATCGCTATGCACTTGGCGCTCAATAATTTGCGAGATGCCAAGGGAGAGCGGGCGGACGACAGCCTGGACCGGGAGACCGAGGATGCGCCTCGGCTTCAGGTGGCCGACCGGAGCCCGTCGGTCGAGCAGAGGCTGGTCGAGAACGCGCGCCTGCTCGAGATTCGGCGTGCCATTCGGGCGCTGCCGGACAAGCAGCGCGCGGCTGTGCTGATGCATAAGTACGAGGAGCTGGAGTACTCCCAGATCGCACATGTGTTGAGCTGTTCGGAGTCGGCCGTCAAGTCGCTGCTGTTCCGGGCGTACGAAACCTTGCGGGGACGGCTGGCGCACATGGCATAGTGGAGGATACGGGTATGGAATGTCCGATTGAGGCGCGGGGGAAGAAAGATCTGCTGCTGGACTATTGCGCCCACGCGCTGGATGCCCGGGAGGCGGCCGAGTTCGAAACGCACTTGGCTTCCTGTGCCGCATGCAAGGCCTGGACCCAAGCCCACATGCGCACCTGGACGTTGCTCGACGACTGGCAGCCGGCGCCCGTCTCGCCGGACTTCGACCGCAAGCTCTACCAGCGGATCGCCGCCGAGCAAGCCCGCCTCTCGTGGTGGCGGGCGCTCTGGCGGTCGCTCGCGGCGCGGCCGCTGAAACCGGCACTTTCTCTGGCGCTGGCCGGTTTGATCGTGCTCGCCGGCCTTCTATTCGTCAGGCCCGCGCCGCCTCCGCCGGTTCACAAGGCGCAGACGCAGGAAGCGCTGGATGCCGACCGCATCGAGAAGGCTCTCGACGACGTGGACATGCTGCGGCAGCTTGGCACCAGCGGCGGTTCGAATTCGGAGACCATGTAGCCGCCATGCGGATTCGCTCCTCCATCCCGGCATTGGCGGCGGTCGTCTGCGGGCTGTGGCTGACGGCGCCCGCGGCCGCCCAGCAGGAGGCGCCGGACGAGCAGGAATGGCCCGCCGCTCCTGCTCCGCCCAAAGCCGGAATGCCCCGTGCGCTGGCCGGGCCCACGGTGCTCGACCGCCTCGAGCAAATGAGCCCGGAGGAGCGCCAGCGGGTGCTCGACCGGCTGCCTCCCGAGCGGCGCAGCCGGCTCGAGGAGCGCTTGGCGGCGTACGACCGGCTCCCGCCCGACGAACGCGAGCGCTTGCGCCGCCAGTACGAGCGCTTCAACTCCCTGTCGCCCGAGCAGCAGCGGGCCGCGCGGTTCCTGTTCCGCCGCTTTGCCACGCTCCCGCCGGAGCGCCAGCAGGCCCTGCGCCAGGAAGCGCGCCGCCTCAGCCAGATGACGTTCGCTCAGCGCCAGAGGCGCCTGGCGAGCCCGGAGTTCCAAGACCGTTACCCCGTGGAAGAGCGCCAGATCCTGCGCGCCCTGGCCGCCATCACGCCCAATCCATAACGGCTAGAAGTCATGAGTCGAGCATCCCGCTCAAGCGGTCGAGCCGAGGTGCGAGCGGAGCGAGCCGGCTCCGGCCATCTGTCAGGCCCTTTCTGCGCCACCGTCTGCGAGTTCCTGAAACCGCTTCTTGTACCCGCCTTTCCACAGCTCGCAGGCGGTTGGATCTTTCGCCATGAGGTCGCCCGTCTGCGTTAGCGCCGAGGCTCTGCACCCGACCCCGCATTCTTTGAACATCTCGCACGCGGCGCATTCCGGATTCCGGGCGAGCAAGTCTTTCTTCCTGATACTCGCAATCTCGCGCAGCAACGACCCGGTCCATACTTCGGAGAGATCTTCGCGGAGAAGGTTCGGCATCCGCTCCGGCATGATGCTGTCCACGTACCCTGGACACGGAACAAGGGTCCCATCCGGCAGCAGGTTGGGGCGTTCCCGGCACGATCCACAATCGTAGCTTTCGGGCATATACTCAGGCCTCTCATCTCTTCCGGCGCCGGCATGAGCCGCCGCTTTCCCTTTCGGTTTCCGCCCGCCCCCGAAGAACCCGGCCAGTTGGATGTAAAACGGCTTGCCATCTTTGAGCCAGCGATCCATCAATGGCACGCATGCTTCAGCCTCTTCACTCAGACACAAGCCGGTGGTGGTTCCCCTCCAGTTCCCGGCCTCCCGGGGCGACGCGATGCGCCAGGATTGGACGCCCAGCCCCTTCATCAGGTCGTAGGTATCGGTCAGCCGGCCGGCGTTCATCCTATCGACGCAGGTGGCGACAATCACCCGAAAGCCTGCATCGCGAACCCTGCGGATCGCTTCGATCACGCTGGACTCGATCCCTCCGGTCCCGCGCATTTGGTCGTGGGCGCCCACGCCGTCGAAGCTGATCTGGAAGGTCGGCGAGAACCCCATCCGCTGGATGGTCTTCAAATGGTCCTCGGTAATCAGCAGTCCGTTCGAGTAGACCTGGTTGAGGTTGATCCGCTTCCCCGCCAGCATGGCGACGATGTCCAGGATGTCCCGTCTCAGGAACGGTTCGCCCCCCGTCAGCGAGACCTGAACGACGTTCGCCCGTTCGAACTGCCCGACGAGCCGCGCCATGTCTTCAGATGGGAGTTCGCCATATCTCCCCGCAGGCGATTCCATGAAGCAGTGCCGGCAGTTGAGATTGCAGCGGCCGGTCACGCACCAGTGGATGCCCATCAGGCGAGGGTTGCTCGCCTTCCTGTACTCCTGCCAGGGATCGATCGAATCCCCTTCCCGGCACGTCTCGGCGATGCCTTCGCGAATCATTGCGTCAAGCAAGCCATTGTGCTCCGGAAGGAAGGCCAGCGAGTCGAAGTCCGTCTTCCCGTCGCAGGACTCGGCAACGTAGAAACTCTTCTTCGCAAGCTGGCATACATCGCCGGTTACCCAATTCACAGCCGCCATGGGCGCATCGGTCCAGCCCCGCAAGAGCCAGTTCTTTCCGAGCTTTGCATACCTTTCCGCCATGACACGCTTCCTCTCTCGTCCCATGACCGGCTGGACAAACACACTTACCACGCTACACGTGGATCGCCATAACGGCCGGCCCGCCGGGAGAACGGCTCCCGCTTCCTTCATCCAGCTACTAACTTGGTGGCTGGGAACAAATGAGGTCCGCCGAATTGGCGCCGCAACCATGGTGTGCGTAAGCTCCGTGCGCACACGGAGGATCGGGAGGAACGTAATACAAATACGCGCAGGGAAACAGCACATCCCTAACCTGCTCGGCCCTTTGCTCCGCCGTGGGCTCTTCGCTTCTCGCCTCGAACAAGTCCTGAGGCGTGAAGACGAACCCGGCCGCTTTGGCGATCTCGATCAACTCGCCTACAGCGGTGTCCATCGCCGTCTTCGCTTCCTTGTCCAAGGCCTTCAGCTTCTCCTGCAGGTCCTTGTCCTCTGCCACCTTCTCATAGAACGCCCTCACGTCTTCGACCGGCATGACAGACCTCCTTTCTGTGTATGTTAACTCGCTTCCGGCGTCAATGCGCCCTCGGCGCCCCGTGCAGGGCTGCCGCGGCCGCAACGCCTACTTCACGTCCACCTTGATCACGAAGTAAGTGAACTTGCCGCCCGCCTCGATCAGCAACTGGTGCGGCGTGTTGGCCGGGATATGGATCACATCCCCGGCGCCGAGTTTCACCCGTTCGCCGCCGTTGATCGATGTCCCGCGAATTTCTCCCGGCGAGGTTGTCTTGGCGTCCACCATATCGCCGCCTACTATCAGGGTGGCCGCGCCGTTCTCTACGACGAAGATGTCCACCTGCCCCTCATGCAACTCGGCTCCGCCGTCGCCTTCGCGGTAGCCGAGCATGAAGAGGTGATTTCCGAATCTGCCCAGCCGCTCGGAACCGCTCTTCGACTTCGGGTCCAGATTGGCGGCCAGCTTCTCCTGGTAGCCTTGGAGGCTGGCCGCGGTCCAATGCGCGAATCCAGTCGGCTCGCCCGAGGCGAGCATGCCCGCCAGAAGGGGGCCGAACATGAAACCGATCATGATTTCGTCTCCTTGAGATGCATTGTGGAATGCGCGCCTCCGCCGGAGGCAGCGCGGGAATCCCTTGTGCGGCCGTTTTGACTCCCGGCCTCGACCAATTGTACGTCCAACCGCCAGGACTCCCTCACCCGCCATCCGCTACACTCGACGAATGCTCCTCTGCCCGGTCCGCAATTGCCGCCTGGCCCTGGCGCGCGAGGGGCCGCGCCTGCTCTGTGCGCGCGGTCATTCCTTCGACGTGGCGCGCAGCGGATACGTCAACCTGCTCCAGCCGCAGGAGCGGCGTTCGAGCCAGCCGGGCGACACGGCCGCCGCCGTTCGGGCGCGGCGGCGATTGCACGATCGCGGCGTCACCGCTCCGCTGCTCGACGCCATTGCGGACCTCCTCGCCGCATCCCCGGACGACATCGTTCTCGATGCCGGCTGCGGCGACGGTTTCTACCTCGGCTCGCTCGCCCGCCGGACCGGCTTCGGCGCGCACGGCGTCGACATCTCGATTCCGGCCATCGACGCCGCCGCGCGGCGCTACCCCGAGTGCGAGTGGATCGTCGCTAACGCCGACCGCTCCGTGCCGTATGCGGACCGCTCATTCTCGATCGTCCTCTCCATCACGGCGCGGATGAATGCGAGCGAATTCCGGCGCGTCCTGCGCGAGGACGGGCGCCTCCTTGTCGCCCTTCCCGCTTCCGACGATCTCGCCGAACTGCGCGGGTCTGGCCGCGATCGCACCGCCCGCACCGTCGAGGAATTCGCGCCCGGCTTCACGCTCGCCGCCCGGCGCCACGTCACCACCGCGGCGGATCTCGACCCAGCCGCCGTTCACGACGTCCTGCTTTCGATCTACCGGCCCCTGCGGTCGCGGCCGGCCGAGGCGATGCGCGTCACGTTCAGCCTGGATCTGCTGCTGTTTCGGCCCGTGCAGGTCCTTGGCGAGCGTAGCGATTGAAGTTGACCTTTGTGCCGGTCCGCGCCGTTTTCACCGGTTGGGCCGCGTGGCGTGCCAGGTGAGCCAGGCCGCCGGATCGGCTCGGGTACGGCATTCCGGCCGAGGGGCCTCAACGCGAGCCGATCTCCGTTTCCCCGCCATTCGGCAGGTCACCTCAGTTGTCGCGATCGGGGCCAGCGGGCTCGGACCGCCCTCAAATCAGCGGCGCCGCAAGTTCTCCAGTTCGTCGAGCGTGCGAGGCCAGTCGGCGCCCAGAAGCCGCGAAAGGCCGCGATCGGCGAGCACCCGGCCACCGGTCTGGCAGCTCGCGCAGTAGTTCGTTTCGTTGTCGGCGTAACGGATTCGGAGAATACTCGTGCCGCACCGGGGGCACGGTTCTCCGTAGCGTCCATGAACGGCCATGCCCTCGCGAAACGCAGTGACCTTCTCCGGGAACCGCTCGCGCGCCTCGGCACGCAGGCGCCCGAGCCAGAGTTCGAGCGTGCCGCGCGTCGCCGCGAACAGGCGGTCCCATTCGTCCGGCGTCAACGTGCGGGTCAAAGCAAGAGGCGAGAGCCGGGCGGCGTGGAGAATCTCGTCCGAGTACGCGTTCCCGATGCCGCTGACGATGCGGGGATCTGTCAGCGCCCGCTTCAAAGTCCGGTTTTCGCGGCTCAGCGCGGCGCGGAAGCGTTCGAGATCGGCTGAGAGAACGTCTATGCCGCCCGGGTCCATGGCGAGCAGGCCGGGCTCGCCCGCCACCACATGGAGGGATGCCCTCCGCTTGGCGCCGGCCTCAGTGAGCGTGAGCGAGTTCGGCAGGAAATCGAAAGCCGCCAGATTCTGGCGACCCCTGAGGGAGGCAGGGGCGGGCTTCCAATGCAGGCGGCCGGCGATCATCAGGTGCAGCACGAGCCAGATGTCGCCTTCCAAACCGATCGCTATGCGCTTTCCCACCCGCCGCAACTCGCGCACAGTTCTCCCTTCGGCCTGCGAAAGCGGCGGGATCGTGGTGCGGAGAAGGAACGGACTGGCCAGCCGGATCCGTTCGAGCGGCTGCCCCACCACGCGCGGTTCCAGCGCCGCGATATACGCCGCGATGTCCGGCAGCTCCGGCATACCCCTCCAGCTTGCATGTCCTCGCCCGGTTCGGCAAGTCCCGTGGAAGACGACCGGCGTAATCCGGCGAGACGCCGCTTCCGGCGTTTGGGGACTGTTCGGCCACGTGCTATTCGCCAGTTGCGGTAACCGCACGATTCGCCCTCTTGCACCGCGGCGGAGTTGCGGTACCTTGAGTGCCAGAACACGCATTGATGCAGAGGAAAGGCGATTGAGACGATGAGCGGGCACGGGCAGGCTGTTGGTCAACGTCGATGACTGTGGATCCCATTTTGAAGGGGTTGCCGATGTAAGGCCGGACGGCAACGACACTCCATACTCGGGTGTCGGCTTCCGGACGGCCGACAAGAACAGGCACTTTCGGTTCGCTACTCGCGACTTCTGGATACTTCTCCCCAAGACAGGAGCCCCAGCTTGGTCGTAGCCGATGTTCGCTCGCCGGCCTGAACGACTTCGAAGCTGGCGCGCTCGCGTGGCGTGCAGTCTGGGATACCCCCGATCCCCCCGATCTGCCTTGCGTTGAAGACCGTGTATACGCGGTGGACGGGTCGGGGCTGGTCTTTGGCGGCCGCCGGGCGCAGGCCGGGCGTCACAATCGAGAGCGCGAAAAACGCGGCGGGCGAGCGCGTTTACCGCCTGAAGTAGGGCCGCCCCACGATCACCACCAGCCGCCCCGATACGGGCGGCTTTTTTGCTTCAGGCGTCGCTCCTGCAGAGAGAGGAGGCAACCCGGTGGGCTGCATCTCGGTGCCCGACCAACCGGCAATCCATCCATGATTCGCATGGAGTGGCCGCGTGTGGCGTGGCCTCACTTGTACAGCACATGGTCCTCCGGTATACTGGCACAGCCTTGAAAAGCGAGGAGGAGAAGCCTGGTGACTGACCTCGTGGCGGACAGCGTGTGGCCTGGCCTCATCGGTTGGACGCTACTCTACGTCTCGGACTACGCTCTCACGGTGCAGGGCGCGCGACTCTACCGCAAGTATGCCCAGGAGAAGTTCGTGCGTGAGGGTAGCTACGAGCTGACCCCATACTTCCAGAAGGACATCGACAGGCTTCGAGCGATCAGCCCGCGCTTTCTCTTCGCGCTCGCCTGGGGCGTGCTGGTGCTCGTCTTTGTCTGGTGGATGGCTAGACGGGCGGGATGGGCAGAGGTATACGTCTTCGTGCTAGG